>JACCDU010612804.1_pt1 | contig 38261 bp, 29 predicted proteins | sample 7446081 | NCBI WGS metagenome assembly JACCDU01 (sample SAMN15323447, study PRJNA562643) | freshwater metagenome | isolation source: river surface water | place: USA:Blue River Watershed | collected 2017-08-17
GGCACAAATGCCATACCTTTGATATTAAACGACGCAACGGCAAATGTAACACCAGGCTTGGGCCTAATTTGGGAATTTTAGCACATCCGAAGAACCCTGAATCTATTTTTTCAGGGTTTTTCTTGAATTTTGCCTCATTTCTTCGATATTTTTGATAGCTTCATCGTATATTTTAATCATTTTTTCAGGTTTAGTGACATAATAATTATAGCTTGCCCGATACCTGATTGTGTCTGTCTTGTACTTTTTTAGTACTTGTTCTTCCAACACCTTATAAACTACCATAGACGAATCGTTATCTTGAAAAGACAATCTGCTAACTTTGGACTCCGTAAAATGAATTTCTGCCAAAATTCTCGACATCGTCTCCTCGTCAATTGCCCCTGACGGTCTATTCTGCCCATTCTCACAAGAACCCAACAATAAAATAGAAGCAAAAATCAATAATATTTTTTTTGTCAATATTTTCATTTTATATTCGTTTTTGAAATCAAATACAAATTACGTCAAAAATATGCAAAAGGAGAATTTTCAAAGCATATTGAGCTGAAGTAATTTATTTTTGCTCATTTTACACCGAATCCTCAATAGAATGGTAAGAGATATCATAGCAAAGCTTAATAAATACGAAATTAAAATCCGAAAAGCTGTCAATGGGCAAATGCAGGGAAATTTTCGCTCGGTATTCAAAGGGTCGGGGTTGGAGTTTAGTGATTTGCGTACTTATCAATATGGTGATGATGTCCGAACAATCGATTGGATTACGACAGCCAAAGGGCATGGAGCTTATGTAAAAATTTTTAAGGAAGAAAAAGAACAGACGGTCTTTTTTATGCTTGATATCAGTGGTTCACAAGAGGTAGGTAATAGTGGACGATTAAAGGTAGATACCGCTAAAGAAATTTGTGGTGTATTGGCATTGTCTGCCATCAAAGAAGCAGGACAAGTAGGGCTTTATTGTTTTTCTGACCAAAAAGAGCTTTATTTCAAACCCGCCAACGGCATGAAACATGGATATGAACTAATTCTCAGCCTTTTCAACCATAAACCTTTTTCATTGGCTACAAATATTCAAGAAGGAATTGCTTTTGCATTGAATATTTTAAAGCGAAAAAGTGTTGTCATTTTGATTTCAGATTTTTTAGACGATAATTACGAACATAATCTAAAAGCGTTGGCAAGAAAGCATGATTTGGTGGTAATTCATATTTTTGACCAAAGAGAAGTTGAATTACCTAGTTTGGGTATCATTCCGGTATTGGATAAAGAAACCCAAAGAACTGTATGGGTCAATACTTCGTCCCCAACATTTAAGAAAGAAATGAATGATATTTTTAAGCAAAACAAACAATGTTTGGAACAATTATGCAAGCAACACAATGCCAATTATATTTCCATTGATTCTCAAGAAGATTATGTAGAAAAGCTTATTCAGCTATTTAGAATTAGGAAAAAATAATCCTTTAATATAACGTTCAGACTTTGATACACCAAAACACATACCCACTGCTTTGCGGGATACTTTTTTCGATAAGTACTGTATTTTCGGGTTTTGCACAAAAACCTAATGGCAAATTTCTAAATGATAGTATTGAAATCGGAAAACCCATTGATTATGCCTTAAGCTATCACCATAAACCATCGGCAGAAATATTTTTTCCGGATACCACTTATGATTTTAAGCCTTTTGAAATCATACGAAGAAATATCTTTCAAACCAATACCACCAACAACGAAAGTGTTGATAGTGTGGTATATACATTGGTAAGCTTTGATATATCCCAAACACAAAAACTGAATCTCCCGATTTATTTATTGAGTAAAAGAGACTGTACGCTTGTGTTTGGAAAGGAAGATTCGGTGGTATTGAAAGAGATGATTCGGGTGAAAGTAGATTCGCTAAAATTAGTAAGCGATGCCAAGCTTTTTCCTCTCAAAGAACAAATCAATTATCCGAAAATATTTACCATTTTTTTTACTATCCTTGGCGTTTTAGTAACTATTTACGCCCTTTTCGGCAATTATCTCCATCAACAATATGCTTTATTGCTTTTTTCTCGAAAACACAAAGACTTCCAAACTCAATATAAAAAATATGCCAAAGCCGTATTGGACTCTAATAGTATCGGAAAAGCTTTAGTTTTGTGGAAAAACTACTTAGAATGGCTCGAAAAAAAACCTTATTCATCTTATACAAGCAAAGAAATCATCGAACAAATTCCTAGTGAAAGCCTTGAAGAAGCACTGAAGGAAATTGATACAGCCATTTATGGTGGTATTTTATCTACGCAAATGCCTTTTTCCATGAGTATTTTGCTTGACAAAGCCAACGAAATATATAAAAACAAAAGAATAGAATTAAAAAATACACAAAAACGATGATAGAAAATATCGAAATTAAGCTGATTGATTGTCCTTTACAAGAACAAGATTGCCTTGACTTTGCAAAGTCTGATGAGGTAGGAGGCTTGGTACTTTTTGTAGGAACGGTTCGAAATCAAACCAAAGGAAAAAAGGTTATTCGTTTGGAATTTGAAACCTATTCTTCTATGGCAATCAAAGAAATGTATAAAATTGCGATTGATGCAATCGATAAATTTTCTCTTTCCAAAGCAGTTATCCATCACCGTATCGGAAGTCTGAATGTTGGCGAAATCCCTGTATTGATTGCAGCATCTTCGGCACACAGAGGCACGGCTTTCCAAGCTTGTGAGTATATGATTGATACCCTGAAAGAAACTGTGCCTATTTGGAAAAAAGAATTTTTTAAGGATGGAGAAATATGGGTTTCTGCCACCCCTTAATATTCTTTCTTTAGATAAATTTAATTATAACATTAAGAGGGTGGGTGATAAAATGGGTTTGAAAAGCAACTTAGTTGTCATTATGAAATATTATTTATTGCCAAAATCAATGAATGAATAAATTCATAATATTTAGCATAAAACACCCTCTATCAACTCTTTACTTCTGCTTGTTTACGAAAAAATCAGGTATCGTAATAATGGATTAACTGACTATTTTTTGCTTAAAAAACGGGCGTCCTTTCAATGCTTGGATAAGTGTCATCAAAGCCAACACAAAGTAAAAGAATGACATCAAAAAGGTTATTTTCGTATTTTGAAATATATAATAGGATAAAATAGGCAATATTTGCAAAGCGTGCATGCCTATAAAATGAGCAATTCTTGGGTCGCCGAACTGCTTACTCCATCCCAAAATTGGTATTCCGGGGCTTCCGTCTTCTCCTCCAACGGTATGTTTTAATCGAGAACCCATCACAAAACCTTCAAACGAAAATATTACAAAAATAAAAATACCCAAACGTATTGACCACAAATAATAGCCTGGTAAAACCACAAGTGGATGTATAAAAAAAAGAATGCCAACGTAAGCCGTATAAATAGTCGCAGCTGAAGCCGCAATTGCCATTAAAGAATACAACAAAGTATGGATTGGTGTACTTAAATTAAAATGTGAAAGTTGTCCTTTCCCTGCTTGAATAGCAATATAAACAATTTCGAATCCCAAAAGGATGATGATTGACCAATCAAACAAAAAAATATTGAAATTTGGCAAATAATAACAATACCAAGCCATAGTCCAAGCATATAAAAATGTAGAAAATGCAAATTTGAATGGCTTATACCAAGCATTTGTATTATTTACTTGTGTATCTGTTAGCTTTGTGAGCAACAAACAAATAGCGGCAAAAATTAGACAGCATAGTCCAAAATAAAACATCAGTGCATTCCTTGCAATGATTTGATTGATGAAATCAATGAACATATTAATTATTTGTTTTTGAAATCGAAAACTCCTTTCCCCAATTATGTAATGAAATAATACTTGGAAGCAGCTTTTCGCCTTTTTCGGTCAGTGTGTATTCTACTGTTGGCGGTACTGTGGCATAAACCGTTCGGGAAATAATCTCGTTTAGCTCCATATTTTTCAGCTCTTTGACAAGCATTCTCGTGTTGATTCCCGCTACACTTCTTTCTAATTCCTTAAACCTCATTTTCCCTTTGGATAAATTGTAAATAATTGGCATCGCCCATTTTCCACCAATGACATCCAAGACATCTTTTAATGTACAATTTTTTTCAAGTTTTTTAAGATTATTTATTGCCATAATACATTGATTTTAAGCTTAGCTTTACTTTTGGTTACTACTATACAAAAATGTATCTACTTGCAAAAGTAAAGTATTGTATTTAGGTTTACAAGAAAATTTAAAACTAATCAACAAATGATGAACCAAATACAAGTAATTCTTACTATTGATACAGACAATCTACCCAGCAATTTTCAAGAAATACTCAAACATGAGCAAGAGGTAGTTGCTAAATGGAAAGAGTCAGGAATATTAGAACATTTATTTCTAAGACAAGAAAAAAACGGAGCAATTTTAATTTTTAATGAAAGTGATGAAGAAAAAGTAAAAACCTTGATGGAAACCTTACCGTTCTTCCAATTGAAAAAAAATATCGAATATTTTAATCTTATCAAGCAATTTTGAAAATTTATAATTTTTTCCCAAAACAATCAATCATTTACAATGAAAATCTTAGCAATCGGAGGAAGCAATTCCAAACAGTCAATCAATAGAACTTTTGCAACTTACGTTGCTCAATTATTTGAAAATGCCTCTATTTTGACTTATGATATCAGTTCCTTACAAATCCCGCTATATAGCATTGACCAAGAAGGCTCTCATGGAATCCCTTCAGAAGTACATCAGTTTGCCTCACATATAGACCAATCAGATTTGATAGTATTGTCGCTTGCAGAAAACAACGGTTCTTTCAATGTGGGATTTAAGAATCTTTTAGATTGGACCTCAAGAATAAAAGACCGAAAAACTTTCAATGGAAAAGCCATGTTTTTATTGGCTACCTCTCCTGGAGCAAGAGGAGGAGAAACGGTTCTGAGCTTTGCCAATCAAATTTTCCCTTATGCTGGTGCAAACGTCAAAACAAGCTTCTCTTTGCCAAGTTTTTATCAAAATTTTCATCAAGATAAGGGTATTTTGCAAGAAGAACTCCTTTCAAATTTAAAGATAAAAGTGAATGAAGTTAGATTGAGCTTGAATATTAGTTGATAGCCTCAACAAGGCATTTTAACAATCAGAATATTCAAATTTCTGAGAATTATTTTAGCCTAGTAGGAGCTATTGGATAAAAATATCAAAATTGCCTTAAAATCTCTCAATTATTTCTAATTGAGAGATTTTCCACGGGAATTAAACAAAAACTATCCATAAACTTATATTTAAGCCAAATGAAAGTCTTTTTTCCCCCCCGTTTTTGATACTAGCCTTGTTTCCTTAATCACGATATGATGCGAAAATGCCTTACACATGTCATAAATAGTCAAGGCTGCTATGCTAGCACCAGTAAGAGCCTCCATTTCAATTCCTGTTTTTCCGGTTAAAGAAGCAGTACATTCGATGATTACTTCACGATTTTCATTCAGAGAAATATCAATTTGACAGTTTTCTAATCCCAACGGATGACAAAGCGGAATTAATTCTCCCGTTTTTTTGGCAGCCATTACACCTGCAATAATTGCGGTTTGAAAAACTGGTCCTTTTTTGGTATGAATTTCTTCGTTTTGAAGTTTTTCAAGAATTTCATCATCCAGAACGACAATACACCTCGCTTTGGCAGTTCTTTTGGTAGGAACTTTATCCCCAACATCCACCATTGAAGGATTCCCATTTTGATCAATATGAGTAAATTGTTGCATTTTGTTATTAATAAATCCAAACCATGTACAAAACTAACAAAAAACAGCTTATTTTTTCTTTATTTCCAAAACCCCCAACTCACTTATTAAGATTTCTTCATTTTCCAACATTTTTCTGACGACATCTTTCAAAAAATCCTTATTTTTAAAAAACTGATAATCAAGCACTTGATTGATAGGTGCGGGAAGTATCTCCAATATTTTTTGTCGATATTTTGTAAATATTTCGATAGGAGCTTCTGGCTCATTTTTTTTATTATTCAAACAATTATCACAAACCCCACAAGCAAATTTACTATTTTCATCAAAATATTCTTGAAGAAATTGTTGCCTACACCGTCTTTTTTCTTCCACATATTGCCCCATGGCAAGTGCTTTTTCAAAATCCTTTTTTCTTCTTTTTTCCATTTTAGGAATATCTATATTTAGATTTTTTGCATCTTGTCTTGCTGTGAGAAAAGTAAGTTGAGGGGTGTTTTTTTGTTTTTGATATGAAATAACACCTATACTCTGTAAATAATCCAACATTTGTTCAACCTCTTTGCTATCGGCAAAGAAATATTTTCCGATAGCCGATTCGTTAATTGTCACGAAATTACTAAACAAATCTCCGCCATACATTCTTAATAAAATCTTAGTAAACTTATCATAGACAGGGGATTTTACTTGAAAATTATATAACTCACGATGCCCAAGCTCAATCATAATTTTGGATGGAGCATGATATGCTTCACTCAACTGAATCAACCCTTCTTCTTCCAACTTTCGTAATTCATGATGACTATCCACTGCGTGCAAGCCATAAGTTTTGATGAATTGATTCAAATCAAAATCATAACTTTCGAAATTTTCTGCTCCCACCGCCAAATGACAATAATTGGCAAGTGCTTGATACATTCGCTTTAGATTTTCGATGGGCGGGTATTTTTTTTCAATATTCTTGAACAACTCTTCTACATCATTCAAATAATACAAAATGACAGCATAAGCCTTTTGCCCATCCCGACCTGCCCGACCTGCTTCCTGGTAATATGCTTCTAAGTTTTCGGGCAAATCTAAATGTATCACCAATCTGACATCAGGCTTATCAATCCCCATACCGAAAGCATTGGTGGCAACCATCACTCTTTTTTGATTTCTAATCCAGTTTTCTTGTTTTCTAAATCTCTCGTCGGTTGCCAGACCCGCATGATAATAATCAGCAGAAATTCCTCTTTGTTCGAGCCATTCAGCGATGTCTTTGGTTCGCTTTCTGCTTCTAACATAAACAATTGCCGAACCCAAAACTTTTTGAAGAATCTCAATCATCCTTTTTTCTTTATTTTCTTCTAAAAAAGACGAATAAGAAATATTGGGACGAGCAAAGCTTTGCCGAAAAATAGTCACGTTTTTAAGGGCAAGCTTTTCTATAATGTCAAGCTGTGCCTCATGGGTTGCCGTGGCTGTCAGTGCTATCGTAGAGACATTCGGGATAAGTTTTTTGAACTCAGGGATTTTGAGGTAAGGAGGACGAAAATCATATCCCCATTGAGACACACAGTGAGCCTCATCAATGACCAACAAAGCAACTTTCATTAGTTTCGTTCGTACCTTCATTAATTCTGTTTGCAGACGTTCGGGAGACACATACAAAAACTTTCCACTTCCATGTACAAATTCATCAAGGGTTTGGTCGATTTCGCTTTTGTGCATTCCCGAAAAAATAGCCGCTGCATGAATACCTCTTTTTTTCAGCTGTTCTACTTGGTCTTTCATCAAAGCCACGAGAGGCGTAATCACAATGCAAACACCTTCCATCATCATCGCAGGAACTTGAAAACAAATCGATTTTCCTCCTCCCGTCGGCATCAGAACAAGCGTATCTTTTTTCTGAACCACAGACATCACAATGTCTTCTTGTTGTGGTCTGAAAACATCATAATTCCAATATTTTTTTAATATTTCGATAGGTTTTTGCATCTTTTTATTTGTTTTTTTCGTCTCTACAACCTGAAAGCCTCGATTAAATAATAAATTAAAAAAAATGCTTTTTATCAAGTAAATTTTTAATTTATCCAACAAAATTAATAGTTTTTTCGTTAGTTTTGAAAGCATTTTATAATGCTAATTTAGGTATAAAGATATATTTCCCAACATTTAATGATATCGATTTTTGAATCAACAATTTACACTATGAAAAAAATTTACTTTACGGGTCTTTTATTCATACTCGCCACTGTGGTCGGATTTTCTCAAAAAATTCGATTTCAACAAAAATCAATAGAGCATCAGGTGGGCAATATTGAATTTATGAAAGGGAAGATGGTCGTTTGTCCAGGTATTTTTGAAGAAGCAAATACTTTTGTACCTTTCGATAAAGAAGTAGAAGCTGCTTTGAAAAATTATAAAGCTCGTACGACAGCACCGAAATCAACATTTATTGTGACTTATGTGGGCTTTTCTCCTGCTGCACAGAAATCATTTCAAGCGGCAGTGGACATTTGGGCAAATCTTGTTTCATCTCCGGTTCCTATACGTATTACAGCAACTTGGCGTTCCATCGATAGTGGTTCGACTGGTGGTACGATTTTAGGGCAAGCAAGTCCTGCTGATTTCACAAGAAATTTTCCAGGCCAGCAAAAATCCAATACATGGTATCCTATCGCTTTAGCAGAGAAAATTGCAGGTCAGGAACTCAACTCTATCAACGAACCTGATATTGTGGCAGACTTCAATAGCTCTGCTCCTTGGTATCTTGGCTTAGCATCTCCAGGAGCCAACGAGTTTGATTTTACTTCTGTCGTTTTACATGAACTTTGCCATGGATTAGGTTTTACATCTTCATTAAGGGTTGCAGATAATAAAGCAACTTGGGGATACGGCACAGGTTCGCCATTTATATATGACCATTATTTAGAAAACAATCTTTCACAAAGACTGATTGATACAACGAGTTTTAAAAATAGTTCGGTTGTACTTAAAGACCAAGTTACTAGCGATAATATTTTCTACAATAGCAATACTGCTATTCAGAAAACAGGCGAAAAGCCTCGAATTTATGCTCCTATTACGTACGAAGGAGGCTCAAGTATTTCTCACTTAAACGATGCAACCTATCCGTCGGGCAACCTCAACTCTCTAATGACTGCTGGAGCAAGTTTACGTGAGGTGATTCGAGACCCAGGACCACTTGTGAAGGGTATTTTTGCAGATATGGGATGGCAGGGAACATCCTTGGTGCATACCAAAGTGAAAAATATAGAAAATTCAGCAAATACAGTCACTATTACTGCAAAAGTATTGAGCGATACCACGATTGTTGATGGAAGTGTTTTGGTCTATTTTACCGAAAATGACACCATTAGTAAGGCAAAACCCCTAATAATGAATAGAATTGGTAGTACCAATGAGTATTCTGTAGATATTCCTATCACAAAATCTCAATCCATTATTCGATATTATCTAACAGCAAGCGATAGCAAAAAAAATAAAGTTTTTGCTCCAGCAGAAGCACCAATCAAAGGATATTATGGCTTTAGTGTTGGATATTCCGACGTATATGAACCTTATATTTCGACTAGTCCATTGTCTGTGATTCCGAGCAATGTCTCGCCTGATATTTTTGCCAATATCGAAGATAGCTACGAACACGGCATAGATACTGCTTATGTCGAATATAAAATCAATGGTGGAGGGCTAAAGACTGCTCCCATGAAGAGATATGATAGTCAAACAGACGATAAATCCTATTCTCAGGGAAAGAACGATAAATTTGCTTTTCTTGTAAAATCACCATTTGGAACACTCAAACAAAACGACCGTGTATTGTATAGGATAGTAGCTATTGACCAATCAAAAAATAAAAATAAGAAAGTACTTCCTTCATTCTTAGATACTCCAGGCACAGACGTTACGCCATCTCCCGACTTTTTTGAGTTTTTGGTAAGCGATGTTAAAACAAACGCTGTTTCGGTATATACCAATAATTTTGATAGTAATTCAGATGATTTTGCCACGATTAATGGTTGGAGTATTGCTCAACCGAATGGTTTTAGCTCAGGGGGCTTACATTCGCCACACCCTTACAAAAATGGAGGCGATGAAAATTACGAAACAAATAGCATTGCTTTATTACGTACACCTATCCTTTTGAAAGACAATAAAGACTCTGCTGTCATTACCTTTGATGAGGTTGTATTGGTTGAGCCAGGCGAAACAGGTGCTGTATTTGGAGATTATGACTTCTATGATTACGTAGTCGTGGAAGGCTCTTACGATGGGGGACAATCTTGGATTCCTTTTGAAGACGGGTACGATGCGAATGCCAATAGTGCTTGGGTTAAAGCTTTTAATGGAAGCGGAATTAATGGAACTTTTGTTGGGGCGGATGGAAAATCCTATCAAACTTTTGATTCAAAAGCGACAGGAAATGCCAATTTATTTAGAAAACGAAGCATCAAAATGCTTGCAAGTGGCGATTTCGAAGCGGGCGATAAAATCTTAATACGTTTTAGGTTATTATCCGACCAACTCACATACGGCTGGGGCTGGGCAATCGATAACCTAAATATTCAAGTTCCTCCTCCGCCACCTATTTTGTCCAACGAATCATCTTTAGAAAAAGTGGTGAGCATTTACCCCAATCCTAGTCAGGATAATCTGAAAATTTCGCTAAAACTTAGTAAACCTGGAAGAGTAAAAATGGATATTTTTGATTCAAAAGGTACGAAATTATTCAGTAGAGACATAAATTCTGAGTCAAGCAATTTTTTACATCAATTGGATTTAAGTGGATTTGAGAATGGCTCTTATTTGGTTAAATTAAATACCGAAAATAGCTTTATCATCAAACGTTTCATTATCAATCGATAATTTTTCTAATTAAGCCTAATAGCCGTAAGTTACCAAAGTATCATTTACGGCTATTTTTGTATATTTGCACCAAATACTCTAACAATGAAAAAACACTTCATTATTTTTTTATTAGCAATTATTGGATTTTCATGCACCACCTTGCAGATTTCAAAGAAATCCATCTATGATAAAATGCTTGATACAACTCAAGTATTAAGCCACAGTACAAGTGGGTTTATGCTGTATAATCTTGCTAAAAACAAATCCATTTATGAAAAAAATACTCATAAGTATTTTGTACCAGCATCAAATACCAAGTTATTCACGCTGTATGCAAGTCTCCAATTATTGAAAGACTCAATATCTACCTTAAGATATGTGGAAGAAGGCGACTCTGTTATATTTTGGGGAGCAGGCGACCCAACTTTACTTCACCCTGATTTTAATAATTCCGTTGCAATCAATTTCATAAAATCATTTGTAGGTAAGAAAAAAATATATTTTTCCGATGGAAATTTCACAGGAGAAAGTATGGGAAAAGGCTGGGCTTGGGATGATTACAACGACTATTATGCCGCAGAAAAATCTCCGTTGCCTATGTACGGAAATATTGTTCGGGTACGTGTGGACAGCAGTCGATTAACCATTCAACCTGCTATTTTTTCCAATAGTTTCTATAAAAAAGAGGTTGGAAGCATCATTCAGCGAACCTATACCGACAATCTTTTCTTGTTACCAAAGGGAATACTTAATCAAGCATCCTACAAACAAGACATTCCATATAAAACCTCTGCTTCCCTTAGTCAACAATTATTAATGGATACACTCAAGCAATACATTGGATTAAGTAAGCGACCTATTGTCAAAGATGCCAAAACGATTTATAGCATTCCACGTAACCAATTATTGGCTAATATGATGCAAGAAAGCGACAATATGATGGCAGAACATTTGTTGATGATGTGTGGATTGAGCGTTGCTGATACTTTGGACACCGAGTTTGCAATAAATTATATTCAAGAGAAACTATTGACTGATTTACCCGATAAAAATAAATGGGTAGATGGCTCTGGCTTATCGAGATATAATTTATTTACACCTCAATCAATTGTAAAGCTTCTTGAGAAAATGCACCATTCCTTACCAGAAGAAACCCTTTTTTCTTTACTTGCCATTGGTGGGCAAGTGGGAACATTGAAAAATAGTTTCAACAACGAAGAAAATCCTTATATTTTTGCCAAAACAGGCTCTATGAGTGGCGTATATAATCTTAGTGGTTACTTAAAAACCAAAAAAGGTAATACTATTTTGTTTAGTTTTATGAACAATAATTTTAATGATTCAGTATCCAGCCAACGCAAAGCGGTAGAAAAGATACTGAAACAAGTAAGAGAGAGGGAGTAGGCTTATGCCAACTCCTCCTTTAAGAAAAATCCAGTATAGCTCCCTTTCACACCAGCGACATATTCTGGTGTTCCTTCTGCTACAATCCTTCCTCCTTTGTTGCCTCCTTCAGGACCAACATCTATAATATAATCCGATACTTTTATAACATCTAAATTGTGTTCTATTATCAAGACAGTATTCCCTTTATCCGCTAATTTTTGAAGAACTTCCAATAATTTCTTAATATCTTGAAAATGCAAACCAGTTGTTGGTTCATCTAAAATATAAATCGTTTTTCCAGTATCTTTTTTTGATAATTCTTCCGACAACTTCACTCGTTGAGCTTCCCCTCCAGACAAGGTAGTTGCATGTTGTCCAAGAGTAATATACCCCAAGCCAACCTCATTTAGTATTTGAACTTTCCGTTGAATCTTAGGAATACTCTCAAAAAACTCAACCGCTTGCTCGACTGTCATGTCTAATACATCAGATATCGATTTTCCTTTGTATCTTACTTCCAAGGTTTCTCTATTAAATCTTTTTCCCTTACAGCTTTCGCACGCCACATATACATCTGGCAAGAACTCCATCTCCACTTTTTTCATCCCCGCACCTTCACAAGCCTCACATCTACCGCCTTTTACATTGAACGAAAAACGCCCAGGTTTGTATCCCCTGATTTTTGCTTCGGGTAATTCGGCAAAAAGGGAGCGAATTTCCGAAAACATTCCTGTATATGTAGCCGGATTACTCCTTGGTGTACGACCAATAGGGCTTTGATCGACTTCAATCACTTTATCAAGATGCTCCAACCCTTCTACATTTTTATACGCCAAAGACTCTTTTTTTGAATGATATATATGTTTATTGAGTATTGGGAATAAAGTATCGTGAATTAGTGAGGATTTACCACTGCCGCTGACCCCAGTGACACAAACCATTTTCCCAAGCGGAATAGTCAAATCTACATTCTTCAAATTATGTCCAGTTGCCCCTTCTATTTTTAGAAACTTCCCATTCCCTTTTCTTCTCTCTTGTGGGATTTCGATTTTTACCCTTCCACTCAAGTAATCTGATGTACTACTTTGGATTTTTAGAAAATCTTGTGGCTTCCCTTGAGCAATAATACTTCCTCCATGCCTCCCTGCTCCCGGACCAATATCCAAGATATAATCAGACTCAAGCATCATGTCTTTGTCATGTTCAACAACCAAAACCGTATTCCCTAAATCTCGCAAATCTTTCAATGCTTGAATCAATTTTACATTATCTCGTTGGTGTAAGCCAATACTCGGCTCATCCATGATATACAAAACCCCAACCAACTGAGTACCAATCTGAGTTGCCAATCTGATTCGTTGAGCTTCTCCTCCCGAAAGGGTTTTCAAAGGACGATTCAAGGTAAGATAATCGAGCCCAATACCCATCAAAAAGCCAATTCTTTTTCTAATTTCTTTAAGTATTTCTTTAGAAATCAGGTTTTGTCTCTCCGACATCCTTGTTTCTAAATTATTAAACCACTCCTCCAATTCACGAATATCCATTTCCGCCAATTGGGCAATGTTATGATTATCAATCAAAAAATGCAAAGAATCTTTTTTTAGTCTTGCCCCTTGACAATCCGGGCAAGTTTTAATAATCATAAAGTCTTTTACCCAATCTTGTACCTTTTCGTTCTCCGAATCTTGTTGTCTTTTCAAAAACGTAATCACGCCTTCAAAGCTAGTATTCCATTCTGTCCCTAGGTATTTTTTTGACGGAACAGGCAAAGGCGTTTCACTTCCATATAAAATCGTTTTCAAAGCCTCTTCGGGTATCTTTTCTACTGGTGTAGAAATATTAGATTTATAGGCTTTTAGAATGACATCTATTTGCTTGAAAATCCATAAATCTCTAAATTCTCCCAAAGGAGCAATCGCACCACGGCTAATACTCAATGATTTATCAGGAATAATCGACTCCTCGGTTATTTCTTCAATTTGCCCCAATCCATTACAAGTCGGACAAGCCCCATAAGGAGAATTAAACGAAAAACTATTAGGTGATGGGTCCTCGTAAGAAATACCCGCTTCTGGGTCGGTTAAATTTTGCGAATAATATTGTACACTATTTTTGGCATCCTGAAGCATCATCGACCCCTTCCCTTGCTTGAGAGCCGTACCAACCGATTGACTAAGCCTAAATCTATCCTCTTTCTGTGGAATTATTCTATCGATTACAATTTCGATATCATGTATTTTATACCTATCTAATTGCATTTTGGGATTAATTTCGAGGATTTCGCCATCTATCCTCACTTTGGTATAGCCCATTTTAGCAATCTGGACGAAAAGCTCTCGATAGTGCCCTTTTCTGCCTTTTACAATAGGAGCTAGCAACACTACCTTTTGACCTTCATGTTGTTGTAATATTTGTTCAATAATTTGGTCTTGCGTTTGTTTGACCATCCTACGACCAGTAACATAGCTATAAGCATCTGCCACTCTTGCATAAAATAGCCTTAAAAAATCATATATTTCAGTAGTTGTTCCGACAGTTGAGCGTGGATTTTTGGAAGTCGTTTTTTGTTCAATTGAAATGACAGGCGATAAGCCATTGATTTTATCTACATCTGGTCTTTCCATGTTTCCGATAAAACTCCTTGCGTATGCCGAGAAACTTTCCATGTATCTCCGTTGCCCCTCTGCATAGATTGTATCAAAAGCTAAAGAAGACTTTCCACTTCCGGAAATACCCGTAATTACTACCAATTGATTTCTCGGAATCTCGACATCAATATTTTTTAGATTATGCTCTCTGGCACCAAATACTTCAATAGAATCATAACCCGTTAGTTCGATGTCATTTAATTTTTTTTCGCTCACAATATTTCTTTTTTTATACAAAGATAACGAAAAAAGGATAGCTGAGGTTCAGAAAATTTAGAGAGCTAATAAAAACGGAGAGGACATTCTTGATGCCTCTCCGCTCAAAATTGCATTATTTCGCTTAGTTGTAACGCTTTTCTATCTCTTCTAAAGTAAGTCCTTTTGTCTCAAACACGACATATTTTGCAAATAAAAGCCCTAGCAATACGACAGTCATATAAATCCCGAATATTCCACCGTTTGTTCCTAGGTTTGTGGCTGCCAAAACAGGAAAAGAATAAGCTACACAAGCATCAAAAATCCAGTGATTGAAACTTCCCATACTAGAAGCAAATCCTCTGATTTTTAGAGGATAAATTTCCGAAATCAATATCCAACCCAAAGGACCAAGGCTTATGGCAAAAAAGATAATATACAAATATACCCCACCAATCAACATGATTTTCTGAATTTCAGCACCCAAACTGTCTTTCATATAAAAGGCAAGCCCTACGGTAGCTAAACAAACAGCTGTTCCAATCAATCCTGTATAGAGAATTTGTTTTCTCCCAAACTTATCCAAAATCATAATCGCCAAGATAGTGGCACAAGAATTAATCACGCCAACACCGACTGTTGCTAATACGGCATCGCTTCCATCTGGGAATATCTTCTTAAAAATATCCGTCGAAAAATAAATGATGGCATTGATACCCGAAAATTGTTGAATGAAAAAAATCCCAACACCAATCAATAAAGGAATGCGTAATCTCTTGCTGAACAACATCTTCCAATTGCCTTTATTATGTTTTTCGTCTTCTATTAGCTGTTTGATATCTTTCATTTCTTGCTCGGCAATGCTATCTTCTCTCAGGCGTTTCAGTACCGACATCGCCTCTTCTTCACGACCTTTGCCAATCAACCAACGTGGACTTTCTGGCACAAAAAGCATTCCCAACATCAAAATTATAGCAGGTACAAATCCTGTCCAAAACATACTTCTCCAAGCATCTGCTTCCCCTTCAAAGAAATACCCTACCACATACGAAAGCAAAATCCCTAACGTAATCGCCAATTGAAAGAATGTTACTAGTTTTCCTCTTTGGTTGGCAGGTGCAATTTCTGCCAAATACAACGGCACCGTTGATGCCACAATACCAATGGCTAAACCCAAAAATAATCTACCAATAATCAAATACATCACCGACGGAGCAATGGCAGTAATAATCGACCCTAATACAAAAATTAAGGCGGCAATCACGTTTATTTTCTTTCTACCCAAAATATCGGTCAATGGACCACTCACAAATGGGCCTACCATTCCACCAAACAATACAGCACTTACAATCAAGCCTTCTGTTTCGGAACTTGGGTTAAATTGCTCTCTTAAAGAGGGCAATGCTACATTGATAACACCTGTGTCGAAGCCGAAAAGCAATCCTCCTGTTGCGGCAACGGTTGCGATAAAATACAATAGTAAATTCTTGTTCATATTTACAAGGTTTAGGATAAAAGTATTAGTTTTTACAAATAAACTAAACTTTCAGCAAAAATTTCTAATTTCGTGGTTTAGATTCGATTTTTTTTCCATCTTTTAACTGTTTTTAAATCATAAGCCAGTGAAAAGATATATTCAAGCCAATGTACTTAGAAAAATTATTTTTATCCAATTTCAAAAATTACGAAGAAGCAAATCTTGATTTTTCGCCTTTTGTTAATTGTGTCGTAGGAGAAAATGGTAGCGGTAAAACAAATCTGCTTGATGCTATTTATTTTTTGGCTTTAAGTAAAAGTGCTTTTCAGAATCAAGACGCTCTGTGTATCAAACATCACGAAGAATCCTTGATGATTGATGGCATATTCAATAAAAATCAGCAAAAACACCAAATAACTTGTTCGGTAGGCAGAAATCAGAAAAAAGTTATTTTACAAGAGAAAAAAATTTATGAAAAACTAACCGACCACATTGGAAAATTTCCAGTGGTTTTGGTTTCTCCTGATGATACAGACCTTATCAAGGATGGGAGTGAAAAGCGAAGACGCTTCTTTGATGCCGTCATTTCCCAAATGGATTCAGATTATCTGAATGATTACCAAAAATATAATAGAATTTTAGACCAAAGAAATAGTCTTTTGAAGCAATTTTTTGATAGAAACTATATCGACCACGAATTGCTAGATACTTACTCAGAACCTTTGGTGGTTCTGGCAAAAAAAATTCATTCAAAAAGAACCCAATTTATTCATCAATTTTTACCTTTATTTTACAAACATTATCAGGAAATCAGTGAAAAAAGAGAAAATGTAAGCATTTTTTATGAATCTGAACTAAATGACGGAGATTTTTCAGAAATATTTTCCTTCAATCGAAAAATTGACATCAAAGCTCAAAGAACCACCAAAGGAACTCATAAGGACGATTATATTTTCGAAATAGACTCTTTTGCCGTTCGGAAATTTGGGTCTCAAGGACAACAAAAGTCTTTTGTATTAGCCCTACGCCTCGCTCAATTCGAAATGATTGAATCTTTTAAAGGATTTAAACCTTTGCTTTTGCTCGATGATATATTCGATAAGCTCGATGACAGAAGAATCAGCAAACTTATCGAATCTATTGAAAATCAAACTTTTGGACAAGTATTTATTACTGATGCCGTGCCAGAAAGAACCATCAAAGCTTTCGAAAACTCACCAATTGAAGTAAAAATTATTCGTACCCAAAAATAGGATTTATTTCATTTTTACGATTGTGACTCCTTGCCCTCCTCGGTCTGCATGTTCGTCGGTCATGCCTGCTACTTGTTTATAATTTTTCAAATGCTGACGAATTAGTTTTCTCAAAATTCCATCTCCTTTGCCATGTACAATTCTGAGTTCGGGATATCCAAGCATAATGGCATCATTCATCAAATTATCTACTTCACCCAAAGCTTCCTCGCTTCTTTTGCCTCTCAGGTCAAGATTAAAGCTAAAGTTTGCCATTTTTTCATTCATATCTATTCCCATCACTTTAGGCTTGATTGCCTCTTTGGTGGCTTCTTTAAACTCTTTTTTTGACATCTTTTCCAATCTACTGAGTTTAATATTGGTTTTGAGTTCACCAATCGCCACTTCTATGTCTTTGCCTTTCATTGCTAATACCTGCCCGATAGCCGATTGCCCAATAATTCTGACATAGTCATTTATCTGTATTTCGCCCGAAGTTTTTTCCCAAAGCTCTTCTTTTGTCGCTTTTTTCTCTTCGACTTTCTGAATTTTAAGTTGCTTTTCTTCAAATTCGTTTAAATCTTGACGAAGCAACTTGGTAATGTCTTTTTCTGCTTTTTCTTCTTTGATTTCACGAATCGTATTTTCTATTTTTCTATTCGTTTCTTTCAATAATTCTTTCGCTTGTGTTTTTGCTTCATTCAGGATTTTCTTTTTTTCATTTTCAAGAAAATCTTTCAAACTCTGGTATTGCTCTAATGTTTGTGTCAATTTATTGTTTTTTTCCACAAATTCTTGATTTTTTTCGGCAAAAACCTTCCTTTCTATTTCAAGTTCTTTGATAAGCTTTTCAAAATCAATCTGCTGCGTACCCAATTTTCTTTTAGCATTCTCGACAATCTGCTTAGAAAGCCCTATTTTTTGTGCCACCTCCAATGCAAACGAGCTACCCGGCTTACCCACTTCAAGGGCATAAAGAGGCTCTAAATGCTCTGCATCAAATTTCATAGCACCATTTAAAGTCCCTTTCTGCTTATCTGCAAATACTTTTAAATTGGTATAGTGCGTATTTACAACTCCAAAAGCATTCGACTTTAATAATTGTTCTAAGATAGATTCGGCAATAGCCCCCCCCAAACTCGGCTCTGTTCCTGTTCCAAATTCATCAATCAAAAATAAAGTAAATTTATTCGAAAAATTGACAAAATATTTCATGTTTGTTAGGTGCGAACTATAAGTACTCAAATCATTTTCCAGGCTTTGTTCATCTCCTATATCAATGAATATATTCTTAAATACCCCCATCTTCGAATCAGGTGATAAGGGGACAAGCAAGCCACATTGAATCATGTATTGCAGTAAACCTATGGTTTTTAACATCACAGATTTTCCACCGGCATTTGGCCCCGAAACCAATAATATTCTTTTTTCTTTATCCAAGGATAACGAAAGTGGAACAACCGATTTGTTTTGTTTTTTTAAAGATAAATACAATAATGGATGTTTTGCAGAATACCATTCGATGGCCTGAGTTTCGACCAATAGTGGGGCTGTTGCCTCCATTTCGATAGCTAATTTTGCTTTAGCTTTTATAAAATCAATAATTCCTAAAAATAAATAGGCTTTTTTCAAAGACGGAATATGGGGTCTAATAAAAGTCGTGAGTTTTTCAAGAATCTTAAATATTTCTCTTTTTTCTTTATATTCCAATTCTCGAATTTCATTATTTGCCTCCAACACTTCGGCTGGCTCAATGAATGCCATCTGACCAGTGGCAGACTCATCATGCACAAAACCTTTTAATTTTCTTTTATGCTCTGATAAAATTGGAATAACCATTCTTCCATCTCGAATGGTCAAAGACATTTCATCGCCAATCCAACCACTATTTCGAGCCGTTCTTAATATTCTATCAAGCGTTTTTCTAAGTTCGCTTTGCTCCGAGATTAACCTTCTCCGAATATCCATCAATTCAGGGGAAGCAGAATCCCGAACTCTTCCTTTTTCATCGATTATTTTATCAATTTGCGAAATTATAGACGACCAATCTGTTTTAGTCGTTTCTGTTTCATTAGAAGGAAGTGAATTATTTACTAATGTTTTTAATTCAGGAAAAATCGTTTCTTCTTTTGTTTTGAAAAAATGTATGATTTGTTGAATCGTACGTAAGGATAACTTTATCTCAAAAAATTGTTCTTCACTTACAAAAGCCCCCTCGATAGCTGCTCGTGCGAGAGCCTCGCTTACATCTGTATAATTTTGTTCGGGAAAACCCGTTTCTGTTTGCAATAGAAGTTTAAATTCAGCTACCTGACGAACCAGTCTGTCAATTGTTTTAAAATCATCAGAAAAGCGAATTTTATCGACAAATGCTCTGCCAAGTGAACTGACACATTGCTCTGCTATCAATTCTCTAATTCTGTCGAAACCTAATTTTTGTTCTATATTTTGCGGATAAACCATGAAAAATTATGATAAATAAAATACAAATTTACCATAATTTTCTGTGGTTTATCAAATCAAATGCTCAATCTCTTAAATTCTTTCGAGTTTGATTGGGTATGTTTTCTTTGAGTTCCATTGTGGAACATAAATATTATCGTCGCCATCCACACAAACATCGTGCGGGTGCATAAAAACTCGAAACGGGTCTTGCTTTCTTTGTTCTTGCAAAAGTCCACTTTTATAAATCGGTTCAGACCCTCCTGGAGTCGAAATGACTTGATTTGTTTTATCCAAAATTGTAATATATCCCGAATTAGGGTATTCTTCTGAAGTTGTTCGATAAGCTGCACCGTATAAATTTTCACCTTTTAAGACCGGACGACAAATAAACGTACCTGGCAACGGAATGGTTGAAATATACTGACCATCTAATGTAAATCTTTTCCAGCAATTTTCTACTCTTGAGGTAATAAGTAAAGTCGGATTCTGCTTATTTCTCGCATCAACCAATACCCCATGATTACACTTAAACTTATCGTTTGTATCGCCAAATCCTCCCCAATGACGAATGTAATTTCCTTTAGAATCGTATTGTATCACAAAATTCAATCCATATCCATCGGTTACATAAATATCTCCATTGGCAGGATTCACAGCCGATTCGGTTGGCTTAAATTGGGTAGGGTAGGCGTATTCTCCGCTTTCTTTCGGATACTCGATTTTCAATAATTCTCTACCTTTCAAATCAGTTTTAAGTACTTGATGACGCTCTGTATCACAAATCAATAAAAACTGCTCGCCTCCTTCTTCAGAAATGGTCAAGCCGTGTCCACCGGGATAAGAATTTCCCCAAAAATCAAGCAACTTCCCCGATTTATCGTAAATTAATACATTATTCTTCGTTTCATTACCAAGCATAATCAAACGCCCCTTTGCATCTTCCACCATTTCATGACAATCATTGACAGGATTTTTGCCATTATCCAGACTTCCCCACCCAACTAAAACTCTGTATCGATGGCTGTTGTGACCAATTATTATTTCATCTTTTTTTCCGAAACTTAGCTCCGAATACGACGAAAAAGTAGCGGTTATCCCTGCAATTTTTAGAAAATTCCTTCTGTTCAAATACTGTTTCATAATGGTTTAGGTTGAATTTGATTTTATAGTTTATTCTCGTTGACCTTCTCTGTCGGATTTAGTAAGTATGTCAGAACCGAATTGTCTTGGTTAAGCTCCACAATTCTAAAGCCCCGATAAGAAGTGCCCCAATTTCCTCCAAAATGAGAGTCAAAAATATAAGAAGTGCCATTTTTTTGCTTCACTCCCTCTTGGTCGTGGTCATGTCCATTAAATACCGCACGAATATTTGGATATTTCTGCATCAATGCCTGAAACTCAACAGCATCAACCCCGTTGTTTGTCCATTTAACGGGTGTAATATGAACAAAAATAAATATATTTTTCTTCGCCTTAAAACGTTCAAGCTGTTCAGAAAACCAAGCAACATTAGGGCTTAAATATTCTCCTTTTTCATTGGATGTTGTCCCGAATAAAAATGCACTTTCCTTTTTTTCGTACGAATAATTCAAAGGTACATTCCAAACTTTTTGCCAATCTTCTTCCGTTGCGTGGTCATGATTGCCTTGTGTTACAAAATACGGCACTTTTAATTTGTCCAAAATTGCCTTTGCCTCAGGCATTAATTGGATGTCGTCATGAACGATATCCCCATTGATTACACAAAAATCTAATTTTGAAATTTGATGTTGAGCATTGGCATTCGCTACAAAATTTTCATAATAATTTACATAATCTGTTTTTGACTGTCCATAATGGCCGTCGGACGCAACCAAAAATCTCATCTTTGGGCTTTTTAGACTCATTTCTTTTCCTAAGACCGGTAGGATGCTACCATCTGATAATAAGACAGTTGCCAAAGATATTTTCTTGATAAATTCATTTCTTTTCATCGTTTCTACTAATTAAGGTTTCAATACTCAAATCTATCAAAAACTATTCATAAGATTATGATTTGAAATTGATTTTTAATTATTTCTTGTGGTAAGCCGAGAATTTCCGAACTTTGTATCTATTCAATAATTTAATTTTTATCGTCGTGTCTTATATCGAACTTTCCCTTCAAATAAACGAAGATTTCAGCGAAATCTTAATGGCAGAACTTTCTAACTTAGGCTTTGAGTCCTTTGTGGAGAATGAAGAGGGGCTTTTGGCTTATATCCAAACAGATTTGTTTGATGATTTTGCTACTAAATCAATGTTAGAAGAATATGCTAACAAAACCCCTATTGTTTATACATTTAAGGAAATTGCCAAGCAAAATTGGAACGAAGAGTGGGAGAAAAATTTTCAACCCATCGAGATTGCCAACGATATTTATGTAAGAGCTGATTTCCACGCTCCGCCTCAGCATCCTTTCCGTCACGAAATCATCATCACTCCCAAAATGTCTTTTGGTACGGGACATCACGAAACTACCTCTATGGTGATGGAACATCAATTGTCCATTAACCATTCGGGGAAAAAAGTGCTTGATGTGGGTACAGGAACGGGTATTCTTGCTATTTTAGCCGAAAAACTTGGAGCTAATCATGTCAGTGCTTTTGATATTGACGAATGGTCTGTTGAAAATACTCTCGAAAATCTTCAGCTCAACCATACCTCGAAAATTTCTGTTCGATTGGGAACAATTGAAAATGAGCAATCAGACTTATTCGACATTGTTTTGGCGAATATCAACAGAAATATCCTGCTTCAACAAATTCCAGAATATTATAATTTCATGCAGCTTGGTGCGGTATTGGTCATCAGTGGTTTTTACGAATCCGATATTGCAGATATACAATCTCTTGCCGAATCAGTTGGGTTAAAAAAAGTAGCTCAATTAAGTAAGAATCAGTGGGCTTCGGTCGTTTTTTCAAAATAAGAGAAGATTAAACTTCTCATTTTTATTTGAAAATTCACAATTATGTATTTTGACTAAATGATACAATGCGACTTTCAAGATTATATTTCTGTTTAATTTTCTTTGTTCTTTCATTGAAAATTGATGCTCAAATCATTCGTATTTCTGAAAACAAGGATACTTATATTTCAGAGATTCAAGGTGTGTTGGCTTATGAGAATAATGCCATCGCTATCAAATTAGGCAAAAATATTCAAGAGCATTGGCAACAACGTTTATCGGATTCTCAAAAAAATATTTTGATGAAAATTTCGAATAAAATGGCATTAAAGGGGCATAAAATGCTTCAATTTTATTCGTTTTTAAATATTTTGGACAAGTGTCTGATTCAAGAAAAATTTTCAAACGCTCAAATAGATGCTTTTCTCAATGCTTCTTTGAAAGCTGCTGAAAATTACGACTCCAAAACACTAAGCAGAATTTATGAATCTGTCAATCAGTTCTTAGACAAACGCATTTTATTTTATTCAAATTACAATAGACTTTATGCCTTGGAGGGGAAGTTTACTTTTGTCTTTGAAGAAAACAATCCTTCTACCGACATTAAAAATTCTGTTCCAAGTAATGCGAATGAAAAGGGGTCTGTATTCGATGGATGGGATGAGCCTTCCAATATGGCATCGTCGTCGTCTGTATCTACCGTTAGCCCTCCAAACATCATTAATTCTCCCAAATCTCTTCCCAATGGCTACGGATTATTTTGGGAAAATATCAATTTGGCTATCGCCACTGCTGGCGATTCTGTTGTTATTCGTAATACCAAAGGAATCCTTTCTTTGAAAGATGGTGTCTTTAGTGGTGAAAATGGTACTTTTTCTTTTGAAAATATCTATCTGCCAAAAACTTTTGTCCAACTAAAGAATTTTCAATTTGAAATCAAAAATCCTAAATTCTCCGCAGAGCAAGTTTTACTGTTTTATCCCGAAAAATTTCCAAAAGCTATTGAAGGTTTTTTTGAATTTAAAAGTGAAAAACGAAACAAGAATGCACTTGGTACTTATCCACGATTTATTTCTTATCAGAACGACATCGTTATTAACAATCCAACGACAGGCGTTTTTTATAAAGGAGGATTTTCGATGATAGGAAGAAAGGTTTTTTCCTCCTCGCTGAACAAACAACAGGCATTTATTTCGGTGCAGAAAAACGGCAAAACCATATTCAAAACCCATAGTCTTCGATTTGAGCTATCTGATTCGTTGATAAGCTCCAAAGATGCTGGATTTGTGGCTTATATTGACAAAGATTCCCTCTACCATCCATCTGTTAAGCTGACTTACCATGGTCTGAAGTCATTTTTAAAACTTACAAAAAATGATGTTGGATTATACAAAGACTACGCCTACACCGATACTTATCATCGATTATTCATTAAAACAGATGCCCTAACGTGGGATTTAGGAAAAGAAAAAATGGATTTCAACATTGTTTCTGCCAAAACTCAAGTCCCCGCTATTTTTGAATCATTCGACTTTTATGATGTGCAGAGAGTAACAGGCATGACTGGTGGCTCTGGCTTTAACCCACTGCTTATTGTGGGTAATTTCACAACTAAAAACAATAAAATAAGCTTCTTTTTAGATGAAATAGCTAATTTTAATAAAATTCCTGCTCAAAATTTATTAGGAGGATTGCAAGTCGCCACACAGCAAGGCTATTTGGATTTATCAGGCGAAAATCAATATACCCTCACCCGTAAAGGCTTGCACTATCTCGGTGCTTTTTCAGGAAAAAAAGATTTTGACGATTTGATAATCCCCTCTATTTACGGAAATAGCAAAGATAGCACCTCCAATGCCACACTTTTTCTTAGCGATAAATCTATATTAATAAGGGGCGTTAGGCGATTTAATATCAGTGATTCGCTTAGAATTTTTGTACTTCCTTATGATAGAACCATTAAAGTTTACAAAAATAGAAATATTGCCTTTGACGGTCAGATGAAAGTGAAAAACTACCGATTTTCTGGCAAAAACATATTTTTTGACTATGAAAAGTTCTTGGTTAATCTCAACAACATAGACTCTATTGGATTCACCCCAATCCAAGCATATCAAAAAGGAAATAGAAAAGAAATTGGCAATCATATTCGATACTCCAATAGCGGACAGCTGCTATTAAATCAGGCAGACAACAAATCGGGGAAAGTTTTTTGGGCTCAATATCCAAAAATAAAAATCGACAATGGAGTTATCGTTTATTTCGACGAATCTACAAAAAACAAAGTAACCTACGACAAATCAATCAAATTTGTTGTTCCAAAAATTGATTTTGATAGCCTTTCGGTCAATGACTTAAGCTTTGGGGGTACATTTTATTCCGAAAATATCTTTAAGCCTTTTCAAGAAACCCTTCGAGCCATGCCAGATTCTACTATTGGCTTTGCACATAAAGTTCCAGGGGGAAAGTATTCGGTTTTTGGTAATGAAACCAATATCAACTTTAATAATTCGCTTGTAATGGACGGGCAAGGCTTACATTCTGAAGGAAAAATCAATCATTTAGCAGCCAATTTAGAGGCAAATTATATCCTTTTTCTTAAAGATTCTCTTTTGGCAAGTGGTAAATCAGGAAAAATCAATGAAGGTATTCTCAAGAATGTTTATTTTCCTCAAGTGCTTGTTAATGAATTTGCCCTCAAATTATTCCCCAAAAGAGACAGTCTCGTGATTCAATCCAAAACCCAATTTTCGCTATACAAAGCAAGCTCTAACCTATCTGGCAATTTAATTGTTCGGAATTCTGGTCTATTTGGCAATGGAAAAATATTACGAACCGACTCTGAGACAAGCTCCGAGACTTTTAAATTCAATAAAGAAGGTTTTGTAGCCAATGAAGCATCAATTAAAATAAAATCACCAAATCCAAGCTCAAAACCCGTACTTTTGGGCAGAAATGTAGATTTAAACTTTAATTTAACAAACAATCTTGTTTCTATTTCGACCCGAAAAGCTAATATTGGCGATTCTCTTTCTAATTTAGAGTTTCCTTATGCAGCCTATCGAACCAATATTGATAAAGCCGAATGGGACATCAACAACAAGAAAATCAACATGAAAGGGGATGTTCGACATTCGTTGTTTGCGGCCATTAATCCAGAGCAAGAAGGACTCATGTTTGCCGGAAATTTAGCTTCTTATGATATTGACCAGATGAACCTTAGCATCGGGGGGGTTCCGTTTATTCATTCGGCAGATGCTAAAATCATTCCAGACAAAGGCTTGGTCTCAATCAAGAGAGATGCCATTATGTCGCCTCTGAAAAATGCAAGTTTAGTCATTGATACCCTGAATACTTATCACAGACTTAGCAATGGAAATATTCAAATTCACTCTAAAAAAGTATTTACAGGAGAGGCAAACTATCGCTTTGGGAATGTCAAAAAAGATACTTTTAATATCAAAATGAGCAAGTTTGAATTGGTAGATTTTGCTGCTTCCAATAAAAACAGTAAAAACCCTCAATGGGTTACCTCCGCAACAGCAGCCGTAAAAGAAAGAGATAGTTTATTTTTATCGCCAAAAATGCTCTATCAAGGAGAAATAACGATGCTTGCCCCAAACAAAAATTTATCCTTGAATGGTTTTGTGATTCCTATTCTAAAAAAATACCCGAAACTTGGCGGATATTGGATACCTTATCAAGGGGATAAATCCGAGGAGGTGAGTATCAATGTGGATAAAAATCTTAGTAGCAACGATGATTTGCTTTTTGCGGGATTACATTTCAAATCCACCTCTGGCTCTAATGATATTTATCCTACTTTTCTTTCCACCAAAGAATCTCCCGACGACCAAGACATCTTCTTGGCTTCTGGTGTTTTTAAACGAGATGAAAGTCAGAAGCTATTTAGAATTAAGGCTATCAATGACTTAAAAAATATATATGGAAAATATGAATTGATTGAAGACGCTGGATTGATTAATCTTGAAGGAAAATTTAATTTATTCGACAACTATCTAAGTAAATACATACAAACGGCTGGTTTTGGCAAGGTGAAATTAGACTCTTCTACGCATGAATTCAGAACAATGATGCTTGTCAATTTTCCTATTGTTCAGCCAATTTTGGCAAAAATGGCTGAGAAGATAGTGAAAACTAATTTGGATTTGGGTATCAATGAGGCGGCTATTCAAGCAAATTCTCCGGAATTCATGACGAAACTGAATCAATTTGTTGAAGCGAAAGAAATGGATATTTTTAAAGCAAAAACAGCTCGAGAGCATCTTCCTTTGGTAAAATTAAGCCCAAAATTCATACAATCTTTGGTTTTCAGCGAACTCAATCTTATTTGGTCGCCAAAGCATCATTCGTTTAGAAGTTTGGGGAAATTGGGTATCTCCAACATTGGAGATACCGACATCAACGCCGAAGTAAATGGATATGTTGAAATCCGTAAAAATGCAATTGATGGGGATGAAATGTATATTTTCATTGAGCTTTCTCCAGAAAATTGGTATTATTGGGGATACAAAGCAGGAGAACTCGGCATTACTTCTTCTGATGAAAGTTTCAACTCAATGATTGGTGTAAAAGGGGGGAAATCTAAAGACTATCAAGTGATTCCGGTGGACTATGCAGAGGCGATGGTTTTTCGTAAAACATTCTTAGAAAGCTATCTTGGGGTCAAAGAAAAACCTAAATCTTCCAATCAGAAGACACTTGGTAATTCTCCCAAAAAACTTTCCGATATTCCTCAAGAAGCTGTCAAAAAAGAGGAAAAGAAAAAGAAAGCAGAGGACGAAAAAGACGGCTTCTGAAATTATGAATATACAGCAAAGGAGTTGATAGGCTTATGGTTAAGTTTTCAATTAATTCTTTTGAGACGAAGATTATTTGTTTATTTTTGATAAATATTACAACATTATTAATTAAAATTTCATATTATGTCAAAGAAAAAAGAGATTCAAGAAGAGAATGAACAACAAATAAATGTTGAATTATCAGAAGAAATGGCCGAGGGGGTTTATACGAATTTGGTAATGATTGCTCATTCAAACACAGAATTTGTTTTAGATTTCATTAGAATCATGCCTGGTGTAGCGAAAGCAAAAGTGAAGTCTCGGGTGATTCTTACTCCTGAGCATGCCCATAGATTATTGTTGGCTTTACAAGAAAATATTTCAAAATATGAAGATAATTTTGGAGCTATTCGTCAGACAGACCAAGATATTATGCCTTTCCCAATGAATTTTGGGGGACCGATGGGGGATGCTTAATGGTATTTAATTGTGCAAATTATCTATCATTTGTCAAACTAAAAAATAAATTTATTTAATTTCGTTTGATATTCGAGAGATTTTTTCGTTATTTAATTTGACAAGTAAATATTTATTTTACTTTTGCAAACAAAATTATATTTAAAACTAAACAAGTATTAATAATTATGTATTGGACACTCGAACTAGCGTCGTATTTAGAGGATGCACCGTGGCCCGCTACAAAAGATGAGTTGATAGATTTTTCGATTCGTTCGGGAGCACCCATTGAAGTAATTGAAAATTTGCAAGAACTCGAAGACGATGGACAACCGTATGAGAGTATCGAGGAAATTTGGCCAGATTATCCGACCAAAGATGACTTTTTCTTTAATGAAGACGAATATTGATTTTTTCTAGCGTCTTTCTTATGTAAGGCAATAACCCCAAAGTTATTGCCTTATTTTATGAATTGCCTTTATTTACTTATCTTTATTCAATTTTCACCATCAAACTATCAATCTATGAAAAAAACCTTGACCATTGTACTGTTTTTATGTTTTCATTTTCTCTTTGGGCAAAAAGAAAAAGTACTCGTAACAGATTTAACCAAAATAAAGCAAATTACCAATATTGCGTTGTCACCAGATGGACAAAAAGCTGTTTTTACCCTCAAATCTGTTGAAACAAATGCCGAAAACCCTTTGGAATTTGATTACCGTTCCCACCTCTTTTTGACCGATTTTCAGCAAATCAAACAAATTACTCGTGGGCAAGAAGGGGTCAGTGCTGCTGTTTGGTCGCCAGATAATAAACAATTGGCGTTTTCACGTACGGTCAATGGAAAATCTCAAATTTTCATTCTTCCCTTGGAAGGCGGAGAAGCTTTTCAGCTTACATCCATCAAGTACGGTGCTACCAATCCCAATTGGTCAAAAGATGGAAAAAAAATCAGCTTCAGCGTTGGGTTATCCATTACCGAGCTTTACAAAGATTCATTGCTAAATCCTTCTAAATCTTTGCCTGCGTGGTCTCTCGAAAAACCAGGACTAGCCAATGAGCTTGTTTTGGCTCGCAATAAAGCCATCTCACCTAATCCTAATGGAAACTTAGAAGAAATCAGAGCTTATTTAAACAAAAATGTTGAAGACAAAAAGGCAAAAGTAATCAATCGCCTCAATTTTCAGGCAGAATCGACCACCCAACCCGAACTGACATTCAACCATATTTTTGAAATTGAAGCGAAAGAAGGAGCGAAACCCAAAGCGATTACTTCTGGATTCGGCAATTTTAATGGTGGGGCTTGGATAGATAATGAAAATATTTTGATTTATGCTAAAAATGACCCAAACGTTCATCCTGATAAGCAATTATCCAATGAAGTCATAATCAAAGGAAGCCAATCTAAATTGTTATTAAGCGAAAAAGGGTTTGGCTTCTCTGATGTTTCGGTTGCTCCTAATCAAAAAATGATGGTTTATCTCAAATCCGAGACACAAGGTGTCAATATTCCTATACTATATTTATCTGATTCTGATGGAAAAAAATCAGAAAAAATCAACTTTGACCGTTCTATCAGTTCCTTAACTTGGACAGCCGATTCAAAATACGTTTATTTTACGGCACAATCAAATGGAGGACAGCCCATCTATCGATTAGAAGTTCAAACAAAAAAAATTGAACGTCTGAGCGACTTTGAATCAGGTATTTTAGACTTTGATTTGGGAGATAATAAAATTATTTATGCAAAAACCTTGGTTAGTAACCCAAATGAATTGTATTCGGCGGATTTTTCGATGAAAAATGAAGTCAAGTTGAGTAATTTCAATGATTGGGTACAAACAAAAAAATTGAGCTATCCTGAAAAATTGACCCATACCAATTCAAAAGGGCAGAAGATTGAGTATTGGATTATGAAACCAAGCGATTTTGATGCTTCCAAAAAATACCCTCTACTTCTTAATATGCACGGAGGACCAACCGCAATGTGGGGCCCTGGTGAGTTTTCGATGTGGCATGAATTTCAGTATTTTTGTTCACAGGGCTACGGAATTGTCTATGCCAATCCAAGAGGGTCGGGGGGGTACGGACAGGATTTTCTTCGAGCAAATGTAAAAGATTGGGGAACAGGCCCCGCAGAAGATGTATTGGCAGCCACCACCTACGCAGCAAAATTACCTTGGGTAGATTCTAGCAAACAAGTCATTACGGGTGGGTCGTATGCGGGTTATTTAACAGCATGGATTGTCGGGCATGATAATCGTTTCAAAGCGGCTTTTGCCCAAAGAGGCGTGTATGACCTAACAACATTTCTTGGAGAAGGGAACGCTTGGCGTTTGATTCCAAATTATTTCAATTATCCCTGGAAAGACAAAAACGAAAACGTTCTAAAAAGCAACTCCCCTTATACATTTGTAGAAAATATTCAGACACCATTACTTATCAAACATGGAGAAAACGATTTGAGAACAGGGGTCATTCAAAGCGAAATGCTTTATAAATCCATGAAAATTTTAGGAAAAGAGGTAGAATATGTACGAATGCCTGGAGCGACTCACGAACTTTCCAGAAGTGGAAATGTTAGACAAAGGATTGATAGAATTCTTAGAATTTACGAATTTTTTGAGAGATATATTCAACATTAATAAAAAAATCCGAGGCAATACCTCGGATTTTTTTTCACCTACCTAAACCCTAAAACTCCATAGGAACGCTCACACTCGACGTATCCCAAGAGATAGTTAAATTTTTATCATCAGTAGTGATGGTCAATTTTTCTACAACATCTTTTAATGTCTTCACGGGTACCGTAACTTCTGCGACATTTTTAGACTTTATTTTTTCATATTCGTAAGCTCCCCATTGCTTCAACTCACTATTTAAAATAATGGTCCATTCTTTCTCTTGCAATTTGGTAAATAACGTATAAGTACCCGCCTTAACCTTCTTTCCTCCAAAAACGACATCTTTTTTAAACGTAATTTCTGTTGCGGCATTGGCACCCGTACGCCAAACTGTTCCGAACTTTTCTAAACCTCCAAAGATTACCCTTCCTCTTTTTGATGGCTGTCCATAAGTTACTTTTACATGATTACTTTCGGCTGATACTGCCGGACTTTGTTGGGCAAAAGCCACGCTTGTAAGCATTACAAATGCTGAAATAACAGATAATAATTTTTTCATGTGAATAGAATATGTTTTTGTATAATGATATAACGATGTCAAACTACATTTAGTTTTAAATTTTAATTGTTTTTTACTTTTGAAGCATACAATTTCGCCATCTCTGTAGGATTGGTAGGAGAGGTATTTATTTTATCGCTCTCAACCAAGCCATCTCTCAATCGAATGACTCTATGAGAATAGTTGGCAATATCCTCTTCGTGAGTGACCATCACAATGGTATTTCCCTTCGAATACAGCTGGTCGAATAGCTCCATAATTTCATACGAAGTTTTGGTATCTAAATTACCGGTTGGCTCATCTGCCAACAAGATACTTGGGTCGTTCACCAATGCTCTCGCAATAGCTACCCTTTGCCTTTGCCCCCCTGAAAGTTCGTTGGGTCTATGATGTGCCCGATGGTCAAGTCCTACACTTTTCAGCGTCTGCATCGCTTTTTCCATTCGTTGAGACTTAGTATATCCCGCATAAATCAAAGGTAAAGCAACATTTTCAAGAGCCGATTGTCGGGGCAATAAATTAAAAGTTTGAAACACAAAACCAATTTCTTTGTTCCTGATTTCAGCCAATTCATTTTCGCTCATGCTACTTACATCTTGATTATTCAAGATATATTTCCCTCCTGTCGGAGTATCTAAACAACCAATGATATTCATTAGCGTTGATTTTCCCGAACCCGAAGGGCCCATAAATGCCACATACTCCCCTTTATTAACAGAAATACTCACAGATTTTAAGGCATCTATGATTTCACTTCCCATTATATAGCGTTTAGAGATATTGTCTGTTTCGATTATTTTCATTCTATTGGTTATTTTAGAATACTTTTGCAGTATTTAATTTCAAGCTAAATTAATGAATTCTTAAAAAGTATTCTTCGACTTTTCCATTAATGCCTTTTGAGCTTGATAGGTGGACAAAAACGCTTGATAATCGGCATTTGTTTGTATTTTTTTCAATTTAGCCAATCCTTCTTCTGCATATTCCTTCATCCCTATTTGAATGGATTGCAACACATATAATTTCCATATTTCAACAGAACTTGAATGTATTTCAGTTGCTGCAAAAATAAGTTGATAAGCTTTTTCGGATTGCCCATTTCTATTATAAAATGCCACTATTTCTTTTAAAACCAATGGATTCAGGGGGTAATTTCGATAAATCATCTCTACTTCTTTCTTGCTGTTTAGTTTTCCTCGTACGCTTTTCCACTCTTCTGTTTGGTTTTGAAGGAGGCTAGACTGATAGTTCAAGCTCCTAAGAGTTTGTGCGGAGAGTGTGTCTCCTGCTAATGTCAAGTATTGCAGGGCCTCTTCATAAATATTCTGCTGTAAAAACCATATTGCCGCATTCTGATAATACATTTGGTTATTCTGATTGGCGGTCGAGGCAAGTGTAGTCATTTGCTTTATCCCTTCTATTTTATTTTCTTTCAAATAATTTCTTTGAGCAGTAACATAGACCAAATCATCATAAAATTGATTATTTTGATTTTTTTGCAATATTTTCCGTACTCCATCTGATTTTATGTTGCCGGTGTATTTTAAATTAGTCCCTTGATTATATAAACTTGCAAATTGACTTACATTTAAAATGGAATCTTTCGATAATTCGATGTTTTCTTCAATCGGCTGATTTAATATTTTTTTTGCTGCTGTCAAATTGGCAATCAAGCTCATATTTGAATATTTTTTCAACTTTAATAAATATTGGCTCAAGTCATCATTCTTACTTATTTTTATTTGATAGGCTAAGAGATTCGATTCTGCCAAAGCACAATTTTGGCAATTTTCTTTTGCTTTTTGTAAATAAAACATTGTAGAATCTTTGACATTCAGTCGATCATAACCCCAAGCGAGGTTATTTAGCAATTCTTGATTATGAGGAAATTTCAAAGCCCCTTCTTTTAAAACAAAAAACGATTCAAAAAACATATCTTTTTCTTGATATGCCTTGCTCAGACCAATATATGCCCAAGGACTTGGCTTATTTTCAACAACATTTTTAAGAAAAAAAATAGCATTTTCTTTATCTCCCAATTTCATTGCCATCGATGCTAAAGCATAATTCGCATGATGATTGCGTATATCTTGATGTAAAGATTCTTTATAAAAAGCTTCCGCCACGTCCATCTCTTTATTTCTATCATAGAAATCTGCCAGTACATTATAATAGCCTGCTTTGGCTTGAAAAAAGTTGTTGTAATTTTTTATGGTTATCAATACAACAACCAACACGATTGTTGCCAATCGAAACAATAAAAACTCCAAAAACTTAGGTCGGTATATTACTTTATATGCTTGTAATCCATTTTTTAATACCTGAGAAAAATTGACTATGACATAGACAAAAAATGTCAATCCACTGGATAGAAAAGCATAAGACAAAAAATCTTCGATTGCATCCGTTAATGAATCATTTCCCGAAGCATACGCAAAACCAATCGTAGAAATACATATCAAAGAAAAACTTACATATATCCAAAAAACAGTATGTTTGAAACTAAAAAAAATCGTCTGTTCACAAAAATCTTTCATTCCCCAAAACCCTGCAAGCATAGAAATAATCAGCAAAAATACCGGATTTATCGAGTATAATGCTAAGTTTAAATAATTTGCCTTATCCAGATAAATCAATAAGACATTTATTAAATAAAACACAGAAAGCACGATATATGGTAGCAAATAATTTTCTTTTTTTGAGCCATTTTTAGAAACAACCCAAACAAGAATCGCTGGAATTTCATGGGCTATCATTAATACAAAACCAGCAGTAATCACGAGAAAACTTAGATAAGCATAAGAAAAAAGCCCTACGAAAGGCTCATTTATTTTTGACTCTACCATTAAATAAACCAATCCCAAAGTTATCAACACCAAAAATACCAAAGCTTTTTTCCAGAATGCTGTGTCACTTGCAAATGAATGAAAATAATAAGCTACCACCGCTAACAACCCAAAAAACACTAAAAAATAGTATTGTTTAACAGATTTGAATACTATTTCTACATGAGCACTTGACAAAAGGAATGCCATGATGAGAATCCCTCCGATGAACCAATATCTGCTCAACTGCGTGATAGCAGGCAAAAACAGATTAACCCCCAACAAAACCAAAAAGCCACATACAAAATAAACAAAAACAGGAATATTCAACGGAGATGCCAAAAAAGTCTCTTGAATGATATAAACATTACTATTGATATTCAATTTCACCTGATTATTTTGAATAAAATCCAAAGACAAGGGAATCGATTTAAGCTCACTCAAAACATCCCATCTTATGGAAATACCCGTTCCCATTATTAAAGCATAGAGAAGCCCCACCAAAGCCAAAACAATTACCGACCCAAAAAATATTATCTTTTTATCTTCAGCCTTTTGCCAGTTTTTCAATAAGTTATTATTTTGCATTATTTATCAATTAAACAGTTTTTCCACGTGAAACATTGACTTATCCACATTTTTTACACAAACATTTATAAATAAATCGACTGTGAAGATAACGCAAAAACATTGTTTCATTATATTTGCACCAATAAAAAACTAAAATTTCTAAACAAATGACGCTTCATAAAGAAGGAACCGCCACTATTTCATTGACAATCATAGGTTTATTGATTCTCAATTTTGCTGTTAGGCAATTATTACCAACATCAGATATCATACATACTGCTATATTGGCATTGAGTTTGATTATTTTAATAATCGTTGTACAATTTTTTAGAAAACCCAAAAGAGTCACAAGCAAAAATCCTTACCATATCATCGCACCGGCAGACGGCAAAGTGGTTGTGATAGAGGAAGTGGTTGAAAATGAATACTTTAAAGATAGTAGAAGACAAGTATCTATTTTTATGTCTCCGCTCAATGTTCATATTAATTTTAATCCTATTTCAGGCATTGTTTCATTTGTAAAATATCATGCTGGAAAATATTTGGTTGCTTGGCATCCGAAATCAAGTACAGAAAACGAACGCACAACCATTGTTGTAAAACATACAAACGGTACAGAAATCTTATTTAGACAAATTGCTGGGGCATTGGCAAGAAGAATATGTTGGTATGTTAAAGAAGGTCAATCGGTAGAACAAGGCTCAGAGTTTGGATTTATCAAGTTTGGCTCACGTATCGATATATATTTGCCATTAGACGCCAAAATTCTTGTTAATATTGGAGATAAACCTATCGGAGGAGAAACAGTAATCGCAGAATTGAATCACTAACATGGCCTCGCATAACGATTTTGGAAAACAAGCAGAGGAGTTGGCAGAGAAATACCTTATCGACCAAGGATATGAAATCCAAGGAAAAAACTTCATTTTTGGCAAAGGAGAGATTGATTTGATTGTCATTAAAAACAATTGGCTCATTTTCGTCGAAGTTCGTGCCAGAAGCGACATTCAATTTGGCTATCCCGAGCAAACCATTTCTAAGTCAAAAGCCAGCTTGATAATCAAAACAGCAGAACAATATGTCTATAAAACCAATTGGAAAGGAAATATCCGATTTGACATCATTTCTATCATCAGCCAAGATGATTCTATGGAAATTGTCCATTTTGAAGATGCTTTTTTTTAATTGAAGAAAGAGGTAAATACCTCTTTCTTCAAAATAATTCTCCAGATTTATACCTAGGCAAAATATTGAGATGTTTGTATGCCTTTTCTGTTGCCTCACGCCCCCTTGAAGTTCTTTTCAGATACCCCTCTTGTATTAAAAATGGCTCGTAAACTTCTTCTATCGTTTCGGCTTCTTCTCCCACTGCTGTCGCAATCGTCGATAATCCAACAGGCCCTCCTTTAAATTTTTCAATAATCGTCATTAAAATTCGATTATCCATGTCATCTAATCCATCCTGATCGACATCCAATGCTGTCAGTGCCATTTCGGCAATATCCACCGTTATTTTACCATTGCCTTTTACTTGAGCAAAATCCCTCGTTCGACGCAATAAATTATTGGCAATACGAGGTGTCCCTCTACTTCTCCGGGCTATTTCAAAAGCCCCATCTTCATCAATCGGGGTATTTAAAATATATGCCGAACGACGAATTATTTTACTTAAAAGTGTCGAATCATAGTACTCCAACCTTGAATTAATCCCAAATCTTGCCCTCAAAGGAGACGTTAATAAACCCGAACGAGTAGTTGCCCCTATCAAAGTAAATGGATTTAATCCAATCTGTACACTTCTGGCATTAGGTCCAGAATCGAGCATGATATCGATTTTATAATCCTCCATCGCTGAATACAAATATTCTTCCACAATCGGATTTAATCGATGAATCTCATCAATAAACAAAACATCAAAAGGGTCGAGATTGGTTAATAAACCCGCTAAATCGCTCGGTTTATCTAGTACTGGTCCAGAAGTAATTTTTATACTAGACCCCAATTCATTGGCTATAATATTCGAAAGAGTAGTCTTTCCTAAACCAGGAGGGCCATGTAGTAAAACATGATCCAAAGCCTCTTTTCTTTGTTTGGCTGCTAAAACAAAAATTTTTAGATTTTCTAATATTTTGTCTTGCCCCGAAAAATCATCAAAAGAAAGAGGCCTCAGTGCTTTTTCAATTTCTTTCTCTGCTGGTGTTAGAGACTGACCTTCTCCACTTATATAATCTTGTCTCATGTAGTCTTTTTTTAATTAATATACAGAACAAAGTATCAAATTTTATTTTGTCAAAGGTACAAAGATTAATTGACAAGTAATATAGAGCCGGTTTTCGTAATTAATTCACTATCTGGAAAATCTTTGCTTCTAAAAGTGATTACATACGCATATAACATCGGAGCTAATTTTACGCCTTTATGTGTTCCATCCCAACGGGTTTCTGGGTTATTACTCTGAAAAATAAGCTCACCCCATCGATTATATATTTTTATATCAAATTCTGAGATATGAGCAGAAGGAATTTCTAACACGTCATTAAAAGTATCATTATTGGCAGTAAATATTTGGGGAATAAAAAGCCTTGGTTCACAACCGTCTTTTAGCTCTGTCTGGTCTATATTTGTACATTTTGAACCATTTTCAAATACGTTGTTTACTGTTACTTTATATACACCTCCCGCATTCGCAACGATTGTAGGGCTTGCTTCTCCCGAATTCCAAGAATAGGTCGGATTAACCAAATTTTTTGCTTTAGGGTCAAGAACAGCATCTTTTCCTTCTATTATACAAGCATAGCTTAAATCAGACAAATTCAATTCTGGTGTTGGTTTTATTGTGATTAAATCTTTCACAACAACCTCCTTACATTCTTCTCTTAATGCATTGTTTATCAATGGATTATTCACAACATTACTGGCAGGAGACTTGGAATAAACTTTGGCAGTTAAAGTAACTTCATAAACACCAGATTTTTTGTAAACATGCGAAACCGTTTTCCCTGTTTTTTTATCACTTCCATCGCCAAAATCCCAAGTCAATTCTGAGTCCATCGGACTACACACCCCTTGGCTCTCAAAAATTGTTGGAAAACCCTCACAATTTCCCAAATATGTGCCTGACAAACCTTCTCCTGATTGCTTTTTTTTCGCATGGGCAATGTTGGGCAAACCATAAGCACTATTGCCACCGACATTGACACCAAATCCTTTTGAGATTGACATATATCCAACAATATTGGGGTATGTGGCGGGATTGGCACTTGTAATATTCTGATTTCCGTCTGTTATGTATGGTATAAAATTACTACCATCAATTGCCATATATATGTATTTTAGCCCACTTCCCTCTACCGGACCAGTCTGCAATGCACCAAAAGCAAATGTTTTGGATTGGTCTATTAATTTTTTGCTTGAGGCAATCACAAGAGAGTCTCCTTTATCTATCGAAAGTTGATACAAATACGAACTTTCTCCTTTAGTAGGGTCTCCTTTCAAAGTAACAAATACTTTTTTTTCATTTTCTGAAAACTCAATA
>JACCDU011129622.1_pt1 | contig 38172 bp, 31 predicted proteins | sample 7446081 | NCBI WGS metagenome assembly JACCDU01 (sample SAMN15323447, study PRJNA562643) | freshwater metagenome | isolation source: river surface water | place: USA:Blue River Watershed | collected 2017-08-17
CGTGTCGCCAAGACTGGCGATACTATGACGGGTGATTTAACAATCGCTAAAGCCGAGCCCCGTCTGTCTATTAACAAAAGTACCGCAGCCCAAAGCAATTATATTCAGGGCCTTAATAATGGATCACTCAGATGGGGTATTAATTTAGGAGAGGGCACAGCGGAAAGCGGGAGCAACGCCGGGTCAAACTTCAATATTGATAGATACAGTGACAGTGGCAGTTATCTAAGCACGGTAGTACAAATTGTTCGGTCCACTGGTGTTGCAAATTTCTTAACTACTCCTGTATCTAACAACAATACCATCTGGCACGCCGGTAACGATGGTGCCGGTTCTGGCCTAGACGCAGATTTACTTGACGGACTCAATTCTTCCACTCTTGCCGGTGTCAGCACCATTGCAGCTAGAGACGCTTCTGGAGACTTGTTAGCCGCTGGATTCCGAATTGGATCAGACACCAATAACGCTCTGATAGCTAATAGTCTATTTCTAAGGGGATCGAGTCCTACAATCCATTTAAGAGACACAGATGGTAGATGTGGATTCATTCACGTCAACGGTAATGTGCTGTATTTACTAGGCAGCACGACGAATGACACTACCACTTGGACGCAGGTTAATGCTCAATGGCCTGCTTATTGGGATTTGACCACCAATAACTGTGTGATTGGTGGCACCTTAACTATTAATTCTGATATTAGAATCAAAGAGAACATTGCGGACATATCAAATCCCATAGATCTTTTAATGGGTCTTAAAGGTGTTTATTATAATCTTAAGGGTGATGATAAGAAGCAAATCGGGTTTATCGCTCAATGGGTCAGAGAGCATGTTCCTGAACTAGTATTGGAAGCTGATGACAACGTAATGGGCGATATACCCAATATGTTGTCCGTCGATTATGGTAGGACTACGGCTATTCTAGCTGAAGTCGGTAAAAATCACGAAGATAGAATCGTGTTCCTAGAAAACAAGGTAAACGAATTGTCGGGGATCAACGAGATCTTGTTAGCCAGATTGGAAGCTCTGGAATCCAGGATTCCCCGCTAAGTATGCCCCTGGTATAATAAGTAAGGAGGCGCTAATGGCCATCATCATTGGAGCCACTACAGCCGTCACAAGTTTGGCTAGAGTGGAGTGGGACAGACTATCTGACAAGCCGGGCGTCATTATTAACAGCGCCACTAAGACGATAGTTGGAGGGATAGAATTAAGATGGGACGCGTATAGAGACGGGAATAATGTAGTGTTCGTCCGCAATTGTGATTGTAATTGCGCCTGTGCTTGCTCTACGGATACGGGGGGAGGGAACGAATGATAATCATATCGGGAACTACCGTCTTTAACTCATCGGCACAATTAGAATGGGCCAGAATAACTAACGAACCTGCGGCTAACATGAGGAGCCTGACTAGAACTGTCGTTGGCGATAACGCTGGTCTTCCTAAATTCTCGGACATCTCTTATAATTTTTCCACGGGTAATTTAACGTATGTGATAAGCACTAATTGTAATTGCGCATGTTCTACTGACACAGGAAATTAGCGCTTATGGCCGTTTTCATCTCGGGCACCTTAGTTGTGGATTCTTCAGGTAACGTTCCGTGGTCCAGGATCATCAATCGCCCGTCTAGAGTTCTCAATGTCAATGTTGATACGGTCGGTGACGGCGCTGGACCTATTACGCTGCTATCTCTTTCTTATACCACAGATACTCTAACTCTACATAAAAATAATAATTGCAATTGCGCGTGTGCTTGTTCCACGGACACCGCATAGCATGAGAAGTTTGGTTGTAATCAACATGGAGCGACACATCAATGGACTATGACGTTAACGTTGGCGAGTCCAACATGTTATCTCTTTGGCCCACACATGTTATGAGAATACCGATCGATGCTCCCGATTCTTGGAATAATGAACTAGTTGAGATTGCCGAAGATTATGCTAAGAAAAGCATGGCGCGCTACCAATCAGGTTTCAAGCATGCTATTCCGAACAACATTCTTCTAAATTATAAAAGCAGGGCTATCGACGAGTTGTTTCAGATTAAATGCATAATGGCGATCAGATATCTTAAGCAAGCCTATAATTTAGATCCTCAAGACTACACCCAGTTCAAGGTTAATATGTGGGGTAACGTAGAGGGTCATCAAGATTTTAGCATGTATCATGCTCATTATGGTAATCAGCTTGTGGCTACTTATTATCCTAGAGTTGTGGTTGAAGAAGGTGATCACCCTCTGGCTGGTCAACTTACTTTTCACAATCCTAAGGCTTTGATGAGCGGGCAATTCGCTAGACGAGAAACGCCGATTTTCCCAGTTGGAAATATCTCCGGTATGCTAGTCATTTTCCCAGGCAATGCCCCTCATTCCACTATGCCCATGTATAAACAGGGATCGTATAAGAGAGCGTTGATTTCAAACATTAGATTCACTGGAGCCCTTGAGGGAGAGGCTTCGGGAGAAGTTTATAAGTCGATAGATGATATCACGAGCATCAGGAGTCAAATGTGAGAAATTCATCCTTCATTGTCTATAAAGATGCTCTGGACGCCCCGTCCGATGTGTCCATTACGTTTAGTGAAGATGCCAAAACCATGATGGTAGTGGCTAATCATATCGCTAGCCAAATTACCTGGGACCAGTTGATTAATCACGCCGAAGCTGGAGACTACGATAGATGGATACTGTCGTATTTGCCCGAACAAGGATCGTCGATAAGCAGTATACCACCTCTATATAATGCTCACGCCATGACTGCTACTACCAAACAGGAATTTAAGGACGCCATTCCGTTCTTGCCACCGGGGACTAAATGGCTACACATCTTCATCCGACCCGGAGATTCTAATTTCCGAGAGGCGTTTTATATTGTAAATCTCCATCCCGAAGCAGTCGCGGTCTTTGACCCTTCGGTGACGGTGGATATTCGAGAAAGGCAATTCACTAGTGGTCGCAAAGCCTATCATTTCGACATGAATGTATCTGGTCCCTCGACCGTAGGCGATTCGGGAGGGCTGTTCACGATAACTGTAGATCGTCCTGCTTCGTGCTACGCTTATTTGAAGACCGATTATGGCTTTGTGCCCAGGAAGGTTAAATTGGAAAACGGACAGGGTACTTTCTCTTTCCAGCCCTTCGGTATGAGCCCTGGCGAAGAAGCTCAGATTAAAGTGGGATTTAGGCATTGGAGTAATTACTCTTCCATCAAGGTCACTAAGGTCTAAAAATGTTCAAGTTACACATGAACTCCAGAGAGGGTAACAATTTTACCCTGCTGTATGACCCGCATTTGAACACCCTGAAAAATCTCGACGGCAGCGATGTTCTGTCCGACGAAAAAATCAAGGAGTTTAAGGCAGCGTCTCCCACCTCTGAGGCGACTCCTAACCCGAAATCTAGGTCTGTTAGGAACCTAAAAATCCAACTGGGTTTAGGATGCAATTATAGCTGCAGTTATTGTTCACAGTCTTCTTTCATTAAGCAAGCCACTGCGTCCAGTGTCTCAGACGCGGAGAATTTCATTAATAAGGTCGGCCAGTGGTTTGATGTCGCCCCTAAGAGAGTCGAACTGTGGGGAGGTGAGCCTCTCTTGTACTTGAATAAGATTAGGTTTTTAGTACCGAAGATCAAGGATATATGGCCGGATTCTCGAATTTCGATGGTGACCAACGGATCTCTGTTGGACGATTCAATTGTAGATTTCATCGAACAATACAATATATCAGTGGCTATCAGCCATGACGGCCCTGGTCAACACCTAAGGGGTCCAGACCCACTCGATAATCGTGATCTCGCTAAGATTTGGAGCAGACTTCTAGCTAAGTCTGACACTCATCATATCAATTCTGTATTGAGTTCAGAATCTTACAATCTGACGGCTCTGCGTGACTGGTTTTCTCAAAGATTTGATCATCCCGTCAGGATCAATATTGAGGGAGTAGTTAATGTCTATGATACAGACACATTAAATGGGTCTGGCCGTTTCAGCCCCGATAAGTTGAGGGATCTGACTAGCTCCATATTCTACTCCATGGAATCAAATGAACCGTTATCTACTATAGACGGTTTAGATTTCAAAGCCCACGATTTTATTCATTCATTATTCCAGCGCAGACCAGTGAACGCCCTCTGGCAAAAATGCGGCATGGATAGACCTGATCATATCGCCGTGGATTTGCAAGGCAACGTAATGACTTGCCAAAATACTGGGGCGAAGGGATCTCACAAGATCGGGCACTTAGATAAATTCTACGACATAAGATTGACTACTTCCACTCATTTGACCCACAGACAAGAATGCATGAGTTGTCCGGTAGTGCAGTTATGCAAGGGTGGGTGCATGTATTTGAAGGGGGACTTCTTTAATCAGACTTGTCATAACGAGTTCGCGTACAATCTTGGTATAATGATGGCTGCCTTGCACAGACTCACGGGCGCGGTTATAGTAAGTGTAGAGGGGCAGATGACGCGACCTCCCCTTCCGGCTGGTTAGGTATATAGACGTTCCTATTTCGGTTTGATAACATAAGCTGCAATTGGTTAGAGGAAATTATGGAATACGCAGAGGCTCTAATCCGTTCTATTGAGCGCCAGAGAAACGATGCTCTAAATCTGTGCGCCCAGTTGATGGCTCAGAACGAAGTCCTACAGGCTCGTCTTAGAGACACCCAGCCGATGGGCCTCCCGCTGCCTCCGGAGGCCACCGAGACGGGCTCTAGCTCGTACCCGGCACCTACACAGCAGCAGTAGCTCCTACCCGTCCCGTCGCCCCTTCTTAGCCCACAAACGGAGATATCCCGTGGATCTTTCTAGCCTAGACGTAGCGTCCGGTTCTAATCAGGGTAGAGAAGTCGAAATTCTCCACCCCGTGAAGCGCGTTCCTCTCATCACCGATGGCGGTGAGAAGATCACCATTACTGTCATTGGCAAGTACTCGGACGAGTACCAGAAGCACCAGCGCGCCGTCCAGAATCGCCGTCTGGCGCAGCGCGGCGGTCGTGGCAAGATCACTTCCGAGGAGATCGAGGCTGAGACGATCGAACTCATCGCTCGTTGCATTAAGTCCTGGAAGAACATCACTCTGGACGGCAGAATGCTTGAGTGCAGCTATGCCAATGCCGTGAAGATCCTCTCCGACTCCCGCCTCGCCTGGATTCGCGAGCAGCTTGATGAGGAGATCAATGAGACTGGAAATTTTATCAGGCAGCAGTAGAAGACGAAGTATACGAATGGTGCAAGTGGAGGTTTAGGCTTCTCCATTCGAAAGACGGCGACAAGCTCCCATTCATTCAGGAGCTTGTCGCTAAAGGAAGAAGGGTCAATGACGACGACCGAGAACCCGAAATAGGCGATCAAGCCGCCGGATTCATCGGTACCTTCTTCGATCTAAACCAGTGGCGAGGCAGTAACGGGTGGGGACCTAGCAGGTTCTCACTCGATGACTTTGCCTCTTATTCTCGTCATGCTGGGGCCGTGTTATCGTCTTATGAGGTGGACATCCTCAAGGCGATAGATAACCTTTATCTACACGCCTATCACGAGGCGAACAAAAAATGACAGATCTCGCTAGTATCGAAATTGAAGTCAGCGCCTCGATCTCTGATCTTGGTGATGTCAACAAGTTAGCTGACACCATCAAAAGAGTCCAAGGCCCTCTCCGCAGCGGAGCGGAGACTGCTGGGACCATGGCCGATAACTTGATGAAGGCCGCAGAGGCCATTAACAAAGTGGTCGCTTATAATAATCGTATGAACGATTTAGCAGAAGCTGCGCAGAGGGCAGGTATAAATATCAGAGACTCTGTGAGTCCTGCTGTTATCAAGAGACTTGGTGATGTCAATTCGGTGTTAAGAAAATCTGAGGCTGATTTTGTTTCTGTGAGCAAGGCGGCTAAAGAGTTTTTATTCGATCTTAGGCAGAGAGGTTCTTTAGACGCTTTTAAGGAATCTTTAAGCAGCAATAGCGCTTTCATCGGCGCGATGACTAATAGGATGAATACCCTAAAAGATACTATCAGCGGGTATAGAACGACTTTAATGAGATTAGACAGTACTCAAAAAGTCATTAAATTCGAAGAAATGAACAAAAGTTTCGACGGTTTATTAGACTCCATGAGTAAAATTAAAAAGCAATCTGAAAGTTCTTTTGCCGTATTCAAAGCTTTTGAAGGATTGGGTTTAGCTGGCGACGGTCAATTAATATCTAGTTCAGATTTAAAGAACGCTGAGGCCAGGTTTGAGCGGCTGGGAAATGTTTTAAGAAACGCCCAGACTGATGTTGCCAATTTCCGTAAGGAAATTGCGATGACCATGGATAATTCTGTGGTAAAACTATCACAAACCGATAATAGAGTCATACTCCCGTTTGACATTGAAAACGCGTATAGAGGAGAAGGTAAAGGCGCTATCAACAACAAGCTCCTTCAGATTTATATCCAAAGAGCCGTTGGTGACACTGTTCAATCTGAAATGAGTATTTTCTTCAAAAGAAACGTCGGAGAATTAGAAGGTTTCAAGGGCGGATTGAAGAAGATGATGCCCGATGAAATTCGGGCGCAGATTGAGGAGGCCAAAAGAGACTGGATATCTAAAAATCCACGTAAGGCTATGACGGAGGAAAGAGAGGCTCTCATAGCTCTTCGGAACACCCCTGAAGCACTCAGAGAATTTACCAAAGCCGTCTTAGAAGGCGGTCCCAACACGTTTAGTGAACCGGAGGGCCTTAAAAAATTCATAAGTATGATTAAAGAGACTATCGATATAGCGGGTTCAGCTACCCTCGTTGGTCACAACATCGGTGATTTTGATATTAGAAGAATTCAAGAGGCTATTGGTGCCAACGCCGGTAGGTCTGGTCTTTCCAAAGCTGATATTGATTTATTAAACAATGTAAATGTAATAGATACTTTGAAACTCGCCAGATTTTTGACAGTCCACGACACTAGAGGTGATAGGAGCATACCTAACTCTCTCGGGGACGTTGCCGAAAGATATAAAGTCGACTACGATCCTTCCAGGGCTCATGAAGCTGCATACGATACCTCAGTTAACGCTAAAGTTTTCCACCATTTAATGGATGAAGTAGTTAAGAGAATTATGAGGGAAAGGCAAGTCCCTGAAGCTGAAGCTAGAATGATGTCTAATGCGGCTAGGAACACCGAAGAACTTATCGCCGCAATGACTGCTCCCGTTGCTTCCATAAAGAACAGCGAAGCGGCTAATAAAAGGATGTCTGACACTTTATACAAAAACGAAATTACCAACTTTACAAGGGAAGCCGCCGCTTGGAGCAAGCAAGCGGGAGAAGTTAATTTACTTGCCGCTGAGTACAGGGATAGATTTGAAAGACAAGCTCTGACTAAAGAATTTATTGAAGGAGCTAGGAAATCAATAGACAATTATATTCAAGGTGAAGAGTATCAAGCTAAGGTGATGGAAAAGTTAGCTGATAACATCATCAAAGCTAACGAAACCATGTCTAAACTTAAGAGCGACGGAAATCTAAGTAAGGAGATGGAGTTAGCCTTAAATAGGGCAGTAAAAGAATCACAAATAGCTCAGGCGACGTTTAAATCGGCTATGGATTTCAGTAAAAAATTAAATTCCGCCGAAGCGAGAGATAGAGAAACTAAGGCTACTTCTGTCGAGGAGAATTTGAACTCTCTTATACCTAAGTCCACGATTTCCGAAATCAATGAGTTACGGAAGGGCCTGATTCAGCGTCTTACTATGTCTACTGGCAATCGTGTCACCGAAACTTCGGGAGAAGGCGTTTTTGGTAAAATTGCCACCTACGCCAGACAGTCTGCTGAAAACATTAAAAATGAATTAGCTATAACTGGCAATGTATCGGATGCGACTAGAAGTCAAATCGCGGAGCTAAGACAATTTATTACCACCGCGTTCGGGCCAATGCAAGAGGCCCTCAGCCGCAATATGACTACTATCTCAGTCAAAGGAAAAGCGGCTGAAGAGGACTTAATCAAGTCTGCTGCCAATATGCAGACGGCGATGAAGCAAATCAGATCGGCTATTAGCCAGACTGATAGAATCATGGGCGGCGGTGGCAGCGGCGGCGGCAGAGGAATCGGTGGCGGCGGTGGCGGAACCGGTGGCGGTGGCGGCGGTCTGCCTCCTACCCCTCCCGGCGCTGATGGCTCGGGCGGGGGCCTCACTCCTCCAACCCTTGAGGAGCTTACTCGCAAATTTTATGAGAGCCGAGACGCTATTCGGGCGGTCAATCGCGCAATTTCCGATGGCGCTCCTGTCGATACTCATCTAACTGCTCTTCGTCAATTTAGATCTGAATATGAAAGCGCCATATCCGCGTTCCGTAATGGGTGGCAGGCTTATAGAGACGCGTTTGATGAAGCTACCGATCCTTCTTTACTTGGTCGCGTTCAACAAGCGTTTTTAAGTAGCATGCGACCGCTGGATCAGGCGGAGCAACAACTTGACCGTGTTTCTAAGACAATAAGGGACGTAGATAGAACAACGGCAGCGCCAGCTTCCAACAGATCTGCTTTCGATGTAGTAGGAAGAGAACAGTTTACTCAGATAGTGTCGGACGCTAAGCAAGGCTCCATGGGTCTTCAGGCTGCCGTAAACAGTGTGCGAATTGAACTGCAAAATAGTAAGAGAGACATTAATAGTTATTCTCTGGCTATCAGCCAGATGGAAGAAAGCATAAAAGGGGCGTCTCAGAACTTAGAGAGATATAGAACCGAGATAAAGGCCCTCAATGAGGCCGCTCAATCTTCGGGCGGTAGAATGGACGATAAGTACGTATCGGACGTAAATAAGTTAAATCAGGGAATAATACAGCAGCAGCAGATCATAATTAAGGCTACGGATCAGTTAGACAAGTATCGGGCGGAGTTTGAGAAACTCTCCGCTTCGAAAAAGAGAACGGTCATAGATATCCTTGAGCAGTCGAGCGCCATTGGTCGCATGTCGAATGCTCTAGAAAATTTACAGAATGTTCTGTATACCACTGGGTTTGTAACAATCGTCACTGCTCTGACTCAGACCGCCATTGCCATGGACCGCATGGAAGCTACCATGCGAGCCACGTTCCCGACTGCAAAGGCGACTGCCGACGAGATGAAGTATCTAATGGATACGGCTAATAGACTTGGCGTGTCCTTCTCTGACGTATTGCAGCCCTACGCCCGCCTTGCTTCTGCCTCCAAGGCTATGGGTCAGTCTCAGAAAGAATTGCGTGATCTGTTCGAATCGACTGTTATAGCATCGCAAGCGTTGGGCTTAGATTCTGATAACACTAAAGGCATCATCAGAGCCTTTGAGCAGATGCTCAGCAAAGGCAAGGTGATGGCGGAAGAGCTACGTCAGCAGTTGGGCGATCGACTTCCCGGCGCTGCTTCCATCTTCGCTCGCGCCTTCTTCATCGCCCGTGGCGAAATGGACGATTTTGGTCGAGTGTCTCAGGCCCAAATGCGTCAGTTTGAAGAAGCGATGAAAGACGGCACGGTTTATGCCAGTCAGGTTCTACCTATTGTAGCCAGACTAATGCGGCAGGACATGTCGGAAGCCGCCGCCTTGATGTCTGAAAAGATACTGGCGGAATTTAATCGCTTAAAGAACACGTTCAGTGTATTCTCCCGCGATCTATTTAACCTTGGGCTAGAGAAGGGTTTTAAGAACATTATCGATTCTATCGAAAATGTTCTCCAAGACGGCCCAATTCGTAATGCTATTAATTCCATCGTCACCGGATTCGCGTCCCTCTCGGAAGTGATCAAAAATAACATCGAATTAATTGAGCGAGTAGTTGCCACTATAGCCACGCTACTAGCAATCTCACTCGGAGCGGCGGCGCTTGCTGGCCTCGCCCGTATGTTACAGGGAGTGGGTATAGCCGCTGCTGCTCTTGCAGCCACTATTGCCGGAATCGGGGATTATTTCCTAGGGTGGACCCGACAGGCCACTACGGCTGAACAAGCTCTCACCAAGCTCAGAGCTACAGTAGATGAATTTGGTACAGTATCGATCAATCGTCAGGGCGTCGGTCCTATTACCTTGATCGAGCAGCAATTAGCCAGACTTGAAACTCGACGTAATTCTTTAAACAATCAGATAGCCTCCGAAGAGCGTAGAATAAGCTACCTTTCTCCTGGAGGTGGGGGAGAGAGCCAGAATAATTTGCTACTTGAGTTTGACAGACGTGGCATCTCCGCCATGCGCGATGAATTATCTAATATCAATAGAGAAATAGCTACCGTCGCTGACAATATGAATAACATGACGGAATTCTACAGTCAAATCAGTGATCCAGCCCGTGAATGGACGCTACAGACTGAGGGCGTGGCTACCGCGTTCGCTGTCTTAGGCGGCGTGATCGCTGGTGGGCTTTTAGTGAAGTTGGTAGCCGATCTCTATCTCGTCGCTAGAGCTGCCACTGCCGTTGGGGCCGGTTTAACAGCGGCTGGCGTGGCTCTCCGTGCATTTCCCTTGCTGGCTTTTTTAACGGCTGCCGGGGTGGGGATCGCTGGCCTTGCGGTGTTGTTCAGAGATAGGGTCACCGACATTGAGAGACGCATAAACGAGGTTAACGAGAAGTCGGCTGATCTTGATGGTCAACTTCGCAGGACGTTCAGCCAGCCGTTTGATAACACGGCTTACACCAACCTAATTAACTCTCTAACTCGCGGTATTGAGCAATTTCGCCAGCAGACCGAAGCTGCCATCAAAGACTTTGATAGACTTAGACGTACTTCTACTCAAGTACCGGGCGGTCTGTTTAGAGGGAATCAAGAAACCGGAGTAACCATGCAGACGGCGCTTACCCGAGCGCTATCTGGTACTAACGTAGAAGTAGACAACCTGATTCAGGCGATGACGAATCAGGAATTAGCGATCCGTACAATTCAGGACGCAAGCAGACAAAATCAACTTCGTAACCAAATGCGTGATTTGGCTCAGATTGATGAGCTTGGGAATCAGCCTACTCGTTCTCTGGATCGGATGGCGAGTGCAAGCGGCATGAATACTGCTGAGTTAGGCAGATTCCGCGAATTTTCTGAGATTATGAGGCAGCTGCAGCAGTCAAACCCACAGGCAGCGCGAGCCGTATACGAAATTCTACGTAACAGTGCCAACGTTGCGCAAGACATGGTTAATGCCAACGTCCTTATCCGTCAATCCAACGAAGCAGCCATTAAGGCTCAGAACGATCTAAACGAAGCGAGAAGACGGGCACGGCTTAACAATCTAGCTCAGCAGTATGAAGGAGACATCGGCCGAGCCGGTGAGCTTGGACTAATCAGTCAGAGCGAAGAATCCGGGTTGATGGGAAATACTCGTAGAATTCGTGCTCTTGAGGAACCTGCCCAAGGGGTCAGGTCCAGAATGGTGGAAATATCGCGCGACGTTGGCAGAGCGAACGAGGCTATTCGTGCTGACTTTGCTAAGACCCTTGAAGAAGTAGGGAAGGATCTTGAAAGGCTTGAGCGCCAAGGTCTTGGGGAAGTTCAGCGTCGTATGCTGGAAATCACGGAATCCCGTGATAGAGTTGACAGAGATCTGTCCATGGCGGATCGCGGTATCCAGCTTCAAGGTCGAGTGATCGAAAGAGCCGAGGCACGACTTCAAGAAGCTTTGGGTTCTGGTTATGAAACCGATTTCGCCAATGCTCAGGACGCTCTGACCACTGCTCTGAACCACCAGAACGGGCAACTCGATCGCCGCCGCCAACTGCAGTTACTTTCCATACAGCTGCTAATGGAAGAGCGGAGAGTGATGAGTGACTTCAATAACGAAGTCCAGGTCAAGTTTAATCGGCAAATGCAGGTAGCTAACGAAAGATACCGTGACGCTCAGGCCATTGGGGAAGGCCCGGAAGCACAAGCCCGCATTAACATGCAGCAAGCCATTGATCGAGCAGGTGATCAAGCCTTCCGAGAATTCTCGGATATGGCCGGTAGACTAACCGCAGGTAGCGCCGAACATATGGCTACTATGGAGAAAGCCATCGTAGCTCGGCGGGCTGCTATAGATTCTGAGACTGCGCTTCAACAAGCAAGAGTCAGGCAGCCCTACACGGATGCCATTCGTGAAGCCGATACGAAGATAGACGAGCAGACTCGCCTAGCGGCTGCCCTCAGGATTGGGACGAGAGCTTATGACGAGCTTAACGCCCGTTTGGAAGCTACAAGAGTAGTAAACAGGGCGCTGATTGAAGATGATAATGAGCGCTCTGCGGCTATTGATAGCCTAACTCGTAAGCTGCTGCAGCAAGCTGAGGCCCAACGCGCAGTCGAATCTCAGCGAGAGATCGCGAATATCAGAGAGCGTACCGAAATACTTAGGACTCCGGAGGGTCTAGACAGAGACGTTGCAGAATACCGCTCACGCTTCAAAATACGTAATGGCGATGACCCTAGAATATCGGAGTACAGAGGTGCTCTGGTTGATCAAAGAACTCAAGAGTTGTCTAATTCTAATGCCGCTCTTGAAACCAACATCCAGCTAGAGCGCGCTCGCGCGGAAGCGGCTACTCAGGGTTATGAAGCTTCTCGTCGAGTAGCAGACCTAGAAAAGCTAATAACTGAGGCCAGAAAGTTAGGTGGTGATGCAGCCGCCAGAATGGTACTAGAGCAAAACGGAGTTAATCGCTCACTGGTTGATAGTGGCCTAATGTCGGAGAAGGCTTATACTGAACTAAACAGACTCCAGGGATTACTCAACGGATTTTCCGGGGCCAAGTTTGCCACCGAAATCAGTACCACTATCTCGGCTTCTCTGGACAGGTTGGTCACGGCTGGACTGAGCGGAGCCAGGGCTATGGCGGCTTTAGTTGAGGCGGGTCGCCGCCCCGGCACGCAGAGTGATGTAGACGCCCTTAATCGTTCTGCTCAATCCGAGGAAGCACTCGCTAGATATCAAGCCACACTTCGTAGCGGTAATGCTAGAAGAATCAGAGAACAGGAAGCTCTTACCAGACCCGCACTAGAGAGAGCGAATATAGCAGAATTTACCTCGACCTCCAGTGTTGACGGGGGCGCTGTCGTAGATCGGGTGGGCCTAAATAGGAGAGTAGACCAAATACTACAGAACGCTAGGACTGCCAGGGAAATATCTGAACTAGGGGATCGCGGTAGTCGAGGCGGGGAAAACGCTTTTAATAACATGTTGGCCCGGCTTCGCCAAACTGTAACTGCTTGGACTGACTCCACCAAGGCAGCTGAAGATTATTACGATTCTGTAAGAGTCGGCGGTCAGGAGCTATCGGAGTCTCAGCAAAGCCAGATAGTAGCTCTCGAACTGATGTCCAATGCCATCAAGAACATGGAGAGAAGAGACACCTCGCTGGATAGTGCCATGCGGAGCGCAGGTCTAGTCGGGGTAGACGAAGATCTAAGAGCAATCTCTACCTTAATCACTGAGCTAGGTAGGTACGAGCAAGGTATATACAGACTAGAGGAAGCGCTACGGAGTCTCAGAGCGTCCGGACAGGGAAGCTCGGAGGAAGCTAGCGCAATACAAACTCAAATTGGAGTTCGTAGAGAAAGATTGCAGTCCGCTAGAAGTCTATTTGAGCAGAGCGTAGCGGACCCAAACAATCCGAGAAACAGGAGAGCCACTGAGCTTAGAGATCGTGCTGAAACGGCGGGGATGGATAACAGGTCTACCGTTTTAAGAGCTTTCGGATTTGATTCCGAAGCGACTCGGGTGTCGGCTCTGGCCGACATCAATAAGAGACGTAGAGAAGTAGACAGAGATCAATTTAATCGGAACTCCGAGTCCTACAGATCTATTGATAACGAAGAAAGATTAATAGAGGAGAGGCAGAGGCAGAACGCTGTCAGAAACGCTAGGTTGTCGGAGCTTACCGGTGAGGGGCGGACTGAGACTCCGGAATTTGCTAGACTGACTGCTGAAGTATCTACGGCCAATGGCGAAATCGATCGTCACCGTGAGAGCATCACGATGACTCGTTCTCAAATAGATGAAATGTCTGATAGCTACGAGCAGCTTAGACGGTCGATGGACTTTAGCGAGGCATTCACTAATCTCTCGACTGAGATCGGTTTGGCCGGTGAAGCCATGTCTGGCTTTGCTAGAATCACTTCTCGCCACTTTGCTGAATTGCTAACCACCGGCAAGGGCTCGTTCAAGGAAATGGCTAGGTCCTTCATTACGGACTTCCTAGCTAAGGTGATCGAGGAGATCATCATGAAGCGCATCCTTCTGATGGGCTTCAAGTTACTCCTTGGCTCTATGGGTCTTACTTTCGGGGACGGAGGTGTGTTTTCTGGGGGCTCCGTTTCTGGCGGTGTGCCCGTGGCTGGGGTGTCCGATGGTATGTTCGCCATGGGCGGGGTATTCAATAGCGGACGCGTTACTCCCTATGCTAATGGCGGTCTAGTAAATCAGCCTACCCTATTCCCTATGAGAACCGGATATGGTTTAATGGGCGAGGCGGGACCAGAGGCAATCATGCCACTGCGCAGACTGCCGAATGGTAGACTTGGTGTTGAGGCTATGAGTGATACATTTGGTGGGTTCCCAATGGAGTCCCCCATCGCGTCCCAGCTTACGACCAGCAGCCTAATGGTTAATGCTGGGACCGTGGTTCTCGACGGGCGCTCGATGTTGCAGGACTGGATGGGCAACACCCCGCAGGAAATAGCCTCTTCTAACAGAGGTATGCCTTCTGCTATGATGGAATCTCAGGGAGGTCCCAACATCACTGTTAACGTTAGTGTCAACGTAGCCGGTAGCTCCGGTACCCCTGAACAGAATGCCGATCTTGGCAATCAGATCGCCAAGGCAGTTTCTGATCAGTTCAGGGCTATGTACGCAGATGAAACTCGCCGCCAGATGAGAAGCGGCGGAATGTTTAACCAGTGAGGGGATAAATGAGCAGCTTCACCCCAGATGGCATTAATTATGTTGGTGAAAGTCCGACCGCTCCTAACGCGTCGCTGCTGCCTTCCAATTCGGTTTATAAGAACACCAGCAATGGATTCTATTATGCCAAGGGTACCATTAACGCATGGGACCTTTATTTTTGGCCTCCTTATCAGGCAACCCCAGGCGGCGTGAGTAGGGACATTACTCCGAGGATCAAGGTCGCTAACTTCGGAGACGGATATAAGCAGAGATCCCCAGACGGAATCAACACCATAATTGATAATTGGGAGCTTTCTTGGGACAGCCTTCATTTTACTGATTCCAATTGGATTGATTCCTTCTTCTCCACCACTCAGGGACTTCCGTTCCGATGGACCCCTGTAGGTTTGTCCGTCATAAGAAAATACGTGGCGGTCAAATGGAATGCCACCAGGATTTCTCCGGCGTACGAGAGCTTCAAAGTTAGCTTAGAGAGAGACTTTTCGCCATGAGTATCACGCAAGCTGATCAGGAAGGCACGAAGCTATCTACTGACGCTCACGTTGTGCTGTTCTATCTGGACCTGACCAGAATCGGGGGCAATGAGGTTTTCAGATTTACCCAGTCTTCTAGAGAAAGCGGCCCCTTGATGTTCGGAGGGCAACCCTATTACCCGATCGATCTTGAAGTAGACGGATTTGAGTGGAATGGTAGAGGGACATTACCTACTCCCAAAATAAGGATCGCCAACGCTAATAGAATCATGGGCGGGTTGGTTAATAACTATAACGATTTGTTGGGGGCTCCTTTTGTCAGGATCAGGACGTTTAGGAGATTCCTGGACGATGGGTCCAATCCAGATCCCACTGCTCATTTTCCTCTAGACATTTATAAAATCGACAGGAAAACAACTCATAATAAGACCTTCATTGAATGGGAACTGGCGGCATCGATGGATCAGGAAGGCAAATTGATCCCTGGTCGTCAGATACTCAGAGATGTATGTACTCATAGATATTTGGTATTTAATGCTGCCAGAGGAGATTTCTTACATTACAATATCTCCACAGGTCAGTTCGATTTCGGCATAGCTACGTGCCCCTACAGACATCAGAACGGATTTTTCAACGAGAGAGGCGAGCCTCTCAGCGAGGCTAATAAGAGATTCGATCGATGCGGCAAGAAGCTGTCGGATTGCAGATTGAGATTCGGAACTACTGAGCCACTCCCCACTCGTGCTTTCCCCAGCGCGGCTAGGTTTAGAGCGTGATGTTTTCTAAAACCTGCATTGAAGCTATGCGTCAATACGCGATGCAAAAATATCCGCAGGAAATGTGCGGATTTATCATCGATGATGAATTCGTTCCAGTAGATAATATTCATGAAACTCCAGAAACCGACTTCAGAATGTCTGATGAAGTCATATTTAACGGCATGCTGGAGAGATCATCGGCCCTAGTCCATTCTCATCCCAACAATAATTACTACCCCACAGGTAGAGACATTCAGGGTCAAATCTCTACCGGTAAGATTTGGGGAATAGTTTGCGCGTCGGAAGACAGATGTACCGATCCTCTGTGGTGGGGACCTGGGGTAGATATTCCCCCACTCATCGGCAGACCATTTAGGAATGGACCATCTGGGTCTGACGGTATGGGAGACTGTTACGCTCTAGTAAAAGATTGGTACAAATTAGAGCGAAACATTGATCTCATGGAGTTCCCTAGAGATCTTGAGTGGTGGCTTAGGGGCGAGAATCTGTATTTGGAGAACTTCGGGAAGGCCGGGTTCAAGATAGTATCAGTTCCAGAACCAGGGGACGTATTTATCGCGCAAGTTGTAGGCAAATTCCCCAGCCACGCTGGAGTTCTGATTGATCCAGGCACTATAATACATCATTTATCCAACAGGCTGTCCAGAAGAGAGAATGTGATGCCCTGGAGAAAATATGTTCATCATTGGGTGAGATACAATCCATGACGATGATCCATTTACATGGCAGTCTTAAGGACTCGTACGGCGGTCCTTATGACTGGCATTTCAGCCAGCCTACCCAGGCTGTACGATTATTAATGGTCAATTTTAGAAACTTCAAGAATGATTTTGAAACTGGCTACTATAGGGTGGTTGTCAAGCACGGTTCGATTGAGCAGGATCTTGATGTCAATGAGCTTACCTTTAGGGTAGGTAGAGGGGAGCTTCATATTATCCCGGTACCGGAGGGATCTGGTAGTAACGGTGGAACCATTAAGGCAGTAATCGGGGCAGTCATTATCGCCGTGGCCGTCGTGGCTTCGGGCGGTGCCCTGGGCCTCCCTCTTGCTGGGTTCTTGGGAGCGGGTACCGCAGCTGGTAGCGTTGGTCTGGGCTTAACTTATGGCTCTGTGGCGTTACTTGGCCTCGCAGTGGCCTTATCCGGCGTTGCTATGATGTTAGCCCCTACGCCTCAGACGCCTACTAATAAAAGCGCACAGGACGATAAAAATTCTTTCCTTCTAGAAGGAAATCTGAACACATACGAGCAAGGGGTGGGCATACCCATAGCATATGGCCGATGCCGAGTGGGCGCGATTTTGGCTGGATCGGAGTACGATACTGTTCAAATCATGTCCGGATCTGGTACTACCAACGTTCCCGTGTATTCGAGTGTGTCCGTCGATCCCGGTCAAATGTCCGGCCTGATCTCTATTAGCAAACCCGCTTCTCAGCCGAACATCACGCGATTTAGAATCACAGACATAGCCGGTGGTCAGCTTTATCGTGCAGACGGCACTACATTGATATCCAATGGGGAGATCATAACTGCCACCGAAGCTGGGACTGGTGTAAAGTACAGAGACGGTTGGACTGAAGAAAGCGGGGTCGCTTATCGTGAAACCAGAGACGCTTTCGTTGTTCAAGGTCTTGATGATTCTGGTAATAATCTAGGTGGAGCGACTGGGGTTAAGATTACAAGAACAGGTAGCGATGTTCAAGATCCGAATTATACTGACGGTGGGGGCGGTGGAGGTGATGGTGGTGGCGGAGGCGGAGGCGGAGGCGGAGGCGAATAATGATGGACGGTAATTGGGTTAGCCCTTCGCGAATTGAAGGTTCCGGTGGCGGCGGTGGTAAGGGCGGCGGTGGCGGCAGTACCAGAGAAGCTTATGAAGGTCCGAACGATCTTCAGAGCAAAGCCGTAGTTCGTATCATTGAAGTAATTAGTGAAGGTCAGATTGAGGGATTCCCCGAGACTGGGGATAACATTTACAAATATGTGTTCCTCGACAATGTTCCCGTCTTGAGTCCCACCGGTCGTAATTTTTCTGGCATCAGAGTAGATTATCGTCTAGGACTTCCTTCACAGGAACCTTTGGCGGGATTCAATAGCAGTTCAAGAGAAGTAACAGTAGGGACGGAAATAAAGACCACCACTCCGAGAGTGGTTAGAATAGAAGATACCGATATTGACGCTGTACTCGTCAAAATTCGTATCCCCATGTTGACCTTCCAAAATAAGACCAACGGCGATCTCATAGGCTCTGAAGTCCAAATCGCTATCGACGTCTCTACCAACGGTGGTGGTTATGCTCAAATTTATTTGGACGAAATCAAGGGTAAGACTACATCCCCATACGAGAGATCTTATAGAGTAAATCTACCTAAGCCGATAGCGTCGAATGGTTATTGGGACGTTAGAGTCAGGAGAATTACGCCTGACGCTACTGAGTCGAATATTCAGAATAAGACTTATTTTTCAACCTATACGGAGATCATTAATCAGAAGTTCACATATCCAGATACGGCTGTATTGGGGATCGAGGTAGATGCTGAGCAATTTGGTTCAAACATTCCGAATCGATCGTATGAAATCCTAGGCAGAAGGATACAAGTACCTTCCAATTATTTCCCTCAAAGCCGGAAATACACCAGAAATCCTTTAGATGGTAGTGATACCAATATTGAACAACCCTGGAATGGCGGGTTCTACACCGCTTGGTCCGACAACCCTGCTTGGGTGTTGTTTGATATCTTAACCAATGAGAGATACGGCTTAGGGGAAAACATTCTACAGGAGAATATTGATACTCCTGGGCTATATGAGATCGCTAGATATTGTGATGGGTTAGTTAATACCGGGTTTAAGAATCCGGACGGAACAGATATTAAGGAACCCAGATTCCGGTTTAATGGTGTAATAACCAATAGAGAAGACGCATATAAGGTAGTTCAGTCGATAGCGTCGTGCTTCCGAGGCATGATTTATTGGTCGAGCGGGGCTATTTACGTCAAGGCAGATAAGCCGGAAGACCCTGTGCGTGAGGTAAACCCGTCCAACGTCATTAATGGCGAATTTAACTATAGCGGTACCTCGATTAAGGCCAGACATACAGCAGCGCTGGTCACATACAACGATCCCGAAGATAACTACGAACCTACCCCCGAGGCAGTAGAAGCAGACCCCATCACTATTAATGCTCTCGGGTATAAACAGACTGAAGTAATAGCCTACGGGTGCACTTCTCGTAGTCAGGCCCATCGTCACGGTAGGTGGATTCTCGATACCGAGACGAATGAGACTGAGACGATTAATTATAAGGCATCGTGGGATCATGCTTCCGTGATGCCCGGTGACATCATAAGAGTACGCGATCCCGATAGGATCAATGTCAGAACCGGTGGTAGAATTATCTCTGCTACCAGCGACAGTGTGACATTAGACTCTTCCGTAGTCTTATACAATCCGGTCCCTGGCGCATATACATTATCTGTATACGCCCCTGCCAGAGTTTTCAAGCAATCGAACCCTCCCGCAGCCTCTGTGTCCAATAGTGGCGATTTGTGGTATAATAGCAGCGGAACGGCTCACAGATATGTTAATGGGTCGTGGCTGATTACCACGGATACTCGCGGGCCGGTGATCGATTGCGTAGTGAGCAACTCCACAGGGACGTTCACCACCTTAACTCTTTCAGATCCATTCCCGAATGGCGTAATTCCTGCTCCAGGTTCTATATGGGGTCTGTCCAACGTCCTCAAAGATGATCTCTTGTACCGCGTCATCGCGATCAAGGAATCTGATGGCAATAATTACGACATTACTGCTCTACGACATGATCCTGATAAGTACGATAGAGTAGAAGAAGAATTTGCGCTAGAAAGAAAAGAATACGACTATTTCCCGAACTCTATTCCGCCCGTAACAGGTATCACCTTCTCAGAATTCGCGGTTACGTCTGATACTGGGATCATCCGTAGGCTCAGAGTGTCTTGGACTCCCCCGGATAGTGAATTTGTATCTGGGTATAGATTCAGATACAGAGTGAACAATGACAACTGGACTCAGACTGTCAGCATTTACGTTCCCGAATATCTCCTTGATAATGTTGTAGCCGGTACCTACGAAGTCTCGGTCGAAGCTGTAAGTTCCTTTGGTCAGGTGAGCCTAGCCTCGCTATCCTCCTATGTCGTCACCATTGGCGGATCTTCGCTTCTCCTACCTCCCGTCAATATTCGGGTAATCGGGACGGTAAACGGCACTGATTGGGCTGGTTTAAATCTTGGTTTCGAATGGGATAACAACCCCGGTAATGCCGTTCTTACCCAGGTCGTGCTGCGCGACTACGAGGTATCAATTCTTGATCCGATCACTAATACTATCCTAAGAACAGTTAATGTAGAAGGTCAGACTCGGGCTATATACTTCTATTCGGATAACTTGAATGACGGAGGCCCTAGAAGATCACTAAAGATCTCAATAAAGGCCAGAGACGTATTTAACAGACTTAGCAACGCGGCTACGGCTGTCCTCACTAACCCCGTGCCAGATGTCCCGGTCTTAATTGCCGCTACCCCCGGTTTTTCGTCCACCCTGGTAAGATACACCCCTCCCACGGACACCGATTGGGAAGGAGTATACGTCTGGATATCCAATCAATCTGGTTTCACCCCAAAGTACCCCGGCGAGACTGTCGGCATCAACGAAGTACTACCTATTTATGAGGGTAGTGATACCACCATCGTATTACCAACGGCCCCCGGCGTCACTTATTACATGAGATACGCCGCGTTCGACGTATTCGGTAGAACGGGACTAACCTTATCCAATCAAATACCGTTCAGTACTCCGACTTTAAGGCCAGAAGACCTAGATACCATTCCACCCGGAACTCCCACCGGTCTAGTCTTGTCTACCGAGTTGGGCAACGATGGTGTGGTGTATGTTATCGCTAAGTGGAATGCTAACGGAGAGAGTGATTTTAGTTATTACGATGTGCAGTTCAAGGCCGTGCCCCCCGGAGGATTGGCTGCCAACTTTGATTGGCTGTCATTTTCGACCTCTTCTACCACTTATAGAGTGGGCGTAGCCCCTCTCACCACTGTTTACGTGAGAGTGAGAGCGCTTGATAGAATTCAGAATAAGAGTGCGTTCACCGCTCAGCAGTTCATTCAAGCATTTGCCGACGATGTTCCCCCGAGTCCTCCTACGGCTCTCACATACGATTCGGCTATTCGTACCATCTTCCTCAGATGGATGAATCCATCTGACGACGCGTATTTGTCTCACATTGAAATATGGATGAACCAGACCGGGACTGAGCCTGATCCCACTGCGAACAGAGCTTCGATGCTCCTCAGCGTCGTTAATGCGGTGTCAGGCACCGAGGGAGGTTTCACTGCCAGCGGATTGACCCCTGCTTCTACTTATTATGTGTGGCTGAGAGCGGTAGACACCAGTGATAATGCCAGCGTGTTCTCTCAAAGACTGACGGTGGAGGTCCCGCAGCTAACCTCAACCGATATTGAAAATGGCGCTATCGAAGCCATTAACTTGGCATCGAGCCTATCTGTTCCAGAGATCGTAGAGGCTCTACCGACTGAAGGCTTGTATCAGGGTAGGCTGGCGTTTCTGAAGAGCAACAACACCATTTATAGGTATAGCGTAGTAAACGGCGACGGAGCTTGGGTAAATACTGTAGACACCTCTTTATTAGCAGGAAGAATTCAGGCGGGGCAGATAGCGGCTGGAGCCGTTACCACCAGCGCCCTTGCTGTTGGCGATTTCAGTAATCTGACTGAAAACGGAAATTTCGAAGCGGGCGACGGAGTAGAGACAGGTGGGTGGACCAAGGGTGATAATTGGTCTATAGTTAATGACTCGCTAAACGCGTTCTCCGGGACATGGGTAGCTCGTCATAACGCCTCAGTCACAGACGATGTGATTTTTAACAAGTTCGCATTCACTGTGATCGGGGGCGACAAGTTTTACGCCGTCGCCAAGGTCAAGTGCATATTGACCAATGCCAGCGGTGCGTTTGTCAGAGTGAGATTTATCGATTCGTCTGGGGGGCTGATTAGCCCCACCATTGACGGCAATTTGATCAATAGCTCGACTTACGCTAATTCGACGGTCAAGGCTACGGTTCCTGCTGGTGCTGCTAGAGCCCGCGTCGAAGTAGTAGCCACGAATAGAGCCGGTACCGTATTCGTAGACGACGTTAGTATTTTTAGGCTGACGTCCACCACCTATATTGCTGACGGGGCCATCGTTACTGATCATTTTGTGGCCAACAGCATCAGCGGTAGCGTCATTGCAGTAACTACTCTGAATGGCGATCGAATCGTAGCTGGCTCTATCTCCGGCGACAGGATTAGCTCTGTAACCAGCCTCCCCGGCTCGATAACCGTGGGAACCACCGGGTTCAATCTGGGAGTCATAGCTAATCAGGCTGATGATCCTGCCAACAGAATCAACGAAAAAGCCACGTTGATCGGCGCTGGCAAGATCAGCGTGGTTGGTAATCAGAACCTCAGCTTGCAGAGCTTGGTAGAAGCTTGGAGAACAGGTGGGGATAGCACTCAGATCAATGGTGGAGTGATTTCCGCAAACAGCATTCGTTCTAACAGCTTGGTAGTCGGGTCCAGAAATCTAACCATCGAAGGCATTACTTTTGACTTCAATAAAGACACTAATACCGTGTTTTGGTACGGAGGTAGAATTAGCTACCCAGGAGATCTAACTGGGAATTTGGTGAGTGTTAATATATCCGATAATCTAACCGGCATGATGTGGACCGGTCAGACGGTTTATATATACTGGACTAGGGATTCTAATACCCTCACCGCTACAATTAACAGTGATGACCTTGCGGGGGATAACAAGGTAATAATGGCCACTTATCGTGGCGGTGTTAATCTGGTCGCCAATTTTGGTAGGACCGTGATAGACGGTAGTACCATTATTACTGACACGATCTTAGCCAACAGAATTCGATCCGGCAGCATTACCACTACCCAATTAGACGTCACCGAGGTACTCCGAGCCGGTAATATCAAGACTGGGTTCTTGGATGCCGATACGATTTATGTTGGAGATACTCTACAAATCGCCAGCATCGGTAGAAATATCTCCGGGGTAGTTACCGTGACCACCTCTACCCCCCACGAATATACTGTCGGCAAATTCGTAGTGATATCGGAAGTATCCAACAGATCTTTCGATGGGACACACCAAATCACTGCCGTCCCCAATAATAGTCAATTCCAGTTCAATCAACTTGGCCCGGTGGTAGCTAATACCAATCTCGGCGGCAGAATCTTGGGGGTTAAATACACTGCCATCGATGGCCCTTCGGGCCAAATCAGGGTGAACGATGGGACTAGAGACAGAGTAAAGATTGGCAAGCTGTCAAGTTCCAATTATGGTATTGAATTGTTCGATGCCGATGGAAATATACTGATATCTACTGACGGAGTACTTGGCTCCAGCGTTTATATCGGGACGAACGAGGGCAATAAGCTACTAACTGATATCGCCAATAATGCTTTAGTTCCCAGCGTCAACTTCGTCGGGACGTTCTCCTCTCAACCTAGCACAGCAATTTATGCCGTGAACTCGGTTTATAAGAATAGCGTGGATGGTAACAGCTATGTCTTAGTTTTGAACAATGTCGGACAGAAGCAATGGGTTCTTTATCTGGAGAAGGGTGAAAAAGGAGATAAGGGAGATCAAGGGGACCGAGGGGCTGATGGACTCCAAGGGACTAACGGCTTGCGGGGCTCCAGGACTTTCTATGTGGATAGAGGGACGATTCCCGCAGACACCGAAGCCGGTGCGTGGAGCGATTCATTAGCCAACACTACAGCGTCCCTGGGCAATGGTCCAATGCCTGGAGACACCGTTACTCAATACGGCATCAGGACTTTCATAGTGGGCGGAGTGGGTGGTTCTGCTTCGTTTGCCGTCACTAAGTTCTGGGCGGGACCTATTGGAAATGGGGCACCTACCACTAATTCTTGGACTTCTCCAGGTGTCGTCATCGATGGGAATCTATTAGTGACAGGAACCATCGGAGCTAGTAAACTGGCGGTCGGTCAGTTGTCTGCGATAACCGCAAACGCGGGAGTAATCACTGCAGGGTTGTTGCGGTCTAACGATGGTAAATTCGTAATCGATCTGGACAATAAATTCTTTAGAATAGAGGTATAACATGTTCGGCCATAAAATTTCCAAAGAACTTTTCGATCAGATCAAAAGTGCGGGCACCTGCTTTCTAGATCAGGACTGTGGTAAGGCACTGGTGTCTCCCGATAAAGGATCTAATACTGTCGCCAGATGTGTCTCAGTTGATCATGAGCAAGTATACGAGATATCTGACGAATTACGCTCTCAGATGAACAGCGAGAGACTCCCCTTGGTCGTTTTCGGACCCACTTTGGACGCCAGTGAGGCTTACGTTCCTGATAGATTCTTTGAGAATCATCCCTACGTCAATCGTCCTTTCATTCATGGTATCTTTGATTGTTACACCCTAATACGCGATTACTATAGGAGAGAATTCGGGAAATTGCTCCCGAGCAATAATCAGAGAACCTATGGGTGGTGGAATTCGGGAGAGAATCTATATATCGAAGGTGCGCCTGATTATGGCTTTGAGCAAGTCAATTCGATCAGAAAGCATGATGTCATTCTGATGAAATTCACTTCTATGCCTAGCCATGCGGGGATTTATATGGGTGAAGGAAATATTCTTCATCACGTTGGCGGCAGGTTCTCTTGCGTGGAGCCGCTCACTTCGGAATACAAGCGGATGATTTACGGGGTGTACAGACAGACGAATAGAACCAATGGGTAAGAAGCTAATAGGTTCCGGTGTCATAGGGGGCGGAACTATAGCTATAGTTGATTCTTCAGCGTTCAACGACGGCGATGTGTTGTTTCGTCCTGATTTTTATTATGATAAGCTTAGGTTCCATAGTAGCTTTGACTATATGGCTATTGCTGTTCAGGTAGAGGCTATCGTCTCTTTCCCTTATCAAGAAGTTACTCAGAGCGCCGGGGGTAAGAAAGGAAAGAACCCCGCAGAGATTCCAAGAGAAGGAACCACCCTACATACTATAGCCAATCATAATCTCGGTTATAGGCCCTCGATTATAGGGGTGAGGGCGGATAACAACAGAGCCATCGCCGGATCGATGTTCTTCGCTACAACCAGCAACACTTCATTCAGGCTGGGATGGTTTGCAGTTGATAATTTTAGTATTTATTTAAAAGAGCGGTGGTTCGTACAGTACAATGCGTTACCGGCTGAAAACATCACATTCAGAATGTATTGTTTTAATAAGGCGACTGTCTGATGGCTCAAAACGTACTAATTGACCCCTTCAAGATGATAGTGGGATCGAAGTTTGACTCAAGAAACAGATATGTACATAAGAGCTTAATATCTACGGACATGAAATTCCCGAATAGTCCTACATTTGTAGCTCAGTTCAATTCTTTAAGATATGGGTTTGATGGTCAATCTTATAATATTATTCAAAATGGACAAATAGACACGAATTATTTTGCTGAAATCACTTATTTAAAAGACAATGCCTCAACCTACCACAACGTAGCTGGTTTCTTTGCCACGCCAGATAGGATATTTATTACTAGAGCCGAAGACGGCCTTATCACGTTTGATACCGATCATCGGATGCCACATATAGCTCAAATATATAGTGGTTCACACGTTACCCCTAACGAAGCTGTTGCATTTGCCGGAGGAGACGTAGATGTAACTCATCGTCAATTACTATTATCGTTTAACGAGCTATCGGTAGACGGACCTGATGAAATATTGTTCTCGCATATCCAAATCGGTGGAGGTGAAGCTGACACTGGCGGATATACCATGAGCATGGTGGGAGGAACTATCTTAGCTCATATCATGAGGCAAGGTAACCAGTACGCTGGATGCGCTCTTCTCAATCTGGTGGAGGATACTCAAAACCAAAAAATCTTCCTTGATACCCAAATAACTTTCAAAAGCCCAATATCTGGTTTCCCTTCATACGACACCACTCAAAACGGTTTCCCTGTGACCGTATATACAGGTTTCGCCTTAAACCTTAATTACACAGTTTTCAGAGGAAAATACACGTGATCCGAATCCGAGCAATCACAGTTAACAACGTGGAAAACGTTACGACAGTCGAAGCCGATATTATCAAACAAGTGGGATCGATCCAACAGATCGATAAAACAGTTTTTGTGACGCTGCCTCAGAAGTATGAATCGATCACTCCCCAATTACTTGATGCGGTGTCCATCAAGCTCAATGAATCTGGGATAGATCCTTATCCTTTGGAGGAATAAATGTCATCTGCTATGAGGGGTAAGAAGGGTAACAGACCCAGTGAACTGGACTGGAAGTTCTATGCCTATCCCGCCCCTCCTTCCATACCTCCGGTAACAATCGCTATTCCTTGGGAAAATGTGACTAATCCTTGGGAAAGTATATCGACGGTGTGGGAGCAGCTAGGTACAGGTGGTCCAGCGGGAGTTGGCCCATGGGAAACCGTAACTACCCCGTGGGAGAATATCAACACGCCATGGGAAAATCTCACGGGTTCCGGAGGCGGAGTCTCTGGAACCTGGGACACTCTTAATGTTTCTTGGGATAATATCAATACTTCTTGGTAAGCCCTTGACTCTGATCCTGGGTTAGTATTCCCTATAACAGATCATACGCTAGTCCGAATGGGGGCGACATAAGATGACGGCTCTAACTGGTAGAACCCCCGCTTCTACTTACAAAGACTTGCTTCAGGTCAGCAATAACAATAGCGGTATTGATACCACTCCTAGACCCGTCGAAGACGGGGAGGGCACTCAATCACCTCTGCAGATTTCCACCACCAAGGTTAATATCCAGTCCGGCCTCCAACTCGGTGGGGTGGACGTCGCTATCACTGCAGAACAACTTAATACTTTAGCTAGCATTGGAGGCACCACCACTACTGATGCTCTCCGTGTCACTGGTGGTCTAACCAGTGTACTGAAGACTCTGAGAGACGGCAATAATAATGATGCCGCCTTCCAAGTGTCTACTACCGCCGCTCGATTCGTCGGTGACTGGTTCGTCGGCAGTACGAGAATCACAGCCACCGCCAATCAGATCAACAGCTTAAATACCTTAATTGGTGCTACTGTTGGCTCCCTTAGAATGGGTGCGGCAGTAGCGGGTACGTTCCAGGCGGTAACTGATACCGCAGGTAGTTTGACCGGTCTGTCTCTGTCAAATTCTGGAGTCAGAATCAACAGCCTCAACTTAAATGGGACCACCCTTTCGGCCACTGCCGCCCACCTCAATGGGGTAGGGGCTGGCATGCTTAGAATAGGGTCAGCCTTATCTTCGACTCCTCAAAATCTAACTGATAATTCGGGCAATAATTTACCTGTTCAAGCTACTACTGACAGAATTACTTTCACGAGCCAAGTTGATCTTGGTAGTGGTACAGTAATCCGTGGAAATACCCAACTGGTCGCTACTTTCTCGGAGCTTAACGCCATAGCCGGTGGCGAGAGCGCTCCGAATGTCATTTGGGTCACTAAAAGCGGTAATGACGCTAGCGATGGGTCCAGTGTCATTAAGGCCAAGTTGACCGTAAAGAGCGCGGTAGCTAGAGCCATCGCCCTCCAAGACGCCTTCTTGGCCGCTAACGTACCTCCGTCAGCCACTATTGCAGATAGGGCACGGGCGCGTCCCCGCATTGTCATCAAGGTGGCTGCCGGTGATTATTCCGAAGTCTGCCCGATTGTTCTGAACAATAATATCTCAATCGTTGGCGATGGCCTCAGAGTCGTAAGCATACGCCCGACTCCGGAAACGAATCAGAACGATATGTTCCTGGTCGATGGCGGTTGCTATATTACCGGCGTCACTTTCAGAGGTCATCAGTTCCCGTCTTTCGCGATAGCATTCAAGCCGGGTGCATATATCCTAGCATCTCCGTATGTTCAGAACTGTTCGTCAATTACTGCCAAGCACACTGACGGCCAAGCCGGATCGATCGCTCTTAATTCCGATCCGACTGGCGGCGGCATGAAGGTGGACGGAGCGGTACCGAATTCGTCGTCTCCGATCAAGTCGATGGTTTGCGATTCGTTCACCCAAGTTAACTTGAACGGTCCTGGTTTCCTTATCCTCAACGACGGATATGCCCAGTTAGTTTCTTGCTTCGGTACGTTCTGTTCGTACCACGTGAAGGCCGAAACCGGGGGCCAAGTTAATTTATCGAATAGCACCACCGACTTCGGTAGTCAGGGGCTGGTGGCCACAGGGAAGTCTGTCTCGGCTATTTACACGGGTGCCTATTCGTCGGATCGAACCGGGCTAGCTAATAATCAAATTAGAGTCGGATCGCTGGGTACTAATCGCCCATATGGCGGTATGATAATGGAAATAAATATCGGTGGCGTTGATGTACTGTTCACTGTGGGAGTAGCTACGGCTCCGATAGGAGGTCAGTCAACCGTCACGGTATCTCCGGCTCTCACGGTGTTTCCGGCGAACGGGGCTCCGGTGAAGTTCTACAACAGGTCTGTAATTTCCACCGGCAGCCACACCATGGAATTCGTTGGTGCCGGGTTCGACTACGGCGCTCTGCCTCAAAACGGAGGAGTACCCGTACCCAATAGTGAGGCGGTGGATGATGGCATTGGGCGTGTATACTACACTTCCACCGACCATTTAGGCAATTTCAAAGTCGGTGCGTTCTTAAGAATTGACCAAGCAACCGGCTCGATTACTATCCCAGCCGACGCCAACATCAATCTTTCTTCTCTATCTGCTCTAGGTCCTTTTAGACAGGTTATTGCCGGAACCTCGTCTCCGGTGGGCGTGGCCGTAGCGGAATTTAGCGATACCGTTGGTAGCGGATTGCTGGTATCGAATCACGGAAATCTAGCCGCCACGTTGCCGACATCTCGCGCGGTTATGGAATACGTCGATTCTAAAGTAGGCGCGGTGATAGACATCACTGCCACCAATAACGTAGCTAACACCGGATGGACCTTCACTATTGACGGTCGCGCCTACGCGAATGATCCGGTGCTTAGACTCTACAAGGGATTTGAGTATCGAATTACTGTCCAGCCCACTTCTTCCAGTGCTGCATACGCCTTCTTCATTAAAACCGACAGTTCGTCGGGGGCCACCAATTCCTACAATGACGGCGTAACCAACAACGGTGCGTATACCGGAGCAGCTGGCGGAAACGTAATAACCTTTAAGGTGCCATACGACGCTCCCGCCAAGTTGTACTACACAGCCAGCGGATTCCCGGCGATGACCGGTGAAATTCAGCTGTTCGATCTAGTAGACTATTCAAGCCTATCTGGTCGTCCCACTATCGTTAGCGCCTTCGTCAACGATGCCGGTTACTTGACCGCTGGGTCACTCAGCGGAGTAGCTGTAACCAGTGTCGCGGGGAGAAGTGGGGCAGTCACTCTAACCGCCGCTGATGTAGGTGGGTTAGCTTCGGTAGCCACTACCGGTAGTTATTCGAGCCTCACGGGAACGCCGACCATTGGCGTGGCTGCCAACAACATAATAGCTCTAGACGGTTCTGCCAGACTACCTTCTGTTCCTATACTCCAACCGGAGCTTAGAGAAGTTAGGCTGAGAGAGCAAACACTAGCAGCCACTGGCACTCTTACCCTGAATTACGCCACCGCAGACAGATTCAGGGTCACTGCCACCGGCAACATCAGCACCATCAACATTACCAATATGCCAATTGGTAGAGCGGCCTCAATCGTATTGGAGGCCGTGAACTGGGGTTCGTTCGCTATTACCCATCCAGCCTCCATGAGATTCGCTGGGGGATTATCTCCGAGTTATACTGCCAGTGGCAGCGACGTTATTATCGTGGAAAAGAATTCTAACGAAGAATTCACATGGATGGTGGCGTCTAAGAACGTGAGGGCGGTGTCCTAATGTCCGTAGTAAATAAGGTCATAATGGCCTCTGCTGGACAGGCGGAAGGCGATGGAATATTGCCTGAGGAATCAATCGGCATTGGGCAAGTGTTTAGGGGTGGATTTTACGCGGGGAGAGTTCGGGACGAAGGCACTACCTACATGATCCTAGCCAGGGTTGTGTCGGACGTAGACGAGAATATGCAATCTAACGGGGTCACTGGCACGGTAGCGGCCTATAGTAGAACGAATGGTCCAGGAAACACCCTAACCCTGGTTCTTCAAGGATCTACATTCGACGGGGCTGCGGTAGCCGACAATTTCTCGTTCTCTACCTATAATGATTGGTACATTCCGGCCAGGGATGAGCTTGAAGTCATATGGAGATCATTCAGATTTCCTGCTACAACCCGAACTAACTTCACCACCGTCAATACTTTTGATGGAACCAGTCCAGGACTCAACGTCAATTCGGTGCCCAGAGGCGCTCCATATTACCTAAGTACTCCGGATTTTAGTTATCCACTTCCCGATCTCCCACTCACTATGTTCAGTTCGACCCTATATCCACTCAGCGCTAATAATTTCTTCTTGATGGGATTCGTCGAAGGCGGTAATTCTCAGTCACTTGAAAGATTGATATCCGGCACCGGTCGGCCCGTGGGCGCTCGTCGGGAGTTATATCCCATGAACGAGGAAGAGGCTCAACCGGGCGACTATACCAACTACAGCGGATTCTACTGTGGAGTTGTGGTGTCGCCGGATTCGGTTACTTATAAATTATATTGCACCAAGAGATCGATAGACCTTAGCCGCCAATACAGAACCGTGGCATCGGCTGATACTATTAACGATGACTCGTATTTGTATGATGGCGCTGCTAATACATCGAGATTACTCGCTGGGGGAGATTCGCCAGCAGCGACTTTTGCGTCTCAAACATTGGAAGGCGGATCGAACCAATGGTATGTGCCTTCTATTTGGGAACTATACGCGATCTATTCAAGACTGGGTAGTGCGCTTTCTACCTATGTTCATTATCCGACTGTGGGCGGTCAACGTCCTTGGACAGTCCTTCCATTGCGCACTGCCGATTCGGGTGGCAACGCGCAGTCCAAGGTCAGATTACACAGAGAATATGGGATATTTAATAACGAATATTATCTAAGTAGCTCCCAAGACGCTTCTAATACGTCCAATTATTTATCTCTAAGAATGTCAGATGGGGCCACTATATCCACAGTCAAAACATCTCCTAGAAGAACCAAACTGATCAGAAAGGTGGGTTTCGGACCGTCCGTTGGCGATCCGTACAGAGGAGGGTATTACGTAGGCATTGTGGAAGACAACGGCATAGCTTGGAGGCTTATCGCGGCCCCCAAAGTGTCAGAAGTCTCGGTGCAGATTTCTACCATTGTTGTTCCCAACGGTGGTGCCACTCCTTCCATAGGATCGATTGGCAATCAGAGCGGTGTCTATTCGCTGACGGATGGCAAGGAAGCCACCAGAGCGATGCAAGAGGCTTCTCCGACTGGTTATCCGGCTGCTAACGCCTCCGAGTCGTATTCAATCGGTGACTATTCGGATTGGTACGTTCCGTCCAGGGACGAGTTGGCTATCGCGTACTGGAATCTTAAGCCGACTACTTCGGGCAACATTACCGGAACTCCCTCCACCAGCACCAACGAACTAGGATACAACGTTCCGCATGGGACGGCGGCGGGATTGCCCCCACGTGGTGGGTACGCTACTGGGATTCCCGCTAGAACCGGGGTATCTTCGTTCATATCGGGAGGTACGGAGTCGTTCAGTGACGTTGTTTACTGGTCGTCTTCTTGCGCATTAGATAACAATTTTTGGGGAGTATCCTTCAGTACAGGCGAATATTCCAAAAGCGGAGCCACTACATCGAATCGAGTGAGATTCTTCAGACGAGAACCCGTGGGACCCGATATTGGCGAATTTTACAATGGCGGGTACATGGCCGGATACATAAATGACGGCGGGATCATATATCGTATAATTTTGGCTCCCAAGATTGGTGGAGAATCCACAGGTCTTTGGAATAATGGCGCGGGCTTCGGTAATGCTGGTGCGTTCAGCTTGACCAATGGACTTCTTAACACCAATCTACTGGTGTCCAATGGCGCGGGCAATTATCCCGCAGCCAAATTTTGCGCGGATCTCGACATTTATCAATACAACGATTGGTATCTACCCGCCCGAGAAGAACTTGAGTTAGTCATCAGAAATCTTCTGAACCCTCAAGGTATTACCGGAAACAGGGACAACTCTGGCGGAAACGGGTCTGACGGGAAGCCTCAGGGATATAATGCATATTCGGTGCCTCCCAGACTAGGGTTCCCCGAAGAAGAATCCGGTTATTCTGCCAATACAGACTTCCTTCCCGGTGGCAGTGAGGCGTTAGATGGATATTACTGGACATCAACCGCTCTTCAAGGGTCAGTCATATGGTATCAGAATACGACTATTGGACAGTTCGCAGCCTCCGCTTTCGATCCCAACAACGTGTTTAATGTAAGAGCGGTGAGGAGGGAGAGAGTATAATGGACTACGCATACGTAGCCAATGGGGCGGTTGTCGAAGGCCCCTGCGTTCTGCCGAAGAATTGGAGGAACATCTCCAATTTGGACAAGATGTCTACATCGCAGTTAACGGCCAATGGATGGCTCCGTTATTATAAATACATGCCTTCATCGGTCGGACCCAATCAGAAGGTGGAGCTTGATGAAGTAGAAGTCCTGAGCGATCGAGTCATTGCTCATTACATAGCGGTGGACAAGAGCCAGGAAGAAATTGATCAAGAGACTGCCGAAGCATGGGCACAAATAAGAAGGCAGCGTAATCAGCTGCTATTGGCATGTGATTGGACTCAGTTGGCCGATTCAAGTGCCGATAAAGAATCTTGGTCCAGTTATCGCGAAGCTCTCAGGAACGTGCCTCAAAGTTTCATTAATCCGGGGGACGTAGTATGGCCAACTCCACCGACTACTTAAAACAGGCTACTTCCGCCTCTCACCGCGAACTAGAATCATCAGTGTTCGCTAAGATCTTGCTGAGTGGCGTGGTGCCTGAGAGGCTGTGGTCTGGTTATCTACTAAGCAAATATTCCGTGTCGGTGGTTATGGAATCGAGACTCCCAGTGATGGATGAATTGGGGATCTCAAGACGTCATTTGATCTACGAGGACCTGACCCTATTTACCAGGGGTACGTTGTCCAAGGCTACGATTAAATACGTCAACAGACTCACGACGATAGCCATAGAAAAGTTACCTGCACACGTGTACGTGAATTACTTGGGTGATCTATTCGGAGGTCGAATTATAGCTAAGGGCATTTCGTGGCCTACCTCCCATCTTGTTAGAAAGAACGCCCCCGTGATTGCTGATAGGATTCGCGACATGGTGGCTGACGATCAAGAATTCTTTGTTGACGAAGCCATTGCGGCATTCGAAATGACCAGGGAAATATACAATGAACTACTTTGATCAAATCAGGCTAGCCGCTGATTGGTATAATTACAATCTAGGGTATAAGTGTGGTGAGCCTGCTCAGGTGGAAGGGTTTGACTGGTCGAACAATATCTACACTAATGATAAAATCAGAAGAGGCCATGTAGAGCTTTACAAATCAGACAAGATGTCGGTTCTTCATATAACGGTATTCCCCCATCTGAACGACGCCGCTCCCATATACGGGTTGGATATAGTCTCCACTCCTAATACTTGTTTAGCTGCGTTCCTTGATTTATCTCCAACCGTTGAGGATTGGGGTAGATTTACCGAGTTTCAATTCAAGGTCCCCCATAGTGTTCCTGAGTGGGCGGCTGGCATTTTCTCACCGGGAGCGGTGGCTATAAAGCCTAGTGATACTGATGAGTTGTATTGGCTAATCAATATAGCTACCGGGGTATATAGAAAATACTATTCGGCCCTGGGCACTAGGCCAGCCTCTCCCGATTCAGTCAAATCGGCCCAAAATAACTATTGCATTCAGCAGAGGAAGAATGACAAGACCCTGATAGCTCTTACTAAGATGGTCGGAGCTACAGAAGCTAGAAGATTCATGGACGATGTTCTATTCCCCGTGATCGACTAATTATATCTTATTATTACTTATGGGTTTCCTAACTTCATCGTGATAGAATCGGTAGCATCGTCAGGATGAACTTACAAAGGGGGCCTCCCATGAACGATGTAAGTTGGTGGGAACTGGCCTCCAAGCTTCTCATTCCCGTTTTGTTTGCTTTATGTGGCTTCGGATGGAAGCTATATAAAGATATTCAGACCGAGATGGTTAAGATCAAGGAGAAGGCCGACGATGAACTTGAGGAGGCTAAGAGTAAGGCCGATAGTGACCTGAAAGAAGTTAGAAGAGAGCTTAACAAGTCTATAGAAGAATATAGACTACAGTATTTGAGAGAAATAGAAAACACTAGAGCCGAGACACAGAGCCTAAGCAAGCAGATTTTGGCTCTCCAACTGAAGATCGTCGAAACCTATCCCACCAAAAACGATCTGATGGAACTTGAACAGAGAATCATAGATAGAATGAAGATGGTGTTAGAGGCTAAATTCGGACATTAATAGGAGATAAACATGATCCCAGGTATCGAGACATTACTAGGAAGCATACTTGGGGGTGGATTTCGATTTCTCCAAGCCTGGATGGAATCCAGGGAGAAACAGCGAGATCGAGATCACGAATATAAAATGACGGAACTCCAAGGCAATCTGGCCGAGAGAGCGGATGAACGCCGCTTCCGGGAGCTAGGGGTTACGCTAGACCATCAGACCGAGATTCAGGTACTGCAAGGCGTGGCCACAGCCACGCTAGCTCAATCGAGCGAAGCTAAAGAGGCGGGAGGGAGTGCTGGATGGCTGTCCGCGACTATCCGCCCTCTTACCACCTATCTCCTATTACTATTTTACCTGTTTGCAAAGATCACTCAGATAGTTATGGCGTGGCAGACGCAAGGACTGCAAGCTCTAGTGACTACTTATAGCGAAGCCGATATGGCTCTGCTATCTGCAGTTCTGGGCTTCTGGTTCGTCAATCGCAGCATGATGCGCGGTCGTTCTTCTTTAGGGACGTAACCGATGCCGATCAATTCGGAGTCCCTGGCTCTAATAAAGGGCTTTGAGGGGTGGCATCTGAGATTACAAGATGGCCGCGCCGCTCCTTATTTGTGCCCCGCTAATGTGTGGACTATTGGATGGGGCTCGATTCGCGGGCTCGATGGGAATTACGTTACCAGAAATACAGACCCGATAACTGAAGCCCAAGGAGAGATCCTGTTAGCCAGGGATCTCAGAAATTTTGAGACGGTTGTGACCGACAGCGTAAGAGTTCCTCTAACTCCAAATCAGTATGGGGCTCTGGTTTCGTTCGTATATAATTTAGGCCCAGGTAGGCTGCGATCCAGCACGCTTCTGCGCAAGCTAAATTCTGGCTTGTATGACGAAGCCGCAGACGAATTTAAGAAATGGATCATGGCTGGTGGCCGACCTCTTCCGGGATTAATTAGGAGGAGGGAGGCCGAGAGAGCCTTATTTTTGAAAGTAGAACCAGAGCCTCAACTACCGCCGCCAGACTCCTCTGTGAGGAGTAAACCTAATGGGTGGACTGGTAGATTTTTGGAGGCTTTCAATCGGGCTAAGGAACCTGCCCGGTAGGCTGTGGCGCGGGGCATGACCCCCGCGCCGACATACCCGTCTCAGGCCGCCGAGGCCATCGGAGACGCCTCAGACGAGGTGCCCGGTACCGTAGTAGCGGACGCCTCGTCAGCGGCACCCTCAGCCACGACGTGACCGGCGATGACCACCCGCTTACCCTTCTGAGCCATACCACGCAGACGATTGCCAAGGCACATGCGCTGCATACCAGGGTTCAGACCGGCCCAACGGCTGTAGTCGAGGCTGTTCTCGGCGCAAATCGACTCAATGGCCTCGACGCCAGCGCCCTTGAGAAGATCGGTGACCTGATCCTCAACGCCGATGCTGGGCTTACCACTGGCCGTCTTATGAGCCTTGTCCACCGGGTACTTGCGGCGATATTCGGAACGAACGGCAGAGAGTCTGCAAGCGGTAACCGCCACCACCTTGCCGTTGCCGAGACGAGCCTTCAGCTTCTCGGGCTCACCCTCGACATGGCCGATAGCTTCGACCGTCTGGCGACCGAAGCGGCAGAAGACGACCTTGCCAACCATATCGTGGGAGGCCAGATCTTCCGAGAAGACAACGGCCTTCTTCGGAGCGACGGTCTTCTCGGCCTTCGGAGTGGCGCTCGCGGCCTTCTCCGTGGCGATCACTTCTGCCATCGCCGTCTCGTTGTAGAACGGATCGGTACCGACATACAGGGCCTTGCCGCCATCAACCGCCTTCTTAAGGGCGTTGCGGGCGTGATCAATTCTCTTGTAGGTCTTGCCGACCGCAGCGAACTCAAGCTCAGCGTTGATCTCGTCTAGAGTCATCGAATGCAGAGGCTTTTCAATAGCCATAGTACCATTTCCCTTTCGTCGGCCTTTGTGGCACATCACATCCTAGCACACCCAGACTGCTCTCACAATATACTATTTTTGCGGAGCAGTTCTCGATCCCTTTGCAAGATCAAGATGAACTAACATCGCAGCTAGGTTCTCGACGTTAGATTTTCCGGTAGTCGTCCACGTAATGGGATGAGGTAAACCCTCTACGTTTAGACTCCAATAGTTTAAATCCTCCGTGGCTGTCTTTACCAGGGGGAGTTCCAGTATTCGTACGAAACGATCAATTCCAGCAGCAGCGGCTTCTTCGATCTGTCGGTCGGGGAATCCTATGTATGCTGCGGGGCTCTGATTACCCTTGGAGATTTCTTTCATGTAATAGGCAGTCACGGCTGACAGCCTAAGATCCACTGGAACCTTGCCCATTAGATCGCGCCCAACTCACGGAGATGACGATAAACTCTGACGGTTGCTCTAATGTCTACTAAAGCGTCATGGGCACCCTCCAGTTCTTCGTCGAAGAATATCTTGTAAGCTTCCCCGAGCTTAGGCCATTTATATCCCCAATTTCCTGGGATTTTGCAAAGATCGGTGGCAGCTTTCATGGTGCACTTCTTCGGGAAGCGCAAAACCTCCGACTCGTTAAGGCCGAGACGAGCGAAGGCGATAGCCATAATCCTCATATCGTATTCGATATTATGGGCGATCATCCCCACCGATTGCTTCTTGAAGCTACAAAACATCTCGACGGCGGTGGACAACGGTACTCCTTCGTCCATTGCCTGTTCGTGACTGATCCCATGAATAGCTGATGATTCCGGGGGAATGACGTATCCCTCCGGTCTAACTATAACGTTGAAGCTCCCTTGCTCTTCACCGCTCTTGGCGTCGAACAGTATGGAGGCCAACTGGACTATATGAGGTAATTTAACGAGATTACTTGGAGACATTGAAAAATGCTTAGGCAGCAAGCCCGTTGTCTCAGTGTCGAAAGCAGTTACTAAGGCCATGTCAATAGGTCCTCTTTGAGAACCTATTATACCAATTGACCTATCCAGGGTCGATATACCAAACATAGATAGCAGGTACTATATGGAGCCCACCCTAAATATATTTCTTGGTGACATTAGACCTGATCCATACAAACCGTGTCTGATGTCGGCGTTGTATGTATACTTGTCCGGATAAGAAATATCAATTTCTCGGATAATATCTAGCTTGGGACTTGGAACGGGTGATTCCATTGGCCGACTATCCTTCCTATTCGGATCTCTTCTCGCTTGCCTGATTTGATCCTTAAAATCGTTATACAGAAACGGATGAATATATATGGCTTGAGGCGTGTACCAAATAGTGGGTACTTTCTTGAATTGCCCGCCATGTCGCTTGATTAACTTCTTCAGAATTCTCTTAGACCGATGGCGACTATCGGGGAACAGTCTCTCGGTCGATTCTTTCAGAGCATATTGAGTAATATGTATTCTAATGCCCATAAGAGAATCGGTCAAATGCGGACTAATCACACCAGCCTCCCCTTTGCCCGCGCCCATTATAAGGACGCGCCAGACCTTCACTGATTA
>JACCDU010161277.1_pt1 | contig 38158 bp, 51 predicted proteins | sample 7446081 | NCBI WGS metagenome assembly JACCDU01 (sample SAMN15323447, study PRJNA562643) | freshwater metagenome | isolation source: river surface water | place: USA:Blue River Watershed | collected 2017-08-17
CCCGGGTGCAAGAAACTGCGAGTTTTGGGGTGGGGGTATCCGCGAAAGTTTTCCACATGCAATAGTACTGGCGCAACAAAATCAACAGGATTTACACAGATTTTCAACAGCAACCGACATATGCGACAATCGAATCGTGCAAGTCATAGAGCAGTGGCCAATCGATCGCCCTATTCCGTACGCAAGAAACGCTCGCAAGATTTCTGATAAGGCCGTCGACAAGATCGCCGCCTCAATCAAGGAGTTTGGGTGGCAGCAGCCTATCGTAGTCGATCGCGACGGCGTCATCATTGCGGGCCATACGCGGCTCCAGGCTGCCCGTAAGCTTCAATTGGTCGCAGTTCCGGTTCATGTGGCCAAGGATTTGACGCAAGGTCAAGTTAAAGCATATCGACTGATGGACAACCGCAGCCATCAAGAAACCGACTGGGATCTGGGCCTACTCGCGCCAGAGCTGGCAGACCTACAGGCGATGAGCGCTGATTTGGCGTTAACCGGATTTGAAATTGCAGAACTGGACGCTTTGATTGACAAAAAGTCGGTAGCCGTTGAAGTGGTCGAGTCTCCAGAAGGCGAATGGCAGGACATGCCAGACTACTCGCATAAAGATTTGACGAGCTTCAAAAAGTGCATTGTTCACTTTAGAAACGCACAGGACATGGCTGCGTTTGAAGAACTGATCGGGCAGCGAATACCGCAAAACACTAAGGCACTTTGGTTCCCAGAAGAAGCAATAAACGCAGTAAAGGACCTGCGATATTGATGGCACCGCGATACCCGATTTATATAATCAGCAAGGGCAGATGGGAGAGCCGACTGATATCCAGGGCACTCGAGCGCATGAATGTGGCTTATCGAATTGTCATCGAGCCGCAAGAACTAGACCAATACTCTGCGGTCATTGACAGATCCAAAATCTTGACCTTGCCGTTTTCAAACCTAGGCCAGGGATCGATTCCGGCTCGCAATTGGGTATGGGAGCATTCAATCTCTGAGGGCCATTTGAGGCACTGGATCATGGATGACAATATTGGGAAGTTTTATAGGTTTCATGACAATCAAAAGATTCCAGTTTCCAGCGGAGCGATATTTTCCGCAATGGAAGACTTTGTTGATAGGTATGCAAACGTTCCAATGGCAGGGCCGCAATATGAGTTTTTTGTGATGCGGCGAAATGCCTCGCAGAAAGTTTTCATACCAAACACTCGAGTTTACTCGTGCATTCTTTTGTCAAATAAATCTCGCCATCGCTGGCGAGGCCGGTACAACGAAGACACGGACCTCAGCTTGAGATTTTTGAAAGACGGCGATTGCACTATCTTGTTTCAAGCGTTTCTCGCAAAGAAAATGGCCACCATGCGAATGAAGGGCGGAAACACCGACGAGCTCTACAAGCAAGACAATCACTTTGATGGCCGACTTGAAATGGCGAGGAGTTTGCAGTTGCAGCACCCGGACGTCTGCACCATTACGCGAAAGTGGAATCGCTGGCAGCATCACGTCAACTACGAGCCATTCAAAAAAAACCAGCTTCTCAGGAAGTCTGATATCGAATTGACTGGGCGCGCCAATAACTACGGCATGGAACTGAGGAGGATATCGAGCTAATGGGACTTCGCGGGCCAGCGCCAAAGCCAACATCTATCAGATTTCCTAATGGTACGCAGCCGAACAGCCTTGAGCCAAGGCCAGACCGCGTTGCGCCGCCGATGCCAACATATCTTGACGAAGACGCTAAAAAGGAATGGAAGCGGCTCTCTAAGATGCTTTTGCGCATCGGCGTCCTTACCGAAGCGGATGGCATGAGTCTTGCGTGTCTTTGCCAGGCGTGGAGCACGATGGTTAAGGCTCAGAAAAAATTAAGCGAAACCGGGATGCTGCTCAAGACGCCATCTGGTTATGTTCAGCAATCGCCGCTGATCGGGATCGTCAACAACTGCTCAGAGACGGTTTCTCGCCTGTCGCGAGAGTTTGGGCTGACGCCTTCGTCTAGGAGCCGAATCATCGCCTACCAGCAGCCAGCGCAACAAACCAATGCCGCAACAGCCAAAAACATTATCGAGATCGCAAGACGAAAAGCCGAACAACCAAATATGGTTTGATGCTGATCAAGCGAATTTGGCTGAGGCGTTAATTGCAACGCTGACGCTCACAAAGTCCACCAAAAGCGGCGGCCCCGAGCCCTTCGTCCTCCTCCCGCACTCGCGCAAGCTGATCGCGAATTTATTAGGCTGGAAACGCGCCGACGGCCGCCGCGTGTACCGGAAGGCATACTGCAGTATGGGGCGCAAGCAAGCGAAAACGCAGACGGTCGCCGCGCTGGTGATCGCCGAGTTTTTCCTGTCGCCGGAGCCAAACCAAGAAATCTACATGGCCGCGAAAGACCGCGACCAGGCCAGTATCTGCTTCGACGCGGTCGCCTCCATGATTCGTGGATCCGCCGAGCTCTCCGAGCTCGTCCAGATCACGGAATCGCGGAAATTGATCCGGCACAAGGAAACCGGCTCCATCATCCGCGCCTTATCCTCAGACGGCGCCGGCAAACATGGCTATAACCCATCGCTTGTCGTGTTCGACGAGCTCCACGCCTGGGGCCGCGCCGAGGAGGAGTTGTACGACGCCCTCACCACCGGCAGCAAGTCCCGCCGAAATCCGCTGTGGGTCACCATTACCACCGCCGGGTCTTCGCAGGAGTCCATCTGCTATCGCGAGTACAGCTACGCCAAGCGCGTCCTCGACGGCGACGTAAAGGACGACAGCTACTTCCCCTTGATTTACGAAGTCCCCGCCGACGCCGACTGGACCGATCAAACGCTCTGGCCGCTGGCGTTGCCGTCGCTGGGCCACCTCCACGAGCTGTCCGATTACGAGGAAGAGTTCCGGCAGGCACTGGCCCGCCCGGAAAGGCAGAACACGTTCCGGCGGCTGTACCTGAACCAGTGGACGAGCGCCAACTCGCAGTGGATCCCGATTCGCGACTGGGACGCCTGCCGCGACGAATTCCCCGACCTGACGGGCGTGCCGTGTTTCGGTGGCCTCGACCTTGCCAGCGTCCGCGACCTTACGGCATTCGCGCTGTGCTGGCCGTACCAGGGCAAGGTGTACTACCGCGCCTGGGGCTACATCCCCGAGCAGGCGGCCCGCGATAAATCGCTCTCTGACGGCGTCCGCTACGATCTCTGGGCCGACGACGGGCACGTGCGGCTGACGCCGGGGAACGTGGTCGATTGGCGGCACGTTGTCGCGCATATCACGGATCTGGCGCGGGTCTACAATATCCGCGCCATAGCCTACGACCGATGGGGAGCCCGCGACACCGCGCAGCAGCTAATGGACGCGGGCATCAAAGTCGTCGAGTTTGGGCAGGGCTACGGGTCGATGTCCCCGGCCAGTAAACGCTTCGAAACCTTGATCCACGAACGCAATCTCGTCCAGGACGGCAACCCGCTGTTTCGCTGGTGCGTCGACTGCACCGAGGTCAGCACCGACCCCGCCGGCAACATCAAACCGATTCACTCCGACAGACGTCGGGAAAGCAGCCGCAACGACCTCGTCATCGCGGCTGTAATGGCCACCGGCATTTGCGTCCAGGACGTGCGGGCTGAGCGCAGCGTGTACGAGGACATGGTGCCGCTGACGATTAGCTGGTAGGCTTGGCCGACGCCCACCGCTTCGCAGCCGCCGCCTTGGCGATCGCTGACCGCCGTTCGGGGTCCATTTTACTGAACCCCTTGGCGACTTTTGCTTTGCCGCCCTTTTTGCCTAGGGCTGCGGCGGCTTGGGAAATGTTGTTCATTTTTTTAAGCCTGTTCGAAGCATTTTACAGCCATGCCGGTCCAGCGAACCAACTCCTGCCCGGCGGCCTGATCGTCACGGCGATCGCGCAAAATGTCGATGACCGTTCCGGCCTGCAATGTTTGAGCCTTGGCCGCAGCGGCGTCGATTCGCGCTGTCAATTCGGCAGCCTTGGGGTGGCCGGCTGGAATCATTGCTTTCCAAGCCGCAATGCCTTTATAAAACTGCGTCATTAGGTCATTAGCATATTCGATTTGTTTGGTCGTTCCGGTCATCGTGTTGTCTCCTGTGTGTCTCGTACTGCTTGGTACTCTTCAATTATTGCATAACCGCTTATGGTATGCAGTACTTAATTTCACTTTTTTGGCGAACGCCCCAAAAAACACCCGTATCACCGTTGACAAAATTCGTGCTACGCTGTTAGCACGACTCGAAAGTTTCGTGCTACCGCAACATGAACGCCTTCGGCCGACTGATGGTAAAACTCGGAGCCACCCCGCCGCCAGATAGCGACTTCTGGTTTAAGCCGATCAACGGGTCGAAGTGGTTTGTCTCCACGGACTCGGCCATGCGTATCACCGCTGTGTGGGCCTGCGTGCGCGTGATCGCTGAGAGCATCGGCTCTTTGCCCTGTGGCGTGTTCCGGCGCACGGCTGACGGGCGGCAACTTGACCGGAATCACCCGCTGTACTACCTGCTGCACGACGCACCGAATGACGACATGAGCGCCTTCGAGTTCTGGGAGCTTGCCGCGAAGTGCCTCTGCCTCCACGGCAACTTCTACGCCCGCATCGTGACCAACATGCGCGGCGACGTCGTGCGCCTGGTGCCGCTCTCGCCAACCGGAATGCGCGTGGCCCGCGACCCGGAGACGGGCGTTCTCGTGTACACCTACAGCAACCAGATGTACACCGCGTCTGACATCCTGCACATCCCCGGCCTCGGCTACGACGGCGAAGACAATCTCACCGGCCACTCGCCCGTGAGCTACATGGCGCAGGCGCTGGGCATGACGCAGGACGCCGAAGGCTACGGCGCGAACTTTTTCCGCAACAACGCCACGCCGCCTTCGTATCTCACAGTCCCGCAGGCGCTATCGAACGAAGCGCGGAACAACCTGCAGACGTGGCTCATGTCCAATTTCGGCGGCGTTCGCAACGCGGGCAAAATTGGCGTTCTGGAGCAGGGCGCGGAGATCAAGTCGGTCTCGATCAACCACCGCGACATGCAGTTCCTGGAGCTGAGGCAGTATCAGAAGGCCGATATCTGCTCCATCTTCCGCGTGCCGCCGCACATGATCCAAGACCTGACCCGCAGCACGAACAACAACATCGAACACCAGGGCATCGACTTCGCAACGCATACGATTCGCCCGTGGCTGGCGCGAATTGAGAAGCGGATTAATATGCAGCTGTTCGGGCCGCGCGAAGCGGAGACCTACTACGCGGAGTTCAACATGGACGCGTTGCTTCGTGGCGACGCGGCCAGCCGCGCTACGTTCTACTCGGCCATGCGGAACATCGGCGTCCTGAACGCGAACGAGATCCGCGCAAAAGAAAATCTGAATCCGTACGACGGCGGCGAAAAGTATCTGGTGCAGGGCGCGATGATACCGGTGGACCAAGCGGGGGTGAGGCAGTGATCGAAGACCTGAAATTTCAACTGGCCGGCCAGCTACTCGCGCCGATGCCGACGCCGGAAGACAACGAGGAAGAGCCGAAGGCCGAAGGCCCGCGGCGCCGCGAGGTGTTGTTTTATTCAGGCGCCACGGTTGAGCGGTTCGACTTCTTCACGGGCGAAAGCTGGAAGCTGCGCTTCGATATGGACTCCGCCGACCTCTCCGCGCTGTCTGCTGGCGCGCCCGTGCTTGACGGCCACCAGATCGATGAAACCGAGTACGTGATCGGCGTTGTGGAATCTGCCCGCCGCGCAGACGACGGCTACCGGGCCGTTTTGCGGTTCAGCAACCGCGAAGACGTCAATGGCACCTGGCAGGACATCCAGGACGGCATCCTGCGCAACGTCTCCATGGGCGTTCAGATCGGCGAGCTCGTTGTCGAGTCGAAGCCCGGTGCCGACGTAAAGCAGTACCTGGCCAAGAAGTGGAAGCCTTACGAAATCTCGGTCGTGCCCATCGGCGCGGACCCGAATGCCAAGATCTTATCGACGAGTTTGACGGCCGCGCCGAGCGCGGACCAGCAAAGAGCCCAGTATGAACTGGCGCTGCGGATGCGGCGTTGGCGAGTGCTGGGGAAATAGGGGGAACGATGACGAAACGAGAGCTACTCTCTCAGGTCTCCGCGCTCGAAACCGAGTACAGCGCGGTTCTCGCCGCTTCCAGCGGTGCCGCCGATCCGGTGGCGCATCTGCAGGCGGTCGACAGCAAAGAATCCGAACTGAAGGCCGTGCGCGAGCAGTTGGCTGCGGTCGAGGCTCTTGAAGCCCGCGCCAAAGCAAATGTGACTCGGGAACCGGCCCGCGTCACCAGCGACAACGAAGCGGCCCGCCCGTTCGAGTCCGTTGGCGAGCGGCTGGCGGCTATTGCGTACGCGCAGAGCCCGCGCGGAGCCTTCCAGGGGCTCGGCGGTCAGATCGATAAGCGACTGTTTGGGCAGAACCTGACGGCCTCGGGCGCGTCGGCTGCGGTCCCCGCTGACGGTGGCTTCGCCATCGGCACCGAGTTCTCGACGGCGCTCCTGCTTAAAGCCCGCGAAACGGCGCGGATCTTTCCGCTCTGCACCAATATCCCGATCGGCGAAGGCAGCGACTCGCTTGAGCTGCCGTACATCGACGAGACGAGCCGCGCCAACGGATCTCGCTGGGGTGGCGTGCAGGCCTACTGGACGGGCGAAGCTGACGCGCCGACCGCCACCAAACCGAAGCTGTCTCGCCACGAGATTCGGCTCGAAAGCCTGAAGTGCTTGGCCTATGCGACCGAGCGACTGCTGCGCAACGCTCCCGCCATGGCGACGGTGTTTGAGAATGCCTTTGCGTCCGAAATCGCGTTTAAACTCGACGACGCCATTTGGCGCGGCGACGGCGTGGGCAAGCCGCTCGGCTTCAGCGTCCAGAACTACGGCGGCGCCCTAATGGTCTCGGTCGCCAAAAAGACCGGCCAGGCCGCCGACACCTTCGTCATTGAGAACGCTACCTCGATGCTGTCCCGCCTCTACCGCGAGCCGGGCGACCGCATCGTGTGGCTCTGCAACCCCGACACCATCGGCCAGTTCCCGCTGCTCACCGTGGGCCAACAGCCGGTGTTTCTGCCCAACAACAGCGTGGCTGGCTCGATCCAGTACGGCACGTTCCTCGGCTTCCCCGTCATTCCCGTCGAACAGGCCGAAACCCTCGGCGACAAGGGCGACGTGGTGCTGGCGAATCTCAGCAAGTACGTCGTCATCACCCAGGGCGGCTTACGCGCTGCGCAGTCGATGCACGTCCGGTTCATCTACGACGAGATGACCTTCAAATGGTCCATCGACGTAAATGGCCAGTCGTCGGTCAAGCAGCCCATTACCCCGTTTAAGGGCTCTAGCACTTTGTCGCCGTTTGTCACGGTCGACGCTCGCGCCTAACAAGGAGGAACCAATATGATCCCGTACGAACTTCTAAATAACCTCCACTTCGTCAAAGGCCTCGATCCAGTGGCCGATGCGTTCAGCGGAACGGTAGCGAGCGACATTGTTTCGCTCGGCAACTTCGACAGCGCCTTGTTCTTGATCCACAAGGGCGCTGGTGCCACCGGAACCTCGACCATTACGGTCGAGGCCTGCGATGACATCGTCCCGACCAACACGACCGCCGTTCCGTTTTATTCGAAGTCCATCACGTCGACCGACGTGCAGGGCGCGATGACGGCCCGCACTGCGGCTGGCTTTACCACGACGGCTGGCGCCTCGCAGATGTACGCCATCCAGGTACACGCCGAGGAGCTGGCCAACGCTGGCTATTCGTATGTGCGCCTGAAAGCTGTTGAGGTCGTGGACTCGCCGGTGCTGGGTGGTATTGCCATCGCCCTTGCCGGCCCGCGGTTCGGCGGCTCGGCGACTGCCACTGAGATCGACTAATGATCGAGCACCGCCTCCAGCTGGTCACGCCGCCGACGTTCTGGGCGCTGTCCGACTCTGACTTTGAAGCGCACTCCCGCGCGATCGGTCAGCCGGTCGAGCAGCTGAGCCCTTACGTGCAGGCGGCGACCAACCATCTGGAGGTGGTCTCGAATCGTCGATTCGCGACTCAGACTTGGCGCATGTATCTGGACTACTTCCCGGATACCGGCGTCATCACCATACCTTACTCGCCGCTGGTGTCGGTGGCTTACATCAAGTACACCGACTCCAGCGGCGTTCAGCACACATTTGCCAGCAGTAACTACGGAGTCTCCACCGCGCGCACGCCGGGCCAGATCGTACTGGAATACCAAAAAGACTGGCCCACGGAGACGCTGCGAAACACTGACCCGATCGAGATTGAATTTACCTGCGGCTGGGCCAACCAGGCCAGCGTACCGACGCCGATTCGGCAGGCTATTCGAATGCTCGCGTCGCACTTTTACGAGCACCGCGAGGCCGTTGTCGTTGGCACTGCGGCCGCTGTCGATGAGGCCGAGCTACCGCTGGCCGCGTCGGCGCTCATCGCCCCGTGGAGAGTGTTCATATGAGGGCCGGGGCGCTGCGGCATTTGATCGACATCGAGGCCAACACGGTCGCCGTCGACGCCAACGGCGACCGCACGGAGACGTGGACGAGCGTTCACCAGTGCTGGGCCTCCATCGAGACCGGAAACGGGCGCGAGTTCTTCGCCGCGCGGCAGGTCGTGGCGGACTTGACCCACACGATCCGGCTCCGGTTTGTGATCGGGTTGACGCCAGCCATGCGAGTCAAGTACGTGGACCAGAAGACGCAGGCCACGCGCTACTTTGACATCAAGTCGATCCTGAACCCTGACGAGCGCGACGAGATGCTGACCATGCAGGCCGTCGAGGTGCTGATCTAATGCCTTCGCAGCGCAGCCTTGGAATCAAAGTCGAAGGCATGGACGAACTTTTCGGCCAGATGAAGCGCGTCATGGCGACCGCAGCGGGCCAAGACATCGAAGAGGCTCTGCTTGAAGCCGCCCGCGAGATTCGGAGCGAGGCCGCGCGGCGTGCGCCGATTGCGCCGTACACCACCAAGCGGTTCGGATCGGACCGGCCGCCCGGCGACCTCAAGAAAGCGATCAAGGCCGCGAAGGGCCGCAAATACAAGACCTTCATGCAGGCGTTCACGTTTACGTTCCAGAAGGACGCGCCGCACGCTGCAATGGTCCATAACGGCACGAAGCCGCACTGGATCCGCGGTAAGAGTAGCAGCAAGCGGCTGCTCAAGATCGCGGGCCGCGCCTTCGCCTGGCTGTCCCGCGTCGGCGACCAAGTCCGAACAAAAGTTTTCCACCCAGGCAGCCGCCCCAATCCGTTCCTCGCCGACGCCGTGAAGGCCAAGCGGCGCTCCATTAAAAAGCTGCTGGAAACTCGCGTAAAAGCCGCCTTCGACGCGCTGGGGCGTGCCGCGTGAGAATTTACCAAGCCCTCTACCGCTACACGCAGGCCGAGCCGACTATCTCCTCGGTTGTCGGGAATCGAGTCTACGACATCCACGCCGAGCAGGCCCGCGCAACCAAGTACCCTGCGCTGGTCATCGAGGCCATCGACGATATCCCTTTCCATTCGATCGGCGCAGCGCCGACGGCCACGCGCCGGCCAGTCAACATCTACTGCATGGCGACGGGCAACTCGAAGGCCGCCGAGGATCTTGGCGACACGGTCTACGACGCCGTGATTAATCAGCAGGCCGCGATCACTGCGGCGAGCGGGCTGACGGTGCGCTCGACGCATCTCAACGGGCGGCGCATCGAATACGAGGAAACGCTCGAGACCAACGAAAAACTTTATGCGGTGATTTTAGAGTTCGACTTCATTCACGATTACGACTAGGAGGCATCACAATGGCAGTTCTTGCAGGAAACGCTGGAAGCTTTAAAATCAGCACGAATACGGTGGCCGAGCTGGATACTTGGACACTTGACGTATCGACGGGCCTCGAAGAGACCCAGTCGTTCGGCGACACTTGGAAGGAGCGGACCGCTACCATCAAGGAATGGAGCGGGACCGCATCGGGCCGCTTCGATGATACCGACACGAATGGCCACGTTGCGCTCAACACGGCGTTCCTGGGCGGCACGACCGTTGCGGCGCGATTCTACATTGACGGCACGAACTACTACAGCGGCACGGCTTTCGTCCAGGCGGCGCTGAACGCCAGCGAAAACGGCCTCATCACGGTCAGCTACACCTTCACCGGCAGCGGCGCACTCAGCTACACCTAAGGAGCGACCATGGCAGTTCTCGCAGGCCGCAACGCAGATATCTACCTCGCCACCGGCAGCGGCACGGCTATGACCGGCGAAGCCACGACCAGCCTAGGCGGCAACGTGTACCAAATCACGGACGCCGCCCGCAGGGCCATCAACCCCAACGCATCGTTTATCGTTCTTGATGGAGCCACGCCGATTCCATCCAGCCGGTACCAAGTGGCCTACGGCAGCGGCAAGATCTATTTGCAGGCTGCGCCGGCGGGCACGGTGACCGTGACCGGCCAGTTCCTGACGTTATCGAAGGTGGCGCAGGCGACGGACTGGACGCTCGACGTGCAGCCGGTACTCGAAGAAGTGCAGGTGTTTGGCGACTCCTGGAAGTCCAGGGCTCGCGTTGGCGGCGATGCGACCTGCACGTTCGCGCGCTTCTACAACGACAATTACTTCCACACGAACGCGACCAGCTACTACGTCATCAACTGCTACGCCGATTATGCGGGCGGCGTGCGCTGGATGTTTGGCGCTATGCAAAACAGCATGAGCGTAAACGCTGGCGAAAATGAGACCATTAAGGAAAACGTCAGTTTCTCCGTGCATGGAGTGCTGGACTATCTAAACTCATGAAACTAGCAGATAAAATCCTGGCCGTCTCACTGAAGCAAGAAACGCTAGACGTGCCTGAGTGGGATGCGAAAATCGGCATCCGCGAGATGACAGTGGAGCAGCGCTTGAAGTTCGGCGAAGACGCGAAGAAGTGGCCAGCGGTCGCCATGGCGCGGCTGGTGATTGCCTCGACGTTTGACCCGGCGACCGGCAAGCCGATCTTCGAAGCGGCGCACCACGACGCCATCGTCAATATGCCTGGCGCGGTGATCGACCGCATCGTAACTGAAATCTGCCGCATCTCGGGCCTTGGCGCGGAACCGGCAGAAGCAGCGGAAAAAAACTAACGGGCGAGCGGCGATTCGCCTTCGCCCTCGCCGAGATACTACACATGACAGTTGGGCGGCTGCTCCGGGAGATGAGCAGCAGCGAGTTCACCGAGTGGGCCGCCTACCTGGAGTTGAAGCACCGAGAGTCTGAGAAAGCAGCGAAGAAAAACGGGAGACGATAGGTGCCTGTCCTAAGCAATCTAATCGTTCGGATCGGAGCCAGCACCGACGACTTCGACAAGAAAGTCAACGCCAGCCTTGGCAAGATTAAGCGGTTCGGCGCGACGATCAGCGAAGCAGGTCAAGCGCTCTCCATCGGCTTTTCCGCGCCGGTCGTAGCCGCGGGCGCTGCGGCGCTCAACGCGGCGATGCAGATGGAGACGCTGGAAAAAGGTCTCGCCGCAACGATGAAGTCCACGACGGCGGCAGCGACTGAACTTGAGAAGCTGAAAGAAGTCTCGAAGCTGCCGGGGCTGGGGCTCAAAGAGGCCGTACAGGGCTCGATCCGCCTGCAGACCCTCGGGAGCACCGCCGACGAATCCAGGCGCATCATGCGCGAACTGGGCAACGCTCTGGCGGTCGTGGGCGGCGGCAAAGAGGACTTCTCCGAGGTGATCCGGCAGTTGAGCCAGATGGCGGCGGTGGGCAAGGTGACGAAAGAAAACCTCGACCCAATTGTCGAGCGTATCCCGCAGATCGCGGCGATCATCAAAGACAAATTCGGCGCAGCGGCGCTGGGCGACCCGGCAAAGACGTTTGAACGCATGGGCATTTCGGCGCAGCAGTTTATCGGCATTATAGTCGCCGAGCTGGAGAAGGGCGGTCGGGCTGGTGGGGATCTGAAAACCAGCATGGAGACCTTGCGGGAAGAAGTATTTTTAGTAGCCAGCGAGTTTGGCAAGTCGCTCGAGCCGATTGGCAAGGCGGTCATCAAAGACGTGCTGACGCCGATGGTCGAGCGGGCCAAGGAACTTGCAACGGCGTTCAACAATCTAACGCCGGAGACCAAGAGCTTCGTTGTCGAGGCCGCCGCGGCAGGCGTGGCGCTGTCGGGGGCTGTCCTGATCATCGGCACGGTGATCGAGAAGGCGGCGCTGATCGGGGGAGCGCTGGTCAAGGTTATCGGCGTGCTTGGCACACTGAAGGCCGCGGTGTTGGCGGCTAGCGGCAGCTTTACGACCTACCTTCTGGCGCAGAGCGGAATCGTCGCCGGTTCGGCGACAGCCGCCGGCGCCATCGGCCTTTTGGCCGGCGCGTTGGCATTGACGGCGATGAAGGCATACGAGGCCGCAGACGCGTTCTTTGCCATGCGGGCCGCCGAAGAAAACCTCAACAGGTCGAACAAGATCTTTTCCGACGCGACCGAGAAGCTGCTTATCCAGTTGCGCGGCAAGTCGGCGGAGGTACGCGAGCTTGAAAAGCGGTTTCGCTCCGGCGCAATCGGCCTTGATGAGTTCAACAAAGGGCTCATTCTGGCGCAGCGCGAACTGCACGCGCAGGCGCCGGCAACGGAGGCAGCAAAGACCGGACTTGACGCCACATCTGCCGCTTTCCAATCGCTGACAGCCGCCACTACCGCCGCCACCGAAGCCGTCCAACTGTACGGCAAGGGCGCCGTCCAGTCCTACGATGCCGAGTTTAAAACAGCCGTCCTGAGAGAGCGCCTTTCGCTTTTGCAGAGCGACTACAACGCCCGTCTCAGCGACGGTGTCGCCGCGCTGCACAAGTACGGCTCCGCTGCCGGTGCTGCTGCCGCCGCATTGAAAGAGTTTCGCATCCTGGAAGAAGCGCCGTCGCTAGGCGGGCCAGAAACGGACGTGCGGAAGCTGCCAGTGCCGACTATCGCGGGCCTGCCGTCCGAGGCAGTTCTGACCGGAGCCGACACCGCTCGCGCCGCCAAGCGCAATGCGGACATGATCCGCATCATGGCGGGGGAAGTAGGCAAGGATTGGAGCAAGACACAGCAGGCCATCAGCCGCCAGGTCTCGACCATCGTTACGGACCTTTCGCGAGGCATTGCCGACATCATCATGGGCGGCGCAAAGATCGGCGAGACCTTTGAGCGCATTGGAAAGCAGATCGCATCATCGTTGATTCGGACAGTGATTGAAGGCGGCATCAACCAGGTCATCAAGGCGCTGGGCGGGCTACTGACGAAGTTCGGCGGTTTGGGAAAGGTTGTCGGCGGCATCTTTGGCGGAGGGGGCGGAGGCGGCGCAGCGGTTGGCGGGGGCGGGGGCGGCGCAGCTGGCGTGGGCGGCAGCGTGATGGGCATGGCGTCGGGCGGCATCCTCGGCATGGTGACGGGCATCGGGTCGCTTGTGTCGGGCATCGTCGGCAACTTCCAGATGGCCGGGATGAACAAGACCCTTGACCTGATCGAGAAGGAAGTCCGCTACTCGCAGATCCACCTGCTACACCTGCTCGAGAAAAACAACGAGTACCTGCCGAAGCTAAAGGACATTCACGACTCAATGATCCGCACCGAAGGCCGCCAGATGGCGATGGCGGGCGGTAACAACGTCACCATCAACATCAGTGCGACCGGCGACACGAGGACGCTACTCGACGCCATCACGCGCGAGTTGAAACAATTGGGGGTGATACCCGCGTGAGCATCGACGTCTACATCGCCGGGGCCATCCGCGAGGCCGTTCCGTATTCACTGAGCATTCAGGCCAGCCTCGGCCAGCGGGCCACGTTCAACTGCCGCATCGTCTCGACCTCCGGCGCGTATCGACCGCAGCAGGGCCATGTCATCGAGCTGTACAGCGGCGCGAGTAAACTATGGGCGGGCAGTGTCGATGAGGTGGCCGAAGTCTCGATCACCGAGGCCGGAGCGGCGGCTGGCGCGTTCTACGACGTGCGCGGCATTACCTGGGAGCAGCGTCTCGACCGGCGGAGATGCTACAACTTCAGCACCGCGCTTCCGGCGCATTACGACGGCACCATCATCGTCACCGCCGACGCCAGCACCAACACGCTTACCAGCGCATCCGCGCACGGTCTGAGCAACGGCGCGCGCGTCCGCATCAAGGCCCACGCGCAAGGAGCGCTCGCGGGCGGGCTGGACGGTGCTATAGAGTACTTCGTTGTCAGCGCGGCCAGCACCACGCTGCAGCTGTCACTAACCAGCGGCGGCGCAGCGGTTGACATTACCAACGCCGGGACGCTGGAGCAGGTGTTGCTGACCAATCGGGCCGGGACCATCGTCGCGGACCTGATCGCCAACTTCGCCGACAACGAAGGCATCGGCACGAGCAACGTCGACCTCGGCGCGGTCCTCGACGCGGTGACCTTCGACGCAGACGCGACCGTCTCAGATGCTATAGGGCAATTGGCGACGCTGTCGAACTTCGTCTGGTGGATCGACGAGGACAGGGAACTGTACTTCAAGCCGCGCACCTTCGCCGCCGCGCCGTTTAGCATCTCGACCAGCAGCGCCAACTATCGCAGTTTGACGGTGCGCCGGACCCGCGAGGACAAGACGAACGCCGCCGCGTTCCGCGTGCCGTGGACGCAGATCACCGTGACCGAAGAGTCGTTCACGGGCGACGGCGCCACCCGCACGTTCACCCTTGCCAACCGCCTCGGCCAGATCGTCGGCATGACTGTGAACGGGCAGGATGTGGAGTTCGGCCAGTGGCTCTCTGAGGCCGACAAGGCCTTCTATTGGGAGTACGCTTCCACCCGCATCCGGCAGGACGCCGACGTGGACGTGCTGACGACCGGCGACACGCTCACCGTCCGCTACCACCGCCTCGGGGCTGATATCGTGCGCGTCGAGGACTCCGCCGACATCAGCGCGACCGTTACACAGGAAGGCGGCGGCAGTGGCCGCTATGTGTCCTATTTGGAACGCGAAGTCGGGCAGGTCCAAGCCTACAACGAAGCCCTGGCCATCATCAGCGCCAAGAAGGCGGCGGTGTCGGAGATTGAGTATGAGACCGACGAGGAAGTCGAGCCGTTGTGCGTGACGCTGCGGCCCGGTCAACTCCAGACCATCGCTAACACGCCGCGCGGCGTTTCGAGCGACTCGTACCTGATTAACGACGTGACCCTATCCGACGTGGCCGGCCAGTACCTTCGCTTCCGCGTCCGCGCCATTACAGGCACGTCGCTGACGGGAGTGCAAGAGTTCTGGAAGGCCCTGGCAGGGCAGACTGGCGGCGGCAGGGGCGCGGCGCCGGGCGCATCGACGACAACGCCATCAGTGCCGGGAGCGCCCGACGACGTCACGGGCTTATCTGCTAGCTACGAGTACGCCGACGACGAGCGAGTCCGCGTCAAGATCGCATTCACCGCGCCGAGCCCGTTGGGTGACTTTGTCGGCGTCCATTGCTGGGAGGAGCCGGTAGACCAGTCCGCGTCCGCTGGCGTGCCGCTGAACAGCACGGCGACCCTCGGCGGCACGCGCAATCTCGGTGGCACCTTCGCGCCGATCGACCGGGGCTACCATCTGGCCTCGCCGGTTACGCTGTACCTGCCGCGCCCGACCGAAACGGCTACCCGCCGGTTCTACTTGGCGAGCTACTCGGAGCAAGCCGAGGCCGAGTTGGTACGCGCTAACCAAATTGGCGCAACGCCCAACGTCACGCTGTCGATTGCCGCGCTTGCCTACCAGTCGGGCGAAGAGTACGCGCGGCTGGTCCGCGGCATTTCGGCGACGGTCGAGTACGACGACTCGCAGGTAGCATCGCCGAAGTACCGCATCGTATTTGGCTGGACCTTGCCGGCAGATGCTCCTGCGGCATGGCAACGCCCGTTCGGCGGCGTCCAGATCGTCTACGAGTACGCCGACGGCCAACGGGCCAACGGACCCGCGCTAAACGTCAACGAGACCTCGGCGCGGTCTGACTGGTTCGATCTTTTTGTTGGCACGAATCCGATTCGAGTCTGGTTCGTCTCGATGGACGCGAGTGAAGAGCCACGGCTGAACACCATTGTCACGGGCCTGACGCCGTCGGCTGTAGCGACGGTGACCTGGCCGCTGGCGTCTAGGCCATCGCTCACGCCGTACGCGGACAACGTCACCGCATTCAGCGCAGCCAACGCCCGATACGTCACGAACGCGCAGGGGCAAAAGGCGCTGCTGATCGACCTTGCATGGACGCGGCCATCAGGCGCGGCGGCGCTGGCGAGATGGGGCGGCGCGGTGATTTGGCTGCACCTGCCGAGCGGGGACAAAGTGCAGATGACCGGCGCGGAGACGGGCAGCGCGGTCACCATCGAATCAAGCGCGTTCCCGCAAGCAACAGCCACCTGGACGTTTTACGCCGTGAGCCTGGACAACAACGCCAACCCAAACACGGACGGGCGCAGTCCTGCCGTTGGCACGCCCGTTGCGACCATTTCCGTCCTGCCGCCCACAGCAGGCGCCGCGGGCACCGAGTGGACCTCCCACGTCACCGGCGCATCGTTTGCCGCGGCAACCGTCACCGCCAGCGACGGCACGACGCAACAGCGCATCACTGCGACCTTTACGGCGCCTTCGGATGTCACCTGGGGCGGCGTTGAGTTGCGAGTCTATAGCGGCGCAACCCTCCTCGCCTCGACCTCGGCTACGCCATCGCCGATTGCGGTGGTAATACCTTCGCCCGATGCAGTCACGAGCGTATCGGCCAAGCTGGTGTCGTTCGATGTGAACGGGCGCACGAATACCGAAGTGGCTGGAACGCCGCAGAACACGCTCTCGATTGGCAGCGCAGCGGGGACGCTGGACCTGCGGAAGTACCTCCCCGCGTCAAGCGACCTGTTCACCATCAGCGGCGGAAAGATCATCGTCGCCGCGTCACAGATCACTGAAACGGCGATTGCCAGCGGCGCTATCAGCACGCCGAAATTGCAGGCCAACGCCGTCACCGCGAACGAAATCGCGGCCAACGCGGTGATCGCCGGGAAGATCGCAACAAACGCCGTGACGGCCACAACTATCCTGGCCGGGGCAGTTACCACGGCCAAGTTAGATACGACCGAAATCAGCGTTGGCGGCGGCGGCAGCAAGCCTGGAAAATTCGGCGTGTACAACGCATCGGGAAGTCAGATCGGCTTTATCGGCGTCGAGAGCGGCAACGAAGGCGCGTGGTTCAAGACTTTAAGCGTCGGCGGGACGAGCTACGGAACGGGGCGGATTCGGGCGGATTCGAGCGGGAACGTGACCATCACGGACTCGACACTGACCTTGAACTTGAACGGCATCACCACCGTTATCAGCAACGCTAACGACACCATCGGATCGTTGATAGCTGGAATGCGAATCACTGACAACAGCACCGCGTACTACACCAGCTACCGGGCCAACTCAATATCACTGACCGATGGAAGCGTCAGCCGAGTCCTTATCAGCGCTGGCGGGGGAAGCCCTGATCCTGGTGGGCGAGTGAGCGTCAACAATACTAGCGGGTCCACAACCATCACGCTAACTGGCGGTACTGGCATCGTCAGCGCTTCTAGTTTTTCCATCGGCGGCACTCCCGGCATCACCAACACCACCAGCCCGATCACCAGCATCAGCGTCAGCACGGCCAGTTATGTGACGGGAATCAACACCAACTTCATCACCATCAATTACAAGGACCACTCGAACACAAACCAGACGGTTTCGTTCCTGGCCTTTGCATCGACAACCACGGCCAATGCCGTTTCTTCCATCAGCAGTTCCACCACCACGCTCGCCTTCACCGGCGGCATTAGGACAACCTAAATGCACATCGACCTCACCGAGCGCCAACACGCGCGAATCGCGCAACTGGCCAAAGAACTCGAAACCATCGACGGCAAGATCAAGCCCCTTGAGGACACGCGCCGCGCCTTTGAGATGGCGATTCAGGCCATGATGGCGACAATCCTCGAATCCGCGGACGTGCCGCAGGATCAACACTACACACTGTCAGCCGACCTGAAGCGGCTGGTTTTAGCGCAGGAGGAATAGCGCATGGCATGGCTTTCGCGAGTGAACTTCGTTTCATCCGACACGCTCTCGTTCACCGACATCAACAACCTCGGTAACGACATCCGCGCATGGGGCGACAACGTCAATGGGGGCGGGTACACGCTGTCCAACGTCGTCCTCTCAGCCACTAGCGGCACCATGGCGACGGTGACCGGCGGCACAGGAACCACCTCTACTCTTACCCTGCGGTCCACCTCTGGCGTCGGCACCACGGGCGCGGACATTATCTTCCAGACCGGGAACAACGGCGCGACTGAAGTAATGCGGCTTCAGAACGGCGGCAACGTCGGCATTGGCGTTACGCCAGCCAACAAGCTGCATGTCGGCGGCATCGTCCAGATCGACCAAGTGGCCGGGGCGGCTGATCTTTACATGGGGTCTAGTTCTACCGGACTTGGTGGGAAAATTACCTACGACAACAACAATGCTCGATTGCTGTTCTCGATTGGCGGCTCTGAACGAGCGCGGCTGGATTCCAGCACCGGAAACTTTTCGGTTGGCTCAACCACGCTGACCAATGGCCGCATTTACGCCCAGCAATCTGGCGGCGCGAGGGCCATGGCGTTCAGCGGCGATGCGGGTACCACCGTTTGCGCCCTAACCACCGCTTCGAACGTAGCCTATATTGGCGGAATTAGTGGCGGTGGAATTGCCACGCAGTTATGCCTCGATGTGACTAGCGGCAACGTCGGCATTGGAACGGCGAGTCCGGCTTATCAACTTCAGCTCTCGACCGATTCTGCTGCCAAGCCCACGACCAACACCTGGACGATTGCCTCCGACGCTCGCCTAAAGGTCGTAAAAGGCGAATACCAAAAGGGACTCGCAGAAATCTGTCAGGTTCGCCCTGTTCGATACGAATACAACGGCAAAGCCGGGTTTACTGCTGATAGCAAAGAGCAGATTTCAATTCTGGCGCAAGAGCTGATGCAGGTGTTTCCCGAGTGCGTTGATACGTTTAAGGGCAAGCTGGAAGAAGACGGTCCCGAGATCGATTTGTACAATTACAACGGCCACGCCATCACGTTTGCGCTCATCAACGCAATTAAAGAACTCAAAGCAAAGATCGACATTCTCGAAGCAAGGAACTAAGCATGGCAATTACTTACGATTGGATCTTCAACCCCCTCACCGTCAAGCCCGTAGAAGGCTCTTTGACGGATGTGGTTATCATTGTTGACTGGCGGCGAACTGCGACCGATCAAACATACACGGCGAGCTGCTACGGGCAGGTGGCCATTGGGCCAGCGGATCCGGGCTCGTTTACGCCATTCTCAGACTTGACCAAAGCGCAGGTGGAGGGATGGGTCGAATCGGCATTGACGCCAGCGGCGGTCGCGCGGTACGACGCGTCGCTTGCAGCGGACATCGACCGCCAGCAAAACCCTCCAGTGATTCAGCTTCCGCCGCCGTGGGAAAATTAATCATGCGGGCGTTTTTGATTGATTTGTGCGCGTTCGGCGTCATCGGGATGTGCCTGGCCGTGGCTTGGCTGGTAATTAGTGCTTGGTGAGGTGAGGTGGATATGTTTCTCAACGAAGTAAAGCAATCGTTCATGGCGCAGGGCGCCGCAATCGCCGCAAAGATCAATCTGCAGGCGGAGCACGATTATCTGCAGGCGTGCAGGAACTGGGCCGCGAACGGCGGGAAGGACGGAGAGCCGAAGGCGGCGGTTGCGGTAGAGGCGCAATTTGCGTTTGATCCTACGTGGGAGATGCGGATCGTGCAGACCGATCGACTCGTGTCGAATGTGCCGGCGGAATCGTTCCGATCGACCTACGAGACCGACAAAGACGCCATCGGCGGCCCGGTAGGTGGACCGATTCCCGGCCAGCCGGGGCGATTCTACGCCGCGTCCAACGCTACGCCGTGGCTCGGGCAGGTGTACCGGGTCAAGGGCAAGACTTACGTCTACGCGGCCATCACGCCGTTTAACCGCGCTTGGGAGGAAATCTGATGGCCTGGAAATGGCTTCGCAAAATTGGCAAGGTTGGCGTGCCCATTGCGCTGCTTTTCGTGCCTGGCCCATTTCAGGCGGTTGCGCAGACAATCTACGCTGGCGTTCGCAACGCTGAGCTGGCCGGCGGAAGCGGCGCCGCGAAGCTGGGCATGGCGATGCACTATTCCACGATGATGCTGCCGCAGATCGCGGCCGAAGTTGAAAAGATCTGCGGAAGAAAAGTGGTGGATGAAGAGGCGCTAACTGAAGCGCTGGCGCACCTGACGCAGTTTTTCGTGTCGATTGAAAAGTCCGTCGGAGTGAAGCCGTCGTGAAAAAGCTGATCGTGGCGCTGCCGGGCGCGCTGCTGGGGGTGGTGGCATCGATGCCTGTGCTTTTCTGGGGACTGATTGGTCTGCAGGTGGCGGATTTCGCGACGGGTTTCCTGCTGGCCTGGAGCAACGGCGCGGTGTCGTCCGACGCATCCCGAAAAGGATTCGTTAAAAAGGCGATCGCGCTGCTTTTGGTGGTGGCATTAAAGATCGCCGAGAGCGTGCAGCCGATGCCGGTCGAGCTGTCCGCGTACGTGGCCGGGTGGTTCTGTTTAACGGAACTTATCTCGATCGCCGAAAACGCCGGCAAAGCGGGCCTGCCGATCCCCGCCAAGTTGACTAAAGTATTGGCGCAGTTACAAGAGAAAGAATAATGAACTGGAACGTGTCGAGGCTGGATTCGCAAGCGGCCGAGATACTTTTCGAGGTCTTGCCCTCGGAGAAGGTTACGGTCCTGCTTATGGCCGACGAGCACGCCGACAACGCGCATTCCGACCTGGCGCTACTCAAGCGGCACCATGACGAGGCCCGCCAATTGAACGCGCCGATCCTGAAGTTTGGGGACACGTTTTGCGCGATGGAGGGCAAGTGGGATAAGCGCAAAAGTGAGGACGCACTGCGGCCCGAGATGCGCGGCGGCAACTACTTTGACCGACTCGTGAGTTGGCACACCGGCCTTTACATGCCCTACGCCAAGCAGATCGCAGTCGTCAGCGACGGCAATCACGAAGCGTCGATTCTGCAACACCACCAGACCGACCTCGCCGAGCGCCTGGTGCACAACCTCCGCATGGTTGGCTCGCCCGCGCTGCATATGCCTTTTACGGGCTTCGTGCGCTTCCGCTTCGACCTCGGGAACAAGCATCAGACCAGTACGGTTCTGCACTATCACCACGGCTACGGCGGCGGTGGCGAGGTGACGCGCGGCATGATCGACCAGTCGCGCACGCGCGGGCAGTACGACGCCGACATCTACGTTTCCGGCCACATCCACCGCCGCAACGCGGACGAGAACGTCATGACGGGCCTCAACAACTTGGGGCGCGTCGTGCAGCGGAATCAGGTGTTCCTTCGCTCCGGCACCTACAAGGCCGAAGAACGCGGCGGTAAAGGATACCATATAGAAAAGGGCCGCGCAGCACGTCCGTTGGGCGGCTGGTGGCTCGAGATGACTCCGCGCCGGGAACGCAACACAGTCACATTAGACATCAGCTACAGGCCAGCCACATGAAAACACTACCCACCCTACTCCTCCTCGCCGCCTCGGCCTTCGGGCAGACGGCCACCATCAGCGACACGATCACCACGCCCTTTGGCGGCACCTTCGGCGGCACGGTCACGGTATCGCTGAACTCGCCCGCACTGGCGCAGCCGCTTTATTCGGGCAACGTGACCCTCTCCGGCTGGACGCAGACCGTGACGGTTACCGCAGGCGCTTTCTCGCTGACACTGTACGCCAACGACCAGATCACGCCGGGCGGCACCTCGTACACGGCAACGTTCGCCCCGTCAAGCGGCACAGGGTGGAAGGAGACCTGGGTGGTGCCGACAGGCGCGACGACCATCCGCGCGATCCGCAGCACGACCGTGCCGACGCCGACCGTCAAATTCAATCTGGCGCAGCTGAACCAGAGCAGCGCCACGGTTGGCCAGGGCATCCGCTGGAACGGTACAGCGTGGGAGGCCGCGGCCAACGTGCAGGCGGTGGTCCACATCTGGTCTGCCGGCACGGAGGCGACATGCAACAGCACGACGCGGGGGTATGTGGTGATGGTCCAGGGCGGCGCCGGCGTGGCGGACACGCTGCGGATTTGCCGCAAGGATGCCGCGGATGCCTACGCATGGACGGCGTTGTTCTAGCATTCCGCCTGAATAAATTTTAATACTAAAACAGTTGCGCTGTGGTTAGAAGCTTGTGCTAAATTCTAACCATGCAGAAGCGAAACGTACTCATCAAACTGAGTCCTGAGGCGCACGGCGAGCTAATCGCTGCTGGCCGCGCCCTCGGGCTCACGCCGACCGCCATGGCGCGGCTGATTGTTTTGAAGTGGCTGGGCGCGTCGATTCCGGCGCTGGATGAGGTGCAGGCGTGACGGCGCGCGAGGCGGTTCGGCTGGCGCGGCGGCGCTTCCGCTGCGCGGTGAACGCGCAGTTCGATGCTACTGGCAGCATCGTGTGCCGTCACATCGCCGTGCGGATCGCCCGCCGCACGGGGCTGCCCGTGGCAGCGGTTTGGCCTGGAGCCAGCGACCGCATCGCTGGCTCTGCGCGGGGCAGCCGGTTGGTGGAGGCGCACGCATGACGGCCGCGCTGAACGCGTTGCACGTCACCGTGATGGTGGCCACCGGCGTGATGCTGGCGGCCGATGTGGGCCATCTGTACGTGCGGCTGGCTGCTGTAGCGTACCTGATGTTTCGCGCGTGGTACGACGCGCACCAGGAGGCAGGGCAGTGATTAGGCCAGAGGTCCACCACCGCCTGATTCGCCGCGAGCGGCGCGGCAAGGACGCGCTGATTGTCGGCCTGAGTTTATCGGTGGTGCTCAACTGGGCACTGGCGGTTTACATCTACACCTGTCTGTCGCGCTGAACGCCGCACGCGGCGTTCGGTGAGGCCGACAGGCCTACGAGGCCCGCAAGGGCGAACTCCTTGGGTTGAGCACATGGCCGTCCGTGTTTACGGGTGGGCGGCGGATTTGTGTTTGGAGGGACTGAATGAAAAGCAACGATACAGCACGGGCGATGATCGAGCACTACATGCGACTCGGCGCGGCCAAGGTAGAGCAGGAGCGCCAGTGGCGCGAGGTGGCCGGCCAGATCTCAAACGGGTATACCCGGACGAGAGGCGGCGTGGATTCCGCTGGCCGGTCCCCTGGCGTCACTGCCAGCCGTCCGTTGGACGGTATTTTAATCAGGAGGAACCGGACGAAAGACACACGAACGAACTGGTAACTTACCCGACTACCGAGCCCCCGGTTGAGCAGCCGGGGGCAACTGAAACCGATTAGATGGAAATCAACATGATTACAACAACTGTAGAGACAATTTCACCTGAATACGCCGCGCAGATCTGGGAGCGGCGCAACGAATCGAACAGAAGGCTCAGCAAGGTGGCTATTCAAAAGTATGCCAACGATATGCTTTCCGGCCGATGGAAGTTAGGCGGCCAGGGAATTATCATTGATTCAAATGGCCAATTGACTGACGGGCACCATCGTATTGTCGCGTGCATGAACGCGAAGGTGGCATTTCAGACGATCGTGGTTCGCGGCGTTGACCCGGAGTCAGTCGAAGTGCTGGACACTGGCTTAGCGCGGCTGGCGTCCCATGTCGCGCAAATGCGCGGGATTCCTCACGCATCATTGGCCTGCGCGGCGGCGCGTTACTGCATCGTGCACGCCAAGCACGGCGTTGACAAAATGCAATCGTCCGCACTGCACCCGAGCAACGCAGAGATCATCAGCTTTGTGGCGGACAATGAGAGATTGCAGCTTGCGTGCAGGACGGGGGAGCGAGTGAAATCGCTAATGAGTCAGGCGCTTGCAGCGTTTCTGTTTTACCAATTCGATTCGCTGGACCCCGCGATGGCGGAATCGTTTTTTGATGCGGTAGGGTCTGGCATCAATTTGAACGAAGGAAGCGCGGTCCTGCTTTTGCGCAAGCGGCTGCAGGAAAACAGGGCATCGCGGCGTGCAAGACTGGATAACGTTTACATTGCTGCGCTCGTAATTAAAGCGTGGAATGCGTTTATTCAGGGCCGGCCGCTCAGAGTTCTTAAGTGGTCATTTGAGCCGCCTGTTAGCGAGCCATTTCCGAAAATCGAGGCCCCGCGCAGGCGGTAGACTGCCATGGACAGGACACGATTCATCGGCGGTTCGGACCTGGGCCACATCGTCAACGCCCCGCCCTACGGCTGCGCCCGCAAGTTGTGGTATCAGAAGCGCGGCGTCGAGCCGGATTACGAGGTCCAGTTTCGCGGGTACTTGATCCGCGGCACCAAGCTCGAGCCATTGATCGTCGAGGAGTACCAGCAGCGCACGGGCCGCAAGGTACGGCGCACTGGATCACGATTTGGCGAGGAGGACTGGCAGGCGGGAGCCATGGACCGCATGATTATCGGCGACGAGCGCGGGCCCGGCGTTTTGGAGTGCAAGACGGCCAACGAACGCGCGTTCCGGTCGTTCATGCGCGACGGATTGCCGCTGAGCTACCAGCTTCAGATCCAGTGGTACATGGGGCTCGCTGGCTACAAGTGGGGCGCGTTCGCGGTGCTGGAGCCGTCCAACTGGCGGTTCGAGACCTTTGAAGTGTCGTTCGATCCAAGCGCCTACGAATTGGTGCGCGAGATGGCTACGCAATTCTGGGCCATGGTAGGCGGCTGCGGGGAGCCGGATCGTCTACCGGTCAGCGACAAGCGGTGCGGGAAGTGCGAGTTTCGCCACTCGTGTCAAGGCGCCGCCTTGTTGGGCCGGGTTGACGTGGACGAGGACGCCGAAACGATCGCGGGGCTTGGCAGCATCGCCGCCGAGTATCTCGCCCTGCGCGACGTCCGCGACGAGGCCGAGGAGGCCATGGAGGCGCTGAAGGCCGACGCGGCCGCCATGATCGGGGACGCGCCGGGCGGCGTGGCGCCGGGGTACCGGATTTCGTTCAAGCCGCAGGTTTCGCAGCGGGTGGATACCGTTGCGCTCAAGAAACAGTTTCCGGACATCTATGCGAAGGTGATCAAGCCAAGCGTGAGCCGTCCGTTCCGCGTGTTCCCGGCGTGACGGGGAAGAGGAGTAATAAATGAGCACACTTACTGAGTATATCCAGGCAGCGCAACCCGCTGCCGCTCCAGAGCAGCCGAAGCGGTCGCTACTGGATGACATCACCGACGCGACGCTAAAGAGCCGCGCCGATCAATTGCGGATCGACGCCTTCGAGGCGGGGAGGCGGGCGCAGGCGCTGGGTATTCCCGCGCCGCAGATCGAACTGAAGTATATGTACGGGCGAGACTACGGTTTCAACGAAGCGCAGTCGCTTCAGTTCATCCACCTGATTCCGCAGGGCGGAATGCTGATTCCGGCGCTGCACTACAAGGGCCGCGCGGTCCTGCTGCGGCGCGCTGGCTACAACTGGAAGGTCGTCGAGCACACGGAGAAGGCAAGCGAATATGCCTTCTATTTCATGGGCGAAGCCATGACCGACGAAGCTGGCAAGCCGCTGCGAATTCGGTACACGCTGGACGACGCCACGCGGAGCGGACTGGTGGCGCGAAGCCGCGGCAAAGACAACAAGCCCGGTACCTACGACCAGTTCGGGCACGAGATGTTGTTCGCGCGGATGCTGTCTCGCTTCCATGCGTTCCACGCGTCCGAGGTCGCGGGCGGGGCGGCGGTGGATACCAGCGACTCGCTCATTCAGTCGGTCGTTGACGAAACCGAGTCCCGCATGGGAGCCGCCACCGTTCTCGCTGACAAGCTCGCCGAGATCAAGGGGGCCGCTGAATGATCGCGCAAAGCCTACAGGACAAAACCTGGTACGACGTCCGTATTGTGGGACTGCGGAAGGTGGAACTCGGCCAAAACGGTACCCAGGCGCTCGAAGTGGTCGTTCGGTTTGCCGACGACTCACAGGGCAGCACCAATCTGTTCTTGACGCCCAAGTCGCTCAGCAACACTCGCAAGCGTCTCGAAGCCCTCGGCGCAACCGAGGCCGACCTGACCGGCGGCGACTGGCTGCGAAAGTTGAACGCGCGGTTGGCGGACGCGCAGGCGTCGGTCGTGGCAGAGGAGCAGGAGAAGTACGGTGTGCGATTGAACGGCCCGTTCCCGCGTGGCGGTGGATCGGCGGCGCGGGAAGTGGAAGCGGGGCCGTCGCCTTTCGCGGCGATTGGCGATCAGGACGTGCCGTTCTAAAGATTGCGTGGCATCGCTGAGCAATGCTCGGCGTGGCCAGGCAGGGCAGGGGTAGTATCGCAGTACGGGACGCCAGTCCCGCTGGTGGCCTTCAGCGAGGGGCACAAGCGGGGCAGGGCGCGGCAGGGCATGGCAGGGCCGGGCTAGGCGCGGCAAGGCACGGGTAGTATCGCAGGGAACAACAAAGGAGCAAAATGCAATATCCATTAGACTTTTCAGCGCTGGACAAGGGCCAGCTACTAGAAATTGAGACGCTGGAGGCCGTATTCGCGCAGCGTTACGAAACCAGCAACGACTGGGATTTGCAGCTAATGAAGCTGCAGGGATTGATTCACGCGCATCGGTCGGACATTACGGTAACCATTGACCGCGACCGTCTGCGCGTGCTGACTGATGCGGAGGCCAGCGAACACAATGCGCAGCTAGTGGCGCGAGGCGCTCGGTTGATTATGAGCCGCAACGAGCGGCTTTTGTCGGTGGATCGTGGGCAGCTTGACGCGGACCAGTCAATCGCCCATGACCGGCGCGTTTTGGTGTCATCGGCGCTGGCGGCTGGCGTTGCTGAGAGCAGGCGGCGGATAGTGGCTGTGCCGGGCAACGGTCTGCCGCGTCGGTCGCAGCAGCTTGGGGTGGAGGAGATAGCCTAATGGAAATCATCGGAGCAATCTTAGTCTTGGCCGTCTGCGCCCTGGCCTTGGCGCTGCATCAGTACGGGCGAGCAAGCGTGTGGCTCGTCATCGCGACGCGGGCCAAGGCGAACTACGAGGCCGCGCTGCTGCGGGAGCGCCGGACGGCGGAACTGAAGGCGGAATGGGGGGTGGTGCGGTGACGATAGAGGAAAAGCTGAGGAAGCTACAGCAACGGTTGTTTTTTGCCGAGCGGCGATTAAGGGAAGCAGAAAACATTGAAGATGTCGGTCCACATGATTGTAAATATTGCCTGGGAAAAGGCTTTTGGCTGGGAACGGATCCGGCACAGCGTCGAGCATATGCCTGCGTTCATTGCGAAGCAGGCCGATCATATTCTTTGGAGGTGGCGCGGTGACCATCGACGACCGGAGAGCGCGGTACGACCACCTAAACGCCGAGACTGACCGGCTACGGGCTAAGGTCGAGCGGCTGCGGGAGGACGCGGCGCGCGCGCGGTGGTGCGAGGAGAACAAGGCCGATGTCGTGTGGGACTGGCGCGGCAACCAATGGCGCTGCGAGAACGGAGACGACATGTGGATGGATCAGGACAGGAACGCCGCCATCGATTACGTGCGCAGGGGCGTGCCGTTTTGGCAGTCGCCAACCGCCGAGGATCAGCAGGGGGGCCCAATGTCTGACCGCCAAGCCGCCGAAGACCGCGACGAGTTGGCGCGGGAGCAGCGGAGAGAAAGACGAGAGAGAGAGGAGTATCTGGAAGATGAGCGAGACACATACAACACAGAAGATTGATTTGGACGCGCTGGAAGCGGCGCTGGCGAAGAAAAGCGAGAAGCCGTGGGGATGGGCGGATTGCGTGTCGGCGTGCGTAGAAAATATGCCCGCCCTCATCGCCGAGTTGCGGCAACTGCGGGCGCGGACCACGCCGGAGGTGATTTCGGAGAAGCATCGGGACGGAAACTGGTGGCTGGTGTGGGAGCCGGGAATAGAGCAGTGGATGAAGTGCCGATTCGAATGCGAGCAATGGAACAAGAGTGGCACAATGCGCGAGCCGTTTTTCGGCGACCCCACCCACGCCCTCCCCATGCCGCCCGACCCGGAGGCCCAATGAGACCGCCCGATCAGGCGCGGGAGCAGCGAGAACAGAGACGAATGAGAGAGGAGTATCTGGAAGATGAGGAGAAGACCTATGGACAACAGGATTGATTTGGACGAGTTGGAAGAACACTACAACAATGCGCCGCTGTGGGACTCGTCGATGGACCCGGTTTACAGCGCACTCCCCGCTCTCATCGCCGAGTTGCGGGAGCTGCGGGCGCGGGTGACGCCAGAGGCCCGCCCATGACCATCGCTTACGCCCGCGCGGAGCAACTGCGCTGCGCGGCACAATACGCGGACCCCGGCGCACGCCTGGGACTGCATGACTGGTTCGCAGAGGAATTTTTACTGGAGCAGGAACGCATGAGAAAGATGAAACCGCCGCTGACACTCGACGAGCAGCGGGCATTGGTAAACAAGCGACGCACGGCCACCTTGGCGGCGCTGGCGTTGATTCGCGTCGGATCAACGCCGCAGGATTTGCACGAGCGGATTCGGGCGGCAGAGCTGGAGTGCGGGTTGTGGGTCGATGCGGTGGAGAGGCTGCGACGGATGGAGGTGGAGAATGATTGAGATCAGACATAAAGATGGCGCGGTGCTGCACACCGTAAACTTCGATACGCTGAGCGGGGCGAACCTGAGCAAGGCGGACCTGCGCTGGGCGGACCTGCGCTGGGCGGACCTGAGCGGGGCGGACCTGTTCGAGGCGGACCTGAGCGGGGCGGACCTGTTCGGGGCGGACCTGCGCTGCAAACAGTACGTCTGTCAGATCCACGCCAGCCGCCACGCCATCGTTGCCATCGACAACGATGTGCAAATCGGCTGCATTCGCAAGCTGCTAGCCGAATGGTTGGAGACGCTTCAGGCCGTGGGGCGGGAAAACGAATACACAGACGCTGAAATCGCCGAGTATGGTGGCTGGCTGCGGCAGATTGCGGCGGTGCTGGCGGCGCGGCGGGGGGGAGGTGGCGGAATGACGTATGAGGAGTTTCTGAAGACGAAAGCCGTCGACGCGCCGAGGACTGGATTCGATGCCGGCCAGGTTCACCAGTCAGCGAAGCCGTTCCAAGCCGACATCATCAGGTGGGCGCTGAAGCGTGGACGGGCGGCCATCTTTGCCGACACCGGCCTAGGTAAGACATTCATGCAGCTGGAGTGGGCGCGGCACGTTGCCGAGCAGGCTGGGCCGGTGCTAATTCTTGCGCCGCTGGCCGTTGCTGCGCAAACGGTGCGGGAGGCGGCGAAGTTCGGCATCGATGGCGTGGCGCACGTGCACGCGCCGAGCGGTGACTCAATACAGGTGACGAATTACGAGAAGCTGCACCGATTCCAGCCAGACGGATATGCTGGCATCGTTCTTGACGAAAGCTCAATTTTGAAAGGATTCGACGGAAAGTTTCGCAAGGCCATAACCGAGTTCTCAAAACAGATTGCGTTCAGGCTTCCGTGTACAGCAACGCCAGCGCCAAACGACTACATGGAACTGGGGAACCATGCGGAATACCTGGGCGTTATGAGTTGCGCCGAAATGCTAGCCATGTTTTTCACGCACGACGGCGGCGACACGTCTAAATGGCGACTCAAGGGGCACGCTCAGTCCCAATTTTGGAAGTGGGTGTGCTCGTGGGCGGTTGCCATCCGAAAGCCATCTGATCTTGGCTACAGCAATGATGGCTATGTGCTTCCGCAATTGCACATGATTCAACACGCAATTGAAAGCGGAATCGTGACGGAGGGATCGCTGTTCCAGATTGAGGCCGAGACGCTGTCTGAGCGTCAGCGGGCACGATCTCAGACGGTGCCGCTGCGAGTAGCCGAGGCGGCAGATCGAGTGAATGCATCAGACGAGCATTGGATCGTCTGGTGTGATCTGAACTCAGAAAGCGAAGCACTAGCGAAGGCGATACCAGGGTCGGTCGAGGTTCGTGGATCGGATAGCGCAGAGCGTAAAGAGCAGGCATTAGATGCGTTTTCGCGAGGCGAAATTCGCGTACTTGTCAGCAAGCCTTCGATCTGCGGATTTGGAATGAACTGGCAGCATTGCCGAAACATCGCGTTTGTCGGACTGTCCGACTCATTTGAGCAGCTATATCAAGCAATTCGGCGGTGCTGGCGATTTGGGCAACAGCGCGAAGTTTACGCCCACATTATCACTGCTGACATCGAGGGCGCGGTAGTCCGCAACATCAAACGGAAGGAGCAACAAGCGATGGAAATGATGGATGGGATGGTGGATCATATGCGAGAAGAAATGCAACAAAACATTAGCGCAGCCGCTGCGGATAAAGCCGATTACAGCAAGGGGATTGATTCCGGGAGGCACTGGACCGCGTTACTCGGGGACTGCGTCGAGCATATTTCCAAAATGCCGGATGAGTCGATTGACTACTCTGTATTTTCTCCCCCATTTGCGTCTTTATACACGTACTCAAATAGCGATAGGGACATGGGGAACTGCAAGACGTATGAGCAATTTGAGGCTCACTTTAAGTTTTTAATTCCCCAGCTTTATCGAGTATTGGCTCCGGGCAGGAATCTCTCATTTCACTGCATGAATCTGCCTCTTACAAAGGAACGTGACGGTGTCATCGGAATCAGGGACTTTCGCGGCGAGATGATTCGATGGTTTACGGAGTGCGGATTCGTTTTCCATTCGGAGGTATGCGTTTGGAAAGACCCGGTGACTGCCATGCAGCGAACAAAAGCCATCGGACTTCTGTACAAACAGCTTCGCAAGGATTCGACCATCAGTCGCCAAGGAATACCTGATTATGTTGTGACCATGCGGAAACCGGGCGTCAACCCGAGACCAATCACCAAGACGCACGACTCGTTTCCAGTTGATCTTTGGCAAAAATACGCATCGCCGGTATGGATGGACATTGACCAGTCGGATACTTTGTCGCGGGATGGCGCCAAGGAGGAGGACGATGAGCGCCACATTTGCCCGCTCCAGCTAGGCGTGATTGAGCGATGCTTGCTTTTGTGGTCGAATCCTGGCGATGTTGTCCTGTCGCCATTCATGGGAATCGGCAGCGAGGGGTATATGGCGATCAAGCATGGCAGACGATTTATCGGAACCGAATTGAAGCGCTCTTACTGGCAGGTGGCAACGAAGAATTTACGGCAGGCTGAATTGAGCGCGGGCCAGCAAATTGATCTTTTTGCCGAGGTCCCCGCATGACCATCCCCCAACTCCACATCGAAGCCGCCCTGGCCTCGCCCACGGTCAAGGCCGAGATCATCGACCTCGTCTACCGGAACGTGGCGGACTGGGCATGGCCGGCGGCGTATACGAAGCTTGCGTCGCCGGAGGAGTGGCGGAAGGCGGTGAAGGAATGACGGCCGCCGAAAAAGCCCAGCGACTGCAAGACATGGCAGAGCACCCGTACAGCTACAACATGAGCAACGGCGATGCCGAGATCGCCGCCGAAGCCGCCGCCCACTTCCGCGCTCTCGTCCCCGACGCCAACGGGCTGCTGCCGTGTCCGATGTGCGGGGCGCGGGCGCTGGTAATGCGGGAGCAGCATAAGGGCATGACGTGGTACCGAATCCAGTGCGATGAGTGCGCCCTGATCACGGCCAGGAAGTACGTTATGCCCGACGCTATCGCCGCCTGGAACCGCCGGGGAGGGGTGGCGTATGAGTGAGTACACGATCCGCGTTCCCATGGGACCGATGCGGGCGCTGGACTTGCTGGCGCAAGCGATTAGCGATCCCGACTGGTGGCTGGATTACATCTATCGGGCGTTTCGGGCTCAGGTGCCCGATTGGGCCGAGCACGGGTGGGAATTACACGCGGTGGCGGGGGCGGAGGAGGTTATCGTGACGGCAAGGAGGAAAGCATGACGGTCCAGGAACACTGGGAGCGTTTCGCGGTTGCGGTCTGGCCCGAGGACAGGGCCGTGGGCCGGTCGCTGTTCTTTGCGGGCTACGCGCAGGCGCTCATCGACGCGGAGCAGTACGAGGGGGCGCAGCGGGTGATGGATGAGTTGCGGGAGGGGAAGCCGTGACCCGCACCTGCCGCCACTGCAACGAGCCAGCGGTCAGCTACAGCAACGCGCCGCTCTGCCGCCAGCACTACAACGAACGCCGACGCAAGGGCCGCCCGCGCCAGCCGCGCCAGCCTTGGGCGGTCTGCAAGCAGTGCGGGGCGCCGCGGAAGCCGGGGGTGACCGTAACGCTGTGCGCTGACCACTACCGCGACTACGCGCGGAAACAAGTCCGTCGCAGCCGGGGTATGGATCCGGACGCGCCGGTGAAGGTGGTCGATACCTCAAAATGCAAGCTGTGCGACGAACCGCGGCTACCTTACGGCGTCATGTGCCGCCAGTGCCTCCGCAACTACGAGGCCGAGAGACGCCGGAAAGCGGGAGTGCAGCCGAGGTCTACGACGTGCGAGTCGCCGGGGTGCGGGCAGCCGAAGGCCACGCCGCACGGGAAGTTCTGCCGCGTGTGTTACGACCAGCGGCACGAGGCAAAGGTCAAAGCCAGCAGCCGCGCGAAGATGGCAACGGCGGCGAAGGCGACAGAGAAGCAGATCCCGCGCCGCTGGGACACCGCCCTGCCGGGGCGCGGGGTGACCCAGCCGGTCGTGGGGGCGGAAGTGTTTGCCAAGCCTGAGCCGATTGAGCCGACGCGGCCAGTGACGCGGATCCGGGCGGCGGATGCGGACGAGCGGGAGGCGCGGGAGCGGGAGTGGGCAGAGTGGTTACAGAGGAGGAGGAGAGATGAGTAAGTTAACCGAAAACGACGTTGAAGCCGAGATCCTACGATTCCTCGTGCGCGAAGGGTGGATCGTGCGCCGCCAGCACAGCGGTATCTTCCGTACGCAGGCCGGCCACCCGATCCGTCTGGGCGAGCCGGGGATGTGCGACTGGTCGGCTATGCGGCCCACCGGCGGCCGCGTGGTGCAGTACCTGGAGGTCGAGGCCAAGGCGCCAGGGAAGAAGCCCGACCCCAAGCAACGGGAATACATGGCGAGGCGGAAGCACCAGGGTATTTTGTGCTGCTACGCCGATTCGGGGCTGGCGTTTGAGCAGTGGTACTACGGGGAGGGATTCGAGTGAGCGACAGTATCCGAGATCACCGGCAATCGATGGAGGATCAAGGCGCCCTGCTCCGCTCCTCTCTGTGCCCTCAGACCCTCCGCCCGTACCAATCCCAGGCCATCGCCGAGGCTCGTGACGCCCTGCGCGTTCATCGGCGCGTGCTGATCGTGGCCCCGACCGGCGCGGGCAAAACGACTATCGCCGCCGAGATCATACGTCGAGCCGTCGAGCGCGGCGGGGTCGTGTGGTTTCTCGCGCATCGCAAGGAACTCATCGACCAGGCCTCCGCCCGCCTCGGCCAGTTCGGCATCGCCCACGGCGTCATCATGGCGCAGCACTGGCTCGACCGGCCGCACGAACGGGTCCAGGTAGCGTCGGTGCAGACGCTCGTGAACCGCGACGTGGATATCCGGCCTTCGCTCATCATCATCGACGAGGCACACCGGGCGACGGCCAATTCCTACCAGACCGTGATCGAGAACGCCGGCAAGCCGCGCGTGATCGGGCTGACCGCCACGCCAATTCGCGGCGACGGCAAGGGGCTGGCGTCCATGTTCGACGCGATGGTCCAGTGCCCGACCATTGGCGAACTTATGCGCGATGGGTATCTCGTGCCGGATCGGGCCTTTGCGGGGAAGCGGGTGGACTTGGCCGGCGTCGAGGTGCGCGGCTCCGATTACGACCCCACACAGCTGAACGACGCGATGAACAAGCCGCATCTGATCGGCGATGTGGTCAGCGAGTGGCGGCGGCTGGCGGCCGGCCGGCCAACGATGGTGTTTGCCGCGGGCGTGAAACACTCGCGCACCCTCGTCGAGGCATTCCTGGCGGCGGGCATTGCCGCGGCGCATCTCGACGGCGAGACGCCGAAGCAGGAACGCGAGGCGATCCTGAAACGCCTAGCCAATGGCCGTCTGACGGTTGTCAGCAACGCGATGGTGCTGACCGAGGGGGTAGACGTCCCCGTCGTGTCCTGCGTCGTCCTGGCGCGTCCCACGAAGTCGAAGGGCCTGTACCTCCAGATGGCGGGACGCGGGCTGCGGACGGCGCCGGGGAAAACCGACTGCCTCATCCTCGACCACGGCAACTGCACCATGGAGCACGGTCTGGTGCGGCGCGACCAGAATTGGCAGCTGACGGAGGACGAAACCCGCAAGCGGTCAAAGCAGGTCAGCTACGCCGAGACGTTCAAGGTGTGCCCGGACTGCGGCGCCGTCCACGATCTCCAGGACGAAGCCTGCGAGTGCGGGTATCGGTTCGCCGCGCGGGCCAAGCAGAAGCCGCTGAAGGTCTACAACGGCGTGCTTGAGGAGGTGACGGAGCAGCGCATGCGGGAGTACACCGAGGCGCAGCGGAAGGCGAAGTATTTCCGGTTACTGCATGAGCAGCACACCGGGACGAAGAAGGACGGGAGTCCGTTCTCGAAGGGGTATGCGTTTGTGAAGTACGAAGCGATGTTCAAGATGAAGCCGGAGAGTTGGTGGCGAGAAAAGTGGGAAGCCAGCCACGCTGAGTTGGTCGCGCAGTACAAGCTGACGTGGCAATTGTGGCCGGATCGACGGACGCCGGAGGTGGCGGCGTGAACCAGAACAAGTATGGGAGAAATGGAATGCAGGCTATTGAGACCCGGTACAAGGGATACAGATTTAGGAGCCGCCTGGAAGCGCGATGGGCGGTGTATTTTGATGTTCTTGGGATCGAATGGGTGTATGAGCCGGAAGGCTACAAGCTAGCCGAAGGGGTTTTGTATCTGCCTGATTTTTGGCTACCGCAAGTCAGAATGTTCGCCGAGGTGAAGCCTACATGGCCGGACGATCAGGAAATAGAAAAGATTAAGTTGCTATGCGATCAGTCTGGACATAGTGTCCTGATTCTCGACGGCGTGCCCCAGAACTGCAACTACTTTTTTCTCGAAAAGAGCCAGGGCGCAATTGGTTGGATGGATTGCTATATTGACACATCGTACATTTACGGCCACAAAGAGGGTCGATTCTATTGCTGTACTGGGTCGGATAGCATCGGCCCTAATCGGATAAGGGACTGCGGCATGTGGAGCGATACGCAGATTGCGGTCGACGCGGCCCGCTCCGAGCGATTTGATACTGGACACGTCTGGTGCAGGCTGGTATGACCTCCGCATTCCTCCAGGCCCTCTGGCCCAACCCTGAGGGCGTCCTCGCCGCCTTTACCCTGCCATCAGCGCGTACCCTCTGCGCGAACACCACCGACGAACTCGCCGCGGTCGTTGCCCCGTTCGCTGACGCGGAAAACATCTACATCCGCGCCACCTCCCTGCGGACGCAGCCGGCGGCGGGGAAACGCGCGGACGCCGCGGCATCCTACGCGATGCCGGGGATCTGGGCCGACATCGACATCAAGGGGGCGGCCCACAAATCCGACGAACTGCCACCGGACCTCGACGCGGCGCTGGCCATCGCCAACTGCACGGAACTGGCGCCGTCGCTCATCGTCCACAGCGGCAACGGCATCCAGGCGTGGTGGGTGTTTCGCGAGCCGGTGGTATTCGAGGACGAGGGCCATATTCACGCCGCATCGGAATTGGTCCAGCGGTGGCAGGCCATCCTCGCCGCGCACGCCAGGAAATCGAACCACCGCATCGACGCCACGCATGACCTGGCTCGGGTGATGCGCTTGCCGGGGACGTTCAACCGCAAGGACCCCGGCGACCCCAAGCTGGTGACGTTCACCGACTCCGGCCGCAGGTACGATCCGGGCGACTTTGCGGAGATCGTGAAATCCGTCACCGTTACCCAATCCCTGCCCGCCGTCAAGCGGGACTACCCGCTGGTTTCGATCGCCCCGATCATGGACGGCTGCGCGTGGATGCGGCGCTGCCGGGACGAGGCGAATACCCTGCCGGAACCGGAGTGGTACCAGATGCTGACGGTGGTGGCCCGCTGCCGCGACTCCGAGGAGTTGGCGCACCGGATGAGTTCGCCCTATCCGTCCTACTCCTACCAGGAGACCCAGAACAAGCTGGCGCACGCCATCACCAACTCGAAGGGCCCGGTGACCTGCGGCTACGTCGAATCCACGCTCGGCTTCAGCGGGTGCGCGACCTGCGCCAACCGTTCGCGGGTGCGGTCGCCGATCAGCATTGCAACGGCGCCGCCTGACCAGTGGGAGGGGATCGACACGGTCGAAGTTGCCACGCTCGAGTACCAGGACGTTGCGCCCGGCCAGATCAGCCGCGATTGGAAGGAGATGCTCAAGCGCAACAAAAGGGGCCCGCTGCCGAACATGTACAACGCAGCCGTGGCGCTGACCTTCCACGAACTGTTCCAGCGGTCGCTCGCCTTCAACGAACTGACGAACGTCATCGAAATCACCCGGCCCATGCGGAACATCGAGATGGACGTTCCGGTCGAGTGGTCTGACAAGCACGACGTCGCCTTCGCCATCTGGCTCCAGCGGCAGGACATCGAGGCCAGCGCGGAGACGGCCAGCCGCGCCGCCGGCTACGTTGCACGGCGCAACCCGGTCCACCCCATCCGCGACTACCTGCAATCGCTCCGGTGGGACGGCGTGCCGCGCATCCACAACTGGCTGCAACAGTATCTGGGCGTCGATGACTCCGCCTACGTTCGCAGTGTCGGCTCAAAGTGGCTGATCTCCGCCGTTGCCCGCGTCATGCGCCCCGGCTGCAAGGCCGACCATATGCTGATCCTTGAGGGCCATCAGGGCATCGGCAAATCAACGGCGCTTGAGGTCCTCGCCGGCAAGTACTTCACCGATGCCGTTGGAAACATGTCCGACAAGGACGCGGCGCTGGCCGTCCAGCGGGTGTGGATCGTCGAAATTGGCGAACTCTCCTCGTTCAAAAAAACATCTGAGGTCGAGCACATCAAGGGCTTCATCACTCGCACCACCGACCGGATCCGCCCGCCCTACGGTCGATATGTCCAGGAGATGGCGCGGCAGTGCGTGTTCGCCGGCACAACGAACCAAGACCAATACCTGACCGACGAAACCGGCAACCGCCGGTTCTGGCCGGTCATGTGCCGTTGCGCGGACATCGACGGTTTGCGCGAGGTGCGCGATCAGCTCTGGGCGGAGGCGCTCACGGCCTTTGAGGACGGCAAGGCGTGGTGGCTCGACGAGGTCGAGGCGATCCAGGCCGCAGCGCTCCAGCAGAAACAGCGGGTCGAAACCGACGTCTGGGAGTCGATCATCCGGGAATACGTCCGCTCGCTGTACCTCGGCGGCACCCCGCACTTCACCGTCGAGGACATCTTGGCCGGCTGCCTGAAGATTCCGTCGAACCAGTGGGAGCACAAGCATAAAATCCGCGTCGGGAGGATCCTGGCCTCGATTGGCATCCAAAAACAGCGCATGCGGATGAACGGGGAAATCCAGCGCGTCTACGTCTTTGGGGAGGCTGTGACGGTCTAATTTCGCAAAAAAAACGGCCGCCAGAGAGCTAACGCCCTATCTTTTCATCGAGATAGGGCGTTTGTGCCTATTGTGACGGTTCAAACACCATATATCGAAACTTCTTCTGTATATATATAGTAAAATTCTTGAATAGAATTTTTAGTCTATAGTCCTACTGTCACAGATAGGCACAAACGCAAGTCAGTTTAAGCTAGATGCTGGTTTGGGCTATTTCGTGCGGGCACCGCCGCCGCAACTCACGCGCCGTGACCACGGCGGCGTAAAATACCACAATGCCCACCTCCCCGCCCCGCTGGTGCAGCCGCTGCAACCGCGCCCACTCCGGCGCGTGTCCTGCGCTCATCGCCGCCAGGCGCGGCGCCAACCGCCCGCCCGACAATCGGCCCGACTCCACCGCCCGCGGCTACGACTGGACCTGGGAACGGCTGTCCCGCATGATCCGGCGCGAGCGTCCCATCTGCGAGCACTGCGGCGTGGCGCCGTCCCGCATGGTGGATCACATCGTACCGTTGCGCGCGGGCGGGGCGCGGCTGGAGGTGGGGAATTTGCAGGCTCTGTGCTTGCCGTGCCACGCGTTGAAGACCCGATCCGAGCGGAAGCGGAAGTAGTACTAGTGCCTGTGGAAAACTTTCCACAGGTCGGGAGGCTGCGGCACCCCGAAAACAGCGGGAAAGTAGCACAAAAGGCGAAGACTTAACGGTTAGGAGGGGAGGGGCTGTGGAAATCCTGTGGATATCTACGCAGCAC
>JACCDU010110841.1_pt1 | contig 38148 bp, 36 predicted proteins | sample 7446081 | NCBI WGS metagenome assembly JACCDU01 (sample SAMN15323447, study PRJNA562643) | freshwater metagenome | isolation source: river surface water | place: USA:Blue River Watershed | collected 2017-08-17
CTCATTCCGCGGTAACCTAAACCCCCGCACACACAGTGCGTACATTAGAAATGAGAGCGTGACATATGGGTTCCGTAATTAAAAAGCGACGCAAGCGCATGGCGAAGAAGAAGCACAAGAAGCTTCTAAAGAAGACTCGCATTCAGCGCCGTAACGCTAAGTAAAAAATTACGGTTTAAGAAGTGCAAGCTTTCCATTAATAGTGGCAAGCACAAATTTAACTTTGTTTACAGTCACCCAAGCGCTCTGAGTTGGTTCAGGGCCTTGGGTGCTGCTAACTAAGCGGATTGCAGATTGGCCAAGATCCTTCTTGCTCGTATCCAGAGCACACAACCTATCTTGGCAATTAAAAATGATTGTTCTTCCATCGGTGGCTAAATACTTGCCAGGGGTTCCGAAGTTTTCAGTAGTGATTCGAGAGATCTTTGTTGGGTTACTCAAATTTACCCAGCGAATTTGATTTGGTTTTGGAGCCGTTACTGATGATGCAGCAAGCCAGGTCGCAAAAACGCCAGAGGTAGTTCGTGCCAGAGCAACATCAAAACCAAAGATCAAAGCATCATCCGTTGAAATATCTAGGGTTTGATACTGCCAGGCGCTTGGATCTATGGATGTACGAGTTGCAATTCGTACCGCACCCGAAGTGATCTCTTTCTTTTGATTCATAGAAACAATTGAGTCATAAGCAACATAGGTGGTGGAACCATCAAATATCGCTTGAATATGGAAACCAACATCACCTGTTGTTCGACCATCGGTCTTACGATCGCCATCAATCAACTCATACTTCCAAGCCGCTCCACGTGTTTTCACAGCTCCAAGAAGCACTCCCTGGCTTTCATCCCGATAAAAGACCTGTACTGCGCTGGCTGATGCAACACACGCGTTGGCGACACTCACATCACTAGATGTTCTTACACGGATTGGGTCTTCATAGTTATTTACCGAAGAGCCATTTCCATCAACGGTTTCAAATGCAAAACTTGTACCGTTAAATGTTGCATACCGTAAGTCTTTTTCTGTCGCATCACTGTAAAAAATATGAAGAGTTTGTTTAGATCCACTTCCGTTAACACACATGCTTATTGCACCTGCAATAGTGTCTGTTGTTCGACCACCAGAGCCTCCAGCACCATCAACGGTGACCTTTTTCCACCTCTTGCCATCAAAGGTCGCAAGCTTTAAATCGCCGCTCTTAGTGTCGGTGTATGCAATAGCTGGTCTTCCATTAAAAGTTGTACTTGCAACTGTCTTTCCATCTGCGGCGCTATCTAATACAGAACTCTTCCAACCTATTTGTGGAACAACCGCTTTTGTAATAGATGGCTCTGATGCACCTAATGCATTTTTAGCTATAACACTAAAGGTGTAAGAGGTGCCATTCTTCAATCCGGTAATCAGCAAGGGGCTCGTGATTGTTTTCTTTTCAGAGCCGGTCTTTAAATTCTTAACGGTGTACTCAGTGATTTGTGCGGTGCGAAGATTTGCTGGTGGATCAAAGGAGATGAGAGCAGATGAATCACCAGTAAAGGCCTGAGCATTTCGGGGTGATAGAGGTAAATCTGTCGCGACACCAACTGGCGGCTTGCTGCGCAGATCCTCCATCATGGCAAGCAGCAAGGGTCCAGGCTCTTTAAATATCTCACCCGGATCAAGATTTGGAGTCATTACTGAATCAACACCAGCACTGGAAAAGGTGGCTTCATCTAAGTGCGAGGTTGATGAACCTGATTCATATCGAGCGGGGGTGTACATCTTTGGTTTCACACCACCATTTGCCTTTATTCCATTGGTGCCAGACCACACTAAAGATGTTGTAAGTGCAACACCTAACTCTCTTGATGGTGTTGGGAGATCTGCAAGTCTGCGGCCATCAATTGTTTGGAGATAAGCATCAAATGGAGTTGGTTGGTCCAAACTTCCTAAACCAAAAAATGGGTCGTAAGCATCGTTAGATAAAAATCCAAGTCCATGGCCAAGTTCATGAAGGAATACAGATTGCAGGTCGTACTCACTGCTAGTTGGTAGACCATCTCCACGTGTATTCCAAGCAGCAGCAGAGTTCACCTGAATAATGATTTCAGGGTTTGCTTTATCTAAATCTTTTCCAGCAAGCGCATTTGCTAAAGCTGAGGGATACCAAAGGGATGAGTCAGGTGCCCCTGAGAAGGCAGAGAAGAAACTTCCGGGACGTGCGCTACCTAAGACTCCCCATGAACTTGAACGACCCCATGATGCATCCACAGTGATAACAACAGAGGATTTAAAGTTTGCGGCCCAGATATCGATTGATGCTTGAACCTCTTTTTTAGCCCATTCCGGAAAGTTGTTGTACTTAACAGAAAACTTAGATTTGATCTCAAGATTTTTACTTCTGGTAGGAGCGGTTTGCGTTGTCGATGGTTCCGTACCTGCATAGATATGCCCCCAGTTAGTTGCGGGGATCTGCTTAAAGCTAAGTGCAGGTGCGGATGGCGCAGTGAGCATTCCAAAAATCAATGCGCCAGTAAGGGCAAAAGCCCCCATTCTCTTGATACGCATCATGGTCAAACGCTATCAGGGCTCTCAGCGTGGTTTAAGGTCAGGGGTAGGAAATACCAATTCTCTATGCAAATTAACAGGCAGAAAGGGCGAATAAATGACCATCGTGACAATTTATAGCCGAACTGGTTGCCATCTTTGTGAGGATGCATTATTGGTTTTAGAGTCCATGAAGGCTGAATTAGATTTCGAAATTAAAGAAGTGTTGATCGATGGTGATGAAGAGTTACAAAGATTGTATGGAGAGCAAATCCCCGTTACGCATATTGATGGAGTTCATCACGATTATTGGCGTGTAGATCCAGAAAGATTTAGATCTTCCCTTGAAAAACATCGTCGGCATCAATAATTTTGTAGGAGTAACCCTGCTCAGCTAAGAAGCGCTGGCGATTTTGTGCAAAATCTTGGTCGATAGTGTCTCGTGAAATAACAGAGTAAAACTTAGCTCCGCGCCCATCAGATTTTGGACGGAGGATACGACCTAATCGCTGTGCCTCTTCTTGACGGCTTCCAAAGGCACCAGATACTTGAATCGCAATCGTTGCATCAGGTAGGTCAATTGAAAAGTTTGCAACCTTTGACACTACAAGACACTTGATCTCGCCGGTTCTAAACTTATTAAACAATATCTCGCGTTCTTTGACTGGAGTTTCACCTTTGATTAGAGGGGCACCAAGCACTTCGGATAGCTCATCAAGTTGGTCAATATATTGACCAATTACTAACACCTGATCATCAATGTGTTTCTCGACTAACGCCTCTACAACATCGCGCTTAGTACGAGTGGTTGCACAGTTTCGATAACGATTTTCTGGCTCTGCTGTTGCATAAGCAAGACGTTCAGTTTCAGTCAGATTAACTCTGACCTCAATACATTCGGCTGGTGCAATGTAGCCCTGTGCTTCAATCTCTTTCCAAGGAACATCAAATCGCTTAGGACCAATAAGAGAGAAAACCTCACCCTCCATGCCATCTTCGCGAACTAAAGTTGCAGTTAGGCCTAATCGACGACGGGATTGAATATCGGCGGTGAAGCGAAAAATAGGTGCAGGCAGTAGATGTACTTCATCATAAATAATCAAACCCCAGTCATATGAATCAAAGAGATCAAGGTGGGCGTATACGCCATTCTTCTTCTTGGTCATAACTTGGTAGGTAGCAATAGTTACAGGGCGAATCTCTTTTTTCGCGCCTGAATACTCGCCAATCTCATCCTCATTTAAAGAGGTGCGCTTTAACAACTCATCACGCCATTGTCGTGCTGCAACGGTATTAGTTACCAAAATGAGTGTGGTCGCTTTCGCATGTGCCATGGCAGCAGCACCAACAATGGTTTTACCCGCACCACATGGAAGAACTACAACACCTGAACCACCATGCCAAAAACCTTCCGCTGCTAACTCTTGGTAAGGACGAATCTTCCAATCCTTTTGCAAAAGGTTGATCTCATGAGCTTGCCCATCAACATAACCTGCAAAATCCTCAGCTGGCCAACCTAACCGCAAGAGAGATTGTTTAATCTGACCACGTTGGCTTGGCAGAACTGTGATTGTCTCTGCATCAATGCGCGCACCTAACAAGGGTGCAATCTTTTTTGCACGGATAACTTCTTCAAGAACAGCGGTATCGGTCGTTACCAAGATCAAACCATGAACTGGATCCATCTCAAGTCGTAAGCGCCCATACCGTGACATGGTCTCCGCAACATCGATAAGGATTGAATGAGGAACTGCATAGCGTGAATACTTGATCAAGGTATCGATGACTTGTTCGGCATCATGACCTGCAGCACGCGCATTCCATAAACCAAGCGGTGTTAAGCGATATGTATGGATGTGCTCAGGGGAGCGCTCTAGTTCAGCAAAGGGAGCGATTGCTCTTCGACATTCAACTGACATTGGATGGTCGATATCGAGCAGAAGCGTCTTGTCGCTCTGAACAATTAGTGGACCATCACTCATTAAGTAAATCCTTTATTAGGGCGTTTAATAACCGACTGCGATCTTCAAGGGTACTGATGTCTACCCATTCATGCGCAGCATGAGCGCCACCTCCAACAGCTCCTAGGCCATCTAGCACTTGCGCCCCCGCAGCTGCAGCAAAGTTCCCATCACTAGCGCCTCCAACAGAGGCATGTCCTAGGGGAGGCATTCCCAGCTCTTTAGCAACCTTCTCCGCACGCTCGTACAAAGCCATTGTTGATGTGGTTTCCAGAGGTGGGCGATTGAACCCACCTGAAACTTCATAACGAGTATTTGCATTAACTGGCGTTAGGCCCTTTATTGCAGCATCGACTCGTTGTAGATCTGACATGGAGTAGGAACGGATATCAATATCAAGAATAGCTAAATCAGGAACTGTGTTGGTTGTATTACCAGCGTGAAGTGTGGTTGGTACAACTGTGGTTCCATGCTCTGGATTTTCCATTGCAGCAATCGCTAAAACTGCATGTGCAATTTCAATCGTGGCATTAATACCTTTCTCAGGTTCGAGTCCAGCGTGCGATGCTTTTCCATGAATCTTAATTTGGTACATCGCAGTACCTTTTCGTCCGGTCTTAACCTTTCCATCAAGAGTTGCTTCTAAAACTAAAACCGCTTTTGCTTTAGCAGAGATCTCTTTGATGAACTCCTTTGTAGTTGCGCTACCAGTTTCTTCATCTGTCGTTGCAATAAGTGCAGCCTTTCCTGTAACTCCCTTCATCGCATACAAAGCTTGGATAAATCCAGCTTTCATATCAAAGACTCCGGGCCCACGTGCTGCATTACCTTCAACCTGCCACACAGGTTCAAAGGAGCCCTTTGGCCAAACAGTGTCTAAGTGTGCGAGTACAACTACATCTGGAGTTGCTGAACCCCACCAAAAAACAGGACGACCATTTACTTCGCGGATATCTGCGGGTTTACCTAAAACACGTGTAGCGATTTCATTTGCAAGCGCGATTACATCGCGGCAAGACTGAAGATCTTCAGTTGGAGACTCCAACTTCACCAAAGCTTCAAGGTCTGCCAACATGGGATAAGTCTATAGCGGTGCTACGCCTGTGATGCGGGGAATTCTGAAGGATTGAACCTCACCCGTTGCATGATCCTTGGCAATTAAGGCTCCAGCGCTAATTCTGATGGGATCAATAATTCGATGAGTTACTCCACCATTGTTATCTGCATAGCCAATCGAGAGGGTTTTTTCCTCAGTAATGAATTGATTGAGAACCTCCATTGTTTCATTGGCAGTGGTTCTAGGTAATTGCCCAAGCGCTTCACTTGCCACTTGGCGCAATTTAGATTGACGATGGGTAGATTTTTCACCAGTTCGTAAAACTCTAATTGCAGCGGCAATCACCTCAGTTGTTGGCGTCTCTATCTCACCAATGATTCGCGGAGGTCTTGGCTTTGCAATAGACCGGTTAGATCTTGGACCGGTAAGAATCAAGCCGTTGGCAGATTCACCAGCAGGTAGATATCCAGCTTCTCGCAATACACGCATCGCATCAGTTGCATCCATATCGCAAATAACAACTTCAGGTGCAATTCTTCGCAATGAAAGTATCTCCAGCTTTTTATCATTCATAATTTGTGAAATCAGAGCAGTGTCTTCGCAGCGAATAAATGAAGAGGTATTACCAACTCGAAGCTTTCCATGTTTCTTGGCAACATCTGCAATTAAGTACTCCAACGGTTGCGGCATTGGCGTCTTAGAGGTTTTACTTAAGAAGCTTTTAATCTCTTCACCTGTCTTGCCATGATCCAAAGCGCGGCGAATTGTTGCTTCGGTAAATCGATACACAGTTGCACCGCCACGGCTTTCAATCTCCGCCATCATCGCAAGTGCTTGAGAGATCTCATGTTCTAGAGGTCCTGGAGCGATTGCAGTGTTATCGCTCTGAATCAAAATGTGATCCACTGTTTTTGGTAGATCTTCATTGATCGAACTCAGATCATCTCCATTGAGAAATTCAATCCCAAACTTAGAGATCGCCCCTTGCCCAGTAATACCTAGCCATTCAGCTTCACGCAGCGTCCACTCCGCTAACTCTTCTTGCAGAGATGAGTTTCGACGGACTGGCGCACGCCATAAAAGAAGTTCCTTGAAACTACTCCATTCGGGTGCAACGCCTGGATTTTCCCGCAGTAGATCCAGGGTCAAAGCACGCACGCGGGCTGCATTTACTCGGTCAAGCTCTGGACCTAGGGCAGCTACATTTTTTGCTTCAGCACGTCCAACCAATCCGCTTACTCTGGATGTAATTAACCACTGCGATGCAAGCATCTGCCATCTATCCGCTGGGGACTGCATCAACCAAATATCAAACTTATTGCTTGGCAAGATACGTTCGTCAGCATCAATACTCACAAGCGAGGCAAGGTAAGCAAGTTCAGCAATAAAGGCTGCACATGTTTCATCTACACCTAAGTGGGTAGCAATAACTTTAAGTTCTCTAACCCCTAAGCCGCCGGCGCGTAAAGCATCAGCTGGCTCATCAGCCCAGAAATTAAGAAGTTCTTCAACCCAGCGAAGAACAGTTGAGACATTGGCAATTGCTGCAAGATTGACTTGTCGCTCATCACGTTTACCGCCAGATAGCTTTGGTTCTGTAACAAATCTTTCCTTATGAATCTTTCCACCACGAAGATGAATAGCGACTTCACGAGTCAAAATTACTGTTCGCTGATCAAGTGGAACTAAAAATTTCTTATCTAACAACCAGGCAACTCCGGGGCCAGGATTCTTGATGTCACCAACACTTCCACGCGGTGGGCCCCACATGAGTCGTTCTAAAACTTTTTGTGCATCAACAGGTGCATCATCGAGTTCGGAAAGCTTTAATTTGGCTAAAGATGCTGGGCCTAAACCTGCTGGTTCGGCACCAAGAACATCACGCAACTGCGTTGGAAGACGCATTCCATCATCTGATGGATAAATCAAACCAATCATTACTAAGTGCGCTAAGGCAGCTTTAGCCTCTTTTTCAGTGAGAGCAATGACTTGTTTCTCGGTGAATGGCTCATTTACTGAAGCAGCTGCTTCGAGTACTTGGTACTGCCATTGGTTGAGTGAATCAATGGCTCGGGCAAGGCTCGGAGCAGAACAAGCGCGTACTGCTAAGGATGCGATATCAGATGGAACTGGAGTGATGAGATCGGGGCGGGCATTAAAAAGATTTAGGAAGGCAGCATCATCAACACTACGTAGGTAGTCGGAGAAGGAGCGCATTTCCATAACTTGCCTACATTACTGGCATATTGGAAGTTCGTGTTAATCAGCCTCTTCGTTTACGCGGGGTAAGCCAGGTTCCAAGGGCTGCAAGACGAACAACCAAAGGGGAGATTGCTTTACCGATAAAACGGGCCTTCCGGAAATCGTGGATTGGCCAACCTTCAGCCATGGCGCGCAAACTCAGCAATGCATCAGGATTAATTGCAGATGGATGACCAACACATAGCAATAGTGGTAAATCATTGTTGCTATCAGAAAAAGCAAAGCATTCTTTTAAATCAAAACCTTTTTGTTGTGCAAGTTCGGTGACGGCTACAGCCTTTTCCTTTCCATGAAGTAATGGGCCATTCATTCGCCCTGTATAAGTTCCTTCGCTAATTTCAGCTTTGCTTCCGAGGGCACCCGTTAATCCTAAGCGATTTGCAATTACAATCGCCATGTCTTCAGGTGCAGCGGTAACCAAATAAACTTCAATACCTTCAGCTACTAAGGCTTGTGTAATATCAATTGTTCCCTGCCACATTGCAGGTGATACATATTCATCATAAATCTCTTGTGCTATCGCTTCGATTTCTTTGACATTGTGGCCACCAATGAAATTAGTAGCTGCATCTTGAAATCTTTGAATCTCTTCAGTGTTCTCTTTGCCCGTTAAGCGAAATCTCAGGTTGGCTAAAACAAAGCGAGAAATATCCTTCTTGGTGAAGTAACCGCGCTGGTACATACCTCGGCCTAAGAAGTAAATTACGGAGCCGCGAATAAGCGTGTTATCGACATCAAAGAAGGCAGCCCGTTTGCTCGTGAGTGCCATGTCACTACCTTAGCGAGAGAAGAGCATTAGAGACGCTTTATGCTTTGCCAATGAGTTCAACGGTGCATGTAGTTCGCCATGGAGAAGTCCATAATCCTGAGAAGATTTTGTATGGACGTCAGCCTGGATGGAGATTGTCCGAGCGTGGGCAGGAGATGGCGAAAACAATTGGGGAGTGGTCTAAAACTTTAGATCTTGGTGCACTTCATGTCTCACCACTACAAAGGGCTCAAGAAACGGCAGCGCCCATCGCGGCTGCACATAAGATTGCAATCACGACCGATGAAAGATTGATTGAAGCCGCAAACATCTTTGAAGGAAAACCTTTTGGTGTCGGTGATGGAGTTTTGCGTCATCCGGCGGCGTGGAAGCATTTGTGGAATCCATGGAAGCCTTCATGGGGAGAGCCATACGATGAGCAGATAAATCGCATGTTGGCAGCGATCTTCGCAGCACGTGAAGCTGCAAATGGTAAAGATGCAATTTGTGTATCTCACCAATTGCCGATTTGGATTTTAAGAAGCGCGATTGAAAACCGTCGCTTGCTACACGATCCACGTAAACGCGAGTGTTCTTTAGCATCAGTAACAAGTGTCCACTTTGATGATGAAGGAATGATCTCAGGACTCACTTACTCTGAACCTGCTCGCCACTTATTGCCAGAGAAGAAGTAATGAAGAAACTCCTCGCTTTTATTGTGCTGGCTCTTGCGTTAACCGCATGTGGCGGCGGGGGCAGTTCTACTTCTGAAGAAAGTTTCGTGTCAGGTGATGGTTCAACTACTTACATAAAAATTTCTGATCGAAAAATTGCACCGGCAATCACCGGTCTGACTTTAAAAGGCGAGAACTACACTTATAAAAAGGATAGAGTTGCAGTAGTTAATGTGTGGGCATCATGGTGCTCACCTTGTCGTGCCGAGGCCCCAACCTTGGTTGCACTGGCAAACAAGTACACCGATGTTGCATTTATCGGAATTTTGACTCGTGATAATCCTGCCAACGCCGAGGCCTTTGAACGCAGATTTAAGATTCCTTACCCAACCCTTATTGATGACTCGATTCTTTTAGGTTTCAAAGGCTCTTTACCCGCAAACGCCATACCCACCACTGTAATTTTGGATGAATCAGGTCGTGTAGCTGCTCGCATTTCTGGTGTAGTTACTGTGGGATCTCTTTCAAAGTTGATTGAAAAGGTCGCTTCAGAATGAGAGATTTCTTCGTCGATCAGATTTTTTCAGGCTTTGTTGTCACCGCTTTTCCCTTCGCCTTTATCGCTGGTGTAATTTCTTTTCTGTCTCCATGCGTATTGCCTTTAGTTCCTGGATATCTCTCTTTTGCAGCAGGGTTTTCAGTTAGTCGTGGAAAGGTTTTTCTAGGCTCACTGCTATTTGTTTTGGGATTTAGCTTAGTATTCATCTCATACGGTGCTGTGTTTGGTGGTTTAGGAAATCAACTATCAGCCAATGAAGAGTTAATCTCTCGAATTCTTGGAATTCTTACAATATTTCTCGGCTTTGTTTTTTACGGACGTTTTCCATTCTCACCGACGATTCGTCCCAAGATGCGCACTACGGGTGGCTTACTTGGTGCACCTATGCTCGGGATTCTCTTTGGCATTGGTTGGACTCCATGCATTGGTCCAGCACTTGCAGCGGTACAAACTTTGGCTTTCCAAGAGTCAAGCGCGGTACGAGGTGCGATACTTTCATTTGGATACTGCTTAGGCTTAGGTTTGCCCTTCATCCTTTCGGGATTGTCTTTAGATAAATCTACAAAGCTGCGTTCACTTATCTATCGCCGCGGTGATTTGATATCTAAGATTGGTGGCATCTTCTTAATTACTCTGGGTGTATTACAAGTTTTGGGTTTTTGGAGTCAGATCATGAACTCATTGCGCTCACTTATCTCTGATTTTATTCCGGTGATTTAATGAGTCAGCAAACCCAAATCCCGGAACTCGACAGCGTTGGTTTGCTTCGGTACGCATGGCGACAGTTAACAAGTATGCGAACAGCGTTAATCCTTCTTTTAATGGTAGGTATAGCGGCTATTCCAGGCTCATTGGTTCCGCAGAGAACACAAAATCCGCTACAGGTAACGCAGTATTTCAAGGACTCTCCGGAGCAAGCCCGCTGGATGGATCGCTTCTATCTCTTTGATGTTTATGGATCGCCGTGGTTTAGCGCTATTTATATCCTCCTCTTTATCTCGTTGATTGGCTGCGTATTACCTCGCACCTTTGAACACTTCAAGGCAGCTCGCGCTCTACCCCCAGCAACACCAAAGAATCTCTCTCGCTTAGAGCACCATCAAAGTTGGAGCGCTCAAGGTAATGAACTAGATCTTGCGCGTGCTTGGTTTAAAGCCAAGCGCTTTAGAGTCCTTGAATCAGATGGCTCTATTTCAGCGGAAAAAGGTTTCACCCGGGAAACAGGAAACCTATTTTTCCATTTAGCACTTGTTTTGATTTTGCTGGGAATTAGTTTTAGCTCTCTGTTTGGAATGCGCGGAGAAGCAATTATTAATGTTGGAGAAAGATTTGTTAACACAGCAACGAGTTATGACACTTTAACTTATGGAAAGCTATATCGCGATTCAAATATTCCAGCATTCATGTTAACCGCCGATAAGTTTGTGGCTGAGTACAACGTTCAAACAAGCGCTCCGGAAGATTACACACTTGATGTTTCTCTACTTCGAGATGGCTCTTCAACTATTGAGAAGAAAACCATCAAGGTGAATAAACCAATGACAATTGGAACAACTCGTGTTTACCTGCAGGCAAATGGCTATGCACCAGTCGTAACAGTTAGAGATTCAAAAGGGGATGTCGCCTTTCAAGGCCCAGTCACTTTCTTACCGCAAGATACAAACCTGCGTTCAATCGGTGCGATCAAAGTTCCTGATGCCGATCCACAGATTGGATTCTTGGGATCATTCCTTCCCACCTATGTTCGAGATGGAGCAAATGGTGGCGCGAGTGCATTTCCTAAAGCTCTTAACCCTCGATTGCTCTTGTCTGTGTGGAGTGGAGATTTAGGTTTGGACTCAGGAATTCCTCAATCTGTATATCGAATTGATACGACTGAGATGGTCCAGATTGGTTTGAAGGGATTAAAGCCTGGTGAAAGCTTTGCGTATGAAGGTGGCTCAATCACCTTTGAAGGTTATGTGCAATGGGTGAACTTGAACTTTGTCGCAGATCCCGGAAAGCATCTTGCATTACTTGGAGGTATTGTTGCCATCCTTGGATTGTTAGCTTCATTGTTTACGCGTAGACGACGAATTTGGATTCGCGTAGGAGATGAAATCGAAGTCGCTGCGCTGGCCAAGAATGCTGCACCTGGACTTGAAGTTGAAATGCAAGGTTTTGTGAAGATGTTAAAGGGAGAGAAATAGATGTCACGTTCATGGGCTTTTGCATCAAATTACTTGGTGTATTCAGCAATGGCTGTCTATGCAATCTCCTTCATTGCACACTTAATTGAAACCGCTTGGGCGGTAAAAGTGCCAACAGATAAGAATTCAACCTTGGATTACAAGCGCACAGAGAAAGTTGCACGAATTGCAACTGCGATGATGATTCTTGGTTTCATACTTTTGTTTGCAGGAGTAATTGCTCGTGGAATCTCAGCTGGGAGAGTGCCATGGGGAAACATGTATGAATTTTCGATTACAGGTGCATTAGCCTTTTCTGGCGCTTATCTTCTCGCCCTTCGAAAGTATGATCTTCGTTGGCTTGGATTATTAGTTTCAGTATCTGTTCTTTTAACTATTGGAACTGCGGTTACTGTTTTATATGTACCTAGCGCACCACTGGTACCAGCTTTGAAATCGGAATGGCTAGTTATTCATGTATCCGCAGCAATTATTTCGGGTGGAGTTTTCTTACTTTCAAATGTGATTGCTAGCGCATACTTATATTTAGATCGTGTCGAGCAAAAGGGTGGTCGTCCAGAGTGGGCAAAGCGACTTCCAGATTTAGAAACCCTTGATCAGTTGTCTTATCGATTAGTTGCATTTGTATTTCCGCTTTGGACATTCTCAGTAATCGCAGGTGCTATCTGGGCGGAGAGTGCTTGGGGTCGTTATTGGGGTTGGGATCCAAAGGAGACGTGGGCCTTCATCACCTGGGTTGCATACGCGGCGTACCTTCACGCTCGAGTAACTATTGGTTGGCGCGGTCGCCGGGCAGCATGGTTATGTTTATTTGCAGGTTCCACATTCTTGTTTAACTATGTTTACGTCAACATCTGGGGAACTGGAAAGCACACTTACTCAGGGCTCTAGAGCTTGCCTAGAAAATCTGGATCATCATCAGGTGGAAGTATGCGGCGCTTTGGCGCCTTGCCTCGCTTTGGCTTATTTCTACCCGCGACTAAGTATGCAATCGGACCAATTGCAACAGCTTGTGGTCCCAAAATAATAATGATTAACAGCCATCCCCATTTTGGAAGATTCTTAATCTGAGACTCATCAGTGCGTGCGCAATCAATCAACGCATAGATGGTCAATCCAAAGACCAAAATAAGTGGGATGATTCTCGACATATTCTTATTGTATCGCTAACCCGATAGCAAACAAGATAGAAAAAACCATCTGCAGTTTTCCGGTTTTGCCAAGAATGGGAATTAGCTCTTTACCTGAAATACCACTTAGAACTTGCCTTGAAATCGACAAACTCATCGGCAGAGCTAGCAGAGTAAGAAGAACTGTCGGAATGAGGGTTGCAATAGCTGCAAAGTGGGCAAGAATCAAGAGAGCGACATACATACGGCGAGCGTTTCGATCGCCAATTCGAACAGCAACAGTTCGTTTACCAACTAACTCATCCTTTGGCCTATCCCGAAGATTATTAATCGAAAGAATCGCACATGAGAGTGCACCCATAGGCACAGAGACAATGAAACTCAAAAGTGTTAGCTCTTCTGTTTGAGCGTAATAAGTTCCCATCGTTGCGACAACCCCGAAGAATAGAAATACAGATAAATCTCCCAACCCCTTGTAACCGTAAGGATCCTTACCTCCGGTATATCCCCAAGCCGCTGCAATAGAGCTGATTCCAATAAGGATAAGCAACGGTGTGGTTAAAAGAGCAAGCCAAGTACCCGCAATACTTGCGATTCCAAAGGAGATGAATGCAGCATTCTTAACAGATTGTGCAGATGCCAAACCACTACCAACTAATCGAATTGGGCCAACGCGATCTGCATCCGTTCCCTTCACACCATCGCTGTAATCATTGGCAAAATTCACACCTATTTGCAGCCAGACCGCTACCTTCAAGGCTAAAAGAGCCCGAAACCAATTGATATCAGCACCCACAAGGGAGGTAGCAACAACGACCGGTGCAATTGCCGCAGGAAGAGTGCGCGGACGTGCGCCAAGTATCCACTTATTCATTTGCTATTTCTTGTGCCAATCTCTTGCGATTCACTTTTCCTATACCAAGTAATGGTAGCGAGTTCACGGAATGAATACCTTTTGGTTTTGCAAATACGCCAATTTTACTTTCCAACAGAGAGGTTATTTTTGTTGCATCAACATCGCCGACAACTGCGATGTGCAAGCTCTCTCCCCATTGTGGGTCCTCTACTGAAAAAGCTGCACACTGGATAGCGGGAAAACTTTCATTTAAAATGCTTTCCACATTATTGAGCGAAAGATTTTCGCCTCCCGAAATGATTACATCATCTGATCTACCAATAACAACTAGCTTTTCATCCACAAATTCGCCTAGGTCATTAGTCGCAAACCAACCATCAGAAAGTTCAAGATTTAGAGCTAAAACACTTCCGCGAATAAAGATGGATCCGCCTCGAACTTCAACTTCGACTCCTTCAAGAACTTCACCGTTGTAAACACATCCTCCTGAGGTTTCGCTCATTCCATATGTAGTTACAACATTTATTCCAGCAGCCGTTGCTTGATTTCGAATGCTACTTGAAAGTGCTGCTCCACCCACGAGAACTCTTTGGGCTCCTTGCAGGTGCTGTAGTAAGTAATCATCTCCATTAAGTGCACGAAAAAGTTGTGTTGGAACTATTGCAGTGAAGTTGACTCGTGGATATTCACCTGAATGATTGCGAAGATCTACAGGAATGGTTCCAAGTTCAAATGCCCGAATAAATACATTGACCGCTGCTACATGGGTCAACGGTAAGAGGAGTGACCATGTGTCACCTGGTTTTGCTCCAATAAAAGCATTTGATGCACGTGCCGATGAGAGCAAAGCATGTGAGGATAAAAAGATTTCTTTAGGTACGCCCGTGGTTCCGGATGTGCCAATTACAACGGCGGCTTGAGATGGACCGGATTCCGAACCAACCTCGCCAAATCCAAGGGTGGGGCCATTACCTGCGAGAGCTGCTGTGATGTCCCTCGCTAATTGAGGAAGTTCGCATGCAGGGCTCACCCGCAGAATTTTTCGTTGTGACGAGTTATCCATTGCCGTCGTAGGCTATCGCTAGCAACGACGATGGAGGAAATGTGAGCAAGCCGATCAAGCGCGAATTTGGTAGCCGAGAGATTCCACAATGGGTGACCGCACCTGGTGGCGAGGATTTCGTAGATATCAAATATCAAATGGGCGATGGAATCGCCAAGATCACGATCAACCGCCCACAACTCCGTAACGCTTTCCGCCCACAAACAATTATTGAGTTAATCGAAGCTTTTAATTTGGCTCGCGACAATGAAGAGGTCGGCGTCATTATCTTTACTGGCGAAGGCACAGAAGCCTTTTGTTCAGGTGGTGACATCAGCGTTCGTGGTGATGATGGCTACTTGGGTGATGACAAGTTGGCTAAAAAAGGAATCGGACGTTTAAATGTTCTAGATCTCCAAGTTCAGATTCGTCGAACACCAAAACCAATCGTCGCAATGGTTGCAGGTTGGGCTATTGGTGGTGGACATGTTCTTCATGTTGTTTGCGATTTAACAATTGCGGCTGACAATGCAAAGTTTGGCCAGACAGGCCCGATGGTTGGATCATTTGATGGTGGTTACGGTGCTGGTTTATTGGCAGAACATGTCGGACAAAAGAAGGCCCGCGAGATCTGGTTTATGACCCGCGAGTACAACGCACAAGAGGCATTAGATATGGGATTGGTAAACACGGTTGTGCCAGTTGCAGAGCTAGAAGCTGAAACAGTTTCATGGTGTCGCGAAATGCTTCGTAACTCACCAATGGCTTTACGTTTACTCAAGGCAAGCCTAAACGCTGCAACAGATGGATTAGCTGGAGTTCAACAACTTGCAGGAGATGCAACTCTTCTTTTCTACATGACTGAAGAAGGTCAAGAAGGTCGCGATGCATACCAACAAAAGCGTAAGCCTGATTTTGGAAAATTCCCTAAGCGCCCATAATCCATGGATCAACAACTTCTCGACACTTTGCGCGTAATCGCGCTGCCTATGAAAACTAATTTTCGTGGCATAAATCTGCGGGAAGTTGCATTGTTTAAAGGTGAATACGGTTGGGGGGAGTTCTCTCCATTTCTAGAGTACGAGGATGCAGAAGCTGCCAATTGGTTGGCAAGTGCGATAGAGGCAGCAACAACGCCAAAACCAAAGCTTTATCGCACAACTATTGCGGTCAATGGAACGATTCCTGCGCTCAATGATGCGAAAGAACTAGAAGCCATTGTTGATTCTTACCCTAGAGTTATGAGTTTTAAAGTGAAGGTGGGAAATAACCTTGCTGAAGATTTAGCGCGTATCGGTGTTATTCGCCAGCTGCGTCCGGAAGCAAAGATCAGAGTGGATGTAAATGGACTCTGGAGCGTTGATCAGGCGGAAAAGTTTTTAACCTCAGTAGGTGAAATTGAGTATGTTGAGCAACCTTGTGCGACCCTGGAAGAGTTACGAGAGCTAAAGAAGAGAAGTTCAGTAAAGATTGTTGGAGATGAAATTCTGCGTAAGGCTGACAATCCATTTGAACTAGATTTAGATGGTGTGGTCGATTACTTAATGCTCAAAGTGCAACCTCTGGGCGGAATCAAGAGAGCCCATGCGATTGCAGAACATCACAAACTTCCAGTTGTGGTTTCCAGTGCTTTAGAAAGTGCGGTTGGCATTAATTACGGTTTAACTCTTGCTGCCTCCTTTGAGGAGATGAGCTTTGATTGCGGCCTTGGTACAGGATCTTTGTTAGCTCAAGATGTTGCTCATTTACCAATTACTAATGGAATGATGCAGATTTCAGAGTTCGAACCACAGTTAGATGGTTTGGATGTGGCTCCGGACCGGTATGAATGGTGGAAGAATCGGATTATGAGAACCGCGGAGCTGTTGAAGTGAATAACTCAACCTCGCTAGCCCGCGTTGTGGTTCGCCAGCTAATTGAATCTGGCGTTACCGATGTAGTTATCTCACCGGGATCACGTAATGCACCCCTGTCACTTGCCTTTTTTGCAGCAGCAGAACGCAATTTAATAAAGATTCATGTTCGGATAGATGAAAGAACAGCAGCATTTTTTGCACTAGGAGTCATTAAAGCAACAGGCAGACCTGTTGCGATTGTCTGCACAAGCGGAACCGCTGTCGCTAACTATCACCCAGCTGTTCTTGAAGCACACCATACAAATGCGCCATTACTTGTGCTCACCGCAGACCGCCCGGCGATGCTGCGAAAGACAGGTGCAAATCAAACAACTGAACAAGCTCGCATCTTTGGAAAGGCAGTTCGTTACTTTGCAGATATTGATGGCCCAGTTTTTCCCATGGAGCTACCTCTCGATAGTTTGAGAATGGGGCCAGTTCACCTCAACCTTCAATTTGATGAACCTTTACTGCCCGATGACTCCTCTGACTGGGTTTCTGAGATCTCTGTTGCGCCAAAGAGTTTTGTTAACCGAAGTAAATCCGCAACCTTGCGCCTAGTAGGTGCTCGCGGAGTCGTAGTTATTGGTCATGATCGAGGCGGATTACCTGTCGAGGAAATTACTAAGTTTACAAAGGTTCTTGGCTGGCCCGTCATTGCAGAAGATCCTTTGTCATTTCCTGATGCAGTGGCGCATGCATCTATTTTCTTAACTTCACAAGAGATCAGAAGTACTTTGATTCCTCAATCTGTTTTGGTTATTGGCCGAACAACACTTTCCCGATCTATTAATGCCTTTATCAAATCAAGCCCAATTCAATATGTTGTAGATCCACGTACAGCCACAGTAGATACTGATCGTCAAGCTGATCGTATTTTCACATCACTTCCTGATTTGCAAGGAGTTATTCAATCCGATGATTGGATCGCCACGTGGAACAAAGTTGCTGAAAGAACCAAGAAGCTCATCGCAACATTAGATGGTTGGAATGAAGCTGTTATTGCCCGCACAATTGCGGCAGCGATTCCTAATGACACAGCATTCTTTGTCTCATCATCTCGGCCAATTCGCGATCTAGAGGGTTTTGCCCTGCCACGTGGTGGCGTTGTTACCTATGCCAACAGAGGTTTAGCGGGCATTGATGGAAATATCTCTACTGCACTTGGAATTGCTTATGCTCACAAATCAACAATCGCCGTTCTCGGTGATCTTTCATTTTTATATGACCTAACTGGTTTGATCAATAAAGAAGAAATCAACTGCCGCTTTATTGTGATTAATAATGATGGTGGGGGAATATTTTCAACGCTACCTCAAAGAGGTGCACATGGTTTTGAAACAGTCTTTGGAACACCACATGGACTTAACCCAGCAGAGATTGCTAAGTCGATGGGTATTTCAGCAAAACAGATTTCTTCAATCAAGGATTTAGAGGCAGAGATCAAGGCGCCAGTTTTAGGTATCAGTGTTGTTGTCTGCGATGTTCCAGATCGTGAAAGCAATGCAGATAATCTAAAAGCAATTTACGCTTCTTTAAACTCTATGTAAGTGCACTACGCATGGGTGTGAACTTCGCGTAAGTCTCGGCAAGTTCAACCTCGGGATCGGAACCATCGACAATTCCACATCCTGCAAAGATCCGAATTGAATCTCCATTGATTTGGCCGCAGCGTAATGCAATTCCAAGTTCGCCATCTCCTGCAGCATCGATCCAACCAACTGGGCCTGCATATCGCCCACGAGACATTCCTTCTATTTCAGAGATCAACTTGGCTGCCTGCGGACGAGGTGTTCCACATACAGCAGCCGAGGGATGAAGTTGTTCCAAGATTGTAAAAGCATCAACATGTGAAAGGGTTTCAACTAATGCACCAGTTACATCGGTTGCAAGGTGCATGACATTTGCAAGGTGTAAAACAAATGGTGAATCCGGGACATTTGTTGATGAACAAAATGGTTCGATGGCATCAGCAACAGAGCGCACCGCATACTCATGCTCTGCAAGGTCTTTAGAGGAGCGCGCAAGTGAGGCCGCTAAAGCCAAATCCTTGGCATCATCTCCAGTTTTGCTAATAGTTCCAGCTAATACACGTGATGTGACCATTCCACGTGACAAGCGAAGCAAAAGCTCAGGAGTTGCACCTACTAATCCTGAGACAGCAAACTTCCAGGTAGTTGGATACTCCAAAGCGAGTTTGTTTAAGATCGCTCGCGGATCAATGGCCTTGCTAGATGAAACAGTTATGTCTCGAGCAAGTACAACTTTATCTAAATCTCCTTTTTGAATTCGAGCTACTGCGGTTGCAACTCGTTCCTTCCACAAAAGATCAGCTTGTGGCTCTTCATTCCAACTCATACTCCCATTAGAAAAGTGTTCTGGCTCAGTCTTTAACTCTGGTTGTGAATCTGAACCGATCCATGTGATCCAAGATTTTCCACTCTTTGTTCCAACAACAACTTGAGGAATAACGAGAACAGAAACATCTTCAGGCGAAAAGGAGAATGAAGCAAATAAAACTGGACCGGTGCCGCTTCCATGTACCGTGTTATTGACAGTGAATTTCTCTAACTGTTTTTCCCACCAGTGACGAGCGTCGGCAAATCTATGTGGACCGCTAACAGTTGTTGTTGCGTAAGTTCCCCACCCAACTAAACCTTCACCACTTCGAACCCATGCAAGAGGTTGCGAATCTGGAAGTAAATCCAGTAAGGACAAATGCTCGCCGAGGCGAGTTGTTGTCACCGGAACTAGTTGAGCCATGGGGGAAGAGATCTCCTGTTAATCGTGCCAGCCGTTAAAGTGGCGTTGAGTTGTGGATGAGCCTACTTCAAGGGAGAATAAGAGCATGTCCCGCGCTAATCTCAACAAAGATCCCGATGAGGTTGCGGCTATGTTTGATGGGGTCGCCAAGCGGTACGACCTGGTTAATGATCTTTTGAGTTTGGGTCGTACAAAGGCGTGGAGAAAAGCGGCGACAAAGATCATCGCTCCAAAGCCCGGAATGGTAATCCTGGATTTGGCAGCTGGTCCCGGCTCCTCATCGGAGCCCCTGCACAAGGCTGGTGCCACCGTCTTTGCCACGGATTTCAGTGAGGGGATGCTCGCTCAGGGGCGAAAGGCCCGTCCATATTTGAACTTCTCCAAGGCTGATGCCCTCAACCTGCCCTTCGAGGCGGATAAGTTCGATCTCGTGACCATCTCCTACGGCCTACGAAACACCGCCGATTTTGATAAGGCGCTGGCTGAGGCCCGCCGGGTCACAAAGCCAGGGGGGCGAATGGTGGTGGTGGAGTTCAGCCACCCAACTTGGGGTCCATTTCGTACCATTTATACCGAATATCTGATGAAGCTCCTGCCTGCGATCGCAAAGCGGAGCAGCTCCAACCCAGATGCCTACATCTACCTCGCTGAATCGATCCGGGCCTGGCCAGATCAGGCCGCCTTGGCGGCTCGAATGGAGAAGGCTGGTTGGAGCGGGGTCACCTGGAAAAACCTCACCTTTGGTGTTGTTGCAGTTCACAGCGGGATTAAGGGCTAGCGGTCATAGGCATACGCCTTTCGACCTTAGGATTTCGACCGTGAGCTCCAATCCATACATTCCCATCTTGGTAATCGGCGCAATAGGCCTTGGCTTTGCCGTTTTCTCAGTTGTCGCTGGCGCGCTCGCAGGTCCAAAGCGTTACAACCGAGCCAAGCTAGATGCGTATGAGTGCGGAATCGAACCTTCTCCGCAAGCAGCTGAAGGTGGACGTTTCCCAGTTAAATACTTTTTAACGGCGATGCTCTTCATCATCTTTGATATCGAAATCGTCTTTTTGTATCCATGGGCGGTTGCTTTTGACTCTCTTGGAATTTTTGGTTTGGTTGAAATGGTGATCTTCATTGGAACGGTTTTTGTTGCCTTTGCATATGTATGGCGCCGCGGCGGATTGGAATGGGATTAAAAATGGGTCTAGAAGAGAAAATCCCAAGTGGGTTTGTCTTAACCTCAGTTGAAAAACTTGCAGGTTACATGCGCAAAAACTCACTGTGGCCAGCAACATTTGGTCTGGCCTGTTGTGCAATTGAAATGATGGCTGTTGGTTCAGCTGCCAAGTACGACATCGCTCGCTTCGGTGGAGAAGTTTTCCGCGCCTCCCCACGTCAAGCAGATCTCATGATCGTTGCAGGTCGCGTATCAAACAAGATGGCTCCAGTTTTACGTCAGATTTACGATCAAATGTCTGCACCAAAGTGGGTTATTGCGATGGGTGCATGTGCCTCTTCCGGTGGAATGTTCAACAATTATGCAATTGTTCAAGGTGTAGACCATGTTGTTCCAGTTGATATCTATCTTCCTGGTTGCCCACCACGTCCCGAGATGTTGCTAGATGCAATTTTGAAGTTACATGAGCAAATCAGCGATACAAAGCTCGGTGCAAACCGTGCACAGGTCATCAAAGAAGTTGAACTTGCTGCCATGAATGCAAAGCCAACCCATGAGATGAAGGGCTTGCTTGCATGACAGATGGCATGTTTGGCGCAAAGGGCACGGGAGATACTTCAGGGTACGGCGGATTAGTTCGTCAGGCCGTTAATTTCGGCTCTTCGGAGCGCCCATATGGCTCATATTTTGATGAGGTTGCAGATGACCTGGAGCGCGCATACCCAGAGTTTTCAGATGCTATTGAACGAGTTGTTGTAGATCGTGGCGAATTAACTCTTCATGTAAAGCGTGAAAAGTTAGTTGAAGTTGCCTTCATTCTTCGGGACAAGTTGAAGTTTGAAATGTGCATGGGTGTTAATGGAGTTCACTACCCAGATCAAACAGGTCGTGAATTGCATGCTGTTTATCCATTACTTTCAATGTCAAAGAATCAGCGCATTCGTTTAGAGGTTTCAGTTCCAGATGCAGATGCACATATTCCTTCAGTTGTTGAAGTGTGGGCAGGAAACAACTGGCATGAGCGCGAGACATATGACATGTTCGGAATTATTTTTGATGGTCACCCAGGTTTAACTCGCATCCTGATGCCAGATGACTGGGAAGGTCACCCACAACGTAAGGATTACTCATTGGGCGGAATCGCTGTTGAGTACAAGGGCGCTACAACGCCACCTCCTAGTGAAAGAAGGAGTTACAAGTGACAACTTTTGATCCGTATGCACCTTCACGTGATACAACTGAAGGAAAAGTTTTCTCTGTTACTGGCGGAGATTGGGATGCACTTGTGCAAGAGATTGGTGCAGCCAAGGAAGAACGTGTTGTCGTTAACATGGGACCTCAACACCCTTCAACTCACGGTGTACTTCGCCTAGTTCTTGAACTAGAAGGCGAAACAATTACCGAAGCTCGTTGTGGAATTGGATACCTTCACACGGGTATTGAAAAGAATATGGAGTACCGCAGCTGGACTCAAGGAACAACATTTGTAACTCGAATGGATTACCTCGGACCATTACACAATGAAACCGCTTACTGCCTGGCAGTAGAGAAGCTTTTGGGTATCACCAACGATGTTCCAGAGCGCGCATCTGTAATCCGCGTAATGATGATGGAGCTCAACCGTATCTCTTCACACATGGTTGCACTGGGCACAGGAGCGCTAGAGCTAGGCGCTATGGGCCCTATGTTCTTTGCTTTCCGTGACCGTGAAACTGTTTTAGAGATCTTCGAAATGATCACCGGACTTCGCATGAACATGGCGTATATCCGTCCAGGTGGAGTCGCACAGGATCTACCAGAGGGTGCATTAACAAAGATTCGCGATGGCGTTAAGTTGATGCGCAAGAACTTTAAGGACAATGCAACACTTCTAATTGGTAACTCAATTTGGATGAAGCGCACACAAGGTATTGGTTACCTAGACCTAGCTGGCTGTACAACCCTGGGAGTCACTGGTCCTGTTCTTCGTGCGACTGGAATGCCTTGGGATCTTCGTAAGTTGCAGCCTTACTGTGGTTATGAAAACTACAACTTTGATGTTGTTACCGCTGATACCTGCGATGTTTACGGCCGCTTCTTGATCCGTATGAATGAATTGGAGCAATCACTTCGCATTATCGAACAATGTGTCGACAAGCTGGAAAAGCTTGATGGTGCACCAGTAATGGTTGCGGATAAGAAGATTGCTTGGCCTGCACAGCTTGCTCTTGGTGGAGATGGTCTTGGCAACTCACTCGATCACATTCGCCAGATTATGGGCACATCAATGGAGTCATTGATTCATCACTTCAAATTAGTTACAGAAGGTTTCCCAGTTCCTGCTGGTCAGGCATACGTTGCAATCGAATCTCCTCGCGGTGAACTAGGTGCATCAGTTGTGTCAGATGGCGGTACAAAGCCATACCGCGTTCACTTCCGTGAACCATCTTTCAATAACTTGCAAGCAACAGCAGCAATGAGTGAAGGCGGCATGGTTGCCGACATCATCGGCGCTGTAGCTTCAATTGATCCAGTTATGGGAGGCGTTGATCGCTAATGGCATTTTCATCTGAAGATCTTTCAATAATGGATTCGATTATCAAGCGTTATCCACGTTCTCGTTCTGCAATCATGCCTTTACTTCACTTCGTTCAATCAAAGGCTGGGTATGTAACAAATGAGGGTATTGAAGTCATTGCACAACTGCTAGATCTAGAGGCCGCTGAAGTCACTGCTGTATCTACCTTTTACACCCAGTACAAGCCAACCCCTGTTGGTGAGTACCACGTAGGTGTTTGCACAAATACTTTGTGCGCGATCATGGGTGGAGATGCAATCTTTGCTTCACTTAAGGATCATCTTGGAATTGGCAATGATGAAGTTACAGCTGATGGAAAAGTTTCTTTAGAACATATCGAATGTAACGCTGCATGTGATTACGCACCTGTTGTTATGGCTAACTGGGAGTTCTACGACAATCAAACTGTCGAGTCTGCAAAAGAGTTAGTTGATTCAATGCGTGCAGGTAATCCAAAGCCACCAACACGTGGACCAAATCGTTTGGTTACCTATAAAGAAGCTTCAGCTGTTCTTGCTGGATTAAATGACGGTCTTGCACATGAAGGTGTTCAAGCTGGCGAGCCAACATTGCTTGGCTTGAAACTTTCGAAAGAAGGCAAGTAATGACAAAGCTCGCTCCAGTTTTATCTGCGCACTGGGATGAAAAGGATTCATTTACCCTAGAAGGTTACAAGCGTCATGGTGGCTACAAGGCCGCTGAAAAAGCTTTGAAGATGGATCCAGATGCTGTCATTCAACTTGTTAAGGACTCTGGATTACGTGGTCGTGGAGGAGCAGGTTTCCCAACAGGTATGAAGTGGGGCTTTATTCCACAAGGCGATAACAAGGATCACTACCTAGTTGTTAATGCTGATGAGTCAGAGCCAGGAACTTGCAAGGACACACCATTGCTGATGGCAAACCCACACGTATTAATCGAAGGTTGCATCATCGCCTGTCATGCAATCCGTGCCAAGCACGCATTTATTTACATTCGTGGTGAGATCACACATGTTGCGCGACGAGTGAACCAAGCAATTGCTGATGCTTATGCGGCAGGAATTCTTGGAAATGGAATTGATGTTGTTCTACATGTTGGTGCAGGTGCTTATATCTGTGGTGAAGAAACAGCTCTTCTTGATTCACTAGAAGGCTTCCGCGGACAACCTCGTCTACGCCCACCTTTCCCTGCTATTGCGGGACTTTATGCACGTCCAACCGTTGTAAACAATGTTGAATCAATCGCATCTGTTCCAGCAATCGTCATGAATGGTGCTGAGTGGTATCAATCAATGGGAACTGAAAAGAGCAAGGGAACAACTCTTTACTCACTTTCAGGACATGTTGTAAACCCAGGTCAGTTTGAAGCACCATTAGGAATCACACTTCGTGAGATTTTGGATCTTGCAGGTGGAGTTCGCCCAGGACATAAGTTGAAGTTCTGGACACCAGGCGGATCATCAACACCATTATTTACAGATGCGCACCTTGATGTTCCATTGGATTACGAAGGTGTTGCCGCAGCTGGTTCGATGCTTGGAACAAAAGCTCTACAAATCTTTGATGAAACAACATGTGTTGTTCGTGCAGTACTTCGTTGGACAGAGTTCTACAAGCACGAATCATGTGGAAAGTGCACACCGTGCCGTGAGGGTACCTGGTGGTTAGTACAGATTCTTCGCGATCTTGAAGAAGGTAAGGGAACCGAAGCAGATCTTGCCAAGTTGCTAGATCTTTGCGACAACATCATGGGCCGTTCATTCTGCGCACTTGGTGATGGAGCAACTAGCCCAATTACATCTTCAATCAAGTACTTCCGTGAGGAATACATCGCACACGTAACCAATGGTTCATGCCCATTTGATCCAGTTGCATCAACACTATTTGTTGGGGCAGGTGCATAAGTGAGTACTGAAGTTTCAGAGATGATCACAGTTGTAATTGACGGCTTTGAAGTAACAGTTCCGAAGGGAACGCTGGTAATTCGTGCCGCAGAACAACTAGGAATTCAGATTCCTCGTTTTTGTGATCACCCATTACTTGATCCTGTTGGTGCATGCCGTCAGTGTTTAGTTGATATTGAAATTAATGGTCGTGCATTTCCAAAGCCACAAGCTTCTTGCACGATTCCGGTAGAGCCAGGAATGATCGTAAAGACCCAATTAACCTCACCAGTGGCTGAAAAAGCACAGCGCGGAGTTATGGAGCTTTTGCTTGTAAATCACCCACTTGATTGCCCGGTCTGTGACAAGGGTGGCGAGTGCCCACTTCAGAATCAAGCAATGAGTAATGGTCAAGGCTCATCACGTTTTGAAGGTGTTAAGCGCACCTTTGAAAAGCCCATCAACATCTCTTCTCAAGTTCTTCTAGATCGCGAGCGTTGCGTTCTCTGTGCTCGTTGCACACGTTTCTCAGAGCAGATTGCCAGCGACCCATTTATTACTTTGAATGAACGTGGAGCGTTGCAACAAGTTGGTATTTATGAGAACCAACCTTTCGAGTCTTATTTTTCTGGAAACACAGTTCAGATCTGTCCAGTAGGCGCACTCACTGGCGCGGCATATCGTTTCCGTGCCCGTCCATTTGATTTGGTTTCAACTCCATCAGCATGTGAGCATTGTGCATCTGGTTGCGATATGCGTACCGATGTTCGTCGTGGAAAGACTTTGCGTCGCTTAGCAGGAGAAGATGCATCAGTTAACGAAGAGTGGAATTGCGATAAGGGTCGTTGGGCATTTAAGTATGTAACGGCAGCTGATCGCCTTAAAGTTCCAATGATCCGTAACTCATCAGGTGAATTAGTTGAAGCATCGTGGCCAGAGGCGCTTGCCGTTGCTGCAGAGGGTCTTAAATCTGCAAAGGCTGCGGTTCTTGTTGGTGGCCGTGCAACTCATGAGGATGCATATGGATATAGCAAGTTTGCACGTGTTGCTTTAGGTACAAATGACATTGATTTCCGTTCACGTCTTTCATCGGATGAAGAGCGGGATTTCATCGCCTCGCGTGTAGTCGGCTCATCGACAACTTATCGAGACATCGATAAGGCTGATCAAGTTCTTCTAGTTGGTTTTGAGCCAGAGGAAGAGTCACCGATTGTTTTCCTACGTATCAATAAGCAGTTCCGTAAGCGTGCTTTGAAGGTAGTTTCAATCGGCTCAAAGGAATCTATCGCGGTAGAAAAACTAAAGGCTGAGTTTGTAAAGGTCGCACCAGGACAAGAAGCAGCTGCTATTGCTGCGCAAAAACTGACAGATAAGTCGGTCATTCTTGTGGGGGAGCGTGCATCAGAAAGCGCAGGCGCACTCACAGCCGTAGCAGCACTTGCTGATTCAACTGGTGCCAAGCTTGCTTGGATTCCACGCCGTGCAGGAGAGCGCGGTGCAATCGAAGCTGGAGCAATTGGAAATCTATTGCCTGGTGGTCGCCCAGTAAGTGATGCAGCCGCTCGTGTAGATATCGCAGCGGTATGGAATACCGATTCAATTCCTGCTGAAGTTGGTCGCTCCACCTCTCAAATTATTGAAGCGGTAAATGCAGGGCAGATCGGTGCGCTATTAGTTGGAGGAGTTGATCCACTCGATGGTGACAACAGCCATGCAGCACTTGCCGCTCTTGGTAAAGCATTTGTAGTTTCACTTGAGATTGCACCTAGCGCGGTAACAGCTCGTGCAAATGTTGTTCTTCCAGTTGCCGCGGTGACAGAGAAGTCTGGCTCCTTCCTCAACTGGGAAGGTCGCGCTCGATCATTTGATGCAGCTGTTGCCGATTCGCTCAATCGCAGTGATTTGAGAATTCTCTCCATGATTGCTGAAGAGATGGGTATCTCATTAAATCTTGGAACAGTAACTGCAGCTGCGAAAGAAATTGCATCACTAGGGGCTTGGGATGGTGCTCGTGCAAACTTCAACAAGGTTGCTCCTCAGTCACAGCCAACCCTTAACAGTGATCAAGCCTTGATTACCTCATGGCGTCGTTTGTTGGATCTTGGAACTTTACAGGAGGGTGAAGAACACCTTGCTGGTACTGCTCGCAGAACCGTTGCAGTTATCTCACCCAAGCGCGCTCAAGCAATGGGTGTAGTTGATGGTGATCAGCTGAAGATCTCAACAGCACAGGGCTCAGTAACACTTTCAGCGCTGGTTGAAAACATTCATGATGATGCTGTCTGGGCGCCTCGTAACTCACGTGGTTCTCAATTGTTGGTAAACCTAGGCGTCGCACATGGCGCAGTAGTTACGGTGGTGAAGGCATGACAAATGCACAACTAATTGCAGCAGATCCAGGCTGGCTCATTCTCGTCAAAGCGCTACTGGTATTTGCAGGATGCGTAGTACTAACACTGCTGGCGGTATGGGGAGAACGACGCCTCGTGGGTCGCATGCAACAACGCCCAGGACCAAACCGTGTAGGTCCCTTTGGTTTAATTCAATCATTAGCCGATGGTGTGAAGCTTGCACTTAAAGAGGACATCATTCCAACAGCGGCTGACAAGATTGTTTTTGTAATCGCTCCAATCATCAGCGCCACAACAGCATTTATGGCTTTTGCAGTAATTCCAATTACTGGCGAAGTTAATTTATTTGGTCAGCAGACAGCTATGCAGTTAACAGATTTACCGGTCGGAGTTCTTTACATTCTGGCTGTTGCATCTGTTGGTGTCTACGGAATTGTCTTAGCTGGATGGTCTTCGGGATCAACATATCCATTGCTCGGTGGACTTCGCTCAAGCGCCCAAGTTATTTCATATGAAATCGCTATGGGACTCTCACTTGTTGCCGTCTTTATCTATGCAGGTTCGATGTCAACATCAGAGATCGTTGCTGCTCAATCTTCATGGTGGTACGCAGTAGTGCTGTTCCCATCATTTGCAATCTACGCGATCTCTATGGTTGGCGAAACAAACCGTGCACCATTTGACCTTGCAGAAGCAGAAGGTGAACTCGTAGGTGGTTTCCACACCGAGTACTCATCACTCAAATTTGCTCTCTTCTTCCTGGCTGAATACATCAATATTGTTGCTGTATCAGCACTTGCAACAACCCTGTTCTTGGGTGGTTACAAAGCGCCTCCAGGGCTTGGCTTTACTGAAGCCTGGCTCGGTGGCTGGTTTACGGCGGTGTGGTTCTTCGCCAAGGTAATTACATTCTTCTTCGTCTTTGTGTGGCTACGTGGAACACTTCCACGTCTTCGTTACGACCAGTTCATGCAGTTTGGTTGGAAGGTTTTGATTCCAATTTCAATTCTTTGGATCTTGGTAGTTGCAACATTGCGCGTTCTCTCACTCCAGGGAGCTCCACGTTCAGTGGTTATTGCATTTGCAAGCACTGTTGTGGTTCTCATCATGGCGGTCAATATTGGTTTTGAAAACTCGAAGAAGAAAAAGGAAGCTGCTGTTGCCGATGGTGACAATAAAGAAGCACCTTCCTTTGCTGTCCCTTCATTACCTATGGAGGTTTCAACTATTAATGTCTCAAAGAGCATAGGAGGCGACCGTGGCTGAAAACCTCGAACCGTTAAAGCCCAAGGATCTTGGAATTAACGATGTTGAATTTTATGAAGTAGAGCAGACACCATCAGTTGGTTTCTTTGGTGCTATGAAAGGGTTTTGGGTTACCTTCTCAACGATTTTCAAAAAGCCATTAACCGTTGAGTATCCAGAGGTTAAGGCGCCAACGCAAGAGCGCTTCCATGGTCGTCACCAACTGAATCGTCACCCAGATGGTTTAGAAAAGTGCATTGGTTGCGAACTTTGTGCATGGGCATGCCCGGCAGATGCGATTTATGTTGAGGGTGAAAGCAACACTGAAGAAAATCGTATGTCTCCAGGTGAGCGTTACGGCAAGGTGTACCAAATCAACTACCTACGTTGTGTTTTCTGCGGATTATGCATTGAGGCTTGCCCAACTCGAGCGTTAACCATGACAAACGAGTACGAGCTTGCAGATGATTCTCGTGCCAAGTTGATCTTTGAAAAGCAGGATCTACTAGCTCCATTGCGCCAAGGAATGCTTATGCCACCACATCCAATGTATCCAGATATGACTGATACCAACTATTACAACGGTGACGTGAAGGGTGCGCACCCATCACAGGCTAAGGATGTCCAGCCATGATGCAATTAGCTCTAGAGGTTGGGCAAACTGCTAAACCTGAAGCGGTTATGTTTTGGATTCTTGGTCCAATGGCGGTTATTGCAGCCCTTGGGATGTTGCTTGTAAAGAAAGCTGTCCACTCTGCGATTTTGATGGCATTTGTAATGGTTGTATTGGCAATCTTTTACATCGCACAGGATGCGGTCTTCCTTGGAATTGTCCAAGTAGTTGTTTACACCGGAGCGGTAATGATGCTCTTCCTGTTTATTTTGATGTTAGTTGGTGTTGATACATCCGATTCATTAACTGAAACTATTGCTGGACTACGACCAATCGCCATTACAGCCGCAGTTGGCTTCGGAGGATTAATGGTTGCGTTACTAGGACGGGCAACTTTAGGTCGCCAAGCAGTGGGACTATCTGGTGCAAATTCAAATGGAAATGTTGAAGGTATCGCATTTGAACTCTTCTCAACATATGTGTTCCCATTTGAAGTAGTTTCAGCGCTATTGATCACTGCAGCTATGGGTGCGATGGTTCTTGCACATAGCCAACGCACAACTGCTCGACCAACTCAACGCCAACTTTCCATCAATCGTTTCCGAGGTAAGTCGTTGGCCAGTGCAGCTGGACTCCCTGGTCCTGGTGTTTACGCTCGCCATAACGCGGTAGATGTTCCAGCTCTTCTTCCAGATGGAACCCCGGCTCCAACCTCTGTTAACGCCAGCCTTGAGGCACGCGGAGATATGTTGGATTACAAGAGCTTTGACCTTGCTGAAGTTAATACTCAGATTGAGGAGGAGAAGTAATGGACGCCTCCAATTACCTGTATATCTCAGCGCTCCTCTTTACTATCGGAGCTGTTGGCGTAGTTGTTCGACGTAACGCAATCGTTGTGTTTATGTGTATCGAACTCATGCTCAACGCTGCAAACCTCTCATTTGTGACCTTTTCTCGAATCAACGGAAATCTCGATGGTCAAGTTATGGCTTTCTTTACGATGGTTGTAGCTGCCTGCGAGGTTGTGGTTGGTCTTGCAATTATCGTGACAATTTACCGATCACGCCGATCAGCATCTGTTGATGATGCTAGTTTGTTGAAGCGATAGTTATGACAACTTCAACTTCGCTCATTTACTTAATTGCGCTTCCACTAGCTGGTGCAGCGATTCTTCTTTTAGGTGGACGTCGCACAAATAAGTGGGGACACCTACTTGGTACTGTCATGTCTGCATCCTCATTTGGTGTGGGTCTTTATCAATTGATGTTGATGCTCGACCGCCCAACAGAGCAACGTCCCATCACGCAAAAACTCTTTGAGTGGATCCACGTAGGGGATTTCAAGGTTGATGCAGGGTTGTTGTTAGATCAACTTTCAATTTGTTTTGTGCTTCTCATTACCGGTGTAGGAACCTTGATCCATGTTTACTCAATTTCTTACATGTCTGAGGATAAAGATCGCCGACGTTTCTTCGCTTACCTGAACCTCTTTATTGCAGCGATGTTGCTTTTGGTTCTCGGTGATAGCTACCTCAGTTTGTATGTTGGTTGGGAAGGCGTGGGTCTTGCCTCTTACCTACTTATTGGTTTCTGGAACCAAAAGCCTGCTTATGCAACAGCTTCGAAAAAAGCATTTGTTATGAACCGTGTCGGTGATATGGGCTTGTCATTTGCAATCATGATCGCCTTTGCAACCATGGGCACGGTTTCCTTTGTAGGCGTTCAAGAGCAGGTAAACAACACCTCTGAAGCTGCGCTAACAGCGATGGGAATCATGCTCTTAGTAGCAGCGGCTGGAAAGTCAGCCCAGTTCCCATTACAGGCATGGCTTGGCGATGCGATGGCTGGACCAACACCTGTTTCAGCGCTAATTCACGCAGCAACAATGGTTACCGCCGGTGTGTATTTGATAACTCGCTCCAACTTTGTCTTTGATGCCGCACCTACCGCACAACTTGTTGTAGTAATTGTTGGTGCAATTACTTTGATGTTTGGTGCCTTAATCGGTACCGCTAAAGATGACATTAAGAAAGCGTTAGCAGCTTCAACTATGTCTCAGATCGGATACATGACTTTGGCTGCCGGATTAGGCCCAGTCGGATATGCATTTGCAATCATGCACTTACTTACACATGGTTTCTTCAAGGCAGGAATGTTCTTGGGTGCTGGTTCTGTAATGCATGGAATGAATGATGAAGTAAATATGCGCAAGTACGGCGCACTTCGTAAGTTCATGCCAATTACATTCGTAACCTTTGGACTTGGATATCTGGCGATCTTGGGTGTTCCACCATTTGCTGGTTTCTACTCCAAGGATTTGATTATTGAAACAGCATTTGATGCAGGTGGTGCCAAGGGAATTATTCTGGGTATTACAACTTTGATAGGTGCATCAATCACAGCTTTTTACATGACCCGCGTAATGATTCTTACATTTACAGGAACAAAGCGTTGGGATGATGATGCACATCCACATGAGTCTCCATGGTTGATGTGGTTGCCAATGGCGATCCTTGCAATCGGTTCAGTCTCATCTGGTTACTTGCTTTCACGTGGTGATGCTCTTGAAAACTGGCTACACCCACTCTTTAATCACAGCGATGAGTATCAAAAGCATTTAATTGAGCCAATTGTTGTTTCTGCAATGGCGCTTACTATGGTGTCAATCGGTGTTGCGATCGCTTACTTCAAGTATGCGCGCCGAGAGGTTCCTTCAGTTGCCCCTGAAGATGTTTCAATCTTTACCAAGGTTGCACGTCAAGATTTGATGCAGGATCGCTTCAATGAGGCTGTCTTTATGCGACCAGGCCAGGCACTTACAACGACTTTAGTTGCTGCTGATGAGGCTGTTGTAGATGGCGCAGTTCGCGGTGTTGGCCAAGTAGCCATGAGCTCAGGTTCTGCGCTACGTGGCCTACAAAATGGCTATGTTCGCAGCTATGCCGCAATGATTTTGGTTGGCGCAATTGCGTTAATCGGAGCTATTTGGGTGGTGGTTCAGTAATGAAGTGGTTATCACTGTTAATGCTTCTACCACTTGCTGGTGCAGCAATTATTTCTGCGCTCCCAAAGAGTAATGAAAAGGCTGCTAAGCAGGCAGCTCTCGGTACGACACTTGTTGTAATGGCCGCAACCATCGCAATGGCTGTCGGTTTCCAACGTGACAATGTTGATCTTCAGTTTGTTGAAAAGTACGAGTGGATCCCAAGCTTTGGAATCAACTTTTCCTTAGGTATAGATGCAATTGCACTTGTCTTGATTTTAATGTCAACAATCCTTGCGCCAATCGTTGTTCTTGCTGGCTGGGATGAGGCTCATGGCGGTCGTTGGAGTGTGAAGACGTTTTACATCCTTATCCTTGTTTTAGAGACAATGATGATCGGCGTGTTTGCCGCAACAGATCTCTTCCTGTTTTACGTAATCTTTGAAGCAATGTTGATTCCGGTGTACTTCCTTATAGGAGGGTACGGAACAGGTGAGCGCGCCGCAGCTGCGGTTAAGTTCTTGCTGTACTCATTGTTTGGCGGTTTATTGATGCTGGCATCAATCATTGCGCTCTATGTAATGTCTGGCAATCAAGGTGGACATACCTTCGATATCGACAAACTCTCACAACTTCAGATGAGTTCAACAACTCAGAACCTGTTGTTCCTTGGATTCTTTATCGCTTTTGCAATCAAAGCACCGTTGTGGCCATTCCACACCTGGTTGCCAGATGCCGCAAAGTCAGCAACTCCTGGTACTTCGGTACTCCTACTTGGTGTCCTCGACAAGGTCGGAACCTTCGGAATGATCCGTTACTGCCTCACCTTGTTTCCTGATGCAAGTAAGACATTTACTCCTTTGATTATGGTTCTTGCCGTTATCTCTATTCTTTATGGCGCATTTTTAGCAATAGGTGCAAAAGATATTAAGCGTTTAATCGCATATACATCTATCTCTCACTTTGGTTTCATCACCTTAGGTATCTTTGCCATGACTAGCCAGGCTCAAAGTGGTGCGATTTTGTATATGTTTAACCATGGTTTCTCAACCGCAGCGCTATTCGTAGTAGCTGGCTGGATGATTTCTCGTCGTGGCTCTTCAACGATTGCAGATTTTGGTGGCCTTCAAAGAATCACTCCAATTATGGCGTGGAGCTTCTTTATCGCAGGTTTGTCTTCGCTAGCGCTACCAGGGCTATCAAGCTTTGTGAGCGAGTTCTTAGTTCTAGTTGGAACTTTCACTCGTTACCCAGTGCACGCGGTTATTGCTACCTTCGGTATCGTATTAGCTGCTCTATACATTTTGATTCCAGTTCAAAAAGCGCTGCATGGTCCTACAACACCTGGCAATGAAAACCTTAAGGATCTTAACCTCCGCGAAAAAATTGTTATCGCACCAGTTATTGCAATCATCGTAGTTTTGGGCTTCTACCCATCACCTTTGTTGAATGTAATCAATCCGGCGGCAAAACAAGTCGTCTTGCAGATGGGTTTCACTGATCCTGCACCAACCAATGGGGGCAAGTAATGACATTTACATCACCAGTTCTTTCCTACACATTACTTTCACCCATCTTGATCCTGCTAGCAGGAGCGCTGATTGGTGTTCTAGTTGAGGCATTTGCATCTAAGGAACGTCGCCCGGTAATTCAATTAACCCTTTCACTTGGAACTCTAATTATTGCTCTGATGCAGCTTTGGAGAATCCGAGGGGAACAATCACTAACTCCCGCTATGGGCTCTTTGGTGTTTGACGGTGCTGCAGTTCTGATTCAAGGATCAATCCTGATCATTGCAATCATCTCCATTTTCTTGATTGCAGACACTGAACAATTCACACCTCTTGCCGCTTCTCTACCAGGCTCTGCTGAAGAGCGTGAAGCGACGCAAGCTGGCAATCAGGTAACTGAGGTCTACCCACTTACATTATTTGCAGTTTCAGGAATGATGATCTTCCCAGTGGCAACTGATTTGATCATGCTATTTGTTGCACTCGAAGTACTGTCATTGCCCTTGTATTTAATGGCCGGACTTTCACGTCGTCGTCGCCTGGCATCACAGGAGTCAGCTCTCAAGTACTTCCTTTTAGGCTCATTTGCATCAGCCTTTTTCCTCTTCGGAGCCGCTTATTTATATGGCTTCTCTGGTTCAATCTCCTTCTCAGGTATTCAGGCAGCGGTAGTTGGCGGTACCGGAAATGATGTTCTCCTTCTGATTGGAATGTCATTTCTTTCCATTGGTTTGCTCTTCAAAGTTGGCGCAGTTCCATTCCACTCTTGGTCACCAGATGTTTACCAAGGCGCTCCGACTCCAATTACAGCATTCATGGCAGCTGCGACAAAGGTTGCTGCATTTGGCGCGATGCTTCGCATTTACTACACAGTGTTTGCTAATGCAGAATGGTCTTGGATTCCTGTTATCTCAGCTATCGCAATTGTCAGCATGATTTTGGGATCACTTGTTGCGATTGCTCAGCGCGATGTGAAGCGCATGTTGGCTTACTCATCCATCGCTCATGCAGGATTCTTGCTTTCTGGAATCATCGCTCTTAACAAGGCTGGATTAGATGCATCTATCTTCTACTTATTTGCCTACGGAGTTGCAACAGTTGGTGGATTTGCGGTCGTGACTTTAGTTCGTGATTCATCGGGAGAAGTCACCGACCTCAATCGTTGGAAGGGACTTGGTAAGCGTTCACCATTTGCCGCCTCTGCATTTGCGCTCTTCCTACTGGCCTTTGCTGGTATTCCACTCACAAGCGGATTCATTGGAAAGTTTTCAATCTTCTCGGCTGCATATGAAAACGGCGCAACAGCGGTTGTGATCACTGGTGTGCTTTCAAGCGCGATTGCAGCCTTCTTCTATATTCGAGTTATTGTTTTGATGTTCTTCACAGATCCGGTTGAAGATGGAACAGCGGTTGAGGTTCCATCAATTCTTACCCGTGCAACTGTGGTTATCGCAGCGGTAATTACCTTAGCGTTAGGTATCTATCCAGCGCCGGTTCTTGATTTCATAACAGACTTAGCGATTTTCATTCGCTAATGTCCACTTTTGGCATTCCCCATGTTGCGCCCGCATTAGCGACGCAACTTGTTAGCCAAATGGCCGAGGTTGAATCCTTACTTCGTAGCCACACTCGGAGCGAGTACCCATTTGTAGATGAGACGGCCCACCACCTTGTGGCAGCTGGCGGAAAGCGTTTACGCCCTTTGTTGACCCTTTTGACCGCTCAATACGGGGATCCAACAGGTCAAGGTGTTATCGCCGCAGCTGTGGCTTGCGAGATAACCCATCTCGCAACCTTGTATCACGATGATGTTATGGATGAAGCACCACTTCGTCGTGGAGTTGAAAGTGCAAATATGCGTTGGGGTAACACAATTGCAATTCTGACTGGAGATTTTCTCTTTGCAAAATCATCAGATCTTTTAGCAGATCTTGGCCCTGCAGCTGTCCGCTTACAAGCGCGCACCTTTGAGCGTTTAGTAATCGGACAGATTATGGAGACACAAGGGCCTAACCCCGGACAAGATCCATTGGAGCATTACCTAAAGGTTGTGGCTGATAAAACTGGTTCACTCATTGCAGCCTCTGCTCGTTATGGCGGAATGATTTCGGGCGCACCGGCAGAAATTACCGACACAGTAACTATCTTCGGTGAAAAAATCGGTGTTGCATTCCAATTAGCAGATGATGTTATTGATATTGCTAGCGAATCAAATCAATCTGGTAAAACCCCTGGCACAGATCTCCGCGAAGGCGTTCCTACCCTTGTAACTCTCAATGTCATGAAATCAAATGATCCAGGAGATGCAGATCTCAAGCGGCTGTTAAGTGCGCCTATCGAGGATGAAGCCACGGTTCAACAGGTCTTGGTTGCGCTACGAAACCACAAAGCACTTGATGAATCGCGCGAACAATTATTTATGACTGCGAAGGAAGCACGCAGTGCATTGGGTCCACTTCCAATCAATGATGCAACAGGTGCGTTGATGTCGCTATGCGACGCTGTTATTGACCGTTCTGCTTGATTTAATCAAATCAATCGCTAAGGTCACAAGCGCTGCCCAAATAATCAAGAATCCAATCCAGCGAGCTGTTGGCATATCCTCATTCAATACCCAAACACCAATAGAAAACTGAAGCGTTGGGGTTATATATTGAAGTAATCCAATAGTTGTAAATGGAAGTCTGTTGGTTGAACCATTGAAAAGCAGAAGCGGGATAGCGGTTACCGCACCTGCGCTAATGAGCAATGCGGTTAAGCCCCAGCCATGCCCAAACTGTCCCGTGCCTTGATTGCCTATATAAATCAGGTATGCCAGGTAGAAAATAGATGAAATGAGGGTCTCTATTGCAAGCCCCTCAAGAGCCCCCAGCCCTAGCTGCTTCTTGATCAGCCCGTAACTTCCCCATGAAACAGCTAAGGCAAGAGCGATCCAGGGTAGGCGACCGTAATCAAAGGTCAGAACCAAAACTCCAATAGATGCGATTGTGACCGCTGCCCATTGCAAAGGACGCATCTTTTCTTTCAGGAATATTACGCCGAAGCCAATGATGATCAAAGGGTTGATGTAGTAACCCAGCGATGCTTCTACAACATGCTCATTGTTGGTAGCCCAGATGTAAACCAACCAATTAATTGAAATCAACATGGAGGATAGGAAGAGCTTTACTGCAACTGTTGGACGTTTTAATGTAGCAAGGGTTGATTTCAGCGCTTTAGTTGCTGCCAAAACAATTAAACAAAAAACCAATGTCCACACCGCACGGTGAGAAACAATTTCTAGGGGATTGGCTGGTTCAAGCAGCGGCCAGTACAGAGGAAATGCACCCCATAAAGAGTATGCACTTATGCCAAATAAAAGACCGAGCTTGTTTTTACTCAATTATCTAAAGTTCGTGAATTGAACAGCGAAGTCCCAGCCACCATCTTTGATCATGGCCATTGTTTCCTGTAGATCATCGCGACTCTTGGAACTCACTCGAAGTTCATCACCTTGGATCTGAGTCTTCACAGATTTTGGACCCTCATCACGAATTTTCTTTGCAATCTTCTTCGCATTCTCAGTCGAGATGCCCTCCTTCAAAGGGGCAGCGATCTTGTAAATCTTTCCTGAAAGTTGAGGAGCGCCAGCATCAAGGTGCTTTAGTGAAACTCCACGCTTGATCATCTTGTCCTTCACAACATCTAGAGCCGCCTTTGCTCGCTCTTCAGTGTCGGCTTCAATCAAAATCTTGTCGCCTTCAAGTTCAATCTTTGAACCTGTGTTCTTGAAATCAAAGCGGGTCTCGATCTCACGGACCGCCTGATTAATGGCGTTATCGAGCTCCATACGGTCGATCTTGGAGGTTACGTCAAAACTGCTTTCTGCTGCCATGGTGATGGCTCCTTCACTCTAAAAACGCGTTTTGTGCGCGTACCTGCCTAAGGTATCCTTTCCCTTCGCACTATCCATAATTGCCGCACTACTTGTTCGACCTTGGCGGGTTGCCCGAGCGGCCAATGGGAGGGGACTGTAAATCCCCCGGCTCTGCCTTCGAAGGTTCAAATCCTTCACCCGCCACCACAGCTTTTCTACAGCCATCTCTGTTGCATCTTGTTTGCAAGTCGACAACTCGGATACCCACTAATAACATTTGCACTGGTCACGAGTTCCAGCATTAAGCCCCGGCTAACTGGACGGCAACCCTCCACCGCGGCGGGGTGC
>JACCDU010469166.1_pt1 | contig 38043 bp, 25 predicted proteins | sample 7446081 | NCBI WGS metagenome assembly JACCDU01 (sample SAMN15323447, study PRJNA562643) | freshwater metagenome | isolation source: river surface water | place: USA:Blue River Watershed | collected 2017-08-17
GAGCAGGCGGCAGAACCAGCGGTTCAGCCACGCGGAACGGAAGACGGTGTTGTGGCCGAGTTCGTGGACCCCGTTGATCAGGAAGGCGGCGATCACCCCATAGAGGAAGACCCCGAGAGCGGCCCAGCCCCACGCGTGCGCGAGGCCGGCCCGGATCGCGAGGACGGCCGGCGCGGCGAGGATGGCGAGATAGCCGAGGGTCTGCGCCGCGCCCCGCAGGTTGCTGCGCACGTGCAGCGACTTCATCGCGCCCGGCGGCAACGGGGACCGATACCACTCGATTCCCTTCGGTCGGCGCGCTTCCTCGGTGAAGTGGCGCAGCGGCGGCTCGGCGGTCAGCCGCGGATCGGGGGCGTCGGGCACGGAGGAACTCATGGCGTCAGCTTAGCACAGATCCCGATGTTTGACTTTCAGCTTGGGTGCGCGATACGAAATCGAACATGCCGCGCGCTGAGTGGATGCATCACCCGAAGTTGATCCTGCCGCTGGATGTGCCGGGGATGCCGGGGATGTTGCAGCTGGGGCGGTACAACCAGACGGTCGCCCATGCAGCGCTCGATGACCACCAGCATGACGGTGCGATCGAAATTTGCCTCCTCGTCCGCGGTCGCCAGACGTACGTGGTGGAGGGTCGGGTCTACGAGTTGAAGGGTGGGGACGTTTTCCTGACGCATCCTGGGGAGGTGCACAGCACCGGCTCGCGGCCGCAGGAGAAGGGAGTGCTGTACTGGCTGATCCTCGGCCTCCCGCGGCGGGGTGGGGGGCTGCCGGGACCGAAGGGGGGCGCCCTGGCGAATGCCCTGCGGGCCCTCCCGCGTCGGCATTTTCCCGGAGACGCGAGCCTGCGGGAACATTGCGACGCGATCATGCGCCTCCAACTCGGAGCGGACGGACCGCTGCGGTCAGCGGCGATCTGGCACCACGTGAGCGGTTTTCTGCTGCGCGTGATCGCCTTGGCCTCCGTCGACCCCTCGGGACGCCACGGCGGCTCGCTGCGGCCGGTGCTGGAGTACATTGAGCGTCACCTCGACACTCCACTTCCGCTCCCCGAACTGGCGGCCAAGGCACGGTTGTCGCTGCCTCGATTCAAGGTCCGCTTCCGGGAGGAATGCGGCATGCCCCCGGGCGAGTACGTTTTGCGCGCCCGGGTGATCCGCGCTGAGCAACTCCTGCGCGAGACCGAGCGTCCCATCACCCACATCGCCCACGACCTCGGGTTCTCGTCGTCGCAGTACTTCGCCACGGTCATGAAGCGCTACACGCGGCTGTCGCCCAGCGCCTTGCGGCGAAGGGGCGCGGGCTCACGTCCTGGTCCAGTCCTTCTGCGCCGGTGATCTGCGAGCCGGACTTTGGCCGAGAATCTGCTTGGACGCGGTTGGGTTAAGACACAGACTATGCGCTCGTTGACCCTACCCCCGCATCAGCGGAGGCCTCTCTTTTTCACCATGCAAACCCGTATAACCTCATCCTTCGCGCGAGGGCTTCTCGCCTTCGCGTTGGCTGGATCTGCCTCCGCCGCCTTCGCCCAGGCCGTCGCCACGACACCGACCCCGGCGGCTGACGCCAAGTCGTCGGAAACCGTGAAGCTCGACAAGTTCGTGGTCACGGGCTCGTCCATCAAGCGTCCGGCCGATGAGGGCGCGCTGCCGGTCGCGGTGTTCACCAAGCTCGATCTCGAGCAGGAGGGCATCGCCAGCGCCGAGCAGCTGATCATGAACCTCAACATCAACGGCAACGGCCTCGACAACCTCGCGTCGAACGCCGACGTCGTCGCCGGTGCCCAGCGCGGCAACAACGGCGCGAGCTCCGCCAACTTGCGCGGCCAGGGTTCCAATGCCACGCTGATCCTTCTCAACGGTCGCCGCGTCGCTTCGCACGGCCTGAACGGTGGCGTGGTCGACCTCAACTCGATCCCCTTCGCCGCGATCGAGCGCGTCGAGGTCCTGAAGGACGGCGCTTCCGCGATCTACGGCACCGACGCGATCGGCGGCGTGATCAACTTCATCACCAAGACCGATTTTCAGGGCGTGGTCGCGAATGCCTCGGCCGACGTCACCGAGGACGGTGGCGGTAACCTCTTCCGCTACTCGCTGGTCGGTGGCTGGGGCAGCCTCGACAAGGACGGTTGGAACATCATGGCGTCGCTCGCCGTCGCCGATCACAAGCGTCTCGACGGTGACCAGCGCGACTTCGTCAACACGTTCCAGCCCAATCGCGGTCTTTCGCCCGACACCCGCGGCACTCCGGTCGCCACGCTGTTCGCGATCAATGGCCAGCGCACTGTCCTGAGCAGCGGCGCCGCCACTGTGGCGGGTGCCGGCACCGGCCCGATCGACCCGGCCGACGCCACCGCCACCTTGCGCGTGAACGGCATCAACGTCGTCGACCTGCCGACCTTCACCGGTGGCTACACCGGCCTTGATGGCATGGGACCCTACGACGAGCGTCTCTGGGCCACCGCCGCGTCGAAGTACGGCTCCGCCTGGGACACCGGCCGCGCCGCCGTGCTGCAGCAGCCGGTCAAGAACACGAACTTCGTCGGCCGCGGTTCCTACAAGCTCGGCCGCCATCTCGCGACCATCGAGGCCGTGATCGGCCGCTCGGACTCGACCAAGAGCTTCTCCCCCAATCAGTGGTCGACCGCGGCCTCGACGGCCGCGGGGGCCCAGCCGACGACGACGACGGCGAATGGAACGGTGGTGCCGAATCCGCTCTTCAACCTGCTCTATCCGAGCAAGGGCGCCGACTATAACCGGATCTTCAACTCCCTGGTGGCGTACTTCCCGGCCCTCGAGGCTAACCGCGGTCTACCGATGGCCTTCCGCTGGCGCTCGCTGCCGGGCGGTAACCGTGAGCTGCGCACGATCAGCGACACCCGCCGCTTCCTCGGTTCCCTCGAGGGTCCGCTGCCGCTGCCCTTCGATTTCTTCTCCGACTGGGAATACCGCGCCGGTCTCTCGCAGTCCTCGAGCAAGAGCAAGTCGCGCCTCAACGACGGTTATTACTACACGGTGCCGTTCGTGAAGCTGGTCAGCGACGGCATCCTCAGCCCGTTCTCCTACACGCAGTCCCAGGCGGCGATCGACGGCCTCAAGGCCGCGTCTGCGTCTGGCGTCGAATTGTACGGCGGCGAGTTCACCAACACGACCTTCGATCTCACGACCTCTGGTCCGTTGTTCCAACTGCCGGCCGGCACCGTCAACGCCGCCGTCGGCGCTGACTTCCGTCGCGAGGAGTACTTCTTCGCCGGCGATCGCCGCTCGAACGTGAGCACGGCCGACTCGCTCATCTTCAATGTGCCGTTCGACAACGCCCTGGCGACGGCCGGCACGCTCAGCCGCGACATCAAGGCGGTCTTCACCGAGGTCCAGATCCCGGTGGTCAAGACCGTCGACCTCAACGTCGCCGCCCGTCGCGACCAGTACACGGGCTTTGGCGCCTCCACGAATCCGAAGGTCACGCTGCGCTTCGCGCCGACCGAGCAGCTGCTCTTCCGCAGCTCCTACAGCACGGGCTTCCGGGTCCCGACGTTCAAGCAGCAGTTCGATCCGGTTACGGAGAGCATCTACGCCGGCGCTGACCTGCGTGATCCGGCAACGGGCATCGCGATCCCGCCGAACTCGATGAACATCCGCAGCGGCGGCAAGACGTCGCTCAACCCGGAAGAAGCGGAAATGCTGTCCGCCGGCGTGGTCTACTCGCCGATCAAGAACATCACTCTCACGGCTGACTGGTGGTCCGTCCAGCGCGACGGCACGATCCTCATCCTCGGACCGACCGTCATCCTCCAGAACTACCAGCTCTTCCCGGATGCGATCGTCCGCAATGCGGGCAATCAGATCATCGCGATCGATAATCGCTGGCTGAACGCCGGTGAGACCCAGACCAAGGGCATCGAGTATGGAGCGCGCGGCGACTTCGACGTGCTGGGTGGCCGCCTGACGGCCGAGACCAACATCTCGCAGTTGCTGGAAAAGAAGTCCCGCCTCCTCGCCTCCGCTCCCTGGAGCCGAAGCGAGATCGGTCGCTTTACCCGTGCCAGCGACATCGGCCTGAAGTGGAAGTACACGGCTTCCACCTCGTTCCGGAAGGGCAAGTGGACCGGTCGCGTGAGCCAGCTGTACCGCGCCGGCTACATGGACTTCGTGCTCCCGGGCGTCGCCAACGGTACGGTCGTTCCGCCGAACTGGAACCCAAAGGTCGACGAGTACATCACCTACAACGCCAGTCTCACCTACCGCTGGCGCCGGGACGTGACCATCGTCGCGGGCATCAAGAACCTGTTCAACCAGGACCCGCCCTTCTCGGTCGCTTACGACACCAACACGGGTGCCGGTAGCAGCTGGGAGCCGCGTATCGCCGACCCGCGCGGTCGCGCCTTCACGCTGTCGGTCGAGTACAAGTTCCGTTAACGGAACGTTCGGTGTGCGCGCCGGCTGCCGCGTGGGTTATCCCGCGCGGGCCGGTCGCGCCGCCGCCACCGTCGCGCGCGCCAGCTCGATGAAGCGGCCGCGCGCCGGGTGCGCGTGGGACTCCGCCCAAGCCGCGAAGTAACGGTAGCGCGGCACGGGGCGGGCCAACGGCACGAAGCACACGCCCGGAGGCCGCAACTGGGCGTATTGCGCCGGGAGGATCGTGGCCCCCATGCCCGCCGCCGCGTAACTGATTGTCGTCGCCGGTTGGCCTTCCTCCCGCGCGATCCTCGGCTGGAATCCGGCTTGCTGGCACAATACCACGATCCAGGGGTTGAAGAGGGGGGCGCTTTCCCGCGCGGCCAGGTAGAGCGGCGTGTCCGCCAGTTCCCGAAGCGCGAGGCTGGCCCGGCGCTTGCGCAGCAGGGGATGTCCCTCAGCGAGCACCACCACCAATTGCTCCTCCCCGACGAGCGCGAGTTGGAGGTCTTCCGTCTCCCGCGTATGGCCGAGGCCGATGAAACCGAGGTCGAGCTGGTGACTGATCAGGGCCTCGATCTGCTGCGCGGTATCCATCTCGCGCAGCCGCAGCTCCACCTCCGGCATCGCGTGCCGGAACCGCCGCAGTAGCAGGGGCAGCAGGTGGTACGTCAGCGACGGCACGAACCCGAGCGTGATCTCGCCGATCTCCCCCGCAGCCTGCCGCCGCGCCGCCACCGCCGCGTCCTCCGCCGCCCGGAGGAGGCGCCGCGCATCGGTGAGAAACCGCCGTCCCGCCGGCGTCAGCCCGACCTGGTGCGTCGTACGTTCCAGCAGACGCGCCCCCACATCCTCTTCCAACGCCCGGATCTGGCTGCTCAGCGCGGGCTGTGACACGCGTAGCGCCTCCGCCGCCCGGCGGAAGTGCAGCCGCTCCGCGACGGCGACGAAGGCACGGAGGTGACGCATCTCCATGGCGCGGTGATTATGTTTCCGAATCACCGAGAGCAAATCTAATTCATTCCCGAATCGCGGTGGTTCTGGCATTCTTGCCTGGCCACGGCGGAAACGGAGGTCCGCCAACGCCTCCCCGGCGTGGCGCCGCACCCCGGCGGCGTTCGCTCCAGTGCCGTTCCTCCTTCTCCTCGTTTCGCCCCGCTTTCCCGCCTCGCCATGAATCCGGATCCGATTGTGACACGTTCGTTGCAGGACCCTGATGGCTTCTGGTCCGAGCAGGCGCGACGCATCGACTGGCACGAGCCTTTCACCCAGGTGTGCGACTTTTCGCGCGCGCCGTTCGCCCGCTGGTTCGTCGGCGGTCGCACCAATCTCTGCCACAACGCCGTCGACCGGCACCTGCCCGGGCGTGCGGCCCAGCCGGCGATCCACTTCGTCTCGACCGAGACTGGGGAGACGCGGGTGCTGACCTACGCGGACTTGCATCGCGAGGTGGTGCGGATGGCCGCCACGCTCCGCGGCCTTGGACTGAGTCGCGGCGATCGCGTCATCCTCTATCTGCCCATGGTCCCGGAGGCTGCCGTCGCGATGCTGGCCTGCGCGCGACTCGGACTCATCCACTCGGCGGTCTTCGCCGGCTTCGCGCCACCAAGTCTCGCCAGCCGCATCGACGACGCAGAGGCACGGGTCATCATCACCTGTAATGCCGGTCTGCGAGCTGGAAAACTGATTCCGCTGAAGCGTCTGGTCGACGAGGCGGTCGCACTGGCCCAGACCCGCGTCGACCACGTGCTCGTGATCAATCGCGGGCTCGATCCTGCGCTGGCATTGCAGGGACCCCGCGACTGCGATTACGCGACGCTCTCCGCGCGGCATGCGAACGAGGCGGTCTCGTGCGAGTGGCTCGAGTCGAGTGAACCCAGCTACCTGCTTTACACCAGCGGCACGACCGCGCGGCCCAAGGGGATTCAGCGCGACACCGGCGGCTACGCGGTGGCGCTGGCGGCGTCGATGGACCTGATCTATGATGGACGCCCGGGAGAGACCTACTTCTCGACTGCGGACGTCGGGTGGGTCGTGGGCCATTCCTATACGGTCTACGGTCCACTGCTTCGGGGCATGGCCACGGTCATCTACGAGGGGATTCCGACCCGACCGGACGGCGCCATCTGGTGGAAAATCGCGGCCGAGACTGGGACCACGGTGATGTTTTCCTCACCCACCGCGATACGGGTTCTCAAGAAGCAGGATCCGGCCCTGATCCAGCGGCATGATCTTTCCCGTCTACGGCACCTCTTCCTGGCTGGCGAACCACTCGACGAACCTACGTCCACGTGGATCCGGGAGGCTCTCGGACACGTCAACATCATCGACAACTACTGGCAGACTGAGACGGGTTGGCCGTTGTTGACCCTGATGGCGGGGTCTGGTCCGGTTCGCGCGAAAGCGGGTTCGCCGGGCTTTCCTGCCTACGGCTACGCAGCGCGGGTGGTTGATCCGACGAATGGAGAACCGGTGCAGCGGGGTGAGAAAGGAGTCTTGGCCGTTGGTCTGCCCATGCCGCCGGGCTGCATGAGCACCATCTGGCGGAACGACGACCTCTTTGATCGCCACTACTGCGGCCAGTTCAAAGGAAAGAGAATGTACTCGACGTTCGATTACGCAGTGCAGGACGAGGAGGGGTATTTCTTCATTCTCGGGCGCACCGACGACGTCATCAACGTGGCGGGGCATCGGTTGGGCACGCGTGAGATCGAGGAGGCGATCTGTGCGCATCCGGCGGTGGCCGAGGCGGCGACGGTCGGGCGCAACGATGAGCTCAAGGGCCAGGCCGTGGCCTGTTTTGTCGTGCTCCGCCAGCCGGAGGCGTACGCCTCCGCGGACGCGCAGGCGAGAGTGAAGCGGGAGATTGAGGAGACGGTGGTCCGTCAGGTCGGAGCGCTGGCGCGTCCGGCGCTGATCGCGCTGGTCCCGCAGTTGCCGAAGACTCGCTCGGGGAAGATCGTGCGGCGGGCGATCCTCGCGATCGCGGAGGGCCGATCGACCGGGGATCTCAGCACGATGGAGGACGCCTCCGTCCTCGAAGCCATCCGGCAGGAAGTTGAGGCTCAGTCGAGAAAGGATTGATCCTTGTTCCCCGTCGCCCTCGCGTCACCGTTACCGTCATGTTGACCCCAGGAAGTCGTTTCCGTGCCGCCCTCGCGGCGGAGAAGCCCCTGCAGCTGACGGGGGTGATCAACGCCTACGCTGCCTTGCTGGCCCGTCGGGCCGGATTCCGGGCGCTCTATCTCTCGGGTGCCGGAGTGGCCAATCACTCTTACGGCGTGCCGGACACGGGCATCACGGAGCGGGCCGATGTGCTGATCGACGCGCGGCGGATCACGCGGTGCGTGGACCTGCCGCTCCTCGTGGACATCGACACGGGCTGGGACGACCCGGAACGCACCGTGAGGGAAATGGAGGAGGCTGGGGTGGCCGCCGTGCACATCGAGGATCAGGTGCCGGCCAAGGTCTGCGGCCATCTGCCGGGCAAGCACCTGGTCCCCACGAACGTCATGGTCGACCGCGTGCGCGCGGCCGTCCGGGGCCGTCGCGATCCGGATTTCGTGATCATGGCGCGCACCGATGCGGCGGCGAATGAAGGTCTCGCCGGTGCCATTGCAAGGGCGCAGGCCTACGTCGCCGCAGGAGCGGACATGATCTTCGCTGAGGCGCTCACGACGCTCGAAGAATACCGGGCCTTCACGCGGGCTCTGCCGGTGCCGGTCCTCGCTAATCTCACGGAATTCGGAAAGACCCCGCTCTTCGGCCTCGACGCCCTGCGCGACGCCGGAGTCGCGCTCGTACTCTATCCGCTCAGCGCCTCACGCGCGGCGGCAGCTGCGTCGCTGGACGTATACTCGGCGATTCGTCGGGACGGCACGCAGGCCGCGGTCGTCGGCCGGATGCAGACCCGCAGCGATCTCTACGCCACCCTCGGTTACCAACCGCCACGCTGAGCGCCGCGCGCGTTCGACGGGCCCTCTCCCTATGTCCTCCGACACCTCGCCAGGCCCAGTCGCTTCCGCAACGTCCGCTCCGCGGGCCAAAAAGTCGGTGGCGCTCTCCGGGGTCGTCGCCGGAAACACCGCGATCTGCACGGTCGGTCATTCCGGCAACGACCTGCACTACCGTGGGTATGATATCAACGAGGTCGCGGCGCACGCGGCCTACGAGGAGGTCGCGCACCTCCTCATCCACGAGCGACTCCCGCGCGCTGATGAGTTGACCGCCTACCGCGCGAAACTGCGCTCGCTCCGCTCCCTGCCGCAGGCCCTGCGAACCGTCTTGGAGCAGATCCCTGCCTCAGCCCATCCGATGGATGTGCTGCGGACGGGCACCTCGGTGCTCGGCAACCTCGAGACCGAGTCCCTGCCGGCCGCGGGCGGCACCGCGGCGACCGTTGCCGGGGCGCGGGAAATCGCCGACCGGTTGCTCGCGAGCTTCCCGTCGATGCTGCTGTACTGGCATCACTTCGCGACGAGCGGTCAGCGCATCGCGGTGGAGACGGAGGATGAGACGATCGCCGCGCACTTTCTGCGCCTGCTGCACCAACAGAGCCCTGCGCCGACCCATGTCGCCGCGTTGGATCGCTCGATGATCCTTTACGCGGAGCACGAGTTCAACGCCTCCACCTTCACCGCGCGGGTCATCGCGGGCACCGGTGCCGACGTGCATTCGTGCGTCACAGGTGCGATCGGCGCACTGCGCGGCCCGAAGCACGGAGGCGCCAACGAGGTCGCGCTGGACATCCAGCAGCGGTATGCGACGCCCGACGAGGCGGAGGCGGACATCCGGGCGCGGCTCCTGCGACGGGAGATCGTGATTGGCTTCGGACATCCGGTCTACACGGTCGCGGACCCGCGGAACGGCATCATCAAGGAAATCGCTCGCCGGCTCTCGGAGGAGGCCGGAGATCACCGCCTCTTCGCGGTGGCCGAGCGGATCGAGAGCCTGATGTGGGCCGAGAAGCGGATGTTCCCGAACCTCGATTGGTTCAGCGCCGTGGCGTATCACCGGCTCGGTGTGCCCATGCTCATGTTCACCCCGCTCTTCGTGATGGCGCGGATCGCCGGTTGGGCGGCGCACATCGTCGAGCAGCGCATCGACGGCAAGATCATCCGCCCCGGAGCCAACTACACCGGCCCGGACAATCGTCCGTTCCCCGCGCTCAGCGCCCGGACGTGATTTCTTCCGTCCCAACCGTTTCCTCACTCCCATGTCCGCCCCTATCAGCAACGTCCGTCCCGATCCTGATCCGCTGCTCGTCGCTCTCGCCGAGTACACGCTCCACGCTGACCTGCAGAGCGATGAAGCGTACGACACCGCGCGGTGGTGCCTCGCCGACACGCTGGCTTGCGGCATCATGGCTCTCGCTTACCCGGCCTGCACCAAGCTACTTGGCCCGGTGGTGCCGGGAGCGGCCTTGCCGAACGGCGCTCGGGTACCCGGTACCGCCTACGAACTCGATCCCGTGCAGGGTGCATTCAACGTCGGAGCCATCGTGCGTTGGCTGGATTTCAACGACACCTGGCTGGCGGCGGAGTGGGGACACCCGTCCGACAATCTCGGCGCCATCCTCGCCACGGCCGACTGGCTGAGCCGCAACGAAGCCACCGCCAGCGGCCTTTCCGCCTTCACTCGCGCCCTGCCAGCGCGCCGTAGGTCGTTGACGATGCGGGACGTGCTGACCGCGATGATCAAGGCGCACGAGATCCAGGGCGTGCTGGCCCTCGAGAATTCCTTCAACCGCGTCGGCCTCGACCACGTGATCCTGGTCCGCATCGCGTCCACCGCGGTCACCGCGGGCCTGCTGGGTGGCAGCCGCGAGCAGGTCATCAACGCGCTCTCGCATGCTTGGCTCGACGGCTCCGCCCTCCGCACTTATCGGCACGCGCCGAACACCGGGTCCCGCAAGTCCTGGGCCGCAGGTGACGCCACCAGTCGCGCAGTCCGCCTCGCGCTCACGGCGATGACCGGTGAGATGGGCTATCCCTCCGTCCTCACAGCCCGGACGTGGGGCTTTCAAGATGTGTCCTTCAAGGGTAACGCCGTCCGCTTGGCCCGCCCGCTGGGCAGCTACGTGATGGAGCACGTCCTGTTCAAGATTTCCTTCCCGGCCGAGTTCCATGCGCAGACGGCCGTCGAATGCGCGATGCAGCTCCATGCGGCAGTGCGAGACCGGCTGGACGACATCGAGCGCGTTGAGATGACGACGCACGAGTCGGCGATCCGGATCATCGACAAGAGCGGGCCGCTGCACAACCCGGCGGACCGTGATCACTGCCTGCAGTACATGACCGCCATCGGGCTGATCCATGGTCGCCTGACCGCGGATCACTACGAAGATGCGGCGGCGGCGGATCCGCGAATCGACGCCCTGCGGGCGAAGATGCGCGTCACCGAGGATCGGCAGTACTCGCGTGACTACCTCGATCCCGAGAAGCGCTCGATCGCGAATGCGGTGCAGGTTTTTTTCCGCGACGGTACGAGCACGCCGCGCGTCGAGGTTCACTACCCGATCGGGCACCGACGCCGTCGGGCCGAGGGCATCCCGGTTTTGCGGGAGAAGGCGCAGGCGGCCTTCGCGGCCCACTTCGGGGCCGCGCGCGCGGGAGAGATCATGGATCTCTTCGCGGATCGCGCTCGTCTGGAGGCGATGCCGGTCCGGGATTTTGTCGCCCGGTTCGTTTCGTAGATCGCTCGACCGCGGAAATCGTCAGGGCTGCGGCGTGACGATCACTGGCCCGAAGGCCGGGATCGCCATGTCGCGCCCATCGGTGATGTTGGTGTAACGGTCCATGCCCAGCCCGTAGACCAACTTCACCGGAGCCTTGATCTCGCGTGAGTACCAGACCAGCACGCTGGCGGGGTCGGCGGGGTCGAACTCGACCTTGTAGACCATCGGACCCTGCTTCTTTGGATCCTCCGGGATCAGCTCGAATCCCGCCGGTCGGCCGGCGGACTGCAGACGACCGGTGACCCCGGAGAAGCGTACCCGGAGGCAGTGATGCAGCGCCTGCGTGGATGGCAGGATCTCGTGCGAGACGTAGTTGATCGGCGTCGCGTAGCCGGCCTTGCCGTAGACGTGGGTAAGGGCGGTCTCGGCGAGACGACGACCGAGGCGCTGCTGGCCCTCAGTGCCAATGTGAATCAGATCATCGAGCGCGAGATCGACCGATGGCACGACCCAGAGATTTGGGCGCAGCGCAGCGGCGTTGCGTTGGTGTTCTTGGATCATTTGCCAGAATGGGTCGGTGCTGCGGTCCTCGTTGGCGAAACGGCCAATCTGCACGTAGATGAACGGGAGGTCGGGAATACCGGTGTCGCGCCGTAGACTATCGATCAGGTTCAGGAAATCCGCCGTGAAGCGGTCCGCCGATTCGCGGGAACCGGACTGCCCCTCGCCCTGATACCAGATCACGCCCTTGATCCGACCACCCACCTGCTGGATGCGGTGCAGCATGTTGCCGTAGAGAGATTCAGTTCCCTGGTCGCGGAGCGACGGTGACCACTGGGTGAGGTTCGTGCCGCCGAGGGCGCAGGGAATGAGACCGATCCGTCGTCCCGTGGCGCGCGCGAGAAGATCGGCGAATCCGAGGTCGGGTCCCAGACCGCCGCCGCGACCGGCCCGATCGTCTTCCTGCAGCTTCGCCCACTGCGCCTCGGTAAGGGACGGGTTCATCTTGAAGATGAGTCGCTTGAAAACCGGCGCCGACGCCGCGTAGACGCGGTGGGTGGGCGGTGTCGCCTCCACCCACTGTCCAGTGAGATCGAAGACCCGGACGAGGGGGTTGGGTGTCGTGGCCGGCGGCAGCAGCGCCACGCCCTGCATGTTCGACTGACCGGCGGCCACCCAAAGATCGACGTCGTCACCCTCCGGGTGAGGATGCGTGGCCGCTGTTCCGGAGACCGGCCGAACCAAGGCCGCGGTGAAAACGAACGCGAGCAGGGAGACGGCAAGGTGGCGGGCGAGCGGGGTGAGCATGGGGAAGGGAGGGCCGATTTAGGGAGAACTCAGCTGCGCGGACAAGTCGTGAACGCGGGCCTGAGCAGTTCGTGGCGAAATGAGCGATTGAGCGGATTTCACTCGCGACCGATCATCTGAAACGGCGTGCTGGAGGCGAGGTTCACGGGTGCGCGGAACTGCTGTCATGAACGAGCCGATCAAAATCAACTGGTACCGATCGAAGGTGGACCGTGCGGTGATGAGCCGCCTCGTGCAGCGCAATGATACGCGCGCCTTCGCGCAGGTTTTCCTGCAATTGGGGCTCTTTGTGGTCACGGGTGGTGCGGCTTACGCGCTCTATCAGCAGATCGATGGGAGGAACTGGCCGTGGATGGTTCCGCTGCTGCTGGTCGCCCTCTTCGCCCACGGTACGAATGGCAGCTTCTTCGGTGGCGTGGCCTGCCACGAACTCTGCCACAAGACGCCGTTCACCTCTCCGTTCTGGAACACTTTCTTTCTCCGCATCTACGCGTTCCTCGCGTGGTTTGACCCCTTGGCCTACCGCGCGAGTCACGTCCGGCACCATCAGGCGACGACGCACGCGGAGCACGACGGCGAGGTCGTGCTGCCGCTGCGCATCGATTGGGACAGTGTGCCCTTCATCCTCTCGCACCTGACCTTTCATCCCGTCGCGCTCTGGAACCAGCTGCGCTTCTGGGTTGCGCTGGCGCTGGGCGACGTGTCGCGCGATGGATTCTTCAAGGCGGCGTGGCTGCGGCGCGTGCTGCCCGAGTCCGACCTCAAGGCGCGGCGCGAACGTGTGCGCTGGGCTCGGATCGTGCTGGGTGGCCACGCCCTGCTTGCGCTGGCCTTCCTGCTGACGGGTCATGGATTTCTGATCGTGGTCGTGAACCTCGGCACGTTTTACGCGCCGTGGCTCACGCTCCTCGTGGGCGCGCCGCAGCATGTCGGACTGGCACCCGATACCCCGGATTTTCGCCGCTGCTGCCGCACCTTCACCTGCAGTTGGCTGCCGGCGTTCTTCTACTGGAACATGCAGTACCACGTGGAGCATCACATGTTCCCGGCGGTTCCCTTCTACAACCTGCCGCGCCTGCGCGAGGCGATCGCGCATGACCTGCCGCCGGCCTCGCACGGCCTCTGGGCCACGTGGCGGGACGACATCATTCCGGTGCTGCGGCGGCAGCGGGAGGATCCGCACTACGTCTATGTGCCACCGATCCCGGGTGGTGAGGGTGAGCGGGCGACGGATGCGCAGCTCCTCGCGGAGGCGTGACAGACGCCGCCCGTGAGCGGTCGAGCCTAGCTGCGCAGGCCGCTGCGAATCATCGCGACGGCGATCGCCGCGAGGAGCATCGAAACGATTTTCGAGACGGCGCGCAGGCCCGCCGGGCCGATGCGGCGACCCAGCCAATCGCTGTAGTGCAGCGCCAGCACCACGAGGACGAGGTTCGCCGCGAGGGCGGCCAGCGTGACCGCGAGTCCGATGGCCTTGTTCTGGGCGAGGACGAGGAGCGTGGTGATGGAGGCGGGCCCCGCGATCAACGGCATGCCCAGGGGCACGATCCCGAAATCTTCCGGGAGTTTTTCCGATTCCGAAGCCGAGGTCGAAAGGAGGTCCTTGGCCGCCAGAATGAAGAGGATCAGTCCACCCGCGATCTGGAAGTCGGCGACCGCAATGCCGAGCGCCGTGAAGACGGATTGTCCGAGGAACAGGAATCCGAGGGCGACCAGACCGCCCGTCCAGATCGCCTGATCCGCGAGCCGACGCCGTTGGTCCGAGCGGATGTTCTGGCCCATCCCGAGAAAGATCGCCGCGAGGCCGATCGGATCGATGGCGACGAACAGCGGGATGAAGGCTTGGAGGAAACGGGCACCCCAATCGAGCATGGCACCACGATGCGGAGCGCCCTGAGAAAGGCAAACTGCCCCTCGGGCTACGGCGGGAGCAACGGCAGGCCGCCGGGTTACACCGCTTCGGCGCGCAGGCCGGCGCCGCGCAAGGCCGCGAGCACTTCGGTCACGTGCGCCGGGCCGCGGGTCTGCAGCACCAGCTCGATCTCGACATACTGCGCGGAAAGCGACGAGAACGCCCGCTGGTGGTGAACCTCCTCGATGTTCGCGCCGGCGCGAGCCACGGCGGTGGTGATCGTCGCTAGGGAGCCCGGCACGTCGCGCGCACTCACCTTCAGCCGCACGAGCCGGCCGGCGCGCACCAAGCCGTGTCCGATGATGGCGGAAAGCAGCAACGGATCGATGTTGCCGCCGCAGAGCACCAACCCGACCTTGCGGCCGCGGAACCGTTCCCGATGCGCGAGCAGGGCGGCAAGGCCAGCCGCGCCGGCGCCCTCGACGAGCGTTTTCTCCACCTCCAGCAGCATCACGATGGCCTGTTCGAGATCCGGTTCCTCCACCAGGACGAGGTCGTTCACCGATGCAGCGACGACCTGACGTGTCAGCGTGCCGGGCAGTCCCACCGCGATGCCATCGGCGATGGTGCTCTCGCCCTGGGGCAGGGACGTTCCCTTGATGAGGTTGTACATCGCTGGGAAGCGGCGCGTTTGCACGCCCACGACCTCGATCGACGGCTTGAGCGCCTTGGCGGCGGTGGCCATGCCGGCGATCAAGCCGCCGCCTCCCACCGAAATGACGAGCAGGTCGAGGTCCGGCACCTCCTCGAGCATCTCAAGGGCGATCGTGCCCTGACCGGCGATGACCGCCGGGTCGTCGTAGGGATGCACGAACGTGAGATTCCGTTCGCGGGCAAGCGCGTAGGCCTTTTCCCGCGCCTCCTCGAGCGTGTCGCCGTGCGTAATGACGGTGGCACCGAAGCCTTCGGTGCGCTCGACCTTCACGGCCGACGTGTTTTTCGGCATCACGATCACCGCCGGGATTCCCAAGCGCTGGCAGTGGTAGGCTACCCCTTGGGCGTGGTTGCCGGCACTCATGGCGATTACCCCACGACCGCGGGCGGCCGCGTCGAGAAGCGCGAGGCAGTTGCAGGCTCCGCGCTCCTTGAACGAGGCGGTGAACTGCAGGTTCTCGAACTTCAGGAATACCTCTGCACCCGTGATCTGGCTCAGCGTTTGCGAGGGCAGGCAGGGCGTCGGAAGAATGTGCCCCTTCAGGCGTTGGGCGGCGGATTGGATGTCGGCGAGCGTCACGGCAGGAAAGGTGAGGATGTCGGGCCTGGTCGGGCGGTGCAAGCGCCGCCCTCCGCCGCAGGGGCACGGGAGGATGGAGACGAGCGTGCCCCGCGGCCTCCGCCCCGCCGTCGCGCACGGCCCGTGGTTCGCGGCGCGTGCACGCCGCGGACTCCGGTGAGCGCAGGCGCTGCGCCGATGAGCGATCCTGAGCGTTCCGTGGGTGATGGGCACGCTTTCTCTTGATTGCTGAGCGTTTCGAGCGTGGCCCCTTGACGCCTGTTGGACCTGACGTGTCGTTGCGGAGGCTTTCCGCGTTGGTGGTGCTTCCTTCCATCGCCCAACCCCTTTTCCCCCAATGATGCCCTCATCCCCTGTTTCGCGCTGGTTGTTGCTTGCCGGGTTTGTCCTGAGTGTCGCGATGATCTTGTCGCTTCGGATGGAAGCGGCCAGCGGACCCCGAGTGGCTCCGCTGACGCTTACGGCGGGCGGTCTGGAGGTAGGGACGGATGTACCTGCATTTGAAGCCAAGGTGCGCGAGTTGAAGCGCATGGGTTTCACGAGTGTTCAGACCTACGTTTACTGGAACAAGGTCGAGCCCTCCCCCGGTGAGATCAATTGGTCGGAGTATGACCGTGAGGTTGAAGTGTACACGCGGGCGGGGCTGAAGTGGGTGCCGTTCATCATTATGGGGCCATGGTACGTGACGCCCCAATGGGTCCGGGAAAAGCCGGGCATGGTGATGTACCGTTGCTTGGAGCACGGTCGCGAGATGGCGATCCCCTCGCTCTGGTCCGCGGGGATGCGGGATCATGTCCGGCACTCGCTCCGACAGCTGGCGGCTCACTACGGGCCGAAGGGCGTGCTGGAGTCCGTGAACATTGGGATCACGGGCGATTACGGCGAGGCGATCTACCCGGTGATCGGAAATTGGCCGGGCGAGTACCACTCGCATGCGGGGTACTGGTGTGGCGACGCGTTGGCGGAGGCGGACTTCCGGGCGCACGTCCAGACGCTGTATCCCGAAGGCATCGATGCGCTCAACCGAGCGTGGCGGAGCGATTACGGATCGTGGGCTGAGGTGCGGCCTTTTCTTCCGGCCAAGGCGCCGTCCGAGCGGGCCTGGCAGGAGTTCCTCGCGTGGTATCGCGACGAGATGACGGAGTTTTCGGACTTCTGCCTCGCGGAGACGCGGGCGGCCTTCCCTGGGGTGGACGTTTACTTGTGCACGGGCGGCGACATGGCTCCGGAGCACGGTTCGGACTTCTCCGCCCAGGCGAAGGTGGCCGCCAAGCACGGCGCGGGAATCCGCATCACCAACGAGGGCAGTTCCTTTGGCTACAACGTACGTCTCACCCGCCTGGTCGCGACGGCGGGCCATCATTACGGCGCGTACTTTGGCAACGAACCGGCGTCGTACGTGTCGGCGGAGGGCATGGTAGGCCGTATGTTCAATGCGGTCACTTCGGGCGCAAATCAGATGTTTGCGTGGTCGGGCGAGCTCATGATCGATCCGAAGACGGGCAAGTGGGCACCGATGGGTGAGCAAACGGGTCGCCTGAGTCCGCTCTTCCGCGAGCAGCAGCGGCCACGGATCGATGCGGTCGTGTATCAGCCCAATCTTTCCGCGTCGCAGGTGCTGAGTGCGGAGGTGGCGCAGTCGGGCATGGCGCGGGTCGGTGAGTTCCTCGCCGAGTTCCGACGCTTCATCGATTACGATCTCGCCGATGACCGGTTGATCCAGGACGGCGTGTTGGCGGGCAAGAGGATCTTGTTCGTGGCCAATGCTCAGGTGGTCGATGCGCGGACGACGCGAGTCATCGCGGACTGGGTGCGGTCGGGTGGGCTTCTCTTCGTGCTGGGTTACCGGCCGATCGACTGGGATGGATCGACGGCCCCGTTCGATGATCTCACGGGATTCACGCCGGAGACGGATGACATCCGGGGCATCGACACGAAGGGGATGCGGGTCGCGCGTCCAGACCTGCTTCCGTCGATCGCGGCCCTGACGAATGTGACGCCCTTCGGGGCCTATCGTCCCTTGGCGCCGGACGTCGAGATCCTGATGGGGATGCAGTATTCCCCTGACTTGGCCGTGGCCTGGCGGAAGCCTCTCGGGAAGGGAATGGTTTACTCCTATTTCGGCACGATGGATCTCCGGCAGAACGAGGCGAGCTGGGCGCAGTCGCACCGTCTCCCGCTGCGGTTCATCCAGGACCTCCTGCAGAGTGCGATCACCGAGAAACGTCTCGCGGCGGTGCCGACGACGCTGAACTTCGATCTGCCGGACGTCTACAAGGTCGAGACCGATGCCGGTTTGTGGATCCTCAACATGGGCGCGGAGGCGCGCGATGTGCCGGTCGGCGTCGGACGGACCGTCCGTGTGCCCTCGTTCGACATTGCGCTGCATCCCCGCGGCTGAGCACTCCCAGTCGGGGCGGTCTGCATCTCGCGGACCGCTGCCCGGTTGGTTTGCCCGCCGGGCCGCGGTGGGTGGCTCGATCCCGTCGGCGCGGGACGGCGCTTACTCCGCCAGCTTGGCGTCGATCAAGTCCCGCAGCGTGGCGAAGCCGTCGGAGCTGATGCTCAAGTCCCCGCGGAAGGGGTTGTCGGTGGCGACGAGAAAGAAGATGAGCAGGCCGAGCATCAAGGAGACGCTCACCGTGGCGAACAGCTTCACGGTCTCCGAGTTCGCGGCGACAAACCACGTCGACGCAATCGTGAGCAGCGCTCCGATCACGACGATCCACCACAGGGGAGCGGTCAGTCGAGCATCGTAGCTCCGGGCTCGCTCGTCGCCGGCCAGCATGAGCGCGTTCAACTGCTGGACGGACCGGGCCTGCCGCTGAATGCTGCCGCCTCCACCCCCGAGCAGGCGTCCCGGCTCACGGGCGCTGAGCAGTGCCTCGATGGCCTCGAGTTTCTCTGCCTCACCCTGGGGTGGTTGACCGACCTGTTGTGCGGGCCACGATTTCGTGACCACGATATCGGCCCAGTCGCGGAGGTTCCGCAGCGCGTCGGACCGCGTCGGCTCCGGCAGCGTGTTCAGCGTGCGCTGTAGATTGGTGGCCGTCAGGACTTCCCGCTGGGCTAGTGTATCCATTGTGTTGTACGTGTCCCAAGTACCGTCCGCGACGAGAACCAGCGTGATACCAAAAAAGATGCCGAGCGTACTGCTCACGATCCCGACCACGTCGTTCTGTCCGGGGTAGGGGCCGACCCAAGTCTCGATTCGCTTGCGCAGGAGAATGTGTCCCGCGACTGCGAAGAGCACGAAGGCGGAGGTGACCACCACGCCGAGCAAGACGTTGGGGAGATCGTAGAGCCAGTAGAGAGACATGACACCCGGATATCGTCTTGAACCTGATGATCAAGCGTTTAGCGATCATCACCCCGTCGGGATTCGATGGGCGGCGCGATCCGTGGTTTATACGGAGGACGATGCCGCCGGTTCCGCCGGGCGTAGGGTTGTGGGGCCGCCTTCGAGCGCGGTTTCCGAGAGGATCTGCCGTGCGATGTCGCTCGCGGCGGTCGGTCGGGCGAGGTGTTCGAGGCCGCGCCGCCAACGTTTCCATTGGTTGGCACCGTGATCGAATGCCGCGGTGATCGCCGCCACCACCTGCTCCGGTGTCGTGGCGAGGGTCCCGGCATCGTGCGCTTTGAGGAGTTCCCAGTTTCCCTCCTCCTGACCGCGCACGACTTGGCTCACGATCATGGGGCAGAGTGCATTGATCGATTCCTGAGTCGTGGCTCCGCCCGCCTTGCTGATGACGAGGTGGTGGCGCATGAGCAGGTCGGGGATGCGATCGGTCCAGCCGAGGACCTCGACCGAGGTCGTGGTGGGGTGGGGAAGCGAGGCGAGTTCCCGGCGGAGGTCTTCGCTGCGTCCGGCCGTGATCGTGACGGCTAGTCCGGGGCAGGCGACGACGGCGCGGGCGATGGCGGTTGCCCGACGGCGGGAGCAGTTGATCATCAGCAGGACCCGCCGCGGGCCGCCGCTGGCTGGATCGGGCGGCACGGCATCGCTGCTCCGGTCGGCGAACGCAGAGGCCACGGGGAAGCCGGACACTGTGACGCGGGAGGGAGTGACGCCGCGATCGATCATCCGCTGGGCCGAGCCCGCGTCGGTGACGAACCAGCGCTGCGCGGGGACGCCGAACCAGATTGCATTGATCGTGAGCGCATCGGTCACGACCACGTAGAGTGGGGGAACGGCCCGGCCCCTGCGACGCACTTGCTCCGCGAGCCATCCGTAGACCGGGTAGGTCGCGCAGAGTGCGTCCGGCTTCTTCTCGTCCAGCAGGCGTTCGAACGCGCGGACATACTGCGGAAGAAGGGCCGTGAGGTGGCGGAGGTGGGGCGTTCGATCAAGCCAGCCGTAGAAGCCAGCCCATACCGCCGGGGCATGATTGATGACCTTCAGGTAGAGCTGGCGTGAGAGCCGGTCCAGCCGCGGAGCGACCTCCGCGAAGAGATCGACTTTCTCCGCTGTGACACCGGGTTGGCGCTGCAGTCCGGCAACGAGGGCCCGGGCGGCGCTATTGTGACCTTCTCCGTAGCTCGCGGTCAGGACGAGCACGCGTCGCGGCGTCATGAGAGCGCGTGGCGCAGGGCCTCGAGTTGCGGCCCGAGCGGTGCCTCGATGCCGGGCTCCGGATCGTCGGCGCCTTCGTCGGTGGGCATCGGAAAGCGTAGGATGAAGTCCTTGAAGTGGATCACCTCGAATCGGCCGTCGAGGTGCTCGACGATCGCGGTGAGCGATTCCACCCAGTCACCAGAATTGAGGTAGTGGATCCCGTCGATATGCTTGTCCGCTGGCGTGTGAATGTGCCCGCAGATGACACCCACGCAGCCGCGTTCTCGGGCGAGGGCCGCAATGTTCTCCTCGAACTTCCCGACGAAACTCACGGCCTGCTTCACGCGCGCCTTGATCGCCTTGCTGAGCGAGAAGTACTCCTTGCCCCAGAACTTCCGCCACAGGTTGTAGACACGATTGAGCCGCAGCAGCAGGGCGTAGCCGACGTCCCCGACGTGGGCCAGAAAGGCCATGTTCTTGACCACCCCGTCAAACACGTCTCCGTGCAGGACGAGGTAGCGTCCGTTCGGTGTCTCGAGCAGGCAGTCCTCGACCAGGTGAATCCGTTCGAAACTCATCGGCAGTAGCCGTGAGAGGAAGTCATCGTGGTTGCCGCGCAGATACACGACGTTGATGTCTTTTTTTTGGACCAGCGTCAGGATGCGGCGGACGAAGCGGGTGTGGGCGCGACTCCAAGTGGCGCCCCGGCGAAGACGCCAGCCGTCGATGATGTCGCCGTTCAGGATGAGGCGCTCGCAGCGGATGTGCTTGAGGAAGTGAGTTGCCTCCTCCGCCTTGGCGTCTGGCGTGCCGAGGTGGACGTCGGAGAGGATGGCGGATCGGACGTGGAGAACGGGTTTCGACATGATCGCGCGGTGCCCGTCATCGTGCTGCGTTCCCGTGCCGTCCCGGTGTCGAGCGTGTGGCGATCGCGTAACGAAACCTTCCGGCGACCGGTTTGCGGGTCGTCGATCTCGTTGATGGAGGGCGACTCCGGTCGCCGCGCCGCTCGGGGTGGAGCGGCTATTGCCGGGCGATGTTCGGCCGGCCGCCGCGCAGCACGTACTTCTGGATCTTGCCGGTGGAGGTCTTGGGCAGCTCGGTCACGAACGTGAACTCATGTGGGGCCTTGAAGTGAGCGAGGTGGGCGCGGCAGAACGCGCGGAGCTCCGCGGCGTCCCCGGTGGCGCCGGCCTTCAGCACGACGAATGCGACGGGCGTCTCGCCCCACTTCTCGTGGGGCTTTCCGACGACGGCCACCTCCTGCACGGACGGATGGCGGAGCAGGAGGCCCTCGACCTCGATGGAGGAGATGTTCTCGCCGCCACTGATGATGACGTCCTTCCAGCGATCGCGGATCTCAAGGTAGCCATCCGGATGCACGACCGCGGCGTCGCCGCTGCGGAACCAGCCTCCGCGCGTCGCCTGGGCGGTGGCGTCGGGATCGTTGTAGTAGCCGCGCATCACGGCGTGGCCGCGCATCACGACCTCGCCGAGCGTGGCGCCGTCGTGGGGCACTTCCCGGTCCTGATCGTCCACCACGCGGACCTCTGCGGAGGCGATGGCCTCGACGCCCTGCCGCGACTTATGGATGGCGACCTCGCGCAGGCCCAGCTGCGCGTCCTCCGGACGCGGTTCGCAGACGGTGACGATCGGGGAAACCTCGGTGAGACCGTAGACATGGGTGATGGTCCACCCGAACTCGCCCTCGACCCGTTCGATGGTCGCGGCGGCGGGCGGCGCGCCCGCGGTCAAGACGCGGATGCCCCGTGGCAGGCCGCGGTGCAGTTCGGACGGCGAGTTGGCGATGCCGATGAGGATTGTTGGTGCCGCGCAGAAGAGCGAGATTCGCTCGCTGCGGAGGAGTTCGAAAATGCGCTTGGTTTCCGGCTTGTGGAGGCAAACGTGAGTCCCGCCGACGGCAGTGACGATCCAAGCGAAGCACCAGCCGTTCACGTGGAACATCGGGAGCGTCCACAAGTAGCGGTCCGCACTCGTCATCGGCGTGTGCGCCAGCCGGCAGAGGATGTTCAGGTACTGATTGCGATGCGTGAGCATCACGCCCTTCGGGCGCGCCGTGGTGCCCGACGTGTAATTGATCGACAGCGTGCTGAGCTCGTCGATTTCGGGGAGGTCAGTGACCGGCGGAGCGGCGGCAAGGCGATCTTCGTAGGAGATCCAGTTTGGTTTCTCGCCGCTGAAAGCCACGAAGTGCTGGACCTCGGGAATGGCGCCGCGGATCTGATCCACGAGATCCAAGTAGTCGGCCTGCACGCAGACCACCTTGGCGCCGGAGTGGTTCAGGATGTAGGTGAAGTCGTCGAGGCTCAGCCGGTAGTTGATGGGGACGATGACCGCGCCGAGCTGTGGAATTGCGTAATACGCTTCCAAGTGCGCGTGACTGTTCGGAGCGATGCACGCCACCCGATCACCGGGGCCAATTCCCAAGTCGCGCAGGACCGAGGACCAGCGGTCGACCCGATCGAGGAATTGCGCGTAGGTGAAACGCCGGTCCCCGTCCACCACCGCCTCGCGGTGGGGATAGAGACGGCGGGCGCGTCGGGCGAACTCCAAGGGGGTGAGGGGGGCTTCCATGGGGCGAAAGGAAACGGACGACGGGGGATCGAAAAAGTGTGGCTGGGTTTACGGCCGGGAGGCAAGACAGGGACGGCCGCGTGGAGCCGGCGTGGGGCGATGGTTCAAGGTCGCGGGAGATTCGCGTCTTCGGGGGAAATTGCCTTTGCGAAAAGCGGTTCCTGAGTTTTTGTGGTGTCATGGACCCTCATTCCGAATCCAGCGGGGGCAAGTGCCCGTTCGCTCACATGCATGCCGGCGCGCAGGCGCAGACCAATCGCGACTGGTGGCCGAATCAGGTCAACCTGAAGATGCTGCATCAGAACTCCTCTCTCTCTGATCCGATGGGCGAGGGGTTTGATTATGCGAAAGAATTTCAGAAACTCGACCTCAAGGCTCTCAAGCAGGACCTGTACGCGCTGATGACGGATTCGCAGGAGTGGTGGCCGGCCGATTTCGGCCATTATGGCCCCCTCTTCATCCGCATGACCTGGCACAGTGCGGGCACGTATCGAACCGGTGACGGCCGGGGTGGCGCCGGCGCGGGACAGCAGCGCTTCGCGCCGCTCAACAGCTGGCCGGACAACACCAATCTCGACAAGGCGCGCCGTCTGCTCTGGCCGATCAAGCGCAAGTACGGCAAGCAGATCTCCTGGGCCGATCTCATGGTCCTCGCGGGCAATTGCGCGCTCGAGTCGATGGGCTTCAAGACCTTTGGCTTCGGCGGCGGCCGCGCCGACGTCTGGGAGCCCGAGGAGGACGTCTACTGGGGTTCCGAGACGACGTGGCTTGGCGACAAGCGCTACTCCGGTGATCGCCAGCTCGAAAATCCGCTCGCGGCCGTGCAGATGGGCCTGATCTACGTCAACCCCGAGGGACCGAACGGCAACCCTGACCCGGTGGCCTCGGCGCGCGACATCCGCGAGACCTTCGGCCGAATGGCGATGAACGACGAGGAAACCGTCGCGCTCATCGCTGGTGGCCACACCTTCGGCAAGACCCACGGCGCGGCCTCGGCATCGCACGTCGGTCGCGAGCCGGAAGGTGCGAGCATGGCTGAGCAGGGCCTTGGCTGGTCGAACTCCTTCGGCAGCGGCAAGGGTGCGCACACCATCACCAGCGGGCTGGAGGTCACGTGGACCACGACGCCCACCCAGTGGAGTAACAATTATTTCGAGAACCTGTTCGGCTACGAGTGGGAGCTGGTGAAGAGCCCGGCCGGAGCCCACCAGTGGGTGGCCAAGGACGCCAAGGACACGGTACCGGATGCCTTCGATCCGAAGAAGAAGCATCGTCCGACGATGCTCACCACCGACCTCGCACTGCGCTTCGACCCGGCGTACGAGAAGGTCTCACGGAAGTTCCTCCAGAACCCGCAAGCCTTCGCGGATGCCTTCGCCCGGGCGTGGTTCAAGCTGACGCACCGCGACATGGGTCCGAAGGTCCGCTATCTTGGATCCGAGGTGCCGAAGGAGGATCTGATTTGGCAGGATCCGGTCCCCGCCGCGAAGCATCCCCTAGTCGATGCCAAGGACATCGCCGCGCTGAAGGCCAAGATCCTCGCCTCCGGCCTCGGCGTTGCCGAGTTGGTCTCCACGGCCTGGGCTTCGGCCTCGACGTTCCGCGGTTCGGACAAGCGCGGCGGCGCCAATGGTGCCCGCATCCGCCTCGCACCGCAGAAGGACTGGGAGGTGAATCAGCCGACACGTCTCGCGAAGGTGCTGAAGGCCCTCGAAACGATTCAACAGGAGTTCAACGGCGCGCAGACTGGCGGAAAGGCCGTCTCCCTCGCCGACCTCATCGTCCTCGCCGGCGGTGCCGCCATCGAACAGGCGGCGAAGAAGGCGGGTCACGACGTGGAGGTGCCGTTCACCCCGGGCCGCACGGACGCGTCGCAGGAGCAAACCGATGCGGAATCGTTTGCGGTGCTTGAACCGGTGGCGGACGGCTTCCGCAACTACCAGAAGACGAAGTACACGCTCCCGGCGGAGCACTTGCTGGTCGACCGCGCGCAACTCCTCGGACTGACCGCTCCGGAAATGACGGTGTTGGTCGGCGGTCTCCGCGTGCTCAATGCCAACTACGGCAAATCGCAGCACGGCGTCTTCACGAACCGGCCCGAGACCCTGACGAACGACTTCTTCGTCAACCTGCTCGACATGGGCCACACGGTGCGGCCGACCTCCAAGGCCGAGGATCTCTTCGAGCTTTGCGATCGTTCGACGGGTGACGTCAAGTGGACGGGAACGCGGGTGGACCTGATCTTCGGGTCGCACTCGCAGCTCCGTGCCTTGGCGGAGGTGTACGCCGAGGCGGATGCGGGCCGGAAGTTCGTCGACGACTTCATCGTCGCTTGGAACAAGGTGATGAACGCCGACCGCTTTGAGCTCGCTCGCGGCTGATCGGCGTGAAGTCGGGTAACTCCCGACCCTCAAGATCCTTCATCTGTACGGCGCCATCTCCTCCGTGGAGGAGGCGCCTTTTTTTGGTTTTGATTAACCCCGTCGGATCTCCACCCGGGGGCGGATGCGTGGAAGGAGGGACGGCATGCCGAGAATCCGCCGACCGGCGTTGACGTTGCCCCAGGAGTGTATCGCGTATGGTCTAAAGGCCGAACCCCGCGAGCCCCTTACCCCTCCTTGCTCATGCCCCTGCGCTGGCGCATTGCCGTCTTCCTCTTTTTTGCGGCTGGATTGAACTACGCTGACCGGGTGGCGCTGTCGTCGGTGATTCCGCCTCTGCGCGCGGACTTAGGAATCACGGATGCGCAGATTGGCTTCGCGGGGATGATCTTTCTCTGGGCCTATGCGATTGTGTCGCCGTTCGCCGGTTTGATGGCGGACCGATTTTCGAGGTCACGGCTCGTCTTGCTCAGCTTGGTGGCATGGAGCGCGGTGACGGTCTTGACGGGCTTCGCGGAGAGTTTTGCCGTGCTGGTGCTGGCGAGGTTATTGCTCGGAATCGCGGAGAGCTTTTACCTCCCGGCCGCGGGAGCGTTGCTGGCAGACCACCATGGACCGACGTCCATGGGTCGGGCGGTCAGTGTGCACATGCTGGGCCTCAATCTGGGCCTTGTCCTCGGTGGCGCGGCTGCGGGCATGCTGGCGGAGCACTACGGATGGCGTTTGGGATTCTGGTTGCTCGGAGGATTGGGGCTTTTGCTGGCGGTGGTGGGCCGCGGGGTCCTGCGCGACGGACCGGAGTCGGGTGTGCCTGGCTCCCCGGCGGACGTACCGGCGCCAGCTCAGCCGGCCGTGGCCAAGGTGGGGCTACGCGAGGCTTGGGGCTACTTGCTGAAGGTGCGCTCGTTTCACTGTCTGCTGATGAGTTCCATGGCGGCGGGGGTGGCGGTGTGGATCTTTCTCTCTTGGCTGCCGCTGTTCCTTTCCGATACCTACGGGATGGGGTTGGGGGCGGCGGGAATTTCCGCTGTGCTCCTCTACAAGGCGCCGGTCTTCGTCGGCATCGCGTTGGGTGGCTGGCTCTCCGATTGGTGGGTGCGCCGTGATCCTCGGGCGCGGGTGCTGGTCAAGGGCCTCTCGTTCGTCCTTGGCGCGCCGTTCCTGGCGCTGTTCCTCGGCACCCCGGGATTCACGGTGGTGGTGGTGATCATGGTCGCGTCGTCGCTCCTGCGAGCGATGGGCACGCCAAGCGAGCATCCGATCATTTCGGAAACCGTGCCGCCGCCGTACCGTGCCGCTGCGATCGGGATCCTCAACACGGTCGGAACCGGCGCGGGCGGCGTTGGCGTGCTGGTGGCCGGCATCTTCAAGGGGCAGTACGGGCTGCACCTGATCTTCGGGGCCTGCTCCGTGGTCTACTTCATCGCGGGCTTGCTGATGCTGCTCGCGTACCGCAAGTGGATCCACCAGGATCTCGAACGCGCGCGTCGCTTCACCTCCGGCGGCGCGCAACCGGCGGTTGGCGCCGCTTGAGGGCGGAGGGTATCCTCAGCGCAGCACGGGGTGGAGGAGTTTCTGGCGCAGCGCGGGTTCGCGCATGAGCACCGCTTGCAGGAAGCGGAAGCTGTCCGCGAGGTACCCCTCGTACCCGCTCGGCTTGCCGTCCCAGGTGGTCCAGTCGATGCCTTTCATGGCTTCGTCCTGAACGCCGTTCTGGAACTCTCCGCGGAATTGCCGCGGGAGCATCGCCTCGAGCACGCGGTCGCCGCGCGCGGTGTCGCCGACCTGATAGTGCGCGGCGATGAAGTGCAGGCTGTGTCCCGCGGAAATCCCGCCGTTCATGTAGATGCCGAAGGTATCGCGGCCATCCAGTTGCTTCGGTCCGCCGAAGGCGGGTTGGAGGTAGGCGCCGGGGTGTAAGGGAACGAGGTTGGTCGGCAGGCCGAGGTCGAGCCGCGTGAACTGAACCTCCTCCATCTTCTGCCAGAGCCGGTCGAGCATCGCGCGCGCGGCGTCGGTCGGCACGAGGCCGTAGTCGATCGCGAGGGCACAGATCGTGGGCGCGGCATAATCGTGCAGGGTGCCGTCCTCGCTGCGCCACCAGCCGAGGAGTCCGGTCTTCTCGTTGTAGAGAGCCGGGAAGAAGGCGGCCTTGAGGCGGTCGGCCGCGGCGGTGTAGCGGGCGGCCTCGGCCGTCCGGCCGATCCGGGCTTCAAGGTCCGCGAGGCAGCGAAACGCCCGGTAGCAGAGCGCGTTGGTGTAGGCGTCCTTGTGGCCGCAGTTCACCGCGTCCCACCAGGAACACGAGCGGTTGGGCTGCTTGAGGGTGTGGAGATTGCCGCTCTGCGTGGCCTCGATCAGCCCGTCGCCGTCGATGTCCCGGCTGATCAAGAAGTCAGCGACCTTTTCGAGACGACCGATCTTGCGGACGAGCCAATCGCGGTCGCCGGTGATCTCAACGTAGTCCCACGCCGCGATGAGCGGACCGGCGTTGGCGTCGATGAAGTGGCCGTAGGCCCAGTAGCAGATCAGTTCACCGGTCTCGGCGCCGCTGGCGTCCTTGATCATCTTGGTGTCGATCCAGTACTCGATGGTGCGGCGGACGAGCGGCATCAGATTCACCCCGGGGACGGGTTCGGGGATGAAGAAGGCTTGGTCGGCGTAGAACCAGAGCGAGCAACTGGCGGGATCGCTGATGACGTTATTTCCAAGCATCCCGGGCGGTGCGCTGAAGGGACGGTTCTGTTCGCCCCAGCGGGAGGTGGGCTGGATGGCGTTGAGCCAACCGCGTCGGGCGAGAGGCCAGTAGCGGGCATCCGTCAGGCCTTCGGGGGCGGGAAGGAGCAGGGGCTGGAACTGCAGCGTGCCCGGTCCCGATGCCTTCAGGAGGACGTCGGCGTGCTTCTGTTTGCGGTCACCTTCGAAGCGGCCGCGGAACGCGGGCCCGTCCACTTGAGTCACGACCAGCGGTCCGAAGTCGGGCGCATTGAGGATGGCCGGCAATTCAAATGTCCCGTCGTCATGCCAGCGCGCCGGAATGATGGTGGTGGAGGCGACGACCGGGTTGAACGGGAGGCGCAGGTCACCCGTCGTGCTGGAAAGGCGGAACCCGCCGGAAGCGGCCGGATGGGCGCGGACTGCGATGATCGGTTCACGCAGGAGGTTACGCTCCGTACGAGGTCCTCCCTCGGTGTCCCAGCTGAGATGGGAGATCGTCAGACTTGAGGGTTCCTGGTCGATCCGGACGACCGGATCGGCGGCCTTGACCGACGAGACCGCGAGGAGACCGAGCAGCAGAGCGACGGTACGGAGACTTAGGCGAGCATCCATGGGGAGGGGTAGCACAGACTCGATCAACCCAATCCCCGAGGCCACGCAAAACCTACGTGCTCCGCGCGATTCGTCGCTGCCCCGGCGTGGCGGGTCGTCGGAGGCTCACCGATCGGGGTCGATGATCGAGCGTGACCGCAGGCTCGATGGCGCGATGGGGATTCGGAGGTGATCTCAGCCTGCGACCGGACGATTGCGTTCCTGATCGCGCGGCTCCGGCCGCCGGACGCGCCCAGGCTGGGCTTCCGACTCGCAGTTCATTCCGGCTCGGTGATCGAACGTCACCGCGATAACTACGACGTAAATTCCTTGCCGGTGCTGCGATTCTGGCCCCCCGTTTTTCGCTCCTCCAGCCACGCGAAAATCACCGGTGTGACGATGAGGATGTGCACGAGGCTAGAGAGCATGCCGCCCACCACGGGAGCCGCCAGGGGCTGCATGATTTCCACGCCGGTGCGGTCGCTCCAGAAGATCGGCAGCAGGGACGCCACCGTGGTGGCTACGGTCATCACCTTCGGCCGGAGTCGCAGCCGCGCGCCGGCCTTGATCGCCGTCAGCAGCTCCGCCTGCGAGAGGTCCGGTTTCTCCGTCCGCGCGTGCTCCACGGCCTCCCGGAGATAGACCACCATGATCACGCCAGTCTGAATCGCGGTGCCGAAGAGCGCGATGTATCCCACCCACACGGCGACGCTGAAGTTGAAGCCCATCCAAGCCTGCAGGAGCACGCCGCCGGTCAGCGCGAAGGGGACCGCCAGCAGCACGTGCGCCGCCTCCGCCATCGAGCCAAAGGTCACGACAAGGAGAACGAAGATGATCAGGATCACCGCTGGGAAGACGTAGGCGAGGGTCTGACGCGCCCTCAGCTGGTGCTCGTACTGGCCGGAGTACTCCACGCTCATTCCGGGATCGAGGCGGACCTCCCGTGACACCCGCTCCTTGATCTCCGCCACGAACCCGCCGAGGTCGCGGTCCTGTACGTTCGCCTGCACAAAGACGCGCAGGCGACCATTCTCCGAGGCGATCTCGTTCGGGCCGACGACACGACGGATGTCGGCGACCTGGCCCAGTCGGATCGATGCGCCCGACGGGGTAGGCATCACCAACTCCGCGAGGCGGTCGATGTCCGAGCGGTCCGCCTCGTCCAGCCGCACCTGCAGCGGCCAACGCTCGCGGCCGCGCACCGTCGTTCCGACCGTCATACCGCCGAGCCCGGCTTCCACGTAGGTGAACACGTCTTTCACACTGAGACCGTAGCGGGCGAGTTCAGGTCTCCGGACGTTGACCTCAAGGTAGGGCTTGCCCTGCACGCGTGAGGGCGCGACGCCGGTCGCGCCGGGAATCTGGTTGATCACGCGCTCTACTTCGAAGGCCTTTTGCTGGAGCGCGGCGAGGTCGTCACCGAAGATCTTCACGCCGACTTGCGCGCGGATTCCGGTGCTGGTCATGAGCACACGGTTCTCGATCGGCTGGAGGAAGCCCGGGACGTAGCCGGGCACGTTCATCAGCTTTTCCGAGAGGTCGGCGATGATCGACTGCTTGGTCGTCCCAGCCGGCCAGAGGTGCGGGGGCTTCAGGATGATCGTGGTTTCGATCATCTCCACTGGCGCGGGATCCGTCGCGGTCTCCGCCCGGCCGAGCTTTCCTGCGACCGAGGCCACCGCCGGGTGCTCGCTCATCACTCGGTCCTGCCACGCCATGATCCGCTGTACTTCAGTCAGCGACGTTGCGGGCAGCAGTACCGGCATGAAGAGCAACGACCCTTCCTCAAGAGTCGGCATGAACTCACTGCCGAACCCCTGCGTGTGCTTGGCCATGGCGGTCGGCAGTCTCGCCGTAATCTCGCGGGGGAGGCCAAAGGCGAGAATCATCGAGAGTCCGAGCAGACCCGCTGCCGCTGCCATCACCGCCCAACGATGCGAGAGCGCCCAGTCTAAAATCGGATCGTAGAGGCGGAGCAGAAACCGCATCAGTGCGTTCTCATGCTCCGGCTTGAAGGGTCCGCGTACGAGAAGGGTGCAGAAGACCGGCACCGCCGTCACAGCGAGCAGCACAGCGGCGATCAGCGCGAACGACTTGGTGTAGGCGAGGGGATGGAAGAGCTTGCCCTCCTGTCCCGTCAGCAGGAACACTGGAACGAAGGCTAGGATGATGACCAGCATCGAGAAGAACATGGGTCGGCCAACCTGCGTCGCCGCTGACAGGGTCTCTCGGAAAACCTCGGCACCGCTCAGTCGCCGCCCGAGCGCGTCCTCCGCGCGTTCGCAGTGTCGAATGACGTTTTCCGTCATCACGATTCCCGCATCGACGAGAACGCCGATCGAGATCGCGATCCCGGTCAACGACATGATGTGCGACGGAATCCCGAACTGATCCATCAAGATGAAGGAGATCAGGATCGAGGCCGGCAGCGGCAGCGTGACGATGAGGATGCTGCGGAAGTGGAAGAGAAAGAGGATGTGCGCGAGCGTCACGAGTAGGATCTCCTCGATCAGCGCATGCTTGAGCGTGTCGATCGCGCGGCCGATCAGGTCGCTGCGGTCGTAAAGAGGTTCCACGGTGATCCCGGCGGGCAATCCGGGGGTCAGTGCGGTGAGGCGTTCTTTCACGTCCTGAATCACTTTCCACGCGTTCTCCCCGGTGCGCATGACCACGATGCCGCCGACCGCGGCGCGTCCATTGACGTCGAGCGCACCGCGGCGGAAGTCCCCGCCGATCCGGACGGTCGCCACGTCGCTCAGCCGGAGCGGTCGACCTTCGCGCAGCATCAGGGCCAGCGTCTCGAGATCGGCCGCGCTGTTCACGAGGCCGACGCCGCGGACAACGTACTCGGCGCCGTTCTCCTCGATCGTGCGCCCGCCGACGTTGAGGTTCGCCGCCGCCACCGCATCCATCACCTCGCCAAGGGTCACGCCGTAGCGGCGCAGCTGCGGCGCGGACACCTCCACCTGCCACTGCCTGACGAAGCCGCCAAGGCTGGCCACTTCGGCCACGCCAGGGACCGCCGCGAGTTGGTAGCGAACATACGTGTCCTGCAGCGCCCGCAGCGAACCCAAGTCGTGCGTGCCAGACTCATCCTTGAGGTAGTACTGATAAATCCAACCTAGTCCTGTGGCGTCCGGACCGAGCCGGGCGGTCACGCCGCTCGGCAAGGTGTCTCCGAGTGAATTGAGCCGCTCAAGGACACGGGTGCGGGCGAAGTAGGGGTCGATGCGATCCTCAAACACCACTGTCAGGAATGAGAAGCCGAACATCGACGTTGCCCGCACGCTGCGCACGCCGGCAAGGCCCTGGAGCGAGACGCTGAGCGGGTAGGTGATCTGGTCCTCGACTTCCTGCGGCGAGCGACCAGGCCAGTCGGCGTAGACGATGACCTGATTTTCCGACAGGTCGGGGATCGCGTCGATTGGCACACGTTGGAGGGAGACGACGCCCCATGCGCAGAGAGCAAGGAATCCGCTGATGACGACGAAGCGGTGGTGCAGCGACCACGTGAGGATGCGGTTGATCATGGCCGGGTCACTTCACTTCCTCGCCGCATTCCAGCATGGCCGAGCCGAAGAACGGATTTCGCAGCTCGGGTTTCCGCGCCAGCCAGCGGCCCGTGCCGAGGACCGGTGTCATGGGGCATTGATAAATCCACAGCGTGCCCGCCGTGTGGAGGCGCTCGCCGCGCACGGCGTCGGCGAGCGCGGTGCTGATCGGCTCGAACGCGCGCCTCGCTGCGTCAAGGTCTGGCCCATCCGCAAGCTGCTTGGGTGCTGCCCCCAGCGCTCCGCGCGCGGCCGGGGCGAAGGCCGCGAGGTAGGATTCGAGTCGCTCACGCAGCCCGGGAACCTGGGCGCGGTACGCCTTGAGGTCGTCGGCCGCGAGCGCGGCGCCGGCGTCCGCAGCGGAAAGCGCCAGCTGGAGGAGGGCTTCGCGGGCCGCGGCGTCATGCGCGGGCAACTCGACCGACACGACGGTGGGTCCGGTCGCCGTTTGGCCGTCGTGCAGGCCGCCACCGCCGATGGCGGCGTGGGCGAGTTGGGCTTGGCCATCGAGCAAGAGGCCTCCCTCGGTGACGACGTGGTCGCCCTCGGCCACGCCCTCCAGGACTTCGACGTCGCGATCGCCCACGCGGCCGAGGCGAACGGGGCGGGCTGCGTAGCGCTGGCCCTCGCGGGCGACGAAGACCATCGGGCTGCCGCCGTGCTGGAGAACGGCGGATCGGGGAAGCAGGAGGACCTCCGGCGTGTCGACTCGCACGACCGCCTGCGCCGTCTGCCGGTGGAGGAGACTCCGGGAGGAATTGTCGAGCACGACGCGAACCCGGGCCGTCCTTGCCATCGGGTCCACGTTCGGATCGATGAACGTGATCGGAGCGGTCAGCACTTCGCCCGGTCGTGACGGCACGCTGAGTGCAACGGTCTGCCCAGGTCGGATCCAGGCGAGGTCGGGTTCATAGGCGTCGAACACAAACCACATGCGCGAGAAGTCACCGATTTCGAAGAGCGGATCGTTGGCCTCGACGTACTGCCCCTCGTACACGGAGCGGGCGACCACGGTGCCGGACATCGGCGCGCGGACATTGACGATGGCGGTCGGCTGGAGAGTTCCCTCAAGAATCCGCACTTCCTCATCGGTGAGTCCGAGTTCGAGTAGGCGCTCGCGCGCCAAGGCGCGTTCCGACGCGGTGAAGGAGCCGACGCTGCGGAGGCGTTCCACGTAGGTACGCTGGGCCGTCAACATCGGTGGGCTGTAGAGGGTGGCGAGGGGCGCGCCGGCTTCGACTTCCACGCCCACGGCATTGATCTGCAGCGACTCGATGCGTCCCGGCACCCGGGCCGCCAGAATTCGGTGACGGGTCTCGTCATCGTCGATCGTTCCGGTGACCCGCAGCGTGCGCTGCAGTGTGCCACGAAGGACAGGAGCGGTGCGAACGCCCACGACCGTCGCCTGCGCCGGTGTCAGGGTAACGAGGTTGGGGTCGACGGGTTCGTTGGCACCGGAGCCTTGGCTGGCGCTGGCGGCGACGAGGGCCATGCCGCAGACCGTGCATTTGGCGTCGGAGCGATCGGCCTTGATCCACGGGTGCATCGGGCACTGGTAGACCGAGGCCGCCGCTGTGTCCGGGGGCGACCCCGTCACGGGCGATGAGGAGCGCCGTCCTAGCAGGTAGGCGCCGCCGACGAGGACAACAAGCAGAGCGAGTAAGGAAAAACGTTTCATCGTGAGAACACCAACAGGTTGGACTTACCGATCCGTCGGAGGGACGGATGGTCAACGCGGTGCCACGCACCGCGACGGGGATCCCTAACCCTGGGTTCTCAAATCAAGAGACGGCACTGCCGGACAAATCCGGGTGGTCCACTGTCGAAGTGCAGTTCGCGGTCGGCGATTCGCGCCGCAAGCGGGAGAGGGGGCATCCCGAGAGCCGGAGTATACGGGTCTGCGTGGCGGCGGCTTTCCTCGCTGCGCCGGAGTTTCTGCGTCTGGACCGCGCGAGTCCCATCCAGCGAGAGGACTGGAGCCCGCGCCGCCGGCGCTGGGGCACAGTCGGGCATTCCGCAGGCTCCCCCGCAATCGCAGCAGGAGCATCCGCCCGCGTCCGTGGCCAGAGCAGCGACGGGCTCTGCCTGCACGAAGGCGAGGCAGCAGACCGCGAGGAGAAGCCGGATCAGGTGCTTCATGACCACAGGGAAAGTCTATGGCAAAAACCGTCGCCCGCAAGGCTAACTCCCGCCCAGACGACGTCGCTCAGCGCGCCGGCGCGGACTTCAGCCACTGCTCCAATTCCGCCGTCGTCAGCACCGCATCGTAGCCCGTCTGGTCGATGCAGGTGCGGCGCGTCGATTGGCGCGCATCAAACGTGGCGTCGTCGACGCAGATCATGCGGAAGCCGTTCTTTTTCGCGGAGTCAGCGGTGCGGCCGAGGCAAGCACCGGTGTGGCCGCCGATGAAGATGATGGTCTTCACGCCGAGGTTCTTCAGGACGTAGAGCAGATTGGAGGACGTGAAAGCATCCTGTGCCGTCTTCGGAATGACGTATTCGCCGGGCCGGATCTTGAAGAACGATGCTGGGCGCGCGTACGGATCGCCAATGCTGTGGCCCCACTTGCTGTAATCGAGTCCGTGCTGGCCGATGAATTCCGCACGGGTCGTGGGATCGAGGTCCATACCGTCGCGGAAAAGGCTACCCCAGTGGATGAAGATCATCGGGAGGCCTGCGGCACGGCAGGCATCGGCCACTCGAACGGCGTTGGGGAAGGCGACGTCGTAGGCGTAATCCGTCGCCGCGTTCACGTCCGTCGCCGTGATGCCCATCGACTTCCACAACTTTGGCACCGTCTCCTCGGTGACATGGCTCCGCAGCGGCGCTTCCTGTACATCCACGCTCACGAAGGCACAGTTCTGCAACAGGCTGACGTCGGGGAGCGTCCGAATCGTGGGAGACGCGGGCGCCGGGGGCGCCGCGAAGGCCGTTGCGACCAACAGGGTGAAGGCCGCGACGAAGGGGAGGAGACGGCGGGTGCGTTGCACGCCGCAAAGCAAGAAGCGCACGCCCGACGGGTCAACGACGGACGCGCGGGACCAGGCTGCCTTCAGGGTTCATCCCGATCTTTCCCCGTGGAGATTAGCTGAGACGCGGCCTCCCTGAGCGAATGATGCGCCGATCCTGCCGCTCATTCCCGGAGAGGAGTAATTCGGACATCCCTGAGAACGCTCACCCGATCACGCCGGTTGGGCGTGGTGTGGTGCCGGAATCGAATTACGAGACCAACAACCCGAGCAGAATCGTGAGGGATGCGCCGATCCCGACCAGGGCCGAGATGATGGTGGCCAGAATCGCGAAACTCTTGTTCCGGTTCGCCTGAACGAGTCCGGCGATCCCCAACGCGAAGGACACGAGGCACGACGCGAGGGAGAGAACGAGAAGCAGGCCGATGGTGATGGCAGCAGGCGACTCCTCGTCGATGCCGCCGGGCGTGGCCGACTCAAGAATGCTCGCCACCCCGAACAGGCCTGCGGTGACCAACGCAGTCACGAGGCTGAGGATGAATGCTGTGATTCCGAGACCGCTGTGTTTGGGAGTTTCGCTCATCGCTTGGCTCTCCTCACCATGGACGATTCAGACCACGGGTAAAGCGCAAGTGTGGGCGACCGGCCCGCGGTGCGCATTGACGTCACCGTGGGTGCGCCCGACCGGATCAGGGTTGGTGCAGGGGCGGCACTTTGCGGAAGGTGATCAGCAGGGCCGTGCGGGGTGCAGCAGCGTAAGCGGTGTACCCGGTGGTCATCAGCTCGCGGCCCGATTTGCGGACCGTCGTTCCATTGTCCCGATGGGTGAGTTCATAGTCGCTGTCCGCGTCGAGTCCGCGCAGCGGCAGGCGAATCTCGGGCTGGACGTTGTTCGCGCGCCGAAAGGCCTGCAGGTAACCGGACCCGCTTTCCGGCGAGTAGAACTCCCACGCCATCCAGCTGGTCTGCAGCATGTCGTAGGGCGTGAGCGGGTAATAGTCGCCTCGGAATGCCAGCCCCGCGACTGCCTCGTGGTCAGCGAGGCGTCGGCGCAAGGCCGCCCAGTCGGGATAGGCCCCGTGGGTGCCCACCACATTGAAGGGGCAGAGGTGACTGCGGAAGGAGTACAGGTCATCGGACATTTCTCCGGTGCCGTAGTAGGGCAGCCACAGGCTCAGGCCGTAGGTGTGCCCTTGATTTCCGTCAAACACGTCGGCGGTCATCCAGCCCTTCGGCCCGACCTCCGGTAGCTGCGGGCCCTGATAGTCGCTGCGGAGAAGCGGGACGCTCCGACGGACGGTTTCAAGATCGTTGCGGCGGCCGCCGGACGCGCAGGAATCGATCAGGAGATGGGGGTGGTCGCGCAGCAGGGTATCCCAGAATTCCAGATAGCCCTGCACATAGGGATTCTCGGTCATGCCGCGGCGGTCCGCAGCGTCGCCGGTCTTCCATGCGCCGAGGGGATCGGCATTGGCGTCCTGACGGTAAACGTCGAGGCCGTCGCGAGTGATGAATCGACTGATGTAGTCCGTGATCCATTCGCGGGGCGCGGGGCTGCCGAGGTTGAGGGCGCGGATATGGGAATAGCCTTTGTTTTCGGGCTCCCACGGCAGCAGCCACTCCGGGCGTTCCTCCCAGAGGAAGCTCTTCTCGCAGGCCCGCTCGGGCTCAAACCAGAGGATGAACTTCATGCCGTTGCGGTGCACGAAGTCCGATACCTCGCGGATCCCATTCGGGAAACGCTTGGGATCCGGCACCCAGGAGCCGATACCCGGCGAGTCGATCCACTTGCTGACGTCGTCGATTCGGTACCACCCGGCATCCATCCACGCATAGCCGACCTTGATGCCATTATCGATGTACTGCTGAAGTGCCGCGATCACGCCCCGGGCGGTGGACGGAAAATCTCCGACCGCGATCGCGGTGTTCGCGGTGAGCATCTTTCCGCCGGGCCGCGGCAGGTTGTGCTCAATCAGCCATTGCCGCCACAGGTTCTGCGCTTCGATCCAGTCGGTGCGCTGCCAAAAGAGAAGCGCGACGAGCGGGGTGCGGATTTCCTCGCCGGGCTTGAGCACGAGGTGCGTGGTCTGTTGTCCCCCGACGACGCGGACCTGATTCGACTCCGCGGAAAAAGTCGCCTCCCACTGGCCGGGCCAGCCGAGCGCGAGGAGGTATCCCTGCTTACCGCCGTCGACGTTGAAGTAGGGCCACGCTCCGTTGGAAGGGCGGCCTCCGACGGGCTCGAAGCGCTGCGGCGTCGCGTTCAGGGGGAAAGCCAGCGGTTCGTAGCTCTTCGCGGAATAGTTGTCGCCCCGCGTGGTGCGGAGGGTCGCAGACTCCAGCACCGGCAAGGTCGTATCGATCGCGCGAAGGTTTTCCACCAAGGGCGTGTTCTGAGCGCCCCGATTCGCCACGTACACGGTCCACTCGACCGCCGGGAAATCACGGTACTCCACGCTGACCATGCGCACTTCAAGACCCGTGTTCGGGTCGGTCCATCGCTGCGTGCGGCGAATGCGATCCCCGGTAAGGGCGGTCTCCTCCGTATTAGCCTTCGACCAGGTCGAGAGCAGTTGAGAAATGGGTACTCCGCCGTAGTTGAAGGAGAAAACGGGGGTCTTCACTTCCAGCAGCGACTCAGAAATCCATTTCGTCTTCGCGGCTGATTCGTCGGCGTGAACCGACGTGACGGCAATCGCGGTCAATGGGGCGAAGCTGAAAACGAGTGTGAGCGCGAGGGAGAGGCGAAGACGCATGGGGGGCGGATGGGGTGGGGTAAGGGCGGCGGAACAGGTCCGCGAAGAACGAATTCAGTGCGGCAGTAGCAGTTCCGCTGCGGTGAAGGGAGAACTTTTTTGCTGAAAGTGGTCCGCGGCTTTGTGGCGTGGATGCGGCGTGAGCGAGTCGACGAAAACGTGAGCGATTTCCGCCTGACGGCTTGTCAGCGGAACGCTCGCGGTTCACCGCCCAGCGATGGTTCGCTCCCAAATTGCCGCGGCCCTCGAACCCGGTCGACGGGCCGTGATCGTCGCCGTGCGCGTCGCGGCCAGCGTCAATTCCCCGCTCTTCCTGGGCGATGCTGGGGGAACGAGGCGGGGGCGAGTGAACGCGTGACCCGACGACTCTCAGAACGCTTGAATCGGATCTCCATCCGGTCGGCTCC
>JACCDU011019204.1_pt1 | contig 37987 bp, 34 predicted proteins | sample 7446081 | NCBI WGS metagenome assembly JACCDU01 (sample SAMN15323447, study PRJNA562643) | freshwater metagenome | isolation source: river surface water | place: USA:Blue River Watershed | collected 2017-08-17
AACGACGAACAGGCGCTGATCGCCACCACCGATTTCTTCATGCCCATCGTGGACGACCCGTATGACTTTGGCCGCATCGCTGCGACCAACGCCATCAGCGACGTCTACGCCATGGGCGGCACCCCCATCCTGGCGCTGGCTCTGGTGGGCATGCCGATCAACGTGCTGTCGACCCAGACGATCGGCCGCATCCTCGAAGGCGGCGCCAGCGTCTGCAAGGCCGCCGGCATCCCGATCGCGGGTGGCCACACCATCGACTCGGTGGAGCCCATTTATGGCCTGGTGGCCCTGGGCCTGGTCCACCCCCAGCGCGTCAAGCGCAACGCCGACGCCCGCGCCGGCGACGTGCTGGTGCTGGGCAAGCCGCTGGGCGTGGGCGTGCTGTCGGCCGCCCTGAAAAAGAACGCCCTGCCCCCCGACGGTTACGCACAGATGATCGCCACCACCACCCGCCTGAACACCCCCGGCCCCGCGCTGGCGGCGCTGCCCGGCGTGCACGCGATCACCGACGTCACCGGTTTCGGCCTGGCCGGCCACGCGCTGGAGATGGCGCGCGGCAGCGGCTGCACGGTGGAAATTGACTGGAAAAACGTCCCCCTCCTGTCCGGCGTGCGCGAGCTGGCCGCCCAGGGCATGGTCACCGGTGCCTCGGGCCGCAACTGGGCCGGCTACGGCCATGACGTGCAACTGCCCGCCGGCTTCGCTGCGCCAGACCAGGCGCTGCTGAGCGACCCGCAGACCAGCGGCGGCCTGCTGGTGGCCTGCTCACCGGACAGCGTGGACCAGGTGCTGGCCGCCTTCCTGGCCGAGGGCTTCGGAGAGGCGGCGGTGGTCGGCCGAGTCCGTGCCGGCCCTGCGCAGCTGGTGGTGAAAGCCTGAACCGGCTCGGTTACAGACCGTCACCACTTGCCCCTTTCAGGGCCTTAGCACTCCCCTTGTGAGAGTGCTAACATTCCCCTATCTGAAAGGAGTTCTGGAATGACTGTTCAATCTGGTGCCCCCAACACGGCCATGGCCCTGAGCAACCCTTGGGCCGTGGTGCCCTCGCTCGGGCACCTGGACGCTTACATTTCTGCGGTCAACCGCATGCCCATGCTCACTCTGGAAGAAGAGCAGGACGCAGCACGCCGCCTCAAAAACGACAACGACCTCGAAGCCGCCCGCAAGCTGGTGCTTTCGCACCTGCGTCTGGTGGTGTCCGTCTCTCGCCAGTACCTGGGTTACGGCCTGCCGCACGGCGACCTGATCCAGGAAGGCAATGTCGGCCTGATGAAGGCCGTCAAGCGCTTCGACCCCGAACAGGGCGTGCGCCTGGTGAGCTATGCCCTGCACTGGATCAAGGCCGAAATCCACGAGTACATCCTCAAAAACTGGCGCATGGTCAAGGTCGCCACGACCAAGGCCCAGCGCAAGCTGTTCTTCAACCTGCGTTCGATGAAGCAGGGCTTCAAGATGGATGCCGAGGAAGGCACCCACCGCGAAACCCTGTCGGCCACCGAGGTGGACAAGGTGGCCAGCCAGCTGGGCGTCAAACGCGAGGAAGTGCTGGAGATGGAAACCCGCATGTCCGGCGGCGATGTGCTGTTGGACCCGGCCCCCAGCGACGACGGTGAGCAGGCCTTCGGCCCCATCGCCTACCTGGCCGATGCCAACCACGAACCCACCGCCATGATCGAAGCGCGCCAGCGCGACGTGATGGCCAGCGACGGCCTGGTGGCCGCGCTGGGCAGTCTGGACGAGCGCAGCCGCCGCATCGTCGAAGAGCGCTGGCTCAAGGTCAACGACGACGGCTCGGGCGGCATGACGCTGCACGAGCTGGCTGCCGAATACAGCGTGAGCGCCGAACGCATCCGACAGATCGAAGCGGCCGCCATGAAAAAGATGAAAAAAGCCCTGGCCGAATACGCCTGAGCGGTTGATCCCTAAGCCAAAGCGCCCGGCATGCCGGGCGCTTTTCTTTGGCAAGTGGCAGGTGACGCTCGAGCCGGACTGTCCCTGGGATAATTTGCCGATTGAAATCGCAAGAAAAAACGATGAACATGCACTTGAACCGCCGCAAAACCATCGGTCTGATGCTGGCAGCTGTGCCTGCCCTTGGGCAGACCACCCCACCAGCGTGGCCCACCCAGCCCCTGCGCCTGATCGTGGGCTTTCCGGCCGGCTCCAGCCCCGATCTGACGGCCCGCGCCCTGGCCGAACCGCTGTCCAGGGCCTTGGGCCAGCCGGTGGTGGTCGACAACAAGGTGGGCGCTGGCGGCAACATCGCGGCCGATGCCGTGGCCAAGGCCACCGACGGGCACACCCTGGGGCTGATGATCAACGGCAACATGACCATTGCCCGCATCCTGAACCCCAAGGTCAGCTACGACCCGCTCAAGGACCTGGCGCCGGTCAGCCTGATCGGCACCGCCCCCTTGCTGCTGACCGTCCCGGCCGGTGCGGCAGGTGACACACCCGCGCAATGGCTGGCGCAGGCCCGCCAGGCCGGCGACAGGCTCAGCTATGGCTCACCCGGCGTGGGCACCGTGGCCCACCTGGGCATGGAGCTGCTCAAGCAAAAGGCCGGCATCGCCCCGGTGCATGTACCCTACCCCGGCAACCCGCAGATCATCAACGCCATGCTGGGCGGCCAGGTGCAACTGGCCCTGCTGCCGCCCGGGCTGGCCATGCCCCAGGTGAAAGCCGGCAAACTGCGCGCCATCGGCACCACCAGCACCGGGCGCAGCGCCCTGGTGCCCGAGGTGGCCAGCCTGGCCGAAGCGGGCGTGAAGAGCTACCAGCTGGAGATCTGGAACGCCGTGGCGGCCCCGGCCAGCATGCCGGCCGCGCACATCCAGAAACTGGCGGCGCTGGTCAGCGAGATCGTACGTGGGCCCGAAATGCGCCAGCGCCTGTTCCAGCAAGGCTGGCAGGTGGTGGGTTCTTCGCCAGAGGGCCTGAAGCACCGCATCGAGGCCGACACCCTGGCGCTGGGCGAGATCATCCGCCGGCAAAAGATCGAACTGAACTGAGGCTCAAGCCTTGTCCATCGTGCGGCGCGCGCGCCGCACGATGTAACGGGTGGCATCGCACGGCGATTCAGCCAGCCAGCGCTCCCCCACCGAGGCCACCCAGGGCCCTTGCGTCTTGGACGCGTCGTTGAGCCAGTTGGCCACCGAGTTCTGCACATAGCGGCTCGGGTCGGCGCGCAGGGGCTCCAGCAGCGGCAAGGCACGTTCCGGTTCGGCCTGCAACGCCCGGATGGGTGCACACCACACACCCTTGGGCCGCGTGAGTTCGCAGGCAAAGCGGCGGATGTTTTCGTTGGCATCCATCACCCACCCTTGCAGCAAGCCGAGTGCTTCATCCAGGTGGGCGACGACCTCGTCGCGCACCGCCGCCCACGCCATCTCGCGCACACCAAAGTGCGGATCGGCGGCAAAGCGGGCCTGGGCCTGCAACTGCCGCGCCAGTGGCCAGCCGCTGAACCGCACCCAATCGCTGGCCCAGCAGCGGGCCACATCGCTGGGGTGGGTGACCAGGCGCTGCGCGACCACATCGGGGTCGGGACTTTGCGCTGCCATGTCGTACAGGGCATGGGCCAGCAGCCCATGCCGCTTCATCGGCTTGAAGCTGCCCAGCATGGCCAGGGTGTCCTGCAGGCGTTCGTGTGCGGGGTCCAGCCCCAGGTCCTGCGCCACCGCAGGCGCGAGCCGTGTCAGGTCGATGGCCAGGAATTCGTTGAGGTTGGCGGTGGGCACCTGTCCGGCATTCAAGGCCGCGAGCACCTCGTCGGGGATCAGCGCGATGCGCGCCGCGCCCTTGCGCCCCAACAGGTGCGCGTAGGCCGGCGCCACAGGACGCAGCACCGGCACCATGTCACAAGCCCTTGAGCAAAAGGCGCGCATCGTCGGCCAAGGCCTGAGGGCCGCTGCCGTAGCGGCTGTACAAGCGCAAACGCCCTTGGGGGTCATAGACGTAGCTCTGTGCCGAATGGTCCATGGTGTAGCTGGTGGCCGTTTTGCCTTCGACCTTCTTGGCGTAGATCTTGAAGTCTTTGAGCAGCGGCTGCAGTTGCTCGGGCGTGGGGTGCAGCGCCACGAACTTGGGGTCGAAATTGGCCATGTAGGCCTTCAGCATGTCGGGCGTGTCGCGCTCCGGGTCGACCGTGACGAACACCGCTTGCAGCTTCTCACCGTCGGCACCCAGCAGGCGCTTGACTTCCAGCAGCTCTTGCAGGGTGGTCGGGCACACATCGGGGCATTGGGTGTAGCCAAAGAACACGACCACCACCTTGCCGGCGAAGTCCTTGATAGAGCGGACCTGAGCATTCTGATCGGACAAGGCAAAGTCCTTGGCGTAATCGGCACCCGTGATGTCCACGCCCTTGAAGGCGGGCTTGTCGGGGCTGCACGCGAGCAAACCAGACAGCGCCGCCACAGACAGCAGGCACAGGAAATGGCGTTTGAACATGTTCACCTCAGAACAGGTAGTGATCGACCAGCAGGGCTGCGAACAGCACACTCAGATGGATCAGGGAAAAACGGAAGGTTTTGCGCGCCAGCTCATCAGAGTAGTTGCGCCACAAGGCCACCGCGTAACCGATGAAACCCAGATTGAGCAGCACCGCAAACAGCAGGTACAACCAGCTGCTCATGCCGTAGATGAAAGGCATCAGACAAGCGGCCAGCAGGACCACGGTGTAGAGCAGGATTTGCAGACGGGTGAATTCGTTGCCGTGCGTGACCGGCAACATCGGCAGGCCCGATTTGCGGTAGTCCTCCACCCGGTACAGCGCGAGCGCCCAGAAGTGCGGCGGCGTCCACAAGAAGATGATGAGGAACAGGATCAGCGCCTCGGGGCCGACCTCGCCGGTCATGGACGACCAGCCCAGCACCGGCGGCATGGCCCCACTGGCCCCGCCGATCACGATGTTTTGCGGCGTCAGCGGCTTGAGGATCACGGTGTAGACGATGGCATAGCCCACGAAAGTGGCGAAGGTCAGCCACATGGTCAGCGGGTTGACCAGCACATACAAAATGGCCGAGCCTGCGGCACACAGTGCCGCCGAGAACAGCAGGGCCTGGCGATCGCTCAGCTCGCCCTTGGCCGTGGGGCGCCAGGCGGTGCGCTTCATCTTGGCGTCAATCGACTTCTCGACCAGACAGTTGAAGGCGGCGGCGGCACCTGCCACCAACCAGATGCCCACGCAAGCCCACAAGCCCAGCAGCCATTGCGAGCCGTCGGGCAGGCCAGGCACAGCCAGCACCATGCCGATCAGGGCACAGAACACGATGAGTTGCACCACACGCGGTTTGGTCAGCGCGTAGTACTGGCGCCAGACCGAGGGCGCGGCAAAAGCAGAGGCAGAGGTCATGCAACAGGCCTAGAAGTTTCATTGGAGACAGCCCCCAGCGGGGTGGCCGTCGTCGTGATGGGGGCACGCCGGCTCTTGGCCAGGCTCCAGACCAACACCACCGTCATGGCGCTGGCGCCACCGGTGTGCAGCACCGCGCCCAGCAAGGGCCAGCCCAACACCACGTTGGACAAGCCCGTAAAAAACTGTAGCGCCGCCAGCGCCAGCAGCACGCGCCCCTGGCGTGACAGGCTAGCCGTGGCGCCCAAGCGCCAGCCGGCCCAGCCCAGCGCGGCCAGCACCACCCAGGCCATGCCGCGGTGCAGGTAATGGATGGCGGTCAGGGCCTCAAAAGGCAAGGCTAGACCGTCTGCCGTCTGGCCCAGCGCGCGCCACAAGGCAAAGCCTTGGGCATTCATGGGCGGCCACCACTGGCCCTGGCAAGTGGGAAAGTCGGTGCAGGCCAGCACCGCGTAGTTGGTGCTGACCCAGCCGCCCAGTGCCGTTTGCAGCGACAACAGCACCAACGTCAGCACCAAGCCTCTGCGCATCCCGGTCGGTAGGGCCACGCTGCCCCAGCCCTGGTAGCGCACCGCTTGCAAGCTCAGCAAGGCCAGCAGGCCGATGGCCAGCAGCAAATGCAAGGTGACGATGGCGGGAAACAGCTTCATGGTCACTGTGAGCGCGCCAAAAGCGCCTTGCACACACACCCACACCAGTGTGAGGGCCGGCCACAGCGGGTGCACCGCTTGCTGGCGGTCGCGGCGCCAAACACGCACGGTCCACACAGTGAGCACGATGATGAGCACGCCCACGCCGGTGGCCATGTAGCGGTGCACCATCTCGACCCAGGCCTTGCCCTGTGTGACCGGGCCGGTGGGCATGGCGGTCTGCGCGGCGTCGATGTGCAGCGAGGCCCCCAGTGGGCTGGCACTGCCGTAGCAGCCCGGCCAGTCGGGGCAGCCCAGTCCGGAGTCGGTGAGGCGGGTGAACGCGCCCACCAGCACCAATTCAAAGGTCAGGGCCAGTGTCAAAAGGGTCAGCGCCTGCAAACGCTGGGCATCACCGGCCAAGCGATGGCGTCGCCAGAACCACAGAAATGGCAATCCCGCCACGAGCAAGCCCACGCCCATGAGTTCGAGCGCGGGTGCCAGGTTGTAAAGCGGCGTCTGCATGGCCTTTCAGCGCCCGGCTTTGTCCCAGGAGTTGGCGGCACGCATCAGTCGCTCCAGGTCGCGCTTGATCTTGGAAGCCTTCTCCACATCGATGTGCGCGGGCAAGCGCATCATCCAGTTGCCCATGGGGTCCACCAGGTAGAGGTGGTCTTGCAGCTGCTGACCAACCGCTGGCGCCAGCCAGGTTTGCAGCACCTCGGGTGCGACACGCAGCACGGTGGCTTGCGCCAACGCAGGCAACAGCGACTCGGCCACTGGCACGTCGTCCGACACCAGCCAGACGCGATCAATGCGGTCTTTGTCTTTGCCCTGCGTCTCGCGCAGCTGGCGCTGGAAATACAGATTTTTCTGGCAGGCCTCGTCGCAGGCACCACCGGCCACCGCCACGATCAGCCACTGCCCCTTGAGCGAGGACAGCGGCACGCTGCGGCCTTGCAGGTCTTGGGCCTGGGCTGGCGGCAGGTCGCGCGTTGGCTGGATCAACTCGGCATGGTTGCGTGTGCTCCCACTGGGTCGAATGAAGTAATAAGTCACGTACGACGCGATCACAGGCGCGATGCACACCAGCAAGAGCAGCAGCATCTTGATGCGCCCACTGCGGGTGCGGCGCTCGTCTGCAAGCCCCACATCGGAGGGCTTGGGCAACTCGTGCACCGTCATCGCCAAGGGGGCGTCAACGGGCGTGCTTTTTTCGATGGGGTTGGACAATTTGGAACCAGACATAAAGAAGCGTGATCAGGACACTGAGCCCGAACCACTGGAAGGCATATCCGTAGTGCTTTTCAACACCGCTGGCGATTTCAGGCCAGGCACGCCGCAAGCCTTCGCTGTCGGCATCGGTTTGATGCAAGCTCTGCTCCAGCAAAGGCAAACGGGTTTGCAGGCGGTAGTCGTCAAACCCCAGATTTTGCCGTATGGTGCCCGTCTCCACCTCGGCGAAGTCGTAGACCCTTGAGGGCCATGGGGCCAGGCGCCCCTGCACACGCACCAGACCTTCAGGCGTGTCGACCTTTGGCAAATGGGTGCGTTCGGTGAAATGGCGCGGCACCCAGCCACGCTGCACCAGCACCACCGCGTCCGTACCGTCCAAGCGCAAAGGGGTCAGCACATAAAAGCCAGGGCGCCCTTGCATCTGGCGGTTGTCCAGGTACACCGTGTGCTCGGCCAGCCAGTGGCCTTGCAAAACCAGACGCCGGTGCAGTAAAGCCTGGCGCTCGGTGGGCACAAAGCCTTGCTGCACCAGGGTGCGTCCATCCAGCTCTGGCAAAGCCTCTTGGTCTGCGCGTTGCTGCACGATGGCCAGCTTTTGTGCCGCGCGGCCCAGTTGCCAACGGCCCAGCGAAGCGGTGACCAAGACCCCGAACACCGCAGCCAACAGGATCAGCAAACGCGCCCAGCCCTGACGTCCCTGACTCATTGGATAATCCATTTCATGAAAATCATCGTTGCTTTGGCCTTTGTCGCCATCCTCGGTTCTCTGGCCTCAGCGCTCATTTACATGATGCGCGGCTCCAACCCCAAGCGCCCCAACCCAACCGAAGGAGACTCTGAAGCGCCCAAAGGTGGCATGGCCACAGCGCTGGCGTTTCGTGTGGGTTTCTCAATTCTGCTGTTTTTGTGTGTTTTGCTGGCCTGGAAGATGGGCTGGATTCAACCCACCGGCATCCCACGGGGCGCTTAAGGCCAAACCTTCCTGTGCAACGGCTCAACAAAAAAGCGCCCTTGGGCGCTTTTTTGTTGCAGGCTCACCAGCCCATCACATCCAGTACACCAGGATGTACAGGCCCAGCCAGACCACGTCCACAAAGTGCCAATACCAAGCGGCACCTTCAAAGCCGAAATGGCGCTCAGCGGTGAAATGGCCTTTTTGCAGGCGCAGGGTGATGAACAGCAGCATCAGCATGCCGACAAACACGTGGAAGCCGTGGAAACCGGTCAGCATGTAGAAGGTCGAACCGTACACACCCGAGGACATCTTGAGGTTCATGTCGCTCCAGGCGTGGGCGTATTCGTAGCCTTGCACAAACAGGAACACGACACCCAGCAACACCGTCATCCACATGAATTTGATGGTCTTGGCACGGTCACCGTGCTGCATGGCATGGTGGGCGATGGTCAGCGTCACGCCCGACGTCAGCAGCAAGGCGGTGTTGATGGTGGGCAACCAGAACGGGGTCATGGTCTGGAACGGCTCGATGATGCCAGCCGGAGAAGTGGTGGCACCCGCAGCCAGCGTCGGCCACACGGCTTTGAAGTCGGGCCAGAGCAAGGCGTTGTCCAGGCTGCCCAGGGCAGGCACCGAGTGGGCGCGCGCCCACCACAGCGCGGTGAAGAACGCGCCGAAGAACATGACTTCGGAGAAGATGAACCAGGTCATGCTCCAGCGGTAAGACAGGTCGATCTTGTAACCGTACAAACCGCCTTCGCTTTCAGCCACAGCGTCTTTGAACCATTGGTACAGCACCACCAACCACCAGGCCAGACCGAACAGCGTCGAATACATGCCCCAGCCCGAACCGTTGATCCATTGACCAGCGCCCAGAATCACGAAGAACAGGCCGAAGGAGGCCATGAACGGGTGCCGCGACTCGTGCGGGACGTAGTAATAGGGCGTGCTGCCGTGTGCGGTAGAACTCATGGGGGCTCCTGCTTTTTGCTATCTGGTGAAACTTGTAGGTATTGGCCGTTCAGATGGCGGTCGATTGACTCACCACCCAGTTGACCAGGGCCAGCAGCCCCAGCACGAACAGCACGGCCAGCACCAGACCCACGGCAATCAGGTGGATCGGGTTGAGCTGGGCCACGTCTTTGTTGAATTCAGATCGGCTGCGCAGGCCGACAAACGACCACAGCACAGCTTTGACGGTGCGCAAGAACGAGGCTTTGCGCTGGTGTGGCAAGGACTCGGTCATAGCGCGGTGTTTCCTTTGCCCGACTGCGCCACAGGCGCCGGCGGGATGCCACTGCCCACTTCAAAGAAGGTGTAGGACAGGGTGATGGTGGTCACGTCCTTGGACAGCTTGGGATCGATCACAAAAGCCACCGGCCACTGCTTCTTCTCTCCGGGTGCCAGCGTGTACTGGTTGAAGCAAAAGCATTCGAGCTTGTTGAAGTGGCTGGCCGCCTGCTTGGGCGCGTAGCTTGGAATCGCCTGCGCTGCCATGGTGCGGTTTTGCACGTTTTGAAACTCGTAAACCACCGTGGTCAGCTCACCCGGATGCACCTGAACAGCGCGTTTCTCGGGCTTGAACTGCCATGGCCCGCGGGCATTGGCGTCGAATTCGACGGTGATCAAGCGGCTTTTATCGACCTGCGTGTTGGACACACTGGCTGCCGTGGCACGCGCACTCTGGCCGGGAATGTCTTTCTCAGACAAAGCCAGAATGTTCACCCCGGTCAACTCGCAAATGTGCTTGTAGATCGGGATCAGCGCATAGCCGAAACCGAACATGCCGACCGAGATCACGGCCAGCTTGCCCAGCATCTGCAGATTGGCGCCACGCAGGTTCATGGTGAAAGGATCAGTGGTTGAACAAAGCGATCTTGGCCATGAAACCCAGCGCAAAGGTCAGGGCCACGGACGCCAGGATCAGGGCCAGGCGCACATTGCTCTTGCGTTGTTGCTCGGATGTCATGGCACGGACCTCAACCAATCACGCGGGTAGCGGACTCGTCCAGCTTGGGCGGGTTTTCAAAAGTGTGGAAGGGGGCCGGCGACGGCACTTCCCACTCCAGACCTTCGGCAGCTTCCCAGGGACGCTGAGGGGCTTTCTCACCCTTGCCACGCATCACGGGGATGACGATGAACAAGAAGAACAGCACTTGCGTGATACCGAAGCCGAAAGCACCGATGGACGACAGCATGTTGAAGTCGGCGAACTGCATCGGGTAGTCGGCGTAGCGGCGCGGCATGCCGGCCAGGCCCAGGAAGTGCTGGGGGAAGAAGGTCACGTTGAAGGTGATCAGCGACACCCAGAAGTGCAGCTTGCCCAGCTTCTCGTTGTACATCACGCCAGACCACTTGGGGGCCCAGTAGTAGAAGCCACCGAACAGCGAGAACAGCGAACCGGCCACCATGGTGTAGTGGAAGTGTGCGACCACGTAATAGGTGTCGTGCAGCTGCTGGTCCAGCGGTGCCATCGACAGGATCAGGCCGGTGAAGCCGCCCATGGTGAACACGAAGATGAAACCAACGGCCCACAGCATGGGGGTCTCGAAGGTCATCGAACCGCGCCACATGGTGGCGATCCAGTTGAACACCTTCACGCCGGTCGGGATGGCGATCAGCATGGTGGCGTACATGAAGAACAGCTGGCCGGTCACAGGCATGCCGGTGGTGTACATGTGGTGGGCCCACACGATGAACGACAGGATGGCAATGGAGGCCGTGGCGTAAACCATGGAGGTGTAGCCAAACAGCTTCTTGCGTGCGAACACGGGGATGATCTGGCTGACGATACCAAAGGCTGGCAGGATCAGCACGTACACCTCGGGGTGGCCGAAGAACCAGAAGATGTGCTGGTACATGACCGGGTCACCGCCGCCGGCGGGGTTGAAGAAGCTGGTGCCGAAGTGGCGATCGGTCAGCGTCATGGTGATGGCGCCAGCCAGCACGGGAATCACGGCGATCAGCAGGTAGGCGGTGATCAGCCAGGTCCAGGCGAACATCGGCATCTTCATCAGCGTCATGCCAGGGGCGCGCATGTTCAGGATGGTCACGATGATGTTGATCGAACCCATGATGGACGAAGCGCCCAGGATGTGCATGGCGAAGATGCCGGCATCCATGGAGGGGCCCATCTGCAGCGTCAGCGGTGCGTACAGCGTCCAGCCGGCAGCGGGTGCGCCGCCGGGCATGAAAAACGAACCGGCCAGCATGATGGCCGCCGGAATCATCAGCCAGAAGCTGAAGTTGTTCATGCGGGCAAAGGCCATGTCGGAAGCACCGATTTGCAGCGGCAGCATCCAGTTCGCGAAACCCACGAAGGCCGGCATGATGGCGCCGAACACCATGATCAGACCGTGCATGGTGGTGAACTGGTTGAACAGTTCGGGGTTGATGATCTGCAGACCCGGCAGGAACAGCTCTGCACGGATCATCATGGCGCAGATGCCTCCGATGATCAGCATGACGAAACTGAACAACAGGTACAGGGTCCCGATGTCCTTGTGGTTGGTCGCAAAGACCCAGCGACGCCAGCCCGCAGGCGCGTGACCGTGGTCGTCGTGTGCGTGATCGTGGTGATCGAGAACAGCACTCATCTTGACTTCCTCTTTTCTAAATCTGCGGGCCTGGATTACTTGCGGGCGGCCAGCACTTCAGCCGGCTGCACGATCTGCCCGGTCTTGTTGGACCAGTTGTTCTTGGTGTAGGTGATGACCGCAGCAATGTCGGTGTCCGACAGCTGTTTCCAGGCCGGCATGGCACCGCCCGCCTGACCGTTGAGCAACACAGCGATTTGCTTGGACTTGTCGGCATCCAGGACCACCGGCGAACCGTCCACCGGCTTGATCGGGCCAGCGCCCTTGCCGTTGGCCTGGTGGCAAGCGGCACAGTTGGCGGCATAGACTTTCTCACCACGCTTGGCCAGGTCGTCCAGAGCCCAAACCTTGGACGGATCGTCGGCCTTGGCGGCCAGCTTTTTCTTCTCGACTTCCACCCACTTGGAATAGTCTTCGGCCGACAGCACCTTCACGTGGATGGGCATGTAGGCGTGTTCTTTACCGCACAGTTCCACGCACTGGCCGTAGAAATCGCCGGTCTTGTCGGCGCGGAACCAGTTGTCGCGCACGAAACCGGGGATCGCATCCTGTTTCACGCCGAAGGCGGGAATCATCCAGGCATGGATCACGTCGTTGGCGGTGGTGATGATGCGCACTTTTTTGCCCACGGGCACCACCAGGGGGTTGTCCACTTTGAGCAGGTAGTTGTCGCCCTCGGGCTTGCCAGCGTCCGACATGGCGCGCTGGGTGGTGTCCAGGGTGGAAATGAAGCCAATGCCTTCGCCTTCACCCTTGAGGTAGTCGTAACCCCACTTCCACTGGTAGCCAGTGACCTTGATGGTCAGGTCGGCGTTGGTGGTGTCTTTCTGGGCCACCAGCACTTTGGTCGCCGGCAGCGCCATGCCGATCACGATCAGGAAGGGCACCACCGTCCAGGCAATTTCAACCGTCACCGAATCGGTGAAGGTGGCAGGCTTGAAGCCTTTGTCCTTGCGGTGCTTGAAGATGGAATAGAACATCACACCGAACACAGCCACAAAAATGACCGAGCACAGGATCAGCATGAACCAGTGCAGGCCATGCTGCCATTCGGCGATCTTGCTGGCCGCAGGGCCCAGGTTGAGCTGGTTGACCGCCGGACCGCCGGGCAGGTCATTGACGGCGTGGGCGGCTGTTGCCAGCGCCATGCCCGTGAAGATGCCCGCACGGGACAGCAGCGAAGCCAGTTTTCTGGAAATGTTCTTCATGGTTCTCACAAACTTCCAAGTCTCAGTTGATCCCACACCTTTGGTCCGCGGCTGAGCCAGCCTTGGACCGTGCCTCACGCAGCGCGCAGGGCCCGTCTGATTTCCCCCGCCAGCGCCTGGCGGAGTTCGGGCCGCACAAAGCGACCCACTTCCATCGTCCGCCCCCTGCCCGACAAGGCAATCAGGCTGTGCTCGCCAGCCTTGGGTTCGACCCGAACCCACTGCCGCTCGAACTCGGCCCGCTCGCGGCGGCCTGCAGTTTCGCGTTCCACCACAAGGCTCGCGCCTTGCAGAGAGATCCATTCACCGTCCGTGGCATGGCGGGCATAGGTCAAAAAGGCCAGCCCTACAGCCAGCAGCTCCAGCCCGGCAAAGCCCAGCACCAGCGTGGCCCCCTGCAACCAGAAAAACACGCCAATCGACAGGGACAAGCCGCACAGCATCAGGTACACCACCAGCAGCTGCGCGGGTGTGACCGAACAGTTGCGCCGCAGCCGCCAGCTGACGCTGGGACCCGACACCTGAGCGAACCGGTAGGCCGGATGAGACACGGAATGACTTTCAGAAACCCTACGCCCTGCCACACAGGACAGGCGGATGAAATTCCGGCGGATTTTAGCCGAGTTGGAAAGGGGCTTTGATATTTCTCAAAGCTTACAGCTGCCCACCGCGCTTCTGGCTCAGCATTTGACGCATGTCATCCAGCCCAATCTGGCTTTCAGGCAGCATCTTGGGACGCGCCTGGGGCTTGAGCGCATGGCCATAAATCACCTCAAAGCTCAGTTTGAGCCGCCCTTCGGCGTCGCGCGAGCCCCGCTCGGCCAGCGCCAGTAGCCACTGCCTGCGCCAGTCCCGCCCGCGCAGGCCCGGAAAACGGGCCCCGTGCAGGTTGCGGCCCAGTTCGCGCAACTCCTGCAGCAAACGCTCGGGGGTCTCAAACGTCAGCGTGATGCGCTCCATGTCCATCACCGGCTCGGCAAAACCGGCTTGCACCAGCATGTCGCCCCAGTCATGCATGTCGGTGAATTCGTGCGCCGGCGTCGGCCAACCCATGGCCGCATGCACCGCCCGCAGCTCGCGCAGCGTGTCCGGCCCGAGACATGAAAACATCAGGAAACCATCCACCGCCAGCGCCCGGTGCCACTGGCCGATGAGCGCCTGCGGATCTGCCACCTGGTGCAGCAGCATGTTGGCCCAGACCATTTGCACGCCGGCATCGGGCGGCACGCCCTGTTGAGGCGAAGCACCCGTCCAGCGCGACAGCTGCCACCAGGCGGGCATCGTCTGCGCCTGCACCGTCCGGGCTTCCTGCGCCTGACCGACCACCTGCCAAACCCCCGCTTGGGGGTAGCGGGTGCGCAGTGCCTGGTGGCCTTGCAGACCGCCACGCATCGGCTCCCAATCTGCCCAGGCCTGCGGCTGCAAACGGATCACATCCAGCCGCTCCTGCATGCGCCGCCCCACCTCCTCGTGCAACCAGGCCGAAGCCGGCACAGGACGAGCCGCCCAGCGCGCCGCAGCGACCGGGTCCAGGGTTGGGGGTTTGTCGGGAGTGTTCATGGATGGAGCGGGCAGTATATTGGTCCACATGGGAGCACTCGGACACTGGCTGCACAAAGTCGGGACCGGCCGCATGGGTATGGGGGTGGGCATGCATTGGCCCAGCCGCTGCGCCATCTGCCGCCACTGGCCAACAGCGCCCCTGTGCGAACAGTGCATCGCCCGCTTTGCCCAGCCCTCCCCCCGCTGCCTGACCTGCGCCTTGCCAGTGTCCGCCGGCATCACCCGCTGCGGCGCCTGCCTGCGCACACCGCCGCCCCTGGCGCGTTGCCTGTGCGCGGTGGACTACGCTTGGCCCTGGCGCGAACTGATCGCCCGCTTCAAATTTCGCGAGCAACCCGGCTGGGACCGCCAGCTGGCCTGGCTGATGCACGGCGCCGACGGGGTGGACGACACGCTGCACAGCGCCGACCGGGTGCTGCCCATCCCCCTGTCACGCCAACGCCTGGCCGAACGCGGCTACAACCAGGCCTGGCAACTGGCCCGTGCCCTGGCACCGGACAAAGCCGAGGCCACACTGTTGCTGCGCGTGCGGCACACCCCACCGCAACGCACCCTGCCCCGCGCCGAACGGCTGGCCAACCTGCAAGGCGCTTTTGCCATCGACCCGCTGCGGGCGGGCGAAGTGCGTGGCCGGCACCTGGTGCTGGTGGACGATGTGATGACCAGCGGGGCCTCGCTGCACACCGCCGCCCACACCCTGCTGCAAGCCGGGGCCACACAGGTCAGCGCGATCGTGCTGGCGCGCACCGGTGTAGCTCGGGACGATTGATACCGTTTTGCAGTCAACGTCAGAGCGCGACGGGTGGCCGCAGACAGTGCACAGCGCACGGCAAGGCCACCCAACAAAGCTATGGCTTTGAATACAAAACGGTGTGAGCAGCGACAATCGCGGCATGTTCCACATCGTCCTCGTCGAACCCGAAATCCCGCCCAACACCGGCAATGTGATCCGGCTGGCCGCCAACACCGGTTGCGCGCTGCACCTGATCGAGCCGCTGGGCTTTTCGATGGACGACAAACTCATGCGCCGCGCCGGGCTCGATTACCACGAGTACGCCGACGTCAAGCGCCACGCCCACTGGCAGGCTTTCCTGGACAGCGAACACCCCAAACCTGAACGCATGTTCGCCCTGACCACCCGCGGCAGCCGCCATGCCCATGAGCTGGCGTTCCAGCCCGGCGACTGGTTCGTCTTCGGCGCCGAAAGCCGGGGGCTGGCGCCCGAGTTGCGCGAGCAGTTCGCCCCCGCACAGCGCATCCGCCTGCCCATGCGCGAAGGCCAGCGCAGCCTCAACCTGTCGAACGCGGTGGCGGTGACGGTGTTCGAGGCCTGGCGGCAAAACGGCTTTGCCGGGGCCATGCAGCCCCCGACGTCTTGAGGCCCGAAAGGCTCAAACGTACAAACGCGCCAGTGATTCGGCCACGCACACCGGTTTGTCGCTGCCTTCGCGCTCGATGCTGACATTCCACTGGATCTGCAGCCCGCCGTCGATGGGCGTGGCCTCGGCCAGCGTCAGGTGCGCGCGCACACGGCTGCCCACCGGCACCGGTGCCGGAAACCGCACCTTGTTGAGACCGTAGTTCACCCCCATGCGGGCTTGCTGCACATGCACCGCATCGCCAAAAAACTTGGACAGCAGCGAGAGCGTGAGAAAACCGTGCGCGATCGGTGCACCAAACGGCCCCTGTTTGGCGCGGTCCACGTCCACATGGATCCATTGCTGGTCGTGTGTGGCGTCGGCGAACTGGTTCACCTGGTCCTGGGTGATGGTCAGCCAATCGGTGGTGGCCACATGCTGGCCAACGCAAGCGGCCAAGTCGGAGAGTTGGGCAAAGACTTTCATGGGCCCCACTGTAGGCACAGCGCCCTGCCCTGGCTGTCGATGCCGCGACAGGGTGGCCCCGGCCACACAAAGCACCGATACTTGACCCATGGCCGAAACCCCTGCCGCCTCCGCTGCCGCCACCCGCCCCGAGGGCCTGACCGACGCCCAGGCCCGTGAACGCCTGGCCCAGGCCGGCCCCAATGCGCTGGACACCGAACCGCCCCGCACCTGGCGACGGCGCCTGCTGCACATGCTGCGCGAGCCCATGTTCATGCTGCTGGTGCTCGCTGCTCTGCTGTACATCGTGCTGGGCGACTTCACCGAAGGGCTGACACTGTCGGTGTTCGTGCTGGCCGTGCTGGCCCTCACCTTCCTCGAAGAAGGGCGGGCCGAAGCCGCGTTGCAAGCACTGCGCCAGCTGACCCAGCCGCAGGCACGGGTGCTGCGGGGCGGCCAGGTGTGCGCCATCCCTTCGCGCGAGGTGGTGCCCGGCGACCTGCTGCTGCTGGCCGAAGGCGACCGTGTGGCCGCAGACGGCCGATTGCTCCAGACCGACAACCTGATGGTCGACGAGTCGCTCTTGACCGGCGAATCGGTGCCGGTGACCAAGTCAGCCGGAGACGACACGGGCGGCGCCCAGGTCTTTGCCGCCACCCATGTGGTGCGCGGGCAAGCCCTGGCCGAAGTCACGGCCACTGGCGCGCGCAGCCAGGTGGGCCAGATCGGCGCCGCGCTGGCCCACACGTCCGAGCCCCCCACACCGCTGCAGCAGCAGACCACGGCGCTGGTGCGGCAAATTGCCCGGGCAGTGGCCCTGCTGTGCCTGGTGATGGTGCTCACGCTGGGCCTGCGCCACGGCGACTGGATTGCCGCGCTGCTGTCGGGCATCGCCCTGGCCATGGCCACGCTGCCCGAGGAATACCCGGTGGTGCAGACCCTGTTCCCGGTGCTGGGCGCGCGCCGTCTCACGCGCGAGGGCGTGCTGACCCGGCGCATCAACGCCATCGAAACCCTGGGCGCGGTCAACGTGCTGTGCACCGACAAAACGGGCACCCTGACCGAAAACCGCATGACCGTGACCGCGCTGGCCGTGGGCGATGCGCACCAGCCGCTGCTGGCCCAGTGGGCAGGCCACACCCAGCCCCTGCTGGACGAAGCCTTTCACCCCCTGCTCGAACACGCCATCCTGGCCAGCGCACCCGAGCCTTTCGACCCGATGGAGCACGCGGTACACCGCATGGGCGCCACCCACCTGAACCACAGCCAACACCAGCACGCCGATTGGACCCTGGTGCACAGCTACGCCCTGAGCCCCAGCCTGCCCGCCATGTCACAGGTCTGGCGGCGTGGCGAAACGGACTTGCCTGAAGACGACCACAGCGTCTCGACCAAGGGTGCGCCCGAAGCCGTGATGGACTTGTGCCATCTGGACGACACCACCCGCCAGCGGTGGCTGGCCACTGTGGACCAACTCGCCGCCAGCGGGCTGCGTGTGCTGGGCGTGGCGCGGGGCACCGTGGCGGGCAATGCCCTGCCCAGCCACATGCACGCTCTGAACTTCGAATGGCTGGGCCTGGTCGGCTTGACCGACCCGCTGCGTGAGGATGTCGCGCAAGCGGTGGCCGAATGCCACAGCGCCGGCATCCGCGTGCTCATGATCACCGGCGACTACCCCGCCACCGCCCGCGTGATCGCGCAGCAGGCCGGACTGGGCGAAGGCGAGGTGCTGACCGGCGACGAACTCACCCAGCTCGACGACGCGCAACTGCAGCAACGCCTGCGCAGGGTGACCGTCTGCGCCCGCATCACCCCCACCCAGAAACTGCGCCTGGTGCAAGCCCTGCAAGCCAGCGGCGAGGTGGTGGCCATGACCGGCGATGGCGTCAACGATGCGCCTGCACTGCACGCCGCGCATGTGGGCATCGCCATGGGCCTGCGCGGCACCGACGTGGCACGCGAAGCCGCCGCCCTGGTGCTGGTGGACGACCGTTTCAGCGCCATCGTGCGCGGCATCCGCACCGGCCGACGCATCTTCGACAACCTGCGCCTGTCGATGCGCTACATCTTCGCCATCCACATCCCCATCGTGCTGCTCGCGCTGTGGCCGCTGCTGGACGGCCCGGCCTTGCTGCTGCCGCTGCACCTGGCCCTGCTGGAGCTGGTGATCGATCCGGCCTGCGCCATCGCCTTCGAGCACGAGGCCGAAGCCACCGACGTCATGCAGCGCCCACCGCGCGACCCGCAACGCCCACTGTTTGGCGCGCGCGAACTGGCGGTCGCTTTGTCGCAGGGCTTGGCGGTGACTGCTGCCGTGGCGCTCGGCCTGGGCTGGCTGCTCCACACCGGCCTGGGCAGCCTGGGCAGCCCGCTGGCACGCAGCCTGACCCTGGCCACGCTGGTGCTGGGCAGCACCGCCTTGATCCTGTTCGGCACTGGGCGCAGCTGGCGCCGCCCGCACCCGCTGGCCTGGGGCATGGGCACCGGCACCCTGGCCCTGCTGGCCTTGCTCATGTACTGGCCCTGGCTGGCCACACCCCTGTCACTGGCGCCCCTGCCCTGGACCGCCTGGGGCGTGGCGGTGGTCGCCAGCACACTGAGCGTGTTCGGGGTCACGGCGCTGACACAGCGTATTTTTATAATCCGGTCGTGAACACCCTACCCTGCCCCCACCGGCCAGCACGCTGGCAACGCTGGTTGGCCCTGGCCCTGATCGGCCTGCTGGCCCTGGGCCCTTTCCTGCACAGCCACTTTGGGGTCAGCCACGACACCGGCTTCCATGTGGACGGTTTGCACGAAGTTCACCATCTGAGCCACGACGCCTCCAGTCCCCAAGCCAGCGCCCCCGACGATGAATCGCAGGCCCTGGGCGTGGCCGCCTCGCTGCCTCAGGATGGGGGTGCCCTGGCCTGGCCATTGGCCCTGTGGCTGGTGCTGGCGGTGGTGCCGCTGTTGCCCACGCGCACGGCCCACCCGTGCCCACCGGGCCCCGCCGCACACGCCCGCCTGATCTACCGCGCCGGCATGCCGCCGCCGGGGCTGGCACCGCCACAGGTCTGAGTGGCTCCACAGGTCCAGCACGGACCTGCCTGGTTGGGCGCCTGCAGGCGCTTGCTTTCCCTTCTCTTTTCGGAGTGGACCATGTTCCGACGACCCACAAGCGCGCTGCTGCTGGCCGCCGCATTCACCCCTTTCGCTCTGGCGCAGAACCCCGTTGCTGCGCCCGCCTTGCAACCCATCAGCCTGAGCACCCAAGAGCAGTCGGCGCTGGGCGTGCGCACCAGCCCGGTGCTGGCGGCCAGTGCCAACAGCCTGCTGGCCTCGGCCACCGTCACCGTGCCGCCCGGCCAGGAAGTGACCGTGAGCGCCCCGCTGGCGGGCACCATCGCCCGCCTGGACGCCGGTCTGGGTGACAGCGTGCGCAGCGGTGCACCCCTGGCCGTGCTCACCAGCCCGCAACTGGCCGACGCCCGGCGCCAGGCCCGCGAAGCCGAACTGGAAGCACGCAACGCGCAGGCCGCGCTGCAACGCGACCAGGCCATGCACCAGGAAGGCATCATCCCGGCGGCGCGCCTGCAGCTCACCCAAAACCGCCGCGATGCGGCGGAGGCCGCATGGCAGGCCCAGTCGGCCGCCTTGCGTGCGGCCGGGCTGAGCCCGGACGCCGGCAACTACGCCAGCGGTCAGCTCGTGGCGCCGCGCGCCGGCACCGTGGTCGATGTGCAGGCCAGTGTGGGCCAGCGGGTCGAGGCCGGTGCGGTGTTGTTCCGCGTGGCCGATCTGCGCCAGTTGCAGCTCGACATCGTGTTGTCGGGCGAGAAAGCCGCGCGGCTGCGCGCGGGCGATGCGGTCAGCGTGCCCAGCCACGAGGCCACGGCCACCCTGGTGGGTGTAGGCCGCAGCCTGGACGCCTCGCAGCAAACGCGTGCCCGCGCCCGCGTGACCGTGCCCGGCCGCCTGCAGGCGGGCGAGGTGGTGCAGGTGCAATTGCAGGCCGCCGCGCGCACCCATGCCGCCCCCACCTGGCAAGTGCCCGCGCGCGCACTGCTGGTGCTGCAAGACCGCAGCTGGGTGCTGGTGGCCACGGCGCAGGGCTTTGCGCCCACCGCCGTGCAGGTGGTATCGAGCAACGACGACACCGCCACCGTGCAAGGCCCGCTGAGCGCCGGCCAGCGCGTGGTCAGCAGCGGCCTGGCCGCGCTGCGCCCCTTGCTGCAAAAGGGTGAGTGAACATGAACACCCTGATCCACCTGGCGCTGCGCTTTCGCGCGCTGACCCTGCTGCTGGCCACCGTGCTGGCCCTGGCGGGGCTGTACGCCTGGCAACAGTTGCCCATCGACGCTTTTCCTGACATCTCGCCCACGCAGGCCAAGATCATCCTCAAGATCCCCGGCATGACACCCGAAGAGGTCGAGCTGCGCGTGGTGCGCCCCATCGAGCAAGAACTGCTGAGCATCCCGCACAAGCGCATGGTGCGCTCGGTGTCCAAATACGGCATCGCCGACATCACGCTCGACTTTGAGGAAGGCACCGACATTTACTGGGCGCGCCAGCAAGTCAGCGAGCGTTTGGCCGGGGTGATGGGCGAACTGCCGGCCGGCGTGAGCGGGGGCCTGGCGCCCATCACCACGCCGCTGTCCGAGCTGTACATGTTCACCATCGAAGGCGAGGGTTTTTCGCTGGCGCAAAAGCGCCGCGTGCTGGACTGGGTGATCCGGCCCGAGCTGCGCACCGTGCCGGGCGTGGCCGAGGTCAATGCCCTGGGCGGCGAGGTGCAGACCTTCGAGGTCGTGCCCCGACCCGAGCGCATGGCGGCGCTGGGCATCGGCATGGCCGACCTGCGCCTGGCGCTGGCCAGCAACAACAGCAACGACGGCGCCGGCCGCATGAGCAGCGGCGAGAGTTCGCTGGTGGTGCGCGTCGAAGGCGCGGTGCGCCAGTTGGAGGACCTGCGCAGCATCCGCATCGCCAGCCCGCACGGCCCTGCCAAGGTGCTGCTGGACGACATTGCGACCGTGCGCACCGGTGCGCTCACCCGCTACGGCGCCGTCAGCCAAAACGGCCAGGGCGAAGCGGTCGAGGGCCTGGTGCTGGGCCTGCGCGGCGTGAACGCCCGCGAACTGGTGGACGCGCTCGATGCACGCATCGCCACGCTGCAAAAGCGCCTGCCGCCCGGCATGTCCATCCAGGTCTTCTACAACCGGGGCGAACTGGTGGAACGCGCCGCCGGCACCGTGATCAAGGCCCTGATGGAAGCCGCGGTGCTGGTGTGCGTGGTGCTCTACCTGTTCCTGGGCGGGGTGCGCGCAGCGCTGGTGGTGGCGGTGTCGCTGCCGCTGTCACTGCTGGCCACCTTTTTGCTCATGCGCCTGACCGGCATCACCGCCAACCTGATGAGCCTGGGCGGCCTGGCCATTGCCCTGGGCATGCTGGTGGACGCCTCGGTGGTGGTGGTCGAGAACATCGAGACCCAGCTCAGCCTGCACAGCCACGCACGCGAGGTGACCCTGACCGAGCGCGTGCTGCACGCGGTCAAGCAAGTGGTGCAACCGGTGGTGGCCGGCGTGGTCATCATCGGGGTGGTGTTCCTGCCGCTGCTGACGTTGCAAGACCTGGAGGGCAAGCTGTTCTCACCGGTGGCGCTGACCATCGTGTTGGCGCTGGGCGCCTCGCTGCTGATCGCCTTCAGCGTGGTGCCGGCACTGGCCTCGTGGGTGCTGCGCGTGCAAGGCGCGCACGAACCCGCGCTGATGCGCCACTTGCAAGCAAGCTATGTGCGCCTGCGCGACGCCTGCTGGCAACGCCCACGCACGCTGTTCGCCGCGTCGCTGGCCTTGCTGGTACTGGCCGGCGGCCTGTACACCCAGATCGGCAAGACCTTCATGCCCACACTGGACGAGGGCGACATCCTGGTGCAGTTGCAAAAGGACCCGTCGATCACGCTCGAAGCCTCGCTGGAAATCGACACCCGGGTGCAGCAGGCCATCCTGGCACGGGTGCCCGAGGTGCGGGCCATCGTGGCACGCGCCGGCTCCGACGAGCTGGGCCTGGACCCGATGGGCTTGTACGAGACCGACACCTTTTTGGTGCTCAAACCCCGTGAACAGTGGCGTGGCGGCAAGGAAGACATCGTCGACGCGCTGCGCCAGGTGCTCGATGGTTTTCCAGGGCTGGTCTATGGCTTCACCCAGCCGATTGAGATGCGCATTTCGGAAATGCTCACCGGCACGCGTGGCGATGTGGCCATCAAGCTCTTCGGGCCCGACCTGCAGCAGCTGGCCAGCAGCGCGCAGCGCGTGGCCGAGGCGGTGCGGCAAGTCGAGGGCGCGGCCGAGGTGATCGCGCCCAAGGCCGAGGGCATGCCCTACCTCACTGTGGGGCTGCGCCGACCGGTGCTGGGCCAGGCCGGTCTGAGCGTCGAAGACGTGCAGCGCGCCCTGCGCCAGCAAATCGAAGGCGAGACCGTGGGTCTGGTGCTGGAAGACGGCATCCGCACACCGCTGACCCTGCGCGCGGGCAACGCCCTGCGCAACAGCCCGGAGCAGCTGCGCCAGCTGCCCATCACCGCCCCCGACGGCCGCGCCTGGCCGGCCGGCGCGCTGGCCGACATCCAGCAGACCGAAGGGCCGATCCGCGTCGACCACGAACTGGGGCAGCGCCTGACCACCATCCAGGCGGCCGTCGAAGGGCGGGACCTGGCTGGTTTTGTGCAGGACGCGCAACAAGCCGTGGCCGCACTCGGCCTGCCGCCGGAGGTGCGCCTGGTCTGGGGTGGCCAGTTCGAAAACCAGCAACGCGCCGCTGCGCGGCTGGGCATCGTGATCCCGGCGGCCATGGGGCTGATCTTCCTGATCCTGAGCCTGACGTTTGGCTCAGCCAGACAAGCGGCCATCGTGTTCGTCAACATCCCGTTCGCCCTGGTCGGCGGCGTGGTGGCCCTGGCCGTGTCGGGCGAATACCTGTCGGTGCCGGCCTCGGTCGGGTTCATCGCGCTGCTGGGCATCGCAGTGCTCAACGGGGTGGTAATGGTCACCCACTTCAACGAACGGCTGGCCGATGGCGAAGACATTGCCACCGTGGTGCGGCTGGGGGCCGAGCGGCGCCTGCGCCCGGTGCTGATGACCGCCATCATCACCGCACTGGGCATGCTCCCACTGCTGTTCGCCACCGGGCCGGGTTCGGAAATCCAAAAACCCCTGGCCATCGTCGTCACCGGTGGTCTGGTCAGTGCCACGCTGCTGACCTTGCTGCTGTTGCCCCTGATCTTTGAACGCTGGAACGCCCGATGAAACACCCCCTCCTTCCCCCCTGGGTCTGGCGCTGCACGGCGTTGGCCCTGGCCAGCCTGGCCTGTACAGGCCAGAGCCTGGCCCAGTCGACCGACGACCCGCTCAGCCGCTGGTTGCCCAGCACCACACAGGTGGCGGCAGCGCTCAACGCCAGCCCGACCATCGCCGCCGCACGCGCCCAGCGCGAAGCCCAACTGGCCCAGGCCCAAGCCATCCAGAGCGGCCCCCACGAATGGGCCCTGCGCCTGAGCCAACACAGCCGCCGGGTGCAAGACCCGAACAGCCGCTTCAACGAAAGCTCGGCGTCGCTTGAGCGCCCGGTGCGGCTGTGGGGCAAGGCCGACCTGGACAAGCAACTGGCCGACCAAAGCCGCGAGGTGGCCCGCATCGGTCTGGCCGATGCCCTGCACGAAGCCAGCCGCCAGCTCTTGCTGCGCTGGCTGGAGGCCTTGCGCGCCCAGCGCGAAGCCGCCAGCGCCACGCGCGAACTCGCGCTGGCGCAATCGCTGCACCGCCAGGCGCTGGTGCGGCTGCGCCAGGGCGACATCGCGCCACTCGATGCCCGCCTGGCCGAAGCCGAACTGCAACGCGCCCAGGCCGCGCAGCTGCAAGCCCAGGCCCGCCAAGCCAGCACGCAAGCCAGCCTGCTGCACCTGTACCCCGGCCTGCCCTCGCCGGCCTGGCCGCAGGCCGACGCTTTTGCGCCCACGCCAGGCGACGACGCCAGCGAAGCCCTGCGCCTGTACCTGAGCCAGCACCACGAACTGCACCTGATGCGCGCCGAGGCTTTGCGCCTGCAAGGGCTGGCCGACCGGCTCGACAAAGACCGCTGGCCCGACCCCACGCTGGGCGTCTACACCTCACGCGAGCGCGCGGGGGCCGAGCAGGTGCTGGGCCTGTCGCTGTCGCTGCCCTTGCCGGGCCAATACCGCCAAAGCCAGGCCCGTGCAGCCCAGGCCGAAGCCCGGATGGCCCAGGACAAACTGCGCCAGCTTGAGTTGCAGCTGGGCGCCGACTTTGCGGCCCGCTGGCAGCAGTGGCAGCAAGGCCAGCAAGCGCTGGCGGCCACCCAGGCGGCGGCCGAGGTGCAAAGCCAGGCGGCCGAGAAGTCTTTGCTGGCCTACACCCTGGGCGAGCACAGCATGACCGAGCTGATGCAGAACCGGCGCCTGGCCAACGAACAGCGCCTGGCCCGTGACCGCCTGCAACTCGACCAGGTGCAGGGCTGGGCCTTGCTGCAACTGGACTTGCACCGCATCTGGGATCTGGACGACTGACCCCGGCTGGCGGGTCGGCGTCAGAACGCGGCAGTCAGAGCGCAGCGCTCAGGGTGTGGCGGTCAGGCGGCGCAGCGCCTCCGCGTCCAGCGTCTCCTGGGCCAACAGGGCCTGTACGCAGCGCTCCAACACCGCCCGCCGCTGTGCCAGCAGCTCGGTGGCCTGCGCCAGGGCGGTGGTGACGAGGGTGTGCACCGCGCGGTCCATGGCCTGCTGCGTGGCTTCGGACACCGGCGGGCGGGCGCGCCAATCGTCGCCCGGTCCATCCATCAGCGCCGGGTGGGGGCTGTCGTAGCTCACGCAGCCAAGAGCCTCGTCCATGCCGTGGCGCATCACCATGTCGCGCGCCAGCTGCGTGGCTTTGACCAGGTCATCGGCGGCCCCGGTGGACACCGTGCCCAGCATGAGCTGCTCGGCGGCGCGGCCACCCAACAGCACACAGATGCGGTTTTGCAGTTCCTCGCGCGTCATCAGGTAGCGGTCTTCCAGCGGGCGCTGGAGGGTGTAGCCCAGCGCGCCGATGCCCCGCGGAATGATCGACACCTTGTGCACCGTGTCGCTGCCGGGCAGCGCCAGCGCCACCAGTGCGTGGCCGATTTCGTGGTGCGCCACGGTGCGGCGCTCAAACGGGTTGAGCAGGCGGTTGCGCTTTTCGAGCCCCGCCACGATGCGCTCGATGGCGACGGTGAAGTCGGCCAGCGCGACATGGCTGGCGTGACGGCGGGTGGCCACGATGGCGGCCTCGTTGACCAGGTTGGCCAGATCGGCCCCAGTGAAGCCGGGCGTGAGCGAGGCCACCTCTTCGAGCGACACCTCGGGCGCGAGCGTCACTTTGCGCGCATGCACCCGCAAAATGTCCAGGCGCCCTGGCCGGTCGGGTTTGTCGACCAGCACCTGGCGGTCGAAGCGGCCCGCGCGCAGCAGCGCCGGGTCGAGGATTTCGGGCCGGTTGGTGGCCGCCAGGATGATGACGCCGGCCTGCGTGTCAAAGCCGTCCATCTCGGCCAGCAACTGGTTGAGGGTCTGCTCTTTTTCGTCGTGTCCGCCCCAGCCGCCGTACACGCCGCGTGCGCGGCCCAGCGCATCCAGCTCGTCAATGAAAACGATGGCCGGTGCCAGCTTGCGCGCCTGCGCGAACAGATCGCGCACCCGGGATGCGCCCACGCCGACGAACAACTCGACAAATTCGCTGCCCGACATGGAAAAGAACGGCACCCCGGCCTCGCCCGCCACGGCCTTGGCCAGCAAAGTCTTGCCTGTGCCCGGCGGCCCGACCAGGAGCACCCCCTTGGGAATATGCGCGCCCAGGCGGCCGTAGTCCTCGGGGTGCTTCAGAAAGTCGACCACCTCCTTGAGTTCCTGCTTGGCTTCGTCCACGCCCGCCACGTCGGCAAAGGTCACGCCGGTGTCCTGCTGCACATGCACCTTGGCGCGGCTCTCGCCAATCTGCATCAGCCCGCCCATGCCCTGGCGCTGCACCATCTTGCGGATCAGCACCCACCACAGGCCAAAGAACACCAGCGAGGGCAGGATCCACGACAGCAGATCGCGCCAGAAGCTGGTTTGCAACACGCGCCGGTACGGCACCTTGTAGGCGTCCAGCTGGGCCGACAGCTCGGGCTCAACCCGCACCGTGATGAGTTCGGTTTTGCCCTGCTCGGGGTTTTTGAGGCGCCCGCTCAGGTGGGTGTCGGTCACCAGCACCTCTTGCACCCGGCCTTCTTGCAAGGCTTGTTCAAAGGCGTCGTAGGACACCAGTTGCGCCTGCTCGCCGGCCAGCCAGGTTTGCAGGGCCAGCAACATGGCCAGGGCGGCGATCCAGTACAGCAGGTGCCAGAGTTTGTTGCGGTCCATCGTCAGTTGCCCCTTCAGTTGCCTCTCAAGCCGCGCCGCTTGCGCGGCAGCGGTTCGTGGTGTTCGCCCGGGGCTTCCGAAGCATGGCGGTAGCGGCGCAGCCGCGCCTGCGCCCGCCCCAGCAGGCTGTCGGCCGGGTAGCCGGCCGGGCCAAGCTGCCCCCAGCTCAGGCCGCTGAGCAGCCCCATGCCCTCGGCCACAGTGCTGGCCGAGTAGATGTGAAAACGCCCCTGCGCCACGGCCTCGCGCACGCTGGCGTCCAGCATCAGGTGGCGGCGGTTGCGCTCGGGCATGAGCACGCCCTGCGTGCCGTCCAGTCCGACGCGCTCGCAGCTGCGGAAAAAGCCCTCGATCTTTTCGTTGATGCCGCCCACCGGCAGCATGTCGCCGTTGGCATTGAAAGCCCCGGTGACGGCGATGCCCTGCGCCAGCGGCGCCGCGGCCAATGCCGACAGCAGGGCATAGAGTTCGGCGCACGAAGCCGAATCACCTTCGATGCCGCCGTATTCCTGCTCGAACACCAGGCTGGCATCGAGCGCCAGCGGTGCCAGGTGCGCAAACAACGAGGTGACGTAGCTGTGCAGGATCAGCACCCCTTTGTCGTGCACCGGGCCGGACAGTTCCACCTCGCGGTCGATGCTCATCACGCCCTGGTCGCCCGCGTGTGCCCGGGCAGTGATGCGCACCGGAAAGCCAAAGCTGTAGTCGCCGTACTGCACCACGCTCAGGCCGTTGACGCTGCCTTCCATGCGGCCCGACAAGGGCAGCACGCGCTCGCCCTGCACCAGGGTGTCGAGCAAGCGCTCCTCGGGCTCGTCGTGGCGGTAACGCTTGGCCTGCAAGGCGGCTTGCACGTCGGCGGGCTGCACCAGCGTGGCCTGGCGCGCGCGGGCCAGGGCGGCGCTTTCCAGCACCAGGGCCTCGGTGGTGGCAAAGACGGCGCTTTGGCGGTGCTGGTCCTGCGCACGGCGGTGGCTGTCCTCGATCAGCCAGGCCGTGGCCTCGGCCGAGAAATGGGGCAAGCCCCAGTGCGCGCAGGTGCGCGCCACAAACACCGCCGTGTCTTGCCAGGTTTTCAGACTGGAAGGAAAGCTGTCGGCGAAATCCACCTTGCAGCGAAAGCGCCGGGCAATGTCCGGGTCCAGCGCCAGCACCGCCTCGAAGTCTTCGGGCGAAGCCACCAGCACCAGCTTGACGTCTGCAAGCACCGCCTGCGGCGTGAGCGTGACCGCCGCCACCGGCGCGTAAGGCACACCCGGCTCGTCGATCTGCAGCAGGCCGCAGCGCACAAAGCGGCGCAGACGCTCCCACACCTGCGGGTCGGCCAGCACGTCGCGCAGGTGCAGCAGCAGGTAGCCGCCGTGGGCGCGCAGCAGGCTGCCGGCACGGATGCGGGTGAAGTCGGTCACCAGCATCTCACCGTCTGACTCGTACTCCACGCCGCCAAACAGCTGGCGGTTGGAGGGGTTGTCTTCCTGGATCACCGGCGCGCCATGCAGGCCATGGTTGTCCACCGCCACATTGACCCTCAGACAGGCCAGCAGGTCCAGCAAGGCCTCCTGGCGCAAGGCCTCGTCCTCGGCGCCCGACTGGAACAGCTCGACGTGCTCCAGCACCTCCACCTGCAAGGCTTGCAACCAAGCCTGCATGTGCTCGGCCTCGCGGGGCGTGGGGTGCACCACGCCTTGCAGGTCGCGCCATTCGCGCTCCAGCAGGGGTTTGACCATTTGCCGACGCAGGGCGGCCAGGCCCTCGTTCATCACGTGTTCGAGCGAGCGGGTTTTGTCGAGAAAGTGCGCAATCTGCTCGCGCAAGGTGGCTTCGGCCTGGTCGATCTCGGCGCGACGCTGCGGGCTCAAAGCCATGGCGCGTGCGGCCGTCAAGGGCTCGCCGTTGTCGTCGCGGCAAGTGAAGACCAGGTGGCCCTGCTCGCGCATCAGGCTGAAGCCGTGGGCTTCGGCAAAGGCGTTGAGGTCGGCGTAGGCGCGCGATTCTTCGCTTTTGTAGGCCTGCTCGATGCGGTCACTCTCGGCCTTCACGTCCTGTTCGGCCAGGCGCTTGGGAATGCCGGTTTCCAGCCGCTTGGCCAGTTGCACCATGCGCTGGCGCAGCACCCGCCCTTCGCCCGCCGGCAGGCGCAAGGCCAGCGGTTGCTCGGGGTGTTCGACCTGGTACAGGTAGCACAGGTCGGGTGGCACCGGCCGCGTGGCGGCGCAGTCGCGCATGAGCTGGCGCATGAGCGTGGTGCGGCCCGTGCCCACCTCGCCCACGACGAACAGGTTGTAACCCGGCATCTCCATGCCCAGGCCAAAACGAGCGGCGGCCTCGGCGCGCGGCTGGCCAATCCAGGGCAGCGGGCGGTCGACCCATTCGAGGCTGCTGGCAAAGCCCAGGGCCGCAGCGTCGACCGGACGCGACAAATCGGAAGGTTCAAGGTGCTGGCAGGACATGGCAACAGGGCGGGGTCAAACAAAGGGAGGGCATGTGGCCCATTGTGGGCAAAGCCCTCTGGCTTGTCGATACGCACGCCAGCTCAATGAAAACCGTCCCACAAGAGCTTGCAACCCGTGAGGAACATGCCGCCCAGCACAAAGCGGTAGAACCACAGTGGCGAGATCTGGCGCGCGACCTTCACGCCTGCCCACACGCCCATCGGCGCCAGCGGCAGCAGCGCCACCGAAGTGGCCAGGTTTTCCAGGCTCAGCAGGCCCAGCCAGGCGTAGGGCACCCACTTGGCCATGTTCACAAAGAAGAACAGAAAAGCCATGGTGCCGGTGAAGACCACCGGCTTGAGCTTGAGCGGAATGGCGTACGCGTTGACCGGCGGTCCGCCCGCATGGGCAATGAAACTGGTGAAACCCGAAGTGGTGAGCAGCAAGGCCCCCACCCAGCGCGGCGGCGGCGGGCTGTCGGTCCTGGGCGGAAACAGCAGGCGCTGCGCCAGAAACAGCAGGGTGCTGGCGCCCACAATGGCGGCCACCAGATGGGCATCGAGCAGGCGAAACAGCAGCGTGCCCAGCACAATGCCCAGCAAGGCAAAGGGCAGCATGAAGCGCAACAGCTTGCGGTCAAAGTCGTTGCGAAAAGCCGCCAGCCCCATGAGGTCCATGACCAGCAGCAGAGGCATCAGGATGGCGGCGGCCTGCGGCACCGGAATGGCCAGCGCCATGAGTGGCACGGCCAGCGAGCCAAAGCCCGCACCGAAGCCGCTTTTGCTCACACCCAGCAGCAGCACTGCGGGCACGGCCACGGCATAGAAAAACGGATCGGTGATCAAGGGCAAGGACAGCACCCCACCATCTTAAGGGGCGTGCCCAGCCGGCTCAGGCCAGCGGCGGTTGCGCCCGTTCCAGCACCTGCCGCACCAAGGGGTGGTGCTGCGTTCTGTGGCTGTAGCTGGCGTGGATGTCCTCTTGCACATCGGTCTGGCCCAGCAGCGACAGGCCGGGCATCAGGGACAGGTCCTCGGCGCCGAGCGCGCTGACCGGGAAAACGCCCAGCCCCCGCGCAGCAAACACCGACATGAGGGCACTGTCCTCGAATTCGCCGACCACTTGCGGCACCAGACCGTGCGCATCCAGCCAGCGGTCCAGGGCGGCGCGCACCGGTGCGTGGCGGGTAGGCAACAGCACGGGCAAGGTGTTGAGGCAGGCCGGAAAGGTGGCGCAGCTGTCGGCAGACACCCACTGGCCAGCGCCGTACCAGCACACGGGCGAAGACACCAGCCAGCGGCTGGACAGGCGCAGGTTGGTGTTCACCGGCGCGGCCTGGCCGGCCAACACCAGGTCAAGGCGGTGCAGGGCCAGCTCGGCCATCAGGTGCTGGAACTCGCCTTCGTGGCACACCAGGCGCAGGCCTGGCGTCTGCAGCACCGGGTCCAGCAGGGTGTGGGCCGCCAACTTGGACAGGCCGTCCGACAGCCCGATCGACAGCCGGATGGCCGGGCCAGCGGCTGCGGCATCGGCCACTTCACGCGGAATGCGCTGGCCAATCTCAAAGATTTCTTCGGCCCGGGCGTAGGCGGCCTCGCCCGCTTCGGTCAGGGCCAGGCCGCGCCCCTGGGGCTTGAGCAACTGGTGGCCCAGCGACTTTTCGAGTTCGCGCACCTGGCTGCTGATGGTCTGGATGGCGATGTCCAGCCGGTGTGCAGCGCGGGCCATGCCGCCCTCCTTGGCAACGACCCAGAAGTAATAGAGGTGGCGGTAGTTCAGGGCGCTCATGCGGCCAGCCTCGGCGCGGTCAGACGCCGTCCAGGCGTTCGCGGTCGCGGATGCGGTGCACCTCGGCAATGTCCACCACCCAGACCAGGCCATCGCCGATCTTGCCGGTCTGGCAAGACTCGATGATGGCCTCGCGGATGGTGTGGACCATGTCTTCCTCGCACAGCACGCAGACCATCAGTTTGTCGGTGAAGTCGGTCAGCGCATCGCGCACGCTGCGTTTGTCCATCACCGCAGGGGCGGTGAAGCCCTCCGCACGAAACACCGTCACCCCCGGAAAACCCGGGATGGCACGCAAGGCCTCGCGCAAACGGTCCAGCCGCGCGGGCCGAACAATGGCTCTGATTTCTTTCATTTCTCTCTCCTTCTCTCTCAGGCTTCCGACGGCGGCTCATCAAACCAGCGGTACAACGTGGGCAGCACCACCAAGGTGAGCAGGGTCGACGAGATCAGCCCGCCAATCACCACGATCGCCAGGGGCCGCTGCACCTCGGAGCCCGGCCCGGTGGCAAACAAAAAGGGCACCAAACCCAGCAGGGCCACGGTGGCCGTCATCATGACCGGCCGAAAGCGCTGCACACAGCCTTCGCGCACCGCCTGAGCCACATCCATGCCGTCCTCGCGCAAACGGCGGATGCAGGTCACCAGCACCACCCCGTTGAGCACCGCGATGCCCCACAAGGCGATGAAGCCCACCGAAGCCGGCACGCTCAGGTATTCGCCGGTGACGAACAAACCAATCAGGCCGCCGACCGAAGCGAACGGCAACACCATGATGATCAGGCCGGCCAAACGGACCGAGCGGAACAGCAGGAACAAGAGGAAGAAGATGGCCACGATGGTCAGGGGCACGATGACGGACAGCGTGTCCATGGCGCGTTCCATGTTCTCGAACTGCCCGCCGTACTTGAAGTAATAGCCGTCAGGCAAGCGAACCTCGCTGTCGATGCGCTGCTGCACCTCGGTCACGAAGCCCCCCAGGTCGCGCCCTTCCACGTTGGCCCCGACGACCACGCGGCGCTTGCCGCTTTCGCGGCTGATCTGCGCCGGCCCGTCCACCAGCGCGATGCTGGCCACGCTGGAGAGCGGCACCTGGGCGCCGCCGGGCGCCGGCAGCAAGGTGGCGCCAATGGCCTGCGCCGAATGGCGGTAGGCCGCCGGAAAGCGCACCACCACGCTGTAGCGCCGCTCGCCTTCGTACAGGGTGGTCACGTCCTTGCCGCCAATGGCCGTTTCGATCACGGTCTGCACATCGGCCACGTTCAGACCGTGGCGGGCAATCGCCTTGCGGTCGATGTCCACCGTCAGGGCCTGCTGGCCCGACAGGCGCTCGATGCGGATGTCGCGGCTGCCCGCCACGCTCTTGAGGATGCGGGCCACCTGTTCGGACAGCTGGCGCAGTTCCACCAAGTCGTCGCCAAACACCTTGATGGCCAGCTGCGAACGCACGCCGGTGACCATCTCGTCCACACGCTCCGAGATCGGCTGGGACAGCACGATCTGCACGCCTGGAATGGTCGACAGGCGCTGGCGGATGTCTTCGTCGATCTCATCCTGCGAGCGGTCCGACTCCGGATCGAGCAGCACGATGGGGTCGGACTCGTTGGGCCCTGCCGGGTCGGCAGGCGACTCCCCGCGACCGAGCTTGGACACCACCATGCGCACGCCCGGCACCTGGGCCACGGTTTTCATGGCGTCCATTTCCATGCGGATCGACTCGTCCAGCGAAATGCTGGGCACGCGGTTGATCTGCGGCGTCAGCGCGCCCTCTTTCATGACCGGCATGAAAGATTTGCCCAGCAGCGGGAACAAGGCCAGGGAACCCAGCAACAAGCCCACCGACACGGCCAGCGTGCCGCGCTGGCGCAAGGTGGCCAGGTCGAGCAAGTTCAGGTAGTGGCGCTTGAGCCAGGCGATCAGGCGGGTGTCGTGGTCGGCACCGCCGCGCAGGAAATACGAGCACAGCACCGGCGACACAAACAGCGACACCACCAGCGAGACGGCCAGCGCGATGGCGATCGTCAGCGCCAGTGGCGCGAACATCTTGCCTTCGATGCCTTGCAGTGTCATCAGCGGCAGGAACACCAAAATGATGATGGCGATGCCGAAGATCGTCGGCGTGGCCACCTCGGTGGTTGCGGCCAGCACCGTGCGCACCCGCTCGCCCATGCTGCCGCCCGCCTGCCCGAGCTTGTGGAACACGTTCTCCACCACCACCACGGTGGCATCCACCATCAGGCCGATGGCGATGGCCAACCCACCGAGCGACATCAGGTTGGCCGACAGGCCATAACGGTTCATCAGGATGAAGGTGGACAGCGGCGTGATGATCAGCGTGGCCACCACGATCAGGCTGGAGCGCACATCGCCCAGGAAGACGAACAGCACCACCACCACCAGGAAAATTCCCTCGACCAGCACCTTGCCGACGGTCCACAAGGCCGAGTCCACCAGGTCGGTGCGGTCGTAATACGGCACGATCTGCAAGCCGTCGGGCAGCATGCCTTTGTCGTTGATTTCCTGCACGCGCTGCTTGACGCGCGAAACCACTTCCTTGGCGTTGCCGCCGCGCATCATCAGCACGATGCCCGAGACCCCCTCGGTGTAGCCGCCCTTGATGATGGCGCCCTGCCGCACTTCGCTGCCCAGCTCCACCGTGGCCACATCGCGCACGAACACCGGCACGCCGTTTTGCTCCTTGAGCACGATGCTGCCAATGTCGTCGAGCGTGCGGATCAGACCCACACCCCGGATCAGGTACTGCTCGGTCACCTGCGGCAAGATGCCACCGCTGGCGTTGGAGTTGTTGGCGGCAATCGCCTGCACCACCTGGGCCAGCGACAAGTTGTAGTGGCGCAGACGCCCAGGATCGACCAGCGCCTGGTACTGCTTGACGTAGCCGCCTTGCGAGTTGATCTCGGCCACACCGGGAATGGAGCGCAGCAAGGGCCGCACCACCCAGTCCTGCACCATGCGGCGGTGGGCCAGCTCTTGCGGTGTCAGGGCGCGCTGGCCGTCGTCGGGTTTGTCCAGCGTGTACTGGTAGACCTCGCCCAGGCCGGTGGAAACCGGGCCGAGCACCGGCACGATGCCCGCCGGCATGCGCGGCGCCACCTCCAGCATGCGCTCCATGACGAGCTGGCGGGCGAAATAAACGTCGGTCTTGTCGGTGAAGACCAGGGTGATGATGGACAGGCCGCTCTTGTTGAGCGAACGCATCTCGGTCAGGCCCGGCAGCCCGGTCATGGCGATCTCGAGCGGCACGGTGACGAAACGCTCGATCTCTTCGGGTGAGCGGCCCGGCGCCTCGGTGGCCACCTGGACCTGGACGTTGGTCACATCGGGAAACGCGTCGACCGACAGCCGGGTGGCCGCACGCAGCCCAAAGCCGCAGACCACCAGCGCCAGCACCACCACCACCAGGCGCTGACCGAGCGCGGCACGGATCATGGAGGCGATCATGCTTACTCCAGTTCAGCGCGCTTGCGCTCGTTGTTCATGTGGAAGGCTCCGCCCACCACGATTTCGGCTCCCTCCTGGAGGCCGCTCAGCACAGGACGCAATGCGCCCACAGCAGTCCCCAACTCGACCGGGGTGAGACGGAACACGTTGTCGCCGGTTTTGACGAACACGTGGTCCTTGTCGTTTTCGCGCACCACGGCGTCAATCGGCACCACCAGCGTGCGCACCGACTCGCCGCGGATGCGCATGGTGGCGAGCATCTGGGGTTTGAGGTCGCGCTTGGCGTTGTCCACCTGGGTGCGGAACGGCACGGTGCGGGTCTCGGGCGAGACGGTGTCGCCCACGTAGACGATCTTGCCCGACAGCTGGCGTCCGCCCAAGGCGGGCACCTCGATGTCGACCCGCTGGCCCGCCTGCACCACGCGCGCGGTTTGCTCAGGCAAATCGCCCACCACCCACACCTGGCTCAGGTCGGCCACGGTGAACATCGGGTCGCCGGGCTGTGCCACCTGGCCACTGCTGACCTGGCGCTCGATCACCACACCCGACAGGGTGGACGCCACGAGGGCATAAGGGTGCAGGACGCCCTGCTCACGCAAGCGCCCAAGCGCGTCGGTCGGGATGCCCAGCAAGCGCAGCTGGTCCTGCGCCGCGCGCTGTTCTGCGCGGGCCACCGCCTGCTCGGACTCGCGCCGCTGCAGCTCGGCCGAACCGATCACATCGGCCTGGTACAGCTGGCGTGCACGGTCGACGGCGCGGTCGGCCAGGGCAGCGGCCGAATGGGCCCGCAGGTACGCCATCTGGGCCTGCGACAACTCGGCACTGGCCAGCCGCGCCAGGGCCTGGCCGGGCTGCACCCGGTCGCCCACCTCGGCCAACACTTCGGTCACCCGCCCGGTGACCGAGGCGCCAATGCGGGTCACCAGCCGGTCGTTGGCTTCGATGCGGCCGGCCACTTCGGTCAGGGGTTCCAGCGCCTGCGGCTGCACGGCCGCCACCTGGAAGCGGTTGGCCATGGCGGGCTGGATCTGCACCAGCATCGCATCGGCTTCAGGCTTGCGCGCCGCAGGCGTTTTGTCGGCCTGGGGCTGGCAAGCGGCCAGCAGGCACAGCGTGGCCAGCACCCACGCGCTCGGGCGGGGCAGTCGGACGTGGTGGTCAAGAGTGTTCATGGCAATGGGGCTCTTCATGGCTGTGAATCGGCAACAAACTGACCAGACAACTGGTCCAGGGCAATGCGGGCGGACTGCTGCTGAAAGCGCGCCTGCAACAGGTCGACGCGCACACCGCGCAGCACCCGCTGGGCATCGAGCACGTCCAAGATGCCGCGCTCGCCAAAGCGGTAAGCGGCTTCGGCCACGCGCAAGGCGGCTTCGGCTTCGCGCAGCACGCCTTGGCTCAGGGCTTCGACGCGCAGACGCGCCATGTCCAGCGCCTTCCAGGCCATCAGGACTTGCTGGTGCAATTCGCCCTGGCGACCTTCGAGCCGGACACGCACCCGCGCCAACTCGGCCTGCGCCTCGGCCACCGGCCCACTGCGCTGGTCCAGCAACGGCAGCTGCATGCTGACCCCCCACTGGCTCTGGCGCACGTCAGGGTCGCGGTTGTCGCTGTAGCGCAACTCCACCCCCGGCCAGCGGCTGGCGCGGGCCGCCCGCAATTGGGCCTGGGCCCGGTCCAGCTCGTGACGCAAGCCCACCAGTTCAGGGTTCAAGCGCTCCGCCTGGCTTTGCAACTGGGCCAGGTCCGGCAAGTCCAACCCGTCGTTGAAGCTGGCGTTCAGCTTCCAGCGGGCGGGCAGTTGCCCTGCCGCCAGCCGGTTGAGTTCGAGCAGGGCCTGCTCGGCCTGCAGGGCCGAGGTGCGCTGGCGCTCGCGTGCGTGGATGACTTCGGCGTCCGCCTTGATGATCTCGTAGCGGGCCGCTTCGCCGCTTTCGACCCGCACACGCACCCGTTCGCGCACCTGCTCCAGCAAGACCAAGGCATCGGCCGACGCCTGGGCCTCAGCCTGGTAGAGCAAGGCTTCGTAAGCGCGCGAACGCACCTGGGCCACCAGGTCGTTGCGTGTGGCCGACAACTGTTGGCCGCTCAGGCGCCAACCCGACTCGGCCGCGTCGATGCGCGCACTGCGCAGCAGCGGGTTGTCGATGGGCTGCGCCAAGGACCAGCCACGTGCCTGCTGGCGCGCAGCCCCTGCCGTCTGCGGTTGCCAAGGGCCCTGCTGCCACTCCAGGCGGGGGTTGTGCCACGCGCCCGCGCTGGTGACCCCGGCGCGCGCGCCCTCCAAACCGCTGCGGGCCGCCCGCAGGGCAGGGTTGTGGTCCAGCACGATGCGGGTGAGCTGCTCCACCGTCAGTTCGGTCTGCGTGGGCGCGGCCACGGTGTCGGCGTGTGCGAAGATGGGCTGCGCCAGCACGGCGCCCCACAAGGCCAAGGCGGCTGCGCCGCCCCTCAAGGTTTTGTGGGCCATAAGGACTTTCCTGGGCTGTTGGTCGATGGCATGGGGTCCAAAGTCACTGGGTGAAAACGGGCCAGCATAAGCCGCCGTCTACGAATAAAAAAGCATAGTGAAAATGATAGACCATTCGGTTTTTTCGAAGAATAACCCTTCCCCCATCGCGGCCCTGCTGTTCGATCTGGACGGCACCCTGGTCGACAGTGAACACCCCGGCCTGGAGGTGCTGCACCAGATGGCAAGCGGTCTGGGCATCACCTGGAGCCACGGCGAAAGCCTGCAGCGCTTTCGCGGTGTGCCCATGGCGCGCTGTGTCTCGGTGATCGCCCAGCACCTGCCTGCGGGCAGCCCGGCGCTCGACGAAGTGGCTTTTCTGCGCCAGCTGCGCGCCTCGATGGCCGAGCGCTTTCGGCAAGACCTGCGGGAAATCGCAGGCGCCAGCGCGCTGCTGGCCAGCCTCAAGATCCCTTTTGCCGTGGCCACCAACGGCCCGCGCGAAAAAGCCGCGCTCACGCTGGGCCTGACTGGCCTGGACCGTTTTTTGGAGGGGCGGGTGTTCTGCGCCCCGGAAGTGGGCAGCTACAAACCCGAGCCGGGCCTGTTTTTGCACGCAGCCCAGGCCCTGGGCTGCGCCCCGGCGCAATGCGCCGTGGTCGAAGACAGCCTGCCCGGCATGTTGGGCGGCCTGGCGGCGGGCATGCGGGTGTTCAGCCTGCACCCGCGCGAAGGGCTGCCGTCGGAGGTGGCGCAGCAGGTCGTCTTCATTGACGGCCTGCCGCAGTTGCCGCGCTGGCTTTGAATGCGAAACGGGCTCAGACGCGCTCAAGAATGAGCGCGATGCCCTGGCCCACGCCGATGCACATGGTGCACAGCGCGTAGCGCCCGCCCGTGGCGTGCAGGCGGTTGATAGCGGTGGTGGCCAGGCGCGCACCGCTGGCGCCCAGCGGGTGGCCCAGCGCAATCGCGCCGCCCCAGGCGTTCACGCGCTCGTCGTCGTCTTTCAGACCCAGCAGGCGCAGCACGGCCAGGCCTTGCGCGGCAAAGGCTTCGTTGAGTTCGATCAC
>JACCDU010695589.1_pt1 | contig 37968 bp, 47 predicted proteins | sample 7446081 | NCBI WGS metagenome assembly JACCDU01 (sample SAMN15323447, study PRJNA562643) | freshwater metagenome | isolation source: river surface water | place: USA:Blue River Watershed | collected 2017-08-17
CAGCATCTGAGTTGCCGCTGACGGAGACGGTTTGCACGGCAAGGCGCGGTGCGTAGAACGGAGCAGCTGCTTTTGCGGCGTCGATGCGGGTAGGAAAGTCTGCGTAGACTTCTTCTTCCACAAGCTCTTTACTCTTCTCATTGCCCTTGGCATCGTACTTGACGACCCAGCGCTTGTGCGCGATGCCTTCTCCACGGCTGACTTTCAGCAACCACTCATGTGGGAGCAATCCGGTCTCCATGGCGGCTTGCTTGGCCTTTGCAGTGACTTTGGAAAGTGCACCTTTCGGGCGGCCAGCCCCTGGTTGTCGTCCACCACCTGCCATTATTCAACTCCACAGAAGATTTGGAGATAGGAAATCTCGATGGTGTGGATCGTAAACCGTTTCACCGGTGGCGTAAACCGCTCTAACACATGTGGGAAACCTCGTACACCCTCTAAATGGGCGAACACTCACTCTGATGGAGCGGCCTGTGTAGCGAGTTGAGTAGCAACGTAAGTTGTTGATCTGCAAGGAGTTTTTCAGCATCTACATAAAATGCAGTCTTCTTCCCTTTCTTTCTTTTTAAAAGAAGGAAATAAATATAGATATATACTTTTCTTTATAGGAATAAAGAATAGGGCGCTCAGTAGCGTGTAGTTCTGTAGCGGTGGTGTAGTTTACAGGTCTTTGAATATACGCTAAGATATGTCTCTTTATAGGAGAAAGACCATGACCCCAGAACTCATCAAATTGCTACAACATCTTGTGGACGCACTACCAAGCGCCAAGCGCCAAGCGCCACAAGAATTGCTCGAACAGGTCAAATTACAGGTCCCAAAACCGCGTTGGGACGATGCTCAAAGAGCCAAGCAGTCAAAGACAATCTCAGAATATTGGTCCAAGCGTCGAGTTGAGCAGCCATTTCAACTCAAATATCGTGATGGCACAGTTCAGAATATCCAAGGTTGGGAGTCCGCAGCCAAAATTGCTGGTGTGAAGGAGTCAACCCTTAAGATCAAGTTCTCCAAGGCCGGAGGTCTTCGTGCCCAGTTCTTTGACCAAGAGCTCATGGAGGTTGTTGACATAGTGAAACTTCCATACGGGAAGGAAGAATAACCCACCGTTTACGTCAGCCGACAATCGAACTAGAATCTATCTCGGCCGCCCCGGTCGTGACGTCTCCTTCGGTTGTCATCAGCCTTGGTCCCGTCGATCCCCTCAGCAAGGTTCATGGTCGGGGTGGCCACCTTTTCATGCGGCTGAGCGCATGGTTGGCCGACGCTGAGGCGGCTATGATCGACGAATTGAGGACCGAAACAAGATGGCAACCACAAAAAAGAAGACCGCACCTGCGGCCGACCACAAAGCACTTTCCTTAGGGGAAACCAAACTCAAGTCCAGCGGGCTCACGCTCGAAGACGCCAAGCTGCTTAGTATGCACTGCTTGGGCCAGCAACAGACTGCGGCCCAGCACCAAGCATTCAAGCAGCTTTGTAGCTTGCGCATCGATTACATTGGGCCTGACGGTCAGCCGATTGGCGACTGGCCAGGATCCAAACCGTTCTACCGCATCAGGTACCTGGAGACGCCGTCCGACTTCTCCAGCCTGACCGACAAGAAGCCTGTGCGCTACGTGCAGGAACCCAATACCGCTCCAGTCGCCTACTACCCAGCCAACCAGGACTGGGAAGGTTTGCTTCACGACACCGACCAGCCGCTGATCCTGACTGAGGGCGAACTCAAAGCCGCCAAGGCCTGCAAGGAAGGCTTCCCCACCATCGGGTTGGGTGGCGTGTACAACTGGCGAAGCCACAAGTTGGGACTCGACTGGCTCCCCAGTCTCGACCTCGTCAAATGGGCCAAGCGCAACGTCTATATCTGCTTCGACAGCGACTACAAGACCAACCCCATGGTGTGTGCCGCGCTCCGGGAACTTGGTGAGGAGCTCCATCGGCGCGGCTGTTTCGTGCATCTGGTCTCGCTTCCTCAGCTGCCTGGCCTTGAGAAGGTGGGGCTTGATGACTTCCTTGTGCATGCCGGGCCTTCAGCTGTCTCGATGTTTCGCGGTCTCCTCACAGAAGCCGAGCCGCTGGGCCTGACCGCGCCGCTTTGGGGGCTCAATGAGAAGTATGTTTACGTCCAAGACCCTGGCCTCATCGTCGACCAAGACACTCGGTTCAAGGCAAGTCCGTCTGCCTTCAAGGAACACCTGCAGGCGCCTCTGAACTACCATGAGCGCAGTCTCAAGCAAGACGGTTCAGTCTCCTTCAAGGCAGTCTCAGCAGCTGCTGCATGGCTCAAGTGGCCTTTGCGCACTGAAGTCACGAAGATCACGTACAAGCCGGGCGATGGCCGCTTCATCCAAGATCCTCGCCCCATGTTCAACATCTGGCCGGGTTGGGGTGTCGAACCAGCTGAGGATGACGTCACGCCGTTCTTGGAATTAGTTGGCCACATCTTCAAGGGCTCAGAGCCTCAGGCCATGGAGTGGTTTCTCAACTGGTGTGCCTATCCACTGCAGCATCCGGGCACAAAGCTGTTCAGCTCAGCGGTCCTGCACGGTATCAGGCACGGTACTGGTAAGTCGCTGATCGGCTACACGCTGGGCAGGATCTACGGGCAGAACTTCACCGAGATTAGCCAGATGGACTTGCACAACAGTTTCAACGAGTGGGCTGAGGGCAAGCAGTTCGTCATGGGCGACGACGTGACAGGGTCTAACAAGCGGGCCGACGCCGACTTCTTGAAGAAGCTCATCACGCAGCGAGAACTCCGGGTCAATGGCAAGTACGTGCCGACCTACGTGGTGCCTGACTGTATCAACTACTTCTTCACCGCCAACCACCCCGACTCGTTCTTCCTTGAAGATGACGACCGCCGCTTCTTCATCCACGAGGTGCAGGTCGGTCCCATGGACGAAGAGTTCTACATGAACTATGACCTGTGGCTGGACACTGGTGGCAGCAAGGCAGTCTTCCACTACCTGCTGAACCGCGACACTGGCGACTTCAACCCCGCAGCTCCTGCCTTCAAGACCGCAGCCAAGGAGCGCATGATCGCCAACGTGCAGAGTGACCTGGCCGGTTGGGTGCGCCAGCTCTTGGCCACGCCGAACCACGTCCTCAAGGTTGGCGAGATTGTGGTTGACAAGGACCTGTTCACGTCGAAGGAGCTGCTGCAGTTCTACGATCCGAGTGGCAAAACCGGGACCACTGCCAACGGGCTAGGTCGCGAGCTGGCAAGGGCCGGGGTCCGTCAGATTTGTGGCGGCAAGCCGATTCGCTTGGCCGACGGTGGGCAAGGTCGCTTGTATGCGCTGCGCAACATCGAGTTCTGGATGACCGAAGCCGCTCCGCAAGCTGCTGTGAAGCACTTGGAAGACTGGTCGAAGAAACAATCTGGCGCAAAAACCGCAAAATATTGAAACCACATGTTTACAGCTGCGGCGGCGCAGATTAGAATCGCAACTGCTGAGGGAATTCTCCCAACGCGTTATCAACCACTTAGGAGTTCATCATGAATGCAAAAGAGATCAAGGCCGCATTGGCCGACGAAGGTGTGCAAGCTGCTGTTGAGAAGCAAGTTGCTGCCGCTGTGAAGGCCGAAACCAAGCGCGTCTTGGCTGTGGTCAAGGAAGCCGAGCTGCCCGAAGACAAGGCTGCTGCGAAGGCCGCCAAGGCCGTGCTCAAGTCCATCGTGGACGGCATCAAGGAAGCTGCGTAAGCAGTCTGTCCAGTGGATAGGAGACTTCGGTCTCCTTTCTTTTCATCTAAATGTAAGTAAGGAGTTTCACATGTCAGATAAAGACATCGAGCAGGAGATTCAAGCAAAGGGCAAAACAGCTCTGCGCGTCACTCCTGATATGATCGAACGCAACATTCTCAGCGAGCACTACTTCACCGCTGCTGACGGTCGTGATGGCGCACTTGCCAATGGGACCTATGTTGGTCGCGAGAAACCTGAGGCCCATGACGAGGATCTGAAGCCGCTGAGTCTCTTGACCTTCTGCGTGCTGGTCCTTCGCAACGGCTTCACCGTGACTGGCGAGTCGGCTTGCGCTTCACCTGAGAACTTCGACGCCGAGATTGGTCAGAAGGTTGCTCGTCAGAATGCCGTTGCAAAGATCTGGCCTCTCATGGGCTACGAACTGCGTAGCAAGATCATGTACACCCCAGAACTCGCAGGAGGAAACTAATATGCGTTGCTACCTCGTCACTGGCCCTGGTGCTAAGCGCTATGCTGCCACGAACGCCGATGCTCGCGCCACCCGCGATGCGCTGGTTGAGCAGCTCGACTGCAAGAAGAAGGACGTCGAGATTGAGCAGACCGACATCCCGGTTGCGAAGGCTGATCTGCTCGAGTTCATCAACACCTTGTGCGCCGAGACCGACGCGAAGGACAGCGAAGAATGAGCCAAGTCCGTCTGATCGCATTCACCCAGCCGATTGAGCTGAAAGGTGTTCAGACGGGCGAGGAGCTGGTGGCCTACTGTGCACGGGTTTCGAACCCTGCCAACCAGGCCAACCATGAAACTGCTCCTCGTCTGCTCAGCTACCTTGTCCGCAATCAACACTGGTCTCCATTCGAGATGGCCCATGCCGTTCTTGAGATTCAAACGACGCGCGACATTGCCAGACAGATTCTTCGCCATCGGTCCTTCAGCTTCCAAGAGTTCAGTCAGCGCTACGCTGCTGTGGTCGACGATGCTGTGATCCGTGAGGCCCGGCTGCAGGATACCACGAACCGCCAGAACAGCTTGGCCATCGAGGACGATGACCTACGCAAGTGGTGGGCGTACAAGCAAGAGGAGATTGCCCATGCCACGAGCGAGGTGTACATGTCCGCCCTCAAGATGGGCATCGCGAAAGAAGTTGCTCGGTCTGTCCTACCAGAGGGCTTGACTCCGTCGCGCCTCTACATGTCCGGCTCGGTTCGCAGCTGGATCCACTACATCCAACTCCGTGCCGGCAACGGTACCCAGAAGGAGCACCGCGAGATTGCTATCATGTGCAAACTGGCTCTGCTTCATGTCATGCCCTCAATCAAGGAGATTCTCGATGCAACGCAAGATCACTAAACCGGCTCCTGTCAAGGACATGGTCAACCACCCGCCACACTACACTGAGACCGACAACGGGGTCGAGTGCATCGACGCCATCCGCGCTGCCCTGGGCAAAGAGCAGTTCATCGGCTTCTTGCGCGGCCAAGTCATCAAGTACCAGTGGCGCCTGGGCAAGAAAGACAGTTCGGTGCAGGACAACAAAAAGGCCATCTGGTACGCCACCAAACTCGATGAGGTGCTCAATGAAGCGTAGTCGCTACCTCTACACCTGGGTTGACTGGGTCAAAGAGATTCTGGGCTGGGGTTTTGGTCTGGTCATCGGGTTTATCCTGCTGCCAGTCCTGGGCTTCATCCTGAAGCTCCTCTGGGTCTTCTTCATGATCGGCTGGGACTTGATCAAATGAGCAAAGCTTTCGCGACTCTGGGCCTTCCTGATACCGCGACGCCTGACGAGGTCAAGGCCAAATGGCGGGAACTCTGCATGATCCACCACCCAGACCGCGGAGGCAACTCCGTGGAGTTCAACACGATCCGTAAGGCCTACAAGGCGGCCATGGAAGAAGCCAGCGAGCCGAAGCCCTGCGCTCAGTGCAACGGTGGAGGCAAGGTCAAGGTCAACAGCGGTTGGTCCTCGATCGATATGCCATGCCAAGCGTGTGGAGGATCAGGTCATGGCTAAGAAGCCTAAGACCGTTCAGGTCGGCAGCCGCGAGTACTTCGAGTCGCTGCTGATCTATTACACAAACCGCTCGACTGCCATCATGCGTGGGCGCGGCAACCTGAGCCGTGAGGATCTAGAGTACGTGGCTGAAGCGGCCTCGAAGTTGAAGGACAAGCGACTGCAGGAATGCATTGCTGAGCTGATCGGCTGGGGAGACGACGAGCGGTCTGAACTTGAGACGCTTCTGGCCATCGGTTTCGAGGCCATGAAGCTGTGCAGCCCAAGTCGCTTGCGTGAAGCAGCGATGCGGGTCAGTTTGAAATACTACATGAAGAAGGAGTTTAGTCATGCCCAAGAATCCATCGACCAGTCAGCTGGTCGCGTACCTAGTGCCGAAGCAACTACCGGTCATTCTGGCAAAGGTGTTGCACTACAAAGCACCTCCGTGCCTAGCAGTGTTCCAGGACAAGGTCACTCAGCAGGTTGACATCGTTGAGGTGCCACTATGAAACCTATGCTTGCATCGCCGGCTGGACCGGTCATCCCCTTCCCAATGCTGCTCAGTCCCAAGCTGGACGGCATTCGTTGCTTGGTGATTGATGGAGTCGCTGTTGGACGAAGCCTCAAACCGATCCCCAACAAGTACGTGCAGCTGCTGTTCGGTCACCACGAATTCAACGGCCTTGATGGCGAGCTGATCGTCGATTCGCCCATTGCCAAGGAGGTGTTTCAAGTAACCTCGTCTGGCGTCATGAGCATTGAGGGCCAGCCCAAGGTGAAGTTCTACGTGTTTGACGACTTCAGCCACGAGGCTGGATTTGCCAAGCGCTTAGACATGGCTTTCAAGAGGACCAGGCGCCACACCCACTTCGTGCAGGTGCAACATGACAAGGTGAACCGTGAAGCTGCCATCCTGACCTGGGAGGAGAGCTACCTGGCTGCTGGCTACGAAGGCGTGATGCTGCGCCATCCTGATGGTCCGTACAAGCATGGCCGTTCAACTGCCAAGGAGGCATGGCTGCTCAAGGTCAAGCGCTTTGTCGATGCTGAAGCCAAGATCATCGGATTCACTGAGGCACAGCACAACGCCAATGAGGCCAAGCGCAATGAACTGGGCCAGTTGGAACGTTCAAGCCATAAGGCAGGCAAGGTCGGCAAGCAGACACTGGGAGCACTCATGGTCAAGGACCTGAAAACTGGAGTCGAGTTCGACATCGGCACCGGCTTTACCGCAGACCAACGCTCACTGCTCTGGGCACAAGGCGACAGCCTGATCGGCAAGGTCGTCAAGTACAAATCACAACCGACTGGCGTGAAAGAGAAGCCACGCTTTCCGGTCTTCCTCGGCTTCCGCGATAAGGTAGACATGTCATGATAGACCTCGAAAACGAATTTTGGAACATACGTCGTGCTAAGTTGGAGAAAGCATTTGCTGAGGCAGCCATGGAGTTGATGGGACATACACAAGCTGGGGCCATGATGTTGCCGGTCACTGGAACGACTCCTCAGTTGTTCATTATGATTGGTGAAGCGGCACAGATTGTCAGTATGTTGCCCAAGCAACTCAATCATGACACCACCAGACTGGACGCCATAGATAAGTGTGGCCTGTGCCTTGCAGCTGAGGACACTCTTGAAGCCGGTGAATGGACGCGCCGTTGGATTTGCCATTATGGCGAGAAGGTCTTGAAGACGGACACAATCCGTGAGGCCATCGACGCGGCGGTACTGGACATCACAACAGACGGCCAGCTTCCAAATTAAATTGAAATTACCTGTTTACACCAGACAATTTTCACTCTAGAATCTAATCACGGTCAACAACGACCGCAACCAAACTTGCTGAGGAGTTATCAAATGGCAGCAGAAGTCAAATACAAGTTCCCCAAGGCGCTCGGCGCCTGCGCGGATAAACTGTTCGAGCTACGCAACAAGCGCTTGGCCGAGCAAAAGAAGGTCGACGAGATCGCAGCTGAAGAGACTGCGCTCAAGAACCACATCATCGAGAACCTGCCGAAGTCCGAAGCATCTGGTGTGGCCGGCAAGTTGGCTCGAGTCACTGTCGTGACGAAGCAGGTTCCTCAGGTCAAGGACTGGGACGCCTTCTACAAGTACGTGAAGAAGACCGGCAGTTTCGACCTCATGCAGAAGCGCCTGACTGACGCGGCCATCAAAGAGCGTTGGGAAGCAGGCAAGGAGATTCCTGGTGTTGAACATTTCAACGCCGTCTCGGTCTCCATCAACAAAGTTTAATCAATCAGGATCTTGGGGCGTGGCTCAAGGTTCTGATCTTTCAACCCACGCAGTGCTCGTTACTAACTACTAAGGAACCATCATGGCTACTAAGAAAACACAATCAACCGCCCTCGTCCGTTGGGATGAAGAACTCGCCAAGCAAGCTGAAGTCGCTGCCGGCATGGAAGCCAACACTGGAGGCGGACAATTCTTCAGCGCCAAGGGTGGCATCCTTTCCTGGCAAGACGCTCCGCTGCCTGGCAACCAGATGGCGGTAGTCATCTTGGACAGCATCTTCGAGACCACCTACTACGAAGGCAAGTACGACCCCGACACTCCTCAGACCCCGACCGCTTTTGCTTTTGGTCGTGATGAGAAGACCATGACCTGGCACGAGAACTCGGACCCTGAGTTTGCTGGCCAGTTGTGCAGTGAAAGCGAAGTCTGTGAATGGGGCTCAGCTGACACCGGTCGCGGCAAAGCTGCTCGTGAGACTCGCCGTCTGGCGATGATCCCGGCTGGCAACTTCGACCAAGCAGGCAAGTTCGTGATGTTTGAGGATGAGGACCACTTCGCTTCGACAACCATTGGCTTCATGAAGTTGCCGGTCACATCTGTCAAGGGCTACGCCAGTTTTGTCAAGCAAGTGGCTGGTGCTCTGCGCCGTCCCCCATTTGGCATTGTGACCAAGGTCAAGGTTGTGCCCGATCCGAAGACCCAGTTCAAGGTCATCTTCGAGCCGATCATGAACATCCCTGATGAACTCATGAGTGCCATCATGCAACGCCATGAAGAAGCCAAGTCGACTATCGACTTCCCGTACCAACCTGCAGAAGAAGTCGCACCGACTCCTAAACGCGGTAGTCGTGCAGCAGCAAAGCCAGTAGCTAAACCTGCAGCTAAGCGCGGCGCCCGCAAGTACTGATCCTTTGCAGGAGCCTTTGCCCGACGTGCTGAACTATCCTTTGGCCGTCGGGCCTTTTTGACTCAGGAGCAACAATTATGAAGAAACTAGTGACGAACCCAGCGCTCCAGTCTTGGCTGGCTCTGAACGACGTCCTGCGCGAAGCTGATGAGCCTGTGTGCCAAGCCCTCCTGAAGGAGGAGCTCAAAGGCCGTAAGCGCAAGCAGTTCATCAAGCGCATTCACAGCCGACTGAACAAGGTCCGCGCTGACCGTGAACGCATGGAGCTGGGAGCATCATGAAACAACCCAAACCAGTGACCGTTGACTTTGAGACATTTGGCATCGAGGGCAGACCAAAGTACCCTCCAATGCCCGTCGGCGTGTCCATCAAATACCCAGGCAAGAAGTCCAAGTACTTTGCATGGGGACACCCAACTGGCAACAACTGCTGCTGGTCAGATGGAGCCGCTGAATTGAAGAAGGTGTGGGCACACAAGGACGGCGTCCTCTTTCAGAATGGCAAGTTCGACGTCGATGTAGCTGAAGAGCATTTTGGTCTGCCCATCCCTGCATGGGACAAGATCCATGACACGATGTTCTTGCTGTTCCTCGATGATCCGCATCAGATGGAGCTGGGTCTGAAGCCATCGGCCACTCGGCTGCTTGGTCTGCCTGCTGATGAGCAGGATGCTGTCGGTGAGTGGCTCATCGCCAACCAGCCGATCAAAGGCGTCAAGATCAGCAAGAGCAAATCATCTGAGCATTACTTCGGTCGGTACATCGCCTATGCACCTGGCGACCTCGTCGGCAAGTACGCCAACGGCGACGTGGAACGCACTGAGGCCATCTTCAACCTGCTTTGGAAGAAGACCGTTGACCGAGGCATGTTGGTCTCCTATGACCGCGAGCGCAAGCTCATGCCCATCCTGCTTGAGATGGAGCGTCAAGGTCTTCAGATGGACCACAAGCGGTTGACTGATGATGTTGCTATGTACAACGACTGGCGCGCCAAGATCGATGCCTGGATCATCAAGACCCTTAAGGCTGACGCAGACATCAACCTCGACTCAGGTGCGCAGCTGGTCGCTGCTATGGTTGAGGTTGGCAAGGCTGATCCTGATCTGCTGCCCAAGACGCCAACAGGTAAGTTCCAGACAAACAAGGAAGCCCTGCTGCAAGGCGTCACTGACAAGGTGCTGCTGGCCGTCCTCAAGTACAGGACCCAGCTCAACACCTGCCTGAACACCTTCATGCAGCCCTGGCTCAACACAGCCAATGCATCTGGTGGCCTGATCTTCACGACCTGGAACCAAATCAAGTCGCCGTCTGGTGACCACAACGTTGGTACACGGACCGGCCGGCTGTCAAGCACACCGAACTTCCAGAACATCCCCAAGGAGTTTGCTGCCATCTTCCACCACGAAGCGCCTGAGAAGAAGTTGCCCAAGTCTCCCTTCAAGGAGGTCTTGCCGCCACTGCCCAAGGTGCGCAGCTACATCACGCCGTTCAAAGGCGAGGTCTTCATTGACCGAGATTACTCGCAGCAGGAACCTCGCATCTTGGCCCACTTCGACGGTGGCGCCCTGATGGACAAGTACGTCGAAAATCCTTGGATCGACTTCCACGACTACGCCAAGGCTGAGCTCGAGAAGATGGGCAAGTTCTACGACCGCAAGCCAGTGAAGAATACCAACCTGGGCCTGATCTACGGCATGGGCGTCGGCAAGCTGGCTGAGCGCAACGGCATGACGGTCGAAGAGTCCAGCGAGTTGAAGAAGGCCATTCTGATGCTCTATCCCGGGCTCAAGCAGATGTACAGCGACATGAAGCTGCGTGCCAAAAACAAGGAGCCCATCCGCACCTGGGGTGGTCGTGAGTACTACTGCGAGGAACCGAAACTCATTGATGGCCGCATCCGTGAGTTTGACTACAAGCTGGTCAACGTGCTCATTCAGGGTTCAGCTGCTGACTGCACCAAGGAGGCGATCATTCGCTACCACGCGGCCAAGCATCCTGATGCCAAGATCGTCCTCAACGTGCATGACCAGGTCACGGTCAGCGTGCCGAAGAAGATCCTCAAGCCTGAGATGGAAGTGCTGCGCAAAACAATGGAGTCGGTAGAGTTCGACGTCTCCATCCTGAGCGAGGGAGCAATCTCCGCAACCAACTGGGATGAACTCCAGGACTACGACAAGAAAGGCAAGGTACTCTAATGGCCACCAAGAAAGTGATTCCAATCAAGCAGGCCACCAGTTGGTCGTTCAGTCGGTACAGCGACTACAAGCAGTGCCCATTGAAGTTCAAGCTGAAACACATCGATCGCATCAAGGAGCCGCCGAATCCGGCCATGGCGCGTGGTGCCGCAATCCACACTCTGGCTGAGGAGTACATCAAGGGCAAAGGCCGCACGTTGCCGCCTGAGTTGAAGTTGTTTGGTGATGAGCTCAAGGCGTTGCGCAAGCAGTTCAAGAAGTCCATCAACGGCATGGTGGTCGAAGACAACTGGTCCTTCACCAAGGACTGGCAGGAAACTGAATGGGATAACTGGATCCACTGCTATGTCCGCATCAAGCTCGACTGTGCCCATCATGAAGGCGAGGACATCCTCATCGTGACTGACTGGAAGACAGGCAAGTTCCGCGCTGAGATGAATGAGGAGTATGTTGAGCAGCTTGAGCTCTATGCCTTGGCTGCTTTACTGCTGCATCCGCACCTCAAGGAAGTTCGTCCTCGTTTGGCGTACCTCGATCAAGGCACGGTCTACCCTGATGTTGACAAGCCATTGATCTTCACGCCGAAGGACATCGATCGCCTCAAAAAGGTTTGGGCCAAGCGCACGAAGGCCATGATGAATGACACCACCTTCGCACCACGCCCCAATGACAAATGCCGTTGGTGCTTCTTCAGCGCCAGCAAGAATGGCCCCTGCAAATACTAAGGAGAATGACATGAAAGACGTAATGGTTGACCTCGAGACTTTGGGCCGTCGTGCCGGTTGCTCGATCCTTTCAATTGGCGCCGTGGCCTTCGATGCCGAGACCGGCAAGATGGGTCCCGAGTTTTACATGGTTGTCAAGATGGCCAGTTGCGAGAAGCATGGTCTGCATACCGATCCTGATACCGTGGCTTGGTGGGAGAAGCAGTCGCCTGAAGCCCAGAAGGTGCTCAAGCAAGCTCGCGCAGCTCGTGGCAACAAAGACCTACCCAAAGCGTTGACCGAGTTCAATACCTACCTCGCCCAGTTCGGCCCCAAGGCAGTGCGCGTGTGGGGCAATGGTTCTGACTTCGACAACGCGATCCTCATCAACTGCTATGCTGCAGCCAATCTGACAGCAGGCTGGGACTTCTGGAACAACCGCTGCTACCGGACACTCAAGGGTCTGGTGCCATCGATCAAGGTCCAACGTGGTGGCGTGTATCACAATGCTTTGGATGACGCTAAGACTCAGGCAGCTCATGCATTGGAAGTCTTCAAACACCTGTGCGGAGGCAAGTGATGGATGAGGTAGATCGCCAACTCGATCGTGATGCTCCATGGGACGAAGCAATGATCAAGAAGACACGTGAGGAGGCGGCCAAGATACCAACTGGCCGACCTGGTGACTGTGATCTTTGCGGTGAATGGTCTGGCCGATTGGTCAATGGTGTCTGTGCTCCTTGCCGTGACCTTCACAAGCTCCCATGAGAGAATCAAAGATCGAACGTGATGCCGTCGACCTGGCGTGGAAACACCTCGGGATCGTCGGCTCCAAACTCGTGACGCCGGGCGACACAGGGTACCCAGACAGAATATTCTGGATTCCAGGTGGTCGTCCGTTGTTGATTGAGTTCAAGCGGCCAGGAGAAGAGCCTGAGCCAAAACAAGAATACATCCACGCTCAGCTCAAACAGCTGGGCTACCAAGTAGAGGTACACGACAATGCAATCAGAGCTTTTTCCGCCGTCATCGAAGCCGTGGCAACCACACGCCTATCAAAAGAAGGCCGTCAAATTCTTGCTCGAGCACGCAGCATCTGCGCTGTTCTTAGATCCAGGGCTGGGCAAGACTAGCATCACGCTGGCGGCCATCAAGCTGCTCAAGCAAAAGAAGCTGCTGGACAAGGTCCTGCTCATCGCACCACTACGAGTCTGCTACAGTGTGTGGCCCAAGGAGGTCAGTAAGTGGACTGACTTCGGCGGTCTCAAGGTAGCAGTGCTGCATGGCCCCAGGAAGGACGAAGCATTGAAGTCTGATGCAGACGTTTACGTCATCAATCCTGAGGGTCTTGATTGGCTCCTGCAAGCCAAGAAGACCAAGACTGCGCAGGGCAAGACCAAGGTCGAAGTCGATTTGCGTCGCTTCAAGAACCTGGGCTTCGACACTCTGGTCGTCGACGAGCTGTCCAAGTTCAAGCACACCAATACAAACCGCTTCAAAGGTCTGAAGCTGGTCCTCAATACCTTCCGCCGCCGCTGGGGCCTGACTGGTTCACCGGCGTCTAATGGTCTGCTTGATCTATTTGGCCAGTGCTACATCCTTGACCAAGGTCGTACGCTCGGACCGTACATCAGCCACTATCGCATGAAGTACTTTGTGCCGAGTCATGACGGTTTCAGTTGGAACATCCGTGAAGGTGCCGAGGATGAGATATATGAGCGCATCAATCCACTCGCCTTGCGCATGGCGGCTGACGACTACCTCGACATGCCTGCCCTCATCGAGAACAACATCCGTGTTGACCTGCCATCTGATGTCATGACCATGTACAACCAGCTTGAAGAGGACCTCATCGCCAAGCTTGACTCCAAAGTCATTGTTGCCTCAACGGCAGCTGCTGCTTCCATGAAGTGCAGGCAAGTGGCCAACGGCGGGATCTACCTTGACCCTGAGGTGCAGGCGTTGATCAAACTGCCCAAGTCCAAGCGTGAGTGGGTGAACCTGCACACCGAGAAGGTTGACGCGCTGGCTGATCTGATCGATGAACTGCAAGGCAGTCCGCTCCTTGTGGCCTACGACTTCGAGCACGACCTCGATCGCTTGCGTGAGAAGCTCGGCCAAGATGTGCCCTACATTGGTGGCGGTGTGTCGGCCAAGCGGTCAGCCGAGTTGGAGCACCTCTGGAATGCTGGCAAGCTGCCTGTGCTGCTTGGCCACCCGCAAGCCATGGCGCACGGTCTAAACCTGCAGGAAATGGGCAACCATGTCTGCTGGCACTCGCTCACTTGGGACTACGAACTCTATGACCAGTTCATCCGCCGCGTGCTTCGCCAGGGCAACAAGAGCAAAAAAGTGTTCTGCCATCACATCATGGCCCGTGGGACGGTTGATGAAGTGGTGCTCGCTGCTGTGAAATCAAAGCGCCGTGGACAGAATGCTTTGTTTGACGCGCTCAAAAAATTGCGCAAATAATTTGAAAATAGGTGTTTACAAGCCCATCGTGGCACACTAAAATCTAATCACGAACAACGCAATGGTGCTTGTTCGAACAAACCTTGCTGAGGACCTTACCATGACGACCAAGACCTACACCTCCCGCGACTCCGCCACTTCCGCTCTGCGCAAGCTCGGCCTTCAGGCTCGCGACTACAACCTCTTCATCACGAAGGTTGGCGACAAGTTCGAGTGTAAGCTCGGCGCTGCTGCCGCCCACCTCGAGTCTCTGAAGAACCCCAAGTCTGCAGTGACTAAAGTTGCTGACGAGCCCAAGGCCAAAGTCGTTAAGGCAGGTCGTCGTGCTGTGGATCCTGTTGTTGAAGTCAAGCCGAAGAAAATGGGCATCTCTGCCACGGCCCGCGAGCTGATCTTGGCCGGCAAGACCAACCAAGAAGTCTGGGAAGCGTTGAAGCAGCAGTTCAACCTTGATGATTCCAAGAAGCACTATCCCACTTGGTATCGTTGCGAGATGAAGCGTACAGGTCTGCTCCCTAAGGAAGCTTGATCATGAGCGCGCTGAACAAGGCGGCCTTGGCCGCCGCATTCATCGTACTTCTTGGAGTTGTCGGTCACTTTGATGCTGAGGACGCAGACGTCCGGCATGAGAACTACTGCTCCATGGTCGCCACTTGGAAAGCAGAGGCAAAAGCCGGTGTGCCAGCCAACGACCGCACCGGCTGGCCTCCATACGACGGGGAATGCAAATGACCATCAGCAACCCGGACACCATCGAGATTATTGACGAGAGCACGCACGAGGAGATTCGCTTCCAGCTGTACATTGACGGCGGCAGGCGTGCTCTCGTGAGCAAAAAGAGCGGCACAGTTCAGTTTCACTGGCAGGTCTACGGGCCACAGTACTGGCCTGAAGCCAAGGTCTTGATGCAAGGCCTTCTTGAACTGTCCGTCATCGCCGATCAACTTTCTGGAGATAAAAAGAATGGCAACTAAGAAGCAAACGCCGGCAGTCATGCCGTGCCACGACCACAACAGACGTACCTGCATCCAGGTTGAGCGATCTGCTGGTCTTGTCAAGTTCATCCCGCTAGACATCATCTTGGGCCTTGAGGTCCATTCGACGTCAGCGGACTCATTCGACCAGCGGTTCACGCCGATGGAAGGATACCCCGTTGAGAAGGCATGTCAGCTCTTCGTGAACTACAGCCAGACCCTCGGGGCGACCAAGGAGGCCATGGAATATCTTGGCCAAGTCATCAACGTTAGCAAACAGGAGCTCGAAATGGCTACCGCCAAAAAGCAAACCACGGCTGAGAAGCCGGCTGCAGCCAAAGCAGCAAAACCCGCCGCCAAGAAGGTGGCGCCAGTGAAGACGGTCAAGGCTGAAAAGCCAGCGGCCAAAGCAGCAGCAGCAGCAGCAGCAGCAGCAGCAAAGCCTGCCAAGGCCGGGGAGAAGAAACCTTCGGCCGCTCAGATGTTCCAAGATCTGATCATGGCTGGCAAGCTGACCGACGACCAAATCTTCGAGAAGGTCCAAGCCGAGTTCGGTCTGGACGAGAAGAAGCGTGGTTACGTCAAATGGTACCGCAACCACCTGAAGAAGCAAGGCGCCAATCCGCCCGAAGCCAAGGTGGCGAAGTAACACGGCACCGAGGCGCCGCCGATAAGGCGCCTCATTTTTAACGGCACTCATCCAATAAGGAACCATCATGCCAAAAGCAACTACCAAAGAATCCTCCCGCGACGCTCGCGACTATGACACCACACAACTGCACGAAGCCGGCCATGGCCGTACGCTGCACCGCGATTACTCCGCCCACTTCTGGCGCTGGAGCTTTGCACGTCGCTTCATCACGGCCAAGCACAACGTCCTCGAGGTCGGCTGTGGTGAAGACAAGCCACTCAGCAAGATTCTCACTGGCGGCGCAGCTGCTCATGTCAACCACTACACTGGCGTGGACCTCAACAAGCTGAAGCCGTCCAACAGCCAACGCCTCCAGTTCCTGGGCGAATTCAACTTTGTTGAGCGTTACAAGGAGCTCCTGAAGGCACGTCCTGAAGGCTTCGATGTCGTGGTCAACTACGAAGTCATCGAGCACATGAAGGTCGAGCACGGCGCCAACCTGCTCAAAGCCATGTTCGCAGCCACCAAGCCTGGAGGCGTGCTGCTGCTCTCGACTCCGGTCTACGACGGTGTGCGCCATGCCAAGAACCACATCCACGAATACAAGGTGCCTGAGCTGCAGGCCGCCATCGAGAAGGCTGGCTACGTCATCGAACGCCGTTTCGGCACGTTCATGGACATCAAGCACATCGGCAAGGTTGACCCTACTGGCTGCAGCAAGGCGGCTGTGCTGGAAGTCCGCAAGGCATTGGAGCAATACTTCGACAGCGATGCCATCAGCAACATCTTCGGACCGTTGCATGAGGACCATGCTCGCAACAACCTGTGGGTGTGCCGCAAGGCAGCTGATGGCAAGCCCGTCAAGCCCGTTGCCCGTCAAGCCACGAAAGGAGCGCCGTTCTGATGATTGGAAATGTTGCTGAATTCCATGAGAAGTTTGGTTTGCCTACTGGCGTCACTGATCAACTCATGCAGGATCCTGCTGCGCAGGATTTTCGTGTCAAGTTCCTCCAGGAGGAGCTTGATGAACTCAAGGAGGCTTTGGCTTCTGGCGACAAGGTTGGGGCCTTCGACGCTCTGCTCGATCTGGCTTATGTGGCCTACGGCACAGCACTCTTTGCTGGCATTGATGCTGCTCAGTGGCACGCCGGCATGCATGCAGTGCACTCTGCTAATATGGCGAAGATCCGAGTGGCCAAGGCCGAAGACTCAAAGCGCGGCAGCGCTTTCGACGTCAAGAAGCCTGCAGGTTGGGTAGGTCCTGAGTCACGCCTGAAGGAGATTCTGTCATGGACAAAGTGAGTTGCCGACTGACCATCTTTGAAGGTCCTGACGGTGGTGGCAAGAGCACGGCAGCCAAGGTCTACGCTGAGTCGACCGGCGCCAAGTACGTGCACTTCCCAGCTCTGCCTCGTGTCAGCCGCAATCTGGGACGCATGTACGTGGAGGCCATGCTGCCTGCGCTTCTTGGCTACCAAGACGTGGTCTTCGATCGTTGCTGGCTGAGCGAGATGCCGTACGGCGTCGCGTTCCGTGAAGGTCGGGATCGTCTGACTGATGCCAGCCGTCGTATGCTTGAGCGCTTGGCCATGCGCTGCGGTGCTGCAGTGGTCAAGTGCCAACCTGCCTGGGAGACGGTCAAAGCCAACTATCTCAGCCGCAAGCACATGGAGATGCTGGACAACGAGCATCAACTCAAGACGGTCTACGACCTCTATGTTGAGCAGCCGACCTCGCTGCCGGTGTACCACCACGACTACACCAAGGGCGACCTGTTCCAAATCGACAAAATGGTCTTAGACCTTGAGCCGATGCGGTTCACACGCCACCCACTGGACATGGCGTCGGCTGGCAACTGGAACGGCCGCATCGTGCTGATCGGAGAAGCCTTTGCCGAGCGCAAAGACTGTGACGCGTTCTACCAATGGCCATTCGCCTCGTTCAGCGGTGAGGGTTGCAGTCAGTGGTTGGCTGAGAAGCTCGATCTGGCCGAAGTCAGTGAGGACCAGATTCTCTGGCTCAACTCTGACCAGGACTTGTCTGTGCTGCATGATCTGACTCCTGAGCGCATCATCACGCTTGGCACTGAGGCCTATCAGCAACTGTACCGCTTGAAGATCAAGGCGGCAAGTGTCCAGCATCCTCAAAGTTGGAAGCGATTCAAACATGGCCGGCGGTATCCTCTGCTGGACCTCATCTAAGGAAACATCATGGACTTTTCAAGAACTTGGCTCGACGCCCTCAATGACATCCTGACCAACGGCGACCCAGTGGCGCCACGCGGCAAGATGACTCGTGAGATTCCCCAACGCACCATGGTAGTCGACATGCGCCGCCCGGTGCTTCGCGTACCTGACCGAAGCCTGAGCTACAAGTTCATGGCGGCCGAAGCCTTCTGGATCCTGTCTGGCGACGACCGTGTCGAGACGATTGCCCCATACAACAGCCGCATCAAGGACTTCAGCGACGACGGCGAACGCTTCTTCGGTGCCTACGGCCCCAAGATCAAAGCTCAACTGCCCTACATCGTTGAGAAGCTGTTGGCCGATGAGGACAGCCGTCAAGCTGGTCTGACCATCTGGCGTGAGTGCCCACCGGACACCAAGGACGTGCCATGCACTGTGGCAATCTTTTTCAGCATTCGCAGTGGTAAGCTCAATGCGCATGTGTTCATGCGGTCGAGCGATGTTTGGCTTGGCGTGCCGTATGACGTCTTCAACTTCAGCATGTTGGCCCATCTGGTCTGTGGTCTGTTGAACGAGCATCGCAAGTTCGATGATGCCGTGAAGCCTGGTCGCCTCTTCTTGACGGCAGCTTCAAGCCACCTGTATGAGACCAACTGGGCTGATGCCAAATTGTGCTTGGCCAGTGAGGTCCTTGAGCAACCTGAGACTGACATCCTGCTCTGGAATGACGCCCAACATTTGATGAAGACCTTGGCAGCCTTGCGCGAGACCAAGGCTGGTGACAATCTTCGTTGGTGGGAGAACTAAGATGAGACTCAGCCGCGACGAATGGGCCCTCAAGCTGGCCTTGCTGACCGCTCAACGGACAACATGTTGCCGACGTGCTGTGGGTTGTGTCTTGTTGAATGCCCGCGGCCACGTGCTCTCAACAGGGTACAACGGCGTCGCGGCTGGGCTTCCTCATTGTAATCAGCACGACCCGTGGCACCCGATCGGGTTTCCTCACGCCTGTTCTGGAGCTCAGGCTCCAAGTGGCACGAACCTTGATGGTTGCCAGGCGATCCACGCCGAGCAAAACGCATTGCTCCAGTGCCGTGACATGTACGCCATCCACACGGCCTACGTGACGGCCAGTCCATGCATGACCTGCTGCAAGCTGTTGTTGAACACAAGCTGTCAGCGGATCGTCTATGTGGAGGAGTATCCTCACTCGGCGGCCAAAGACTTGTGGACTGGTGCCGGGAGGGCCTGGGAGCAGCTTCTTGTGGAGCTTTGATCAAACTTGAGCCTCAGGGATGACCCGAGGCAAACAACTAAGGCCTAGCCAGTAGTAAGTACTGGACTAGGCCTTTCTGTTCATTCCTGCATGGTTCCTGTAAGTCCCTGCTACTTCGTGGCTCCCCGTACCTTCTCCCATGACCGTCCTGCGACGTAGCCAGTCATCACGACGCCGAAGAGGGTCAGCACTGGCTCAGGGATGGCCGACATCCAGGCCTTGAAGCCTGCCGTGAAGGCGGCGGCAGCTTCTGGCCTGAAGATCGTCAGGACGCCCATCGGAATACTCCACAGTAGCAGCACATAGACCACATAGAGAAACGATGGGCGTGCGCGGCTGGTCCAAGGATCTGTGGACTGAGCTTCGGCGATGATGGCGCTGAGTTGCACCTTGATCTCGTCCAGGTCACCAGCTTGCTGCATCTTCAGAAGTTCAAGTTGGGCTTGAGCTTTCTGTGCTGGATCTGGGAAGATCTTGTCAATGATCTTTGAACCAATGCCAAAGATCGAGTTGAGAGTGATTGGATCCATTATGGGTATTCCTTCCAAGGCAATTGCCAGTGTGGTCCGTCTTTGAATGACGTCCAGTCGCCTCCCCACTCAATGGGGATCTGCAACTCGGCGGCAGCCTGCTTGACGGCAACAGCAAGCTTGTGATACAGAGGCCAGTCCCAGCGTATTGAGCCGGCCACGTAGGCACCGAGGTCGACGGCGTGGCCAGTCAAGTGGCGCGACCTCATGGTCTGACTGGCGCCAGCTTTGACGAGTTGTTCCTGCCGAGTCTTGGAGCGGACGCCCTCAAGCACGGCAAAGTCAACCTCAGTGATTTCAATGGCGCGCTCAACAACTTTGACGAGGTCCTGGTGGACCCCAGCAAGGCGGTCACGCGACTTTTTGCTGAGTGAGTAAGTCATTCCTTGTCCGCCTTCTTGTCGATCTTGTCTTCAATCCTGTCCAGCTTGGCGAACAGGGCCGTGACTGAGGTTGAGAACTCATCTTTCTTGACGTAGGCACCAGCCACCAAGACCTCAATTTCAGAGACCTTCTTGGTAAGTTCTTTGTCCGCGGCCTGCAAGTCTTTAACGGCCTGCCAAACTGCGTTAAGGAAGAACCCAATCAATGCGCCGAAACCGCCCAAAAGCCAGTTGATAAATGTTTGGTCCATTGTTTGTCCTTATTGCCCAGCTTCAAATGTGATACCATCAAGACTTGTCAAAGTGGCATCAAGTGTTGCCTGAGCGACAATGTCTCCATTAGTGAGCACGTAGACTGATGCCGCGCCACCGCCAATGGCGTACAACCTGAATGGTCCGGCAACCTTGATTGGCCTTTGACCAACGGGCAGAGTTGCTACAACAGTCGTTGGAGTAACTGTGCCGCTTTTCATAGCGCCGACAACCCGCACGATGCCAACAGGATCAACAAACGAGGCTGGGGACTGCCAATTTGCATCGTAGGCAACCCAACCATTTTGCAAAGTCAACGCCGCGGCTTTTTTGCTCAGGTTGTAGCCTTGGTTGGCAACACTGTAGAGGATCTCACCGGACACCAAGTTGACGGCTTTATTCACGTTTGGAAGAAGCGTGTTGCCAACCAGGATAATTCCGGTCGCGTTGTTTTCAATCGAGATACCAAATTGTTGAGTGGCCGAACCACCACGGTCGTCCGTACAGTTATTGCCAATGATTCGGCAGTTTGATGAAGGAAGAGTATTTGCATCGTCCCACAACCGAATGCCGTACTGGGCAGAACCTCCAGCCCCGTTTTCAGTCGAATGGTTTCCAACAATGATGGTCGACGCACTTCTGAAGATCGAAATTCCGGTCTCAAGATTCCGGTAAACGATATTGCCAAGAACTGCGCAGTAGTATGAGGCGCTGTCAATTTCGATGCCTCGTACCGTGTTCAAGAATGATGTATTACTGCTCACAGTGCAGTAGCGGCTGTTGTAACAATCCAACCCTGAGATTGTGTTGTTGTGGCAGACGTTGCTTGATTGGACTCCATTTGCGACGTCGTTAAATTGAATGCCATGGCCTGTGTTGCCAAAACAATTATTGCCAAGCGCTATGATGAACTCGCCACCAACAACCCCAATACCGGCGCCACCAGCCATTGTGACACCGTTATTTTGGCAAATGTTGCCCTCAATGCGGCAGTAATCAGTTTGGACAAGGATGCCGAATCTGCCATTGCTCACACACCGGTTGCCTTGGATTAAACTGCCACCTGCAGTGGTCAAGGCGATGCCGTCAAAGTCACACCCTTCAACAACACAATTCGTAATCGAGATTTTGCTGTAGGTGCCGGTCTGGTACAAACCAAATGTTTTGGCGTTAAAGAATCCGACAAAATTAAACCACAAACCGTTGCCAGTCAATTCAGCACCATCAATGACCACGCACGAGCCACCAAGTGGGTTGCCAGATTTGTTCCCATCCAATCCAATGTCTTGGAGTGTGGTGTGTGTGCCATTTTGAATAGTGAGCAAAGCACCCGAACTGCCAGACTTAAGTTTGAGCTGCGAAATGGTCATGCCGCGGCCAACAAGACGAACGTCAGGACCAACAGTCAAAGGTCCAGTTAGGTAGACGCCTGGAGGAAATTCGATCTGCGTAAACGGGCCTGTGTTCAAAGCAGCTTGAATGGCCAAAGTATCGTCAGTAGTTCCATCGCCAACTGCGCCAAAATCTTCTACGCTTATGAACTCACGCATTTTGCTTTGGGCTTCACGCTCCACTGCGCCGATTCCAGCTTGGATGAACATGATCTTAGACGAGTCCGCAAGACTGGTGGAGTCAAGTGCAGTGAAGACGACCCGCCCTTTAACGTCTCGCACTGTCATTGAGTAGTCTGATTCGTTAACGTACACGCGCGCCGGAGTGCCATTGCGAACAAGATAACCGTTCGAGGTTTTCAGTGGTTGTGCTGCTGGTTGCGTGCCAGCTTCGTCCCAAAATATTGCAATTGGGTCAGTCTGTGGATTTTGGTTTACCCCGCCGATATAGATGTCGCCGTTATCTAATGGGTCTCCATCAAGATCAAAAAACTGCTGGAATGGTGTTTGAACTTGTAACATTTATGAACTCCTTATTCTCCGAGGGCCCGCTTAACGCGGGAACGTGTTTTTGCATCTTTGATGCCTTTAGTCGCTAGGCGGAAGCTGGTCATGATTGGTGCTGGGACTCCAGCTGTGCCGCTGATCGCAATGTCCATCATGCCGGCCAAGACGCTTGCGGTGTTGCTTGTATTCACGGCGCCGGCTGGTGATGTGAGCACGTCCTTGGCCACGTCGTTGATGGTGCGCAGCTGCTCAGCTCCTTTCTTGCCAAACACAAAGTCCAGTTTACCAGACTTGTCTAGCTGGGTGATAACGCGATCAAGTTGCTGAGGTGACAAGACTGCATTGCCAAGCTCGTCGCGGCCTACGCCCTTGGTGGCCTCATCGCGCAAGAACTTGAGTGTGCCACCCTGCAGCTCCTTCCAAGCCTGCTGGCCATTCGGTCCTTCAGTTTGCAGCAGGCGTCGAACCTGCCGCACCGTATCAAGAGACGTGGATGGGTCAATGACTGAGCGGCGCAGCACATCTTCCATGGCAATGGCACGGTCATTTGAACCACGCTTCTGGCCAAGCAGGTTCTTAACCAGACCGATGTTCTCGTAGTCGTTAGCAAACCGAGCACGTGCCGACCGGGCTTGCTTGTACATGTTGCCGCCCAGTCCTTCGGTCGACGCGTCGATCAACCCGCGCATTGTTGACGCTTGCATGATGTTGGTCGGCTCAGCATTGGTCGCGCCACCGATTGAGCGGCGAAACAGTTCAGCAGTCTTTAGACTCACAGGTTGGGCAACCAAAGTACCGTCAGGAGCTTCAGTGGCCACACCGAGCTGCAGGGCCTTGGCTCGAGTTGCCTTAAGCACGTTGGCCACCTCAGCCTCAGGAGCATTGTCAACCAGGTGTTGGACCACGGTGTCAAGTTTAACAGGAGCCTCCATCTCGCCCGCCTTCTCGGCTTCCTTATACAAGGTGCGAATGCGTGTCTTGTCGCGAGCAGCACGGTCACGAAGCGCCTTGTCTACAGTCAGGCCGATGGAACGCAGATCAGGAGCCTCGGCTCCAGTCATGTCAACAAAGGCCTCGAGATTCTGCTGAAGCTGCTTGTTCTGAGTAGCAAAGCGCTCACGGATGGGCGCGCCTACTTCAGGCAATTTGGCTGTCTCGCGCTCGAATCGCTGCTGCTCAAACTGTCGCGTTTTTTGACCCTCGGTCAACTTGATGGGCACGGGCAGTTCTTCGGCCTTGGCCTGGCGCAACGTAGCCATGTCAACACCGGCTGAGCCACCCGATGCTGCTGTGCCTGGCGTAGGCTTCTTAGAGGCCGCACCTGGCATCATCTCACGAATCGGCTCGGCAACTTTGGCTACGGCCTGGCCAGCCCGCTTGGTGGCAGCAACAACAGGCGCGGCAACTCGACCGGCTGTTGCAGCAGCAACAGGTGCCGCCATCTTGGCACTGGTAGCTACTGCACCGATAGGACCAACAACTGGGATGACGGGAGGGACATTCTGAAGCACTTCGCCAACGGCCTGTACTTGCTCTTGGCCTGACTGGGTGCGAGGAGCATAGGTCAATGCCTGAGCTCCCTGCATGGCAGACTTCTGGACTAGGTTGGCAGCTTCTTGGCTGCCGAATTGGCCAGACAGGATCTGCTCAGCCAAACCTTTGAGCGTGCCACCAATCATGCCAACGGTTCCGCCAGTGGCACCAGTAGTAAGAGTCAGTGCAGCTTCACCTGTGCCGACGATCTTCTCGCCAAGCGACGGTTCAACGTACTCAGGTGTCGTACCAGGCACAATTGTGTCGGGGATTTGGTTTGTGGTATCTTGGCGTGCCTTTGCAAGCACCGACGCCAAGCGCCGAGCAGCATCAAGGTCACCAGCCTTGTCGGCATTGACCAAGGCTTGCTCAAGTTCTTGGAGTGTTGCCATTAGCGGGCTCCTTGTGTGTACTTCTTCACAAGCGCATCGATGTCACTGCCAGAAGTGCTCACCGCCGGCGTGTCAGGGATGGTCTCGGGAAGACCGGCGCGGGCAGTCATGTTCTTGCGGGCCTTCATGACCAGTCGTTGAGCTTCACGCACGTTCTCAAGCAAGCGCTCAGGAGATTGCTTGAGGCTGAAGTTCTGCAGAGCAGCTTGAAGCTTTTCACCTTCAGCATTGGACAGAGCTCCCATGCCCTTGATGTTGGGGATCTGGGCCATGAATGACTGTGAACCAAGCGTCTCGACCAGAGCCTCGAAGTCGGCCGTGTCCTGGCTAAGTGTGGGCATGCGCGATGACACCGGGCCAGCAGCTGAACCAATCACGCCGATCGGAGTCTTTAGGATGCGATCAGCCGTGTTGAGCATGTTGTCCATGTTGGTGCGTGCAGACTCGAGGTCGGCCGCTTTGGCGCGCACAGCCTCATCGCGCTTTTGGACCATATCTTGCAGCTTGAGTTGGTTCTCTTCGCGCTTGATCTGGTTGCCCTCGCGAGCAATCTGAGCATTGAGTGCGGCGATCGAAGCGTTCTGCTTGGCGATCTTGATGTCCTCTTGGATCTTAGTGATGTCCCAGCCTTTCTTCTGCAGGTCGAGCACGGCACCAGACTCAGCAAACTTGGCTTCGACCGCGGCTTTTTGTGCCTTGGCTTGAGACTCAGTCAACTTCGATGGCTGCAACTCGGCCTCACGCTGCTCGCCCTGAAGCTTGGTGAATGTCTCAGTGAATTTGTCAGGACCCATAGCTGACGCCAAAAAGAGACCAGTCGAGGTCTTGGCAGTCTCAGGACTAGTCTTGATCAAGACACCGAGGTCTTCAAGTGTCTTGGCTTCACGCTCCTGTCCTGAGTTACGGTAAGCCGCGGCCTGTTCAGTCAATAGTTGTTGAGCAATCTCAGGTTTATTGGACTGAAGTGCTGCATAGACTTGTGTGGCTTGGCCAAGACGCGAGTCCTTCTGCTCGGTGCTGAGCACGTCGTAGGTCCGCTTAAAATTCTCACTCAGACTGGGGTACTTGACCATCATGCTGGCCAATGCTGACGGCGTCGGGTTTTGAGACAGCGTGCCAAGGTCGGCCTCCATCTGGGCTTGAGTCTCCCGCGCTTTCTGGAGGTCAAGCGCTTTTTGCTCTGCCAAGTTGCGTTGTGACATCATGTTAGAAATGCTAAGCGCATTTTGAACGCCGCCCATGACCGACTGGGTCGGATCTGGAACGTTGAGCATGTAGTTGAATGGTTGTGCCATGATTAAAACACCTTCAAAGCTTTGAGCGTGGCGACATTGCCGATGGTACCACCGATATTGCCCCACATCTGGGCTTGGGCTTGACCTTGTGCCAAGGCTGCACCAGCTGCCGCCTGACCTTGTTGTGTCAAAGCATTACCAATGTTGGCGCCAGTCTGCTGGGCCGCGGCCGCCTGACCTGCTGCCGATGCCTGGCCGAGACCTGAGATAGTGCCAAGTTTGCTGAATTGTGATTCGATCAACTGACTCAACAACTGAGGGCGGAACTGAGCCAGAGTGGCTTGAACATTCCCACCGCGGAGACCTCCTGTTGCAGAGGCATTCTGCAGGATGGCGTTCTCACCTTGTTGCATCATTGATTGAAACTGGGGCGAGGACTCAATGCCAGCAATTGCCTGCCGTTGTGCATCTGCGCCAGAAAGTCCAAGCAGACCCTGCTGGGCGGCAATGGACTGTTCACCAGCACCAGAATAAGGCGCGAGTAATTTTTGCACCGCGTCAAACTGGCGACGCTGCTCAGCTATTGAAGCCTCACTTGATGCCGTTTGTGCGCCAGCCGCAGCAGACGCGGCATCAGATTGGGCGTTGCTGGCCATCACGCCTGTGATGACCGATCCGGCCACGACGGCCGTTGCGATTCCGCTCATTGGGGTTCTCCTTCGATTAGATTGATGCCTGAGAGGGCGAGAGCTTGTCTGTAGTCAACCGTGACCTCCTCGCCTTGGCTGCCACCAGCACAACCTGTGATGCGTCGAGTGGCGACAAGCCAGATGTCTCCGCTCTGATCCTTGACGAACTTGGCATTGGGCGTCTTTGAGTGGTTGGTGTATCGGCCAGCAGGTGTGCGATGTCCGAGGACCCTGGCTGGAGCAAGGACTTCATCAGCTTCGGCAGGTGCGCTGAGGAACACTCCAAGGCCCTCGATGGCCGATGGACGGATAGTCAACTTGGCGCCAAATCCTTCAGGCATGACAATTTGGTCGTGTGGGTTCTCCGACTGGGCACGAACGGTCTCGTGAGTGAAGCCCGATAACTTGACAACCAAGTCGAAGTCTTCGCGGTCTTCACGACGATGGTATGTTTCAAGTTGCTTGGCGGCCTCGTTGTGGGCTTGCCACGTTGCACTCTTGTCAAGAAACATCGATTCAAGTTTGTCGATGTCACGCTCGTCAGTGGCGTAGACGTTCTGCCAGATGCAGGTCTCGAGCACGTAGCCAAGTTTGCGCCCAGGCTTGCCAACAAAGATCATAGGCGCGCGCAGCACTTTAGTCTGCCCATCATCGCCGACCATTGCAACTGCACCGGTCAACATGATGTTGAGGTGCTCGAATCGTTGGGCGTGGCCGATGGCAAGTGTGCCAGCAGGCAGAGTGACTTCTCGGATGTAGATACCAGGGCCAAAGTGATGGACGACCGGGCATTCGACCTGTGGAAGGTCTAGCAAGTGGGACTCCACCTGCTCAATCTTGGATTGGTCCACAAGATTGTGGGATTTGGCTTCAGCCAGCATTCAAACTCTCCTTTTCAGGGCGGTATGAGCTGCTGGCTGCTCGTTAGGCTCAGCTGTTGTGGTATCTAGTACCACAAGTGACCAGATACTAACACGAATCTGGCCACTTTGTACACCATCAAGTTATCTCACGGCCAGACGCGCTGATGGTTAGCGAGGATGCCGCCGAAGCTGATGTGGATATGAACCCACCAGATTCAAGGACCTGGCCAACAAGTTCTGGGAAGGTGTAAGTTTCGCCAGGCGCCACAATCCTAGATTTTGTCACGAGATTTGAATCTCCAGGAACTCCCTCGGCTACAACAAGGTTGACTCCTATTGACACATTAGCCAAACTTGTATTTGTGGCCGTGAACTTATCGATGATAGTTTTGCAATTGACGGCAGTATATTGAGTTGTCGCCGCAATTTCAACTTGTTTGCGTGGGATGATGTTCTTTACGATGACTGACATTTTAAGATTCCTTATGAAGTGCGGTAGGTGACAGTTCCTGTAACGATGGCGCCGTTGCTTCCTGGGTAGGTGCTATCATAAAAAAGAATGAAGGCACTTGAACCTAAACTTCCTGACGTTCTGATTGTGCACTGCTTACCCGTTACACCATTCTCACGAGCCGAGCCGACATCTTCGTAGGTACTCGGGAACGGAAGGTTTATCTGGAGGTATGATCCACCAGTCCCGTTTGTGGTGATAGTAAACTTAAACGTGGCTGTGACAAGATTGCCGATCTTAGTGTAAACTGCTGCCTGGACGGAGGATGTTGTGATAGAACCAGAACCTGGTGTCAATGTCAATGTCCAACTACCCTCTTCATAGTCATCAAGTGTATTGGGATCTGCACTTGGCACTTGAGTTCCAGGGAACTTAATTTGCCCGCCTTGCAGGTCAGTCACACCAGTCACTACAGGAGCCGACAAAGTCTTGTTGGTCAAGATCTGCGTGTTGGTTGTACCGACCACTGCACCAGTTGCCCCATGAGCTGACGTGGCGGCAAAGTGGTCAGTGATTTGCTTCTGAAGCTTGCCAAGTGCTGAGAGCACAGTATCTGTGGCGGTGATGGCTGCGTTGGTTGCGGTGCTGAGTCCTGTCAAAGTTGCAGCTCGAACACTTGCAAAGAAGTCCTGCCACGTTTTATCACCACGCCAATACTGAGCAGTCGTACCCGCAGTGATTGTCGGCTCCCGGGTTGCTATAGCCGCGTCAAGCTCAGCTTGGGTTGCCATATCAACTGCGAATCCTGGATTTGGATATGTGCCACTCAGCACTCCGCCAGCTGAGCCGGTTGGTGGAGCACCAGCAACTGCTATCGTAATTGAGCCATTCGCATTTGTGATGGCGACATTAGACCCAGGTGTTAGAAAAGCAGATTCCCACCGCTTTTGGGCGGCGTCGTAGATCAAGACATTTCCGGCTGCTGGCGTTGGAGCATAAACATCGTTGAGATGACCCAGGTCTTCTCCAGTCTTCATGCGCACAAAGATAGAACCAGCTCCGCCTGAAGTCGCATTGATCACGATGGCCACTGGGGCGCGTAGTTTTGGCGCATCGGGCGCAACTTTCGTCAAACCGCCAGCAATTGTTGGGTTAAAGTAGAGTAGGTCGCCGTCAACCCAGACCTCCCCGTATGGTGTGCCCGAAGTGTTGATTCCTCGCACTAGGCCGAAGCTTGTAACGTAACCAAAGGCGTTGTTTGCAATATCTTGTGTTGCGACGCCAAGCATGTACTCGCCAGAGATAGTTCCATCAGCAACGGCCGGTGCGCAAGTGATTTTGCCTGATGCCCCAAGAGCACCAGTTGCCATCACGGAACTTCCATTGACAATGGTTGCTCCTGAAGTGTTCTTCACATAGAAGTGAGTTTCTTGCCCGACCTGAAGTACGACGTTATTAAACAACCCAACATCAATGGTGCCGTCATCAGCGTTCCATTGGACTCGGCGCTCTTGAGTAACGTGTGGGCCACTTACAGGAAAGTCAATGTAGTCTCCAGACAGGAACGTGTCTTGGCGTTGAGGAGGTGCCTTTGCTAGGATGTCCAGACTATTGGCGATGCGGTTCAATGCATCGAGAGCTTCACCGGCCTTCGTATCAGCGATGCTGGCGTCAATGGAAGCCTCTTGCGCCAATCTGTATAGTGTCGTGACGTCAGTGGGAGTCAGGTCACCGGCAACTGCAAACAGACGCTCGAAGCGTTTAATGGCCTCGGCGTCTGGCAAGAACTTAGCGAGCTGATCTCGCGTTAGTGGTTTTGGATCTGCGGCCATGTCAATACGCCAAAGGTTCAATACGGGCTTCTAAACGCGCGAATGACAGATGAGATTTGCTGTCTCCGTTGAAGCGTTGGATTCTCCAATTTCTCATGTGACCTTGTTGAAGCCACACCAGTCTCTTATTACGGTCTCCAATCTTACCGACTTTGATCATTCTTGGTTGACTCCATGTTTCTCCATCGGTCGTGTAGCACGTACTGATTGTCGGGTCATCACCCAAGGCCGCCCGACCAGTCAGAGCAACAAGTTCAAGCTCGTGGAAAATTGCACCACGGCCCTCGTTGTAGACCACGATTGTGCCAAATTCCCATCTTACTTCATCCCCGTAATGGGACGAGATGTTTTCAACAAGGTAACCGTGGGAACTTGTAGTTGGGTCTGCACACAACCACTTGTTGTAGCACCACACAAAATTCTGCGCGCGGTATTTATTGAAGCCGGCAATACTAGAGGTCAAATGGAACCACACAGGTTCTTGAAGTTGTTGAGACGCGGCAGCGTCATACACAATGGTTCTGTCAGGCAGATGAACGTAAAGATGTTGGTGGGCCCTGTCATTCCTGCTCTCAACAAGGCACGTTGACAACTGAGCTTCGGTGTATGCGGACAACAGCTGGTCAATTTCCATTGTCGCAATTTTTATCGCTGAGGCGTTTGCGCCAAGATATATCGATGGCGACTCATTACGACCGCTGCCAACAAATGCCACAGTATCCACAAAGACACAGGCGGCATGTGTTCCAACGCATCCTTTTTGGATCTGGGCACCTTCAATACGTTGGAACGGGAAGAAGTCGCCGCCAATATTATCAAAGACTTCAACCGTGTTCCTGTTTAACGCGTATACCTCATTGCGCAATTTTAGGACAGCCTTGATTGGATCTGGATCAGCTTCTGCCGAACCGTATTTCAACGGATTGACGCTGTATGGGTCATTGAGCTCCGTCACAATGAGGTAGGTGCCGTCAGTTGTCATGAAGTAACCGTCAACCCAGACAAAATCTAGCACAGTTCCCATGTCTGCATCAGTAACTACTGACAGGGTAACTCCGTCGTAGTAGTAAAGTCTCCTAGCTGACGCGATGGCAAGTCTGTCAAATGAATAGTCAAGCGTGACTAAGTTGCCGTCATTGCCGACATCGCCAATTGACTGGGACGAACCATCTTCAAAGATCCTGACAAGCGTGCTGCCCATCACCCTGTAACATTGGCCATTCCAAGTGATGCCACCACGATCAATACCAGGACCCACACCAGACTGGACAAGCCCATCAGCCGGGCGAAGGTATCCATTAGAGATTCCCTGCTCCTTAGGTACTGGTACCATGTTGACTGGATACGACGTACGGAAGTCTGGACCTCCGTCAGTGTAGACGCCGTTGAGGATCGGGATTTGCATGTTGACTCCTTAACCGACGCGGTACCAAGTCTTCAACACGGCGTCAAAGCGCAGGCGGAAGAAGCCATTAGCGGCAAGAGTTGTAGGTGCGCCGGTGACTGTGGCTCCATTACCAGATACAGTCAACGTGGTCACAACTTGAGTGCAATTGACAAGGACCTCTTGACGATCGACACAGTTGGCCACGGCTGGAAGTACCAAAGTGCCTGCTGCAAAACCGGCCGTTGGAGTGAGCACAAGCCAGATGCTATCTGCGTCGTTATTGACCTGGACACTAAACCCAGTGGCATTTGGCGCGGCATACTGAGTGATCTTGTCATCAGCTGCGGTGACACCTTCTTGGAAGAAGGTCTTAAGCAATGCAAGCGAAGCCTTGCGTGCATCGCCGTTGGCTGCCGAGTAGATGGGCACTTGGTCGCCAGACTGTACTTGGTCGACGGCGGCGAGTTGATTAATTTGTGGCATGTTTGGTTCTCCTAGTTGAACTCGATTGGGCCGTCTTCACCTGCAAGTAGTGGATCGATTGGGCGGCGAAGGAACGGGTCGTCATAGACACGCCACGGCTTGTTGCCAGCACCTGAAGGCATTGTGCCTGGGAGCTGCTGCTCAGGCGGCATGGCGGCACGAGACAGCAAAGTGTCGTAGGCCATCTTGGCCGAGGCCTTGGTTTCCACTGCTACCGTCTTGCCAAAGCCAGGAGCAAGTCGAACGCCAAGATTTAGGTAAATGGCTTCATTGGCTGAGTCTGGCACGTTGGTTTCTTCATCAAGGTCTCCGCTTTGAGGACCTGACGAGATTGGGTAACCGAGCCGGATCCCTTTGGCGTTCCAGGAAGCCATCATAGAGTCCAGCCGGTTCAAGGCACTCTGCAACTGCTCGGGTGTCAGGTCGAAGACGTAAGCCGCCAACCCGACTTCCTCAAAGGCCTGCGTGACGAATTGGCGCTTAGTCCAGCCCATGATTACTCCTTGGCGAGTGCTTTGGTGATCGAGGCGTTGAGTTCAGCGTCAGTCGTCTTCTTGCCGAACTGGATACCCAGCTCTTTGGCCTTGGTCTCGAGCTCAGCACGAGTTGCTGGTGCGTCGTCAGACTTCACGGCAACGGGTTTGTCGTGGGCGTCGATGGCTTCAGGCAACGTGGTGAACCAACCATCGGCCAGCTTGGCGTCGAGCTCTTCCTGGTCATTGGCAGCTGCGTAGTCGTATGTGCCACCAGCGCGGGAGTGAGGGCCTTCGCCCTTGTAGACGAGCGTTGGGAACTGGTCGTCGGCAGTTTGAACTTCTTCAGTCATTTGGATTTCCTCAAGTGGGTTAATCAACAAGTTGAAGAAAGGGGCCGAAGCCCCTTCCCTCAATCAGCTTAGGTTTGGCTGAACATCATGATGCCGGCCATCTCAGGCTGCTTGCACACGACACCGAAGAGAGTGTCCAAGCGGTACTTGGTCTTCATCGTGTTGATGTCGTAGAACTTCTGCATGACCAGCTCGATGCCTTGATCGGTGGAGGCGCGCATCACTGCGGTGCCAGCATCGGACGGGACGGCGTAACGGCCAGGCAGGATTTCCAGCGCATTCTTCTGCCAGAAGGGGTTCTGGTAGCCGGCAACGGTGTTCAAGAACACGATGGCCGAAGTTGCAGACTTGGTGTTCACCACGCAGTTCTGGTACTGGGCCGAGGCGTCATTGGCCACCTGGTTGCTGACGATCGGCGGGCTGATGACCATCGTGGTACCGTTGGTTACACTGATGACACGGAAGGTCTTCAGCTGGCCAGTATCGCCCTTGGTGATGGCATGCACGCTGTTCACAGCAGCGATCGTGAAGGCGTCGCCGGCGGCCACGTTGGCAGTGCTTGACACAGTCACGGTCTGGTAGCGGTTGTCAACGTTGATCTTGCCGCCCACGGAGGTGCTCGTGGCCTTGGGGATGTAGTAGTTGACAGCAGCGTCCAGAGTGCTGATGGTCAGACCTGCGCCGCCGGCAGCAGCCACCTTGCGGTTGGCATAGTCCAGCTTGTACGTGTCGAACGAGGCGATCATACCGACGTAGGCACGGCGGTAAGCTTCCTTGGGCAGGTCGGTCACGTTCTGACGACCAGCCAAGTTGCCTGCCATGCCGTTGTAGTCACGCGTGCTCAAAGCGAGGTAGCGGTCATACGAGGGCACGCCGATTTCGTTGAAAACTGCTTCGCACTGGGCAACGTCATCGAAGCCCGTGGCAGCGGCCGTGCGCTTCACAAACAGGGTACCTTGCGCAGATGCCACGTTCATGAGTGCCACGTTGATGTCGGTGGCCAGTTTCTGCTTGGCGCTGTCACCAAGACGACCTTCTTGCAACGCGTCACGCAGCTCCTTGGCGTTCAGGGTCCAGGGCACAGTCTTGCTGAAGCCCAGGGTGGCGGGCACAGACAGCTGAACCATGTCCTTGTACAGGGCGGAGATGTCAGTACCAGGCGCGCCGTCGATCGAGTTGGCGATATACGGCTGGGGACGCCAGATGGTGTCTTGCGAACGCTCCATCTCGGTGCTGTTGGTGTTGTAGGTCGCAACGTTGCGGCTCAGGACCAAGGCGTCGTTGAAGCCTTCGAGAATGTCTTCAAACGCGACGCGCTCTTCTTTGGAAAATGCATTTGCCATGATTGGCTCCTATTTCAAAAATGGTTTACTTGGCCGCTTGCTTCGACCTCTTGTACTGAATGACTTTGGTGAAGTCACCAGACTTTGCCGCCTCAGCGCGCAGCCGCTCGAGGGTTGAGTCCACAGTCCCAGACTTGTTGCCAGTTCCCTGGACAGTGCGTTCCGGTGCCGTGGCTGCTTTGCGTTGCGTAACTTTCAATTGAGTCTCCAGTTTAGCCACCGCGAAAGCAAATTTCACGGGGTCGGTGATGGTCGAGATTTCCTTGGCCTTCTTCGGGTTCTTGCCCAGCGCGTAGATGACCAGTGCGGGGTTCTCAGCTCCTTGCAGCACGATGCCTTGCTGGGTGACGTTGAAGACGTCCTGGGCTACTGCCTCGGCGTCGTCGAAGTCCTTGACCTTCAGTGCGGTTTTCGCCGCGCCGTAGGCGTCCAGTTTGGCCTGCCAAGCTTTCTGCTGCTCTTTCTGAGCGACTTCGGCTTGGGCTGCAGCTTGATCAGCTTCACGTTTCCGGTCGTACCAAGCTGTCAGTGCTTGCTCGAACTTCTCAGTGTCGTAGTCGTGGTCTTCGAGAGTGGGTTTCTTGCCCAAGGTTGCCGGCTTGGTCTCAGCAGTCTTGGTGGCATTCAACTTCTCTTCAAGCTCACGGATGCGACGCTTGTCCTCGCGGTTGGTCTTGCGCAGTTCACGAACCCATTCAGGCGCATGAGTCTCTTCCTCGGTGGGCGGCGTTTCCTCACCAATGGTTACCACAACATCATCGGACTCGGTGGCAGTTTCCTGGGTGCCTTCGCCTTCGTTGTCATCGGACTGGGTTTCGTCGGTACTACCGTCTTCGCCATCGCCGTCCACAACCGTGGTTTCGTCTTCCAAGGTTACCACTTCATCGTCTGTCGTTGCTTGGCCGTCTGCCTTTTTGTTCATTTTCATGACCCCATTCAAAACTCACCCATTAAAGCGGCTGGGTGGAAACCGCATAAGCAAGGATCTTACAGTGGAATGCCGTTCTGTGATACAGTTTCGGCCCCTTGTGGTTGGACTTGGCCCAAACCACCGAACTTTTCAATGACCTCCATGGCCTGGCGCTGTTCTGACGAGTCCACTTCAGCGAGAGTCTTCATGGTCTTGGCCTTGGTTTCGTCAGCCTGGGCCACCGTGAGGATGGTCTTGGCCCGTGCCTGGGTGGCGTTGGCACTAGCTTCATCGGCCGCCGCCTGCAGGTACTGAGTATTCGGATCAGGCTTCTGGTTGGCCTGCTCCTCAGCCATGGTCTGCTGTTCTTCCTCTGTGGGTTTGACGACTCCCATACGGAGCAGCTTCTTGCGGAAGTAGTCGCGCACCTCAGTGATGCCCTCGCCCTCCATGTTCATCATGGCCATGGCGCCCAGGACCTGCTTGGTCTCAGCGTCATCGGTCAATGAAGCCATGCCAGTCAGGGCGCGGACCGTGGCAGCACGCTTGCTTGAAGACGACGGACCAACGTCCACATTGACGTCGAACTCGGCTTCAGACAAGTCGTTCTCGGTCTCGATTTCACCCTTCTCGTTGACCACAGGCTTGGCCAATTCGACCGACTGCATCTCGTTCTGTGGGCCGATGGATTTCATCTTGCGGCCTTCTTCGACCAGCACGTCACGAGCCATGCTCAACCAGATTTCACCCGAGCGCTTGACGGCCTTGCTCATGTTGCTCATGTAGATGAAGGTCTGCATGTCAAGCTTGTTCTGGATCAGCTCAACCGCCTTGCCGCTGACGTTGGGTTGCAGCTCCTCGCCGGCCTGCTGGTTGCCAAGCAGGTCTTGCATGTCCTGTTCGGTAATCTGCAGCAAAGCAGCCAAGGCCTGAGGGATCTGAGGCGGCTTGGTATAACCAATCGGACCAGAGATGGCTTGGTTGCCGTTGGCGTCGGTGATGGGGTTGACAAGCAGGTACGGGAAGTTCTTGATGTTGTCGTCGGCCCACATCATTTGGTGGCCAGCAACCTGCTCAGGCGTCAGAATCGGCTTCTCAACCGAGGACAGAGCACTGATTTCACCGAGCTTCGACAGCTGCATGTTCTTCAGGCGTTGGGCATCCTTGGCCAAGCGAACATGACCCATGCAACGTTCCACGTTGTCAACGAACCAGCGCTTGCCGTACATGGGCACGATGGGGATGCACTTGCCGGCGATGTATCCACAATCCTCGAGGATCTTGGCGCCTGACAGAATGTACTTACGGACACGGCGGCGCTTGATGTTCTTCTGGCGCACCTCACGGCTGCCGACTGCAAGCAGACGTTCTTCCAAGGTCTCATCAGCCTCGAAGTCGGCGTCCTTGTAGCGTTCCTCATCGCCGTTCAAGGTTTCCCAGACGTAAACAGTCTCGCGTGTTTCCTCGACGCGGTAGTACTCAGCCACGAAGACGACGTCAGGCGTCAACCAGTCAAACTCGTATTGGTGCACCTCTTTTGGCCACGAGGCAGGATCGTCACCCCACTCATCCTTGTAGGCTTGGCGCGTCATGGACGTGATGACGAAGCAGCGCTTGGCGTCGGCCTTGTCTTGGCGCTTGGCGTTCAGGTCAAAGAACACAGACGAGTCGGCGTCGAAGATCGGTTCAATGCGGATCCGCTGCTTCTCGTCTTCCTCGTCCTCTTCGTTCTCGTACACAGTGCGCAGACGCCACGCACCAAAGCCGCCAGCCACGCCTTCCTCAAAGGCGTTGTCGTAAGCTTCCTCAGCACCACTGTCTTGCTCGTCGGCTCGGTACAAACCGTCACATGTGTCGGCCAGCTTGTCGTACTCCTTGCCTTCCTTGCTCACGAAGTCGACGGTGATGCGGTTGTTGCGATACTCGTTGATGATGCGGATGACGGCCAAGTGAATCTTGTTGACCTCGAACTTGGGTTTGTTCTCGAACTGCTCACCCAATGGACCTTCCCACTGCGCACCTGCGATCGAGTAGAAGCGGCGGTCTTGGAGGCACTGCAGTCGCTCATCGCGCAGAGCAGATTGGATGTTGTCAAACTCAGCAAGTGCCTCCTGGTGGATGGCAGCAAGTCGTTGCTCTTTGGTTGGTCGGGCCATGGTGGTTCCTTAACGGTTGAAATGATGGGTGGACGCGATCGGCTCGACCTTGACGTCCTTCTTGAAGTTAATCGGCCATTCGTAGTCGACGCAGTAGCCGACTGCGGTGGTGATGTGCTGGTACTCGCTGTCCTCCTCAAGGAAGGTGCTGCCCTTCTTGATCTGCACGGTGGCGAAGCCCTTGTGAACGTACTTGGCCTTCTCGATGTTCACGAACAGACTGACCTCGCCCTTGGCGTTCTTGATCTTGGCCCGCACAGCGTTCTGCCGGTCCTTGATGGCTGGCGCCGCGTTCTTCACCTTACGTGTCACGGTCCAGTTGTTGGCACGCAGCACCTGCTCCATCTCGGTGTAGTCTGAGGCGTGTCCATGCTTCTCACCGGCGCGGCCAGCTGGGTCACCGTAGATGATGACGCTGCGGTTGGTGTGGTTCTTGTATTTCTCAACGAACTCGAGGGCCGACTGCCGAGCCACTGCGGACTGGAGAACAATCTCGTCAAGGATGTAGAAGTCATTGCCACGACGCACGCCGACGCCTGAACTCATGGGCGTGAAGTTGAAGTCATGGTGCCACATCAGCTGCTCATTGGGCTTGATGACCTCAGTCGTGTAGTTGTCTGAGCTGTAGTCCTCATACACGCGGCCCGATGCGGTCTCAAAGCTGGCCTCGTATTCCTGCCGGTATTGACGTGGTGACATGCGGCGCTTGGCGGCTTCGATCACATCAGGTGGGAGAATGTCTGACGACATCCACGTGTAGAGTTTCCAGTCAGCGTCGCCCGAGGTGCGAGCATACTCAGCCATCTCGAAGTAGTGGTTCAAGCCGTCAGGGACGCCGATCAGCCAGCACCATGGGCGGTAGTCAGGTTTCAGCGGGTTGAAGGTATCTAACGCAGGCGAGATGTTCTCCTGCCAAGCACCTTCGCGGACGTCGGCAATCTCATCGATGACGCCTCCGATCCAGAGCACACCTTCCATGCGTTGGGGCTGGTCAAGACCGATGAGACTAATCGTGCTGCCGTTGGGTAGACGGATCTGAAGCTCGGACTCACTGACTGAGCGGTCGCCAAGGACCGAGGTAAAACAGAGGCGCTTGAGGTCTTGCCAGTAGATCCGCTTGACCTGGTCCCGAGTAGGAGCGGCGACGAAGTAGGGTCCTGGTTCTCGCATGGCCTCACGCACCACGAAGCGCTTGGCTCGCTCAGTCTTGCCTGATCGCCGCCCTGCTGGGACCACCTTGAACCGCACTTTGTCATTGACGAGGTCGGTTTGGATGGAGTGCTCAGTCAGTGGGTACCACCGCTCCATGTCCTTCTGATGGGCGAGGTCGATCATACTGGAAGCTTCTCCGCAATGGCTTTCAGTGTCTCAGACACAGCATCTGAGTTGCCGCTGACGGAGACGGTTTGCACGGCAAGGCGCGGTGCGTAGAACGGAGCAGCTGCTTTTGCGGCGTCGATGCGGGTAGGAAAGTCTGCGTAGACTTCTTCTTCCACAAGCTC
>JACCDU010789591.1_pt1 | contig 37952 bp, 29 predicted proteins | sample 7446081 | NCBI WGS metagenome assembly JACCDU01 (sample SAMN15323447, study PRJNA562643) | freshwater metagenome | isolation source: river surface water | place: USA:Blue River Watershed | collected 2017-08-17
CCTTGGCCTTGATCTGCGCCAGCAGTTTGGGATCTTCCGTGCGCTGGAAGTTGCGCTCGAAGTCCCGGGCAGTGTTGCAAGTTTCCTGCATCAGCTTCTGATCGGCCGGGGTGAGCTGGTCCCAGAACTTTTTGCCAGCCAGAATCACGGCTCCGCCGTAAATGTGTCCTGTGTTGCTGATGTACTTTGTGACTTCGTAGAACTTGTTGCCGTAAATGTTGCTGTAGGGCGTCTCCTGACCATCGATTGCTTTGGACTCCAGTGCAGAGAAAACCTCGGGGAAAGCCATCGGTACCGGGTTGGCACCCAGAGTGGTGAAAATATCGATGAACACCGGGTTCTGGATGGTGCGGATCTTCAGGCCTTTCAGATCTTCAGCCTTGGTGATGGCTCGACGGCTGTTGGTGACATGGCGAAAACCATTTTCGAAATAGCACAGCCCCACCAGGTTTTTGTCGGAGAGGCGGTCGAGCAAGCGGCGACCGACCGGACCATCGAGCACGAGGTCCACCTCCTTGAAATCGGTGAACAGGAATGGCAAGTCAAAAACGCCAAACTCCTTGACAACCGACGCTGCTGCAGCGGTAGACACCAGCGCCATCTCCAGCACACCGCCCTGCACGGATGAGATCGACTGAAGCTCAGCACCAAGCTGGCCGTCAGGAAAGCCTCGCATCTTCAGGCGTCCATTGGTTTTCTGCGCCAGGATGTCTGCGAATTTTTCAATGCCGACCTGAAACGGGTGATCCTTGGGCACCACGTGGCTGACACGGATAAGCCGTTCCTTGCTGTCTGCCCCGGCCTGTTGTGCGACCACGGTCAGCGGCAACACCAAAGCTGCGGCTGCAGCGATCAGATGGGTCTTCAAATTTTTCATGCTGTCTCCTTTGTTGAGGTAGGTACTGCCCACGTCGCCAGCATCAGAGCTGGTCAACTCGGGCGCTTTCGACAATGCCGACCGCTGCACTGATGGCGCATCGGTCAGTTCTGTGAAATCGTTGCCATCTCTGGCAATAGAGGCTCACGGCAGCCTTTCAGGCTGGCGCAGAACCTCGCGCAGCTGAGTGACCGTGTGGTCAGTGATACGGCCTTGCATCAGCGCCATGTCAACGGTACGACTGCACAACTCCCGGTAGAGCGCCACCGCGTCAGGCTCGTAAGCAATGAGCGAATCCACATGCTTTTTCACGGAAGCTGTGTCTCCCCTTGACACAGGTCCCGGCATGCCGGCAACGACACCCGACTGCGCCATGGACGCCAGAGTGCCCTGCACCAATGGCAGCAAGGCGTGCGCTGCATCGGCCTCGCTCGCGCCCCAGGATTGCCACATCCTGGCAGCCTCGTGGATCAGCGCATTCACAAACTGGGAGGCATAGCCGGCCGAGGCGTGATAAAGCCCGCGCGCACCGGGCGGCAAACGGTTGACTGGACAACCAAGCACCTGAGCCAAGGCCACGAGTTCGTCATCGAGTGGCTGTGGCGCCTCAATCGTGATGGTGCAGCCCGGCAAGCTGGCCGCTGCAGTCTGAGGATCGGCAAATGTCTGCAGCGGATGAAAACCTCCAGTCAAAGCGCCGGCACGTGCGGCGGCGGCAAGTGTAGCCACCTCCGTAGCGCCGCTGCAGTGGACAACTCGGTTGCCGCTGTGCCAGCCAATGGCATCCGCTGTGGCAGCAATGGCCACGTCTGGCGTGGTGATGAATATCAGATCGCAGCTGTCCGCCACAGCCTGTGCGCCGATCGCATCGCACCCCGACAGACTGGCAGCAAACGCCACCGCTTCGCCCGGCCTGCGGCTGGCGCATGCCCGCACACGCAAACCACGGGCATCGAAAGCCAAGGCCAGGGCCTTGCCCAGCCGACCCATGCCAATGAAGCCAATGCGAAGCTGAGCGATATCCATGTGACTGCCGGTCAGTCCGTTGCAGACGTCACTGCACCTTGAGAAGCATCACGCACCAGCCGCGCGTACTTGGCCAGCACGCCAGTGGCCGCTTTGGGCGGCAGTCCAGGCTGCCACGCAGCCAGACGTTGCTGCAATTGCGCATCCGGGATATCGATATCCAGACGCCGTTGAGCGACATCGATCAGCAACACATCACCGTCGCGCACCACAGCGATGGGACCGCCATCGGCAGCCTCCGGCACCACATGGCCAATCACGAAACCGCGACTTGCTCCAGAGAATCGGCCATCGGTGACCAAGGCCACGGTTTCGCCCAGACCGGCCCCCTGCAAGGCACCGGTGACGAGCTGCATCTCGCGCATGCCAGGCCCTCCGCGAGGACCTTCGTTGCGAAGAACCATCACATCGCCCGGCACGATACTCCCCGACTTGATCGCCTCGAATGCATCTTCTTCCCGCTCGAAAACACGGGCCGGACCCCGATGGGTCTGCTTGGTTTGCCCGGACAGCTTGATCACGCAGCCACCTGGCGCCAGATTACCCCGCAGGATGGCCAGGCCGCCCTGTGGCTTGATCGGCTGGGCCAGCGGACGGATGACCTTCTGGTCAGCAGGCTCAGGGGCGCGCACGATTTCTTCGCTGATCGTGCGACCCGTCACGGTGCGCTCTTGCGGGTGCAGCAAGCCAGCCTCCAGCAGCCGCTTGCCGACCACAGGCATGCCACCTGCTGCGTGCATCTCAGGCGCCGTGTGATTGCCCCATGGGCGCATGTCCGCCAACACCGGTGTTCTCTGGGAGATCGGATCAAAATCGTCGATTCCCAGGTCAACGCCAAATTCGCGCGCGATGGCCAGCAAGTGCAGAACAGCGTTGGTCGATCCCCCTGTCGCCATCACACCGGTAATCGCGTTTTCGAAACTGCGACGCGTCACCAGCGATCGCGGGGTGGTTCCACTTTGCAGCAAATCCATAACCAGACGGCCACATTCCTGTGCCGAGGCATTCTTGTCGCCGTCCAGCGCGGGGATACCGCTCAAGCCCATGGGCGACAGACCCAGCATTTCGCAGGCAGTGGCCATGGTGTTGGCGGTGAACTGTCCACCACAGGCGCCGGCGCCGGGGCATGCATGGTCTTCCACATCCTTGAACTCGCGCTCGTTGATGTGACCTGCGTTGAATGCACCAATCGCTTCGTACAGATCCTGAATGGTGAGCTTGCGCTCGCCAAACACTCGGTTGGGCTCGGTGCAGGCGCCCGATGCAATCGAACCGCTGTAGAGCAGGATACCGGGCAGGTCCAGGCGGCCCAGCGCCATGGCCATGGCTGGAATCGTCTTGTCGCAACCGGCAATCACCACCAGCGCATCGAGCATGTGGCCGCGGGCCACCAGCTCCACCGAATCGGCAATGAGCTCGCGGCTGACCAACGAGGTTTTCATGCCTTCGGTCCCTGTCGTGATGCCATCGTTAATTGCAACGGTGTTGATCTCCAACGGCGTGCCTCCAGCCGCCCGGATTCCGTCCATAACATGCACGGCCAGTTCACGGTGATTCAGGTTGCACGGCATGGTGCCGATCCAGCAGTGCGCCACGCCGATCTGCGGCTTGCGCAAATCCTCATCGCGCAGGCCGACCGCCTTGAGCATGCCCCGCGCGACAGCACGGTCAGGGCCATCCAACAGAGAACGGCTGCGGTGACGCGAATCAAAAGTCGAGGCGCTCAAGATTGGCTCCCGATCGGGTGGGCACGCAGAAATTTCTCGATTTCTGCCAGCGTCTCCTGCGGCGCCTCTTCGGGCACAAAGTGACCGCAGGGCATGGCTCGGCCAATCACGTTTTCGGCAACCGCCTGCCAATCAGCCAGACAATCGAACATGGTGCCCACCACCGCCTCGGCCCCCCACAAGGTCATCAAGGGCATCTGGAGCTTGCGACCGGCCGCCCGGTCCTCGCGGTCATGCTCAAGGTCGATGGTGCCTGCAGCGCGATAGTCTTCACAGCTGGCGTGGATGGCGGCCGGATCACCATAGCAGCGCACATACTCGCGCACCGCCTCCTCGGAGAATTTGCTCAGGTCCGGCTCCTCGCGACCGACGCGGCCAAGGATGTTGAACGGAACCTTGCCTGCCAGCATTTGCTCTGGCAAAGGTGGTGGCTGCAGCATCAGGAACCAGTGGTAGTAGGCTCTCGCGAACGCCATGTCCGTGCTCTCGAACATCCGCAAGGTAGGTGAAATATCCAGCACCGTGAGGGTATGCACACGCTGAGGATGGTCTGCGGCCAGGCGGTGACTCACCCGCCCTCCCCGGTCGTGACCCACCAGATGGAACTTATCAAAACCCAGTGCCGCCATGAGCTCGACCATGTCCTGCGCCATGGCCCGCTTGGAATAATTGGAATGGTCGGCAAGCCCCTGCGGCTTGGACGAATCGCCATAGCCACGCAGGTCTGCACACACGACGGTGTAGTTTTGCGCAAGCACCGGTGCGATCGCGTGCCAGCAGGCATGCGTCTCCGGATATCCATGCAGCAGCAGCACTGGCTCACCCGCCCCCGCGCGCCGGTAATGAATCTGCGCACCGCTTGACTGAAACTGGCCAGTCTCGAATCCCGGAAATAGGCTCAATTGAAACTCCTGCAATCAGATAGCTTGTTTCAGACGATCACGCACCTGGGGCGCCGTGGCCAAGACACCTGCGGCGGCCTCGATGCGTTGACGCGCCTGGCGCACCAGCGTGAGGTTGTCGTGCGGGCTGCCCATTGGTGCATCTTCCAGGCCCACACGCACATGACCGCCGCGTGCAACAGCCAAGCCAATGAGGTCCTCAAGCTCGACACCCAGGCCGGCCACCATCCATGGTGCTTGCGGCTGCTCGAGGGCCAACAGCTTCAGATAGGCGTCCAGCGCCCAGTTGGTGGGAGGAAAGCCAAAGGCGATGTGCTGCGAGAACATCAGCCTGTAGATCGGCATCGGCGCGCCAGGGTAAACACGGTGCAATGCCGCCCCCAGACGCATGAAACCCGGCTCGTAAATCGCGTAAGAAGGTGTGATGTGGTACTGCTGCGCCAGTCCGAGGCCATAACGCACGTGGGACTCGGGGTTCGCGTAAACAAAGCCCTCCTTGCCTTGCGCAATGTCGGCGTAGTGGCTGATGTTGGTTGAACCTGGATCAACCACGGACCACTCGATCAATCCTGCACGCACCAGCTTATCGACCGCTTCATAGCGCTGCGAGGGCGTCAGCGGGCTGGCCGCATCGACGCTGCCTGCAAAAGGCAAGGTGCCGTAACAGATCACATCGGCCCTGGAGCGGATTCGCTCGATGATCGGCGCATAGATATCGTAGTCGTCACGCTGACGACCCGACACGGGATCGTATGCATGGAAATGGATGATCGATGCACCTTCAGCCGCGCACGCCAGAGCGGCCTCGACAATCTCGTCGGCCGAGACCGGCATATTGGGTTGACGGGTACGCGACCAGGGTCCGTTGATGGCCACTTCAAGCCAGGTAGGCTGCTTCATGAGGATCTCCCGGGGGTTTTCTTGGGCGTGCGCGCTGCTGGTTGCGGACCGTAGTGCTTGTGAGCACGCTTGAGGTGTGCCGTCAGCACTTCGACAGCGCCATCAGGATCGTGCGCGGCAATGCACTTGAACATCTTCACGTGCTCATTGAGCGATGTTTTCTCTGCTCCCGGCGCACGCACAGCTTCGCGATGAAACTGCTCCATCCACTCCAGCATCGCCTGGGAAACGGCCTTGTAAATGGCGTTACCTGAAATCTCGGCGATTCCGTGGTGAAACGCCATATCGGTGCTGAGAAAGCGCTGAGGATCGTCGAGCGAGGCCTTGTGCTCCTCCAGCAGCTGACGAAGATGCTCAATTTGCGCAGCTGTCGCGCGCTGAGCCGCAGTCCGAATCATGGCCGACTCGAACTGCAACCGCGCCTCCTTGAGCTGATCGAGCAGGTCATTCGAACCCGACAGCAAATGCATGGCCGCGTCCGAGATCTGACCGATCACCTTGTCAGCAGAAAGGGGCAGCACTCTTGCCCCCTCTCCGTGGACGATGCCCACCAAGCCCATGCGCTCGAGGGTCTGCAACGCCTCACGCACGGCAGGCCGCCCCACTCCCAGACTGGCCATCAGATCCCTCTCGGAGGGCAGCAGTGCACCAACCGGGAATTCACCTGATCGGATTCTCGGCAATAGCCTGTCCAGCACTTCGTGCGACAGCTTGCGACGGGCGATCGGTAAAGGCTCTGAAACCACAGCCTGTTGACGGCCGGAGGGAGTTCTCACATAATCGTCATTCATGTAGTGATCATACCAGTTAAAGTTTTCCCGCGCAACCATTCCATCCACCCACAAATCCATACAGGAGACATCATGGAAAGACGTTCATTCATTCAGGCAGCAGCCGTCGGTGGCGCGCTCGCCGCACCGGCCATCGTGCGAGCCCAGCCCCAGGTCCGCTGGCGCCTGGCATCGAGCTGGCCCAAGGCGCTGGACACCATTTATGGTGGCGCTGAAACCGTGGCCAAACGCGTCTCCGCTGCAACGGGCGGCCGCTTTGAAATCAGCGTTCATGGCCCAGGCGAAGTGGTCCCTGCCCTGGGTGTAGCCGACGCGGTGCAACAAGGCACGGTCGAGTGCGCCCATACCGCCTCGGTGTTCTTTTTCGGCAAAGATCCCACCTTCGCGCTGGACGGTCAGATTCCGTTTGGCATGACTTCGCGCCAGATGACCGCATGGATGTACAGCGGTGGCGGCCTGCAGTTGCTTCGCGACTTTTACCGGGAATACAACATCGTGAACTTTGCCTGTGGCAACACCGGCACTCAAATGGGCGGCTGGTTCCGCAAGGAAGTCAAGTCGCTGGCCGATGTGAAAGGTCTCAAATTCCGCATCGGTGGTTTTGGTGGCCTGGTTTTGCAGCGCCTGGGACTGGTGCCCCAGAACCTGCCTGGCGGCGAGATATACACCTCACTCGAGAAAGGCACCATCGACGGCGCCGAGTTCGTTGGTCCATACGACGACGAGAAGCTGGGCTTCTACAAAATCGCGAAGGTGTACCACTACCCCAGCTACTGGGATCCGTGCGGCCAGATCACCATGTACGTGAATGCCAAAGCATGGGAAGCGCTGCCGAAGGACTACCAGCAAATCTTCGAGCTGGCCTGCAGTGACGCCCACGTGGAAATGCAGGCCAAGTATGACTCCAGGAACCCGGACGCACTGCGCCGCCTGGTCGCTCAAGGCGTGCAGGTTCGCCCATTCCCCAAAGATGTGGGCGTCGCCGCCTGGAAGGCCAGCAACGACATCTACGCCGAGTTGTCAGAGAAAAACCAGAAGTGGCAGAAGATCTACAGCAGCTTCGCCAAGTTCCGTGACGACCAGATCCTGTGGTCCCGCTTCTCGGAAGGTGCCTACGAGAACCTGCTGATGCAGATGCGCAATCCAGGCACCAAGGGTTGATTGCAGAACCATGGCGGGCCCAAATCGGCCCGTCATCGACTGTTCTCTGATGGCGATGGGCTCAGCCAATGGCAAAAGCCCATCGCCCATCAATCGGACTCGTACCAGACGCCGTCGGCCAGCATTATTTCGTGGTGACCGCGTCCGGCAGGCATCATGGGGTAGCAGTTTTCCTTTGCGCTAACCTGCACATCCAGGAAAAAAGGACCCGGGTACTCCATGCACGTTCGCAAAGCGGCTGACAAATCACGAGGGTCTTCGACACGACAGGCGCCCCAGCCAAAAGCGCGCGCCAGAGCCACGAAATCAGGCAAAGCCGCATTCCAGCTGTGACTCAGGCGATTGCCGTGAACCAGCTGCTGCCATTGACGAACCATACCCATGTAGCCGTTGTTGCACAGCACAACCTTGACGTTGGCCTGATGCTGTAACGCTGTCGACATCTCCTGAATGTTCATCAGGATAGACGCATCCCCACTCACGCTCACCACCGTGCGCTCTGGGTGTGCGATCTGGGCGCCAATGGCAGCAGGCAGGCCATAGCCCATGGTGCCTGCACCACCCGATGTCAGCCATCGCCGAGGCCCCTCAAAGCGCAGGTACTGTGCCGCCCACATCTGGTGCTGGCCCACATCGGTTGAAACAATCGCATCGCGCCCCGCGAGTTCCCCGGCCAAAGCGGACATGAGGCCTTGAGGCCGAATGGCCAACGGGTCAGGTTCGAACGACAGACAATTTTGTGCGCGCCACTTTCCGATTCTGGACCACCAGCCGTCCAATGCATCGGCTGGCGGGCGAGGCAATGCCGCAAGCGTGGATGCAAGTGCAGAAAGGACCTGTGCACATTCGCCTACGAGTGCGACATCGACCGCGACCACCTTGTGGATGTTTTCCGGGTGGATATCAAGGTGGATTTTGCGTGCACCCGGACTGAATTCAGACAATTTTCCCGTGATGCGGTCATCAAAGCGCGCGCCAATGCAGATGACCAAATCGGCATGGTGCATGGCGAGGTTGGCCTCCAAGGTGCCGTGCATGCCCAGCATGCCCAGGAACAAGGGATCCGAGGCAGGAAAGGCACCCAGTCCCATCAGCGTGAGGGTGGTCGGTAAATTCCATTCACGGGCAAGCATGGTGAAGGCCTCGCACGCTGCTGGCCCGGAATTGATGAGACCACCACCACCATAAAGCACGGGGCGACGGGCCGAGGCGATCAGCTGCGCAGCCCGCTGCAGATCACCTTCATTGGGTAGCGGCGGCGGTAAAAGCTTTGGCACTTCACAGGTCAAGGCTTCGCACGATCGGTGAACCGTTTGCAGCTGGACGTCTTTGGGCATGTCAAGCAATACCGGACCTGGCCGTCCTGACAGTGCAATCTCAACCGCATTGCGCACCGCCTCTTCCACATGCGACGCGTCCCGCGGCTGGTGATTCCACTTGGTCACCGGTCGGGACATGCCCAGCGCATCGCTTTCCTGAAAGGCCTGGGTACCAATCACGGATGTCGCCACTTGGCCACTGATGCACAAGACAGGTACCGAATCGCTTAGCGCGTCCAGCAAACCACTGATGGTGTTGGCAACACCTGGCCCGGAGGTGACCAACACGACGCCCAAGCGCCCGGTGCTTCGTGCATACCCTTCAGCAGCATGCACAGCTGCCTGTTCGTGGCGCACCAGCACATGGCGCAGGGCCGGCCGCCGGTACAAAGCATCGTAGAGCGGCAACGCAGCTCCACCGGGATAACCGAACAAGGTATCGACTCCGCAGGCAATCAGCGTGTCCAGCAGGATTTCCGCACCGTTGGCGCCAACGGCCACTTCCTCAAGGTCCGAATGATTTTTGGTGTTTGATGTTTTCATTCGTCCATTTTTCCTGGTTTCAAGCCAAAATTGCTTTATAAAAAGGCCGTCAACCATGAAAAAACAGAAAATTATTCGAAAAGAAACAGGAATCCGCGATCAATCTCCGGATGCATACGACAAGTTCGATCTGGCCATCCTGCGTGAACTCCTTTCTGACTCACGCCGCACTCTTCAAGAGATAGGAGAAGCCGTCAAGCTCTCACCCACCACCTGCTGGAGCCGGATCAAGCGGATGGAAGCCGAGGGCGTCATCCGGAAATACAGTCTGGAAATCGATCGGGCGTGCCTGGGCTACAAAGACACTGTCATCATCCAGTTGACTTTGGAAAGTCATACCGATCAGACCTTGTTCGAATTCGGCAAGGTCCTGGCAGAGATTCCGGAAGTGCTCGACGCCTACCTTGTGTCCGGAGACTATGACTACTATCTGCGTATCGCAGTCAAGGACACCCGCGATTACGAACGTTTGCTGCGAGAAAAGCTCTACAAGATTCCAGGGATCCGGCACAGCAAATCAAGCTTTGTTCTGCGCGTTCTGAAAGACACCAACGTGCCAGCGGTTTGAGTCAAGCCGGCCGCGGCGCCCAAACCCCGGCGAGAGTCAGCGCAGTTGGAAAACCCGGTTTGAAATTTCTTCAAAAATCAACATTGAAATTGTGATTTTCATTAAACTGATCTTCATACGAGCCTAAACATCATTTTCTGATACCGCCACGTCAACAGACTGGCAGGAGACGGCAATGAGTTTCATGTCCACTTCCGCAGTGTCAGGTGCAGAGGCACCTGTGGACGCTGCGGGTGACCGGGACGAGTTGCTGGCTTGCCTGGAGATATTGGCGCGCAGTCATGGGGAAATGATCACCCGTGAAGGCATCATGGCTGGACTGCCGCTGGAAGCGGGTAGGCTTACCCCAGGATTGTTTGCACGTGCCGCACACCGGGCAGGCTTGAGCAGCAAGGTTGTCAAGCAAGCGCTGATCGAGCTCAAGGACGAATTGTTCCCGGTGATTTTGCTGCTGAAGCAGGATCGGGCATGCGTATTGGTTGAGCGCGCACCGGGTGAGCAGTCTTTTCAGGTCGTTTTCCCGGAGCTTAGGGATGCACCTGTCAAAGTGGCTGCATCGCAACTCAACACGATCTACGCTGGACACGCCATTTACGCGCGACCTCGACTGCGCTTTGACGCGCGCAGCCCCGAGGTCACAAACAGTCGCCATGGGCACTGGTTCTGGCGTGTAATTTCAGAGAACCGCACGCTATATCGGGATGTGTTGTTTGCGGCCTTCCTGACCAATATTTTTGCCCTGGCCATGCCGTTGTTCACCATGAACGTGTACGACAGAGTGGTACCGAACCAGGCATTTGAGACCCTGGCCGTGCTGTCGGTGGGTTTGCTTCTCGTGCTGGTAGGCGATGTTGTCTTGAGGGTCATGCGGGGACGCTTTGTGGACCTCGCCAGCAGTCGCGCAGATGTCAAGCTGTCGGCTTACATCATGGAACGTGTGCTGGGCATACGGATGGAACAACGCCCTGTGTCCGCCGGCTCGTTTGCCGCGAATTTGCGCTCCTTTGAGTCCGTCAGGGATTTCATTGGGTCATCCACAGTGGTGGCGTTCATTGATCTGCCGTTCGCCATGATCTTCTTCGTGGTGATTGGCTGGATTGCTTGGCCAATGCTGCTTCCCTTGCTGATCGGTACGATAGCCATGCTTTTGTACGCGGTCGCAGTGCAAGGACGCATGCATGAACTGGCCGAGACAACCTACCGCGCCGGATCACAGCGCAATGCAATCCTCATAGAAGGGCTGGTGGGTTTCGAAACCATCAAAGCCATGGGTGCAGAGGCCCCGATCCAGCGCAAGTGGGAAAAGAGTGCTGCCCTGCTGGCAAGAGTCGGAGCCCAGCTGAGACTGTTGTCATCCACAGCAATAAATGGCTCCGGTTTTGTACAACAGGTGGTCAGTATGGCCCTGGTGATACTCGGAGTCTTCTTGATTGGCGAGCACATGCTGACCATGGGCGGGCTGATTGCCTGCGTGATGCTCGCTTCCCGAGCGATGACACCGATTGCGCAGGTCGCAGGTCTCCTCGTCAACTACCACACGGCGTCCACAGCACTTGCATCGCTGAGTGAAATGTTGAAACGCGAGGTCGAGCGCCCGGAAGATTCAAACTTCCTGGCCCGGGGCAGTTTCCGCGGCGCAATCGAGTTCCGTGATGTCAGCTTCAGCTATCCGGGACAGCAGATGCCGTCCTTGCGCCATGTGAATCTGAAAATCCATCCAGGAGAAAAGGTGGCGATCCTGGGAAGAATCGGCTCTGGAAAAACAACATTGGAAAAGCTGATTCTGGGTCTGTACCGCCCAACATCAGGGGCAGTGCTGGTCGATGGCATTGATCTGCGACAGATCGACCCGGCAGAACTTCGTCGCCACATGGGCTACGTACAGCAGGATGTGATGCTGTTTTATGGCACTTTGCGTGAAAACATCACCATGAAATCACAATTGGCCGATGATGCTGATGTACTCAAAGCAGCTCAAGTGGCCGGCCTGCTCGATCTGGTCAATCACCACCCACAGGGTTTTGACATGTTGGTCGGAGAACGCGGCGAATCGCTCTCTGGAGGACAGCGTCAGGGCGTGGCAATCGCACGGGCAGTCATCAACGATCCGCCTGTTTTGTTGATGGATGAACCAACCGCGTCCATGGATCACTCCAGTGAGGAGGAAGTCAAGCGCCACCTGAGCGAATTCATGCGCGGGAAAACGGCCATACTCATCAGCCACCGTGCTTCACTGCTGGATCTGGTGGATCGGATCGTCGTGCTGGATGCCGGGCGCGTTGTGGCCGACGGCCCCAAGGATCAGGTCATCATGGCCTTGCGCCAAGGCCGAGTAGGAAAGGCCGCATGATGATTGATCTCAATGAAAAAGGCTTTGCACGCATCGGTCATTGTGTCTGGCGGGTAGGCAAGTTCGGAGACCGCATTTTTGGTGAGTGGGTTGAAAAAATCACCCCTCCATCCCAGCACGACGCAGTCGATTGGGCCGGAGATGCCGACTGGGCCCAGCTGCAGCAGGAACCCCTCAGAGCGCGACAGCTGCTGCGCGTTGCCGGCGCCATGGTCTTGGTGTTGATCATCTGGGCTGCTTTGGCACAGGTGGACGAAGTCACACGTGGTGAAGGCAAGGTGGTTCCCACAAGCCAGGTTCAGGTTCTGCAGAGTGTGGACGGTGGCGTGGTGGAGGAGATCATGGTCCATGAGGGGCAGCTGGTGGAGCCTGGACAGACTTTGATGCGGGTAGACCCCACGCGCTTTGAGTCCAACCTGGGAGAAAGCCGGGCCAGTCAGGTTGCCATGCGCGCCAAGGCACTTCGCCTTCAGGCGCTGACATCAGGCAATGCCTTCAACCCACCTGCCGATCTGTTGGCTCTGGCGCCGGATGTGGTGGCGCATGAGCGAGGACTTTACGAATCGCGGCGCGCCGAGATCAATGCCCAGATTTCGATTTCCCAGAGTCAGCTTGCCCAGCGGCAGCAGGAGTTCAATGAGGTGCGTGCCCGCAGGGAGCAAGCCGAGCGTGGCCTTGAATTGACACAAAAGGAATTGTCTGCAACCAGACCACTGGTCAGCAGTGGCGCCATGTCAGAAGTAGATGTATTGCGTCTTGAGCGTGACGTGGCGCGGTTGAGAGGAGACCGGGATCAGGCCGGCGCGCAGATGTCACGCGTCCAGGCTGCCATCGCGGAGGCACACCGCAAGATCGAGGAAGTTCAGCTCAACTCACGCAACCAGATGAGCGCGGAACTCTCGGACACCATGAGCAAGCTGTCAGCCCTGAGTGAAGGTGGCAAAGCATTGCAGGACAAGGTGGTTAAAGCCGACATCAAGTCACAAGTAAGAGGCACCGTCAAAAGGGTTCTGGTGAACACGGTGGGTGGCGTGGTGCAGCCGGGTAAGGAGGTGATAGAGATCGTACCGTCGGAGGACGCACTGATCTTGGAGGCCCAGGTTTCGCCGCGCGATATTGCCTTTCTTCGCCCAGGACTGATGGCCATGGTGAAATTCACGGCGTACGATTTTGCAATTTACGGCGGACTCGAGGCAGTGGTGGAAAACATCAGCGCAGACTCGGTGGTCGATCAAAAAGGCAATTCTTTCTATCTTGTCAGACTCAAAACCAGCAAGCCGTCTCTGGGTAAGAACTTGCCGATCATTCCGGGCATGGTGGCTCAGGTGGATATCCTCACTGGCAAAAAATCAGTGCTTTCATATCTGCTCAAGCCTGTCCTGCGCGCCAAGGCGAATGCGTTGTCGGAGCGTTGACATGGGCAAACAGTATTTTCTAGCGAATGCGGTGCCCGAGCCTGCGATCATGCCGCCGGAGCGCTGGCTTCTTGCCTTTGAGGACGGGACATGGAGCTATTGGAATACGCTGCAGAAGATCATCCAACCGGGTGACACTATCTGGGTGACGGTACAACATGCAGACTGGATGAACAAAGTGGCCGATCTGGTGACGATGCAGCCTGAGTGTCATGTGGTCGTGATGAGTTTGATGCCATACGACGCCGAGGGCTTGCGCGCGATGAACGCGGGCGCCCGAGGCTACTGCCATCAACTGTGCGTTCCCGACATGTTGCGCGAGGTAGGACAGGTCGTGGAACATGGCGGTTTCTGGTTGGGGCCGGACTTGGTTCAGCGCCTAGTTATCGCAACACGCGAAATGTTGACGCACAACCCGGGGGCATTCACAAGCAAAGCAGACTTGTCTGCTTTGTCTGCACGAGAGTCACAGGTAGCCAGAGCTGTCGCTGCAGGTAAGTCCAACAAGGAAGTGGCAGATCAACTGCACGTTTCGGAGCGAACGATCAAGGCGCATCTGAGCGCAGTGTTTGAAAAATTAGGCGTACGCGATCGCGTGCAACTGGTGCTGCTGGTATCCAGCAGTTCTGGCCGGTCATTTTGAGATACTGGGGGCAGCCATGAAGAGCGATCCGAATCAGCCGCAGCAGCCGCATGAAGATGAAGCTCATCAATCCTTGGCCGATTCCGATGCCGCCTTGGCCCGAGTGACAGAAGATCTGATCGAAATTTTGCTCATGCGGGGAGTCATACAGTTCACCGATTTCCCGCCAGCCGCCCAGGCAAAGTTGCTGCAACGCCGCCAGACGCGTGCATCGCTGAGCAATCAATTGAAGCTGCTTGACGAAGGCGACAACCTGATTTGACCAGGTGCCAGTCGGCCATGAAATTGCCGGCAATCTTGCAAAACTGTACTTAAGTCCAATAGGCAAAGCTACGCCCAATGACTAGCCTGTTGCTCATAGAGTGACAAGGAGTTTTGCCATGACTCAAATTGCAAAAGTTTTCTCCCTGACCGGCAACGCCTACGCAGTCGGTGCTGACGGCCTGTTACGGCCACTGAAAGTAGGCGATGAAATTCGAAAAGGCGAGTTCATCCGAACCACAGAGGGAGCACAAGTCGAGCTGCAAATGACCGACGGCCAGACCTTGGCCATTGAACCCAACCACAACGTGCGCATTGATGAATCCCTGGTGGAGAATGAAAGTCGTCCGAATTCGCAAGAATCGAGCATTGAAGCGGCCAGTATTGATGCTGTGATCCAGGCGCTGGATCGCGGCGATGACCTGAACCAGACACTGGAGGCAGCAGCGGCTGGCTTGGGTGGGGGTGCAGAGAGCGGTGGAGACGCGACATTCGTGCGGTTACTGCGCATTGTTGAGCAAGTGGATCCCTTGGCATACAACTACGCACTCTCGCCGCTACCGACGGTTCAGACCACAGATTCACGGGTCCTGCCAGAAACAACAGTACAGCCCATCATCAGCGTAACGGTAACCAACCAACCTTTAGCTCAAGAGACAGACGGTCCCATCTCGGTCAGCGCCGATGTAATCGCACTCTCTGTCTCTGGATTGCAAGTGGTTGAAGGGACAGGGGCAGGCGCCAAGGTGGTGAACTTCCTATTTACTCTGGACAAAATTGCACTCACAGACATCACTATCACTTTCGTGCTCCGTCCGGGCTCTGCCACAGCAGAAACTGATTTCACCGATGGATCAATCGACACCCCCGTAACCACCACCATCCCTGCAGGTGTCAACGGCTTTGTAGTACCGGTGAACATCATCATGGATTCCGGAGTGGAAGGAAACGAAACATTCAACATTCAATTGCTCAGCGCCAGCGGAGCCACGCTGGGAATCACCACTGCAGAAGTCACCATCGTTGATGACGACATCCTTCTAGAACCCACAGCCAATCTTGTGGACGAAACCAACGGTCTGGATCAGGTCAGCGGCAGCCTGAATTTGAGCTACAGCGGCTCGGGCAACACGCCTGTGGTTTCCCTGAGCGCGGCGGGAGCCACTTGGAGTCCCGAAAATCAAACCTTGAGGGATGACAACGGCAACTGGCAAGCCGTACTCGAAACCGATGGCACATACATCTTCACGCAGCTGAAGGCCATGAACCACCCGGTACAGACAAACCACAACGATGCCATAGAAATCAGGATCACTGCAACAGCAGTCACGTCCGTGCTGGTCAATGGTGTGAGTACCCCCAGCACCGCTACCGGTGAGATAGTGGTGGAGGTTCGTGACGACGGGCCAACGGTGACGTTGCAGACGAATCCGGTCATAGCTGCGACCACGCTTGATGAAAGCGATGGGTTGGACTCAGTGACGATTCCTGCCACCGACATCGCTGGTATGTTTACCTCGTCATTGTTTGGACAGGATGGCGAAGGCACAGCAGTCTACAAAATCAACGCAGTCAATGGTGCGGCTACTGGCCTGTACCTGACCAGCGATCCTGAGCACATCCACGAAATAAGGTTGGTCAAGACATCCGATACGGTGTACGAAGGATGGAGCGATGGCAATACCAGCACGGGCACTAAAGCTTTCACGATCAGTATCAACGCAGCGACTGGGGCTTTGACGATCACGCAACACGCTGCGCTGGATCACCCGTTGGGTGGAAACGAGTACGACGATACTGTGGGACTGGCAATAGCTGCGACCGCTTGGGTATCCCTGACGGTGACCGATGCGGACGGAGATACGGCAACGGCGGGATCGTCCAGCTCTACTGCACTTTCCATCCTGTTCAAGGACGATGGCCCGACGCTGACGGTCAGCGACAACACGGGCGCTGCAGCCGCCCTGCAGCTGATGCTGGATGAAACCGCTGGCGCGACCGATCGCTATGCCCTAGGTGAGACAGCCGATACGGCCGTTGACGATGACGCCAGTGGCGCCATCGCACGCCAGTCCACCAACGTGGTCGGAGGGCTGAGCTCTTTGTTCACCATCGCAGCCACCACGGGCGCAGACGGCGGCACCCTGGTCTCCAGTGGCACGCTGAGTCTGCAGCTGCTCGGCGCCACAGATGGCAAGCTCGTCACCACGCTGACCACCGTTGATGGCGGCGTCGTCTCCCTGGAGATGAGCGGCGCCAACGTTGTCGGCAAAGACACCCTGGGCCACAGCGTGCTGAGCATCTCCATCGTGGGTGAGCAACTGCAGGTAACCCTGCTGGAGCCACTGAACCACGGCACCGACGGCAGCGCCGCCTTTGACGAAGTACTCACCTTGCTGACCGTGGGCAGCGGCACTGCCCTGCAGCTGCAGTACACGGTCACGCAAACCGATGCAGACGGTGACAGCATCACACGATCTGACACCGTGAACATCGCCAGTGTCGACAGCTCTTCCCTCTCGTTCGATGACGATGGCCCGACGCTGACAGCAACCAACCCAGGTTCGATGGCCTTCAATTTTCTGGCGCCGACGCTTTCTTCACCTGTCAGCGGCACGTACACACTGGATACGGGGGCAGACACAGCCACATTTGGTTCTAGCTTTGGTTCCGCTAGCGCACTTCGTTGGATCAACATGCCTGCTGGATACACATTTGTTCAAACAGATGCGACATGGAATGGCACTACGGACAACAGTTTGACCTGGACCGCCTACAACCAAAGCAACGTCGCCCAGTTCAAAGTGACCTTGAACGACAGTGGAAATTATCAATTTCAGTTGCTGGCACCGATCGGACCAGCCATCAGTTCCACCAGTAATCTGATGGCCGGCATCTCCGGTGGATCCAACTTGGCCTCCTACGATTTTGCAGCCAGCAATTTTGGCGGCGCATTCATCCTGCAGTTAGATGGGAAAGAGAAAATCGGAGCAAGTTACGTTGACTCTACGGTCACCATTTCAGCCACAGAGTTGGGCGTGGCTGGTAACTCTATCCAGCCGACATCGGAGAAACTGGTACTGAATGTGCTTCAGCAAGCTGGTTACGAGGATGCATCTATCGCCAAGATTTACATGAGCATGGCAGACACTGGAGGTCTCAAGTCAGGCGACAGCTTTACTTACCAGGTTTTTTATACAGATGGTTCAAGTCAGACTTACGCGGAATCGGTACCAGCTGACCCAAGCAGCCCGGGCAATCCTGGTACGGTAGTTTTTGACAACTTCGATCCATCTCGAGTGGTCAGCCGCATCGAAATCTGGACTACGGATGGTGGTGCCACCTGGAAAGTCGATGGATTCTCAGTCGACTACTACAAGAACATCAGCGCAAACGACCTGTCTTACTCCTTTACCCTGACCGGGCAGGACGGGGATGGAGATGCCATTTCAACCAATTTCAGTGTAGATGTGGGCGTAGGCACTGCAAGCGCCGATCAACTGCTTGGTGGATCGGGCGATAACAGCATATCTGCAGGAGCAGGCAACGATGTCATCTTTGGAGGTAAAGGAAGCGATGTCATCGATGGCGGCTCAGGAATGGATACCCTTCAGGGCGGAATTGGCAATGACATCTTGACGGGTGGATCAGGCGGTTCCGATGTCTTCAAGTGGACACTCGGTGATGTGGGTACCGTTGGCTCGCCTGCGCTGGACACCATCACAGACTTCGAATCCGGCACAGGTGGTGATGCGCTGGATCTGCGTGACCTTCTGGATCTGAACGGTGCCTCTGGAGGCAATGGCTGGGTGGGTACAAATCTGGATTTGGTCACAGCGCTCAAAAACTTCGTCCAGATAACCGACACGGGTTCGAGCTTGCAGTTGACCATCGATACCAACGGGCTAGGTACCGCGGATGGCGCCAGCACATCAAACCAAGGTGTGGTTCAAACCGTTGTTCTAGAGGGATTGCATGCGTCGACATTCGGTGTGAGCGCCACGGGTGTCCTGACCGATTCACAGGTCCAAAGCATCTTGAACAAGATGCTCACAGACGGCAATCTCAAGCACGATTGACTCCCTTTTCGAACGTCGAAAATCCCTGGCCTGCGGGATTGATGCATAGACTCCAGATGGTGGATTGAGCAGGAATTTGCGCCCATCATCAGCAGGATCACTTCACCGCGGGCCCTGTTGCTCCGTCAAATCCGAGGCGCGTCAGCAAGGGTAAATCGTCCTTTTTATCGACACCCAAAGCGATCACGGTAATGCCCAGCGTATGGGCCACATGGCACAACCCTTTGAGGAACTCCTGGTTGCCCTCGTGGGTATCTATGCCTTGTATGTAGCTTGGATGAACCTTGATGTAGTCCAGCCCCAAATCGGCTAGTTTGTTGCTTTCAGCGAAACGTTGCCCAAAATACTCGATACCCACCCGACAACCGAGTCCCTTGAGGCTACGCACCAAGTCACGGAACGCATCGAACTGACGAAACACGCCGTATTCAGGTACCTCAAACAACAGGCGTCGACACAAATCAGGGTAGCCTTGTAGCAATTGCACCAGCTGATTGCGAAAACCGAAGTCGGCAATGGTTTCCGCGGACAGGTTCACAGCCACGTCGCCCCGAGCTTGGCGAAGATGTTCAATGGCCAGTTTGACCACATTCAGGTCAATCGGCGCTGTCAGGTTCAGGTTAGCGGCCATCGGCATGAAGTCCCCCGCCGAGAGCAGCTGATCTGAGGAGCTCGCTCTCAACCGAATCACACCTTCCTGGTGCAAGGTCTGCCATGGATCGGGACTTACTACCGGAAAGAAAACAAGGCTCAACTGCCCGTCCTTGACCGCTTCCGTCAGAAGCGCGCGCCATTGTTCGGCCGGGATACTCATCTTGGGGCCATCATCTTCTTGCGCGTGCCATTGGTTGGGGCCTTTTATCTGTGCCTGTGCAAGAGCCTGATCTACCTGCGTCATCAAGCTGCTGAGACTTTGACTGCGTTCATAGCGAACTGCAGCCAAATGGAACAAATCGGGAAATTTTTCCTCCCAGCGGGGCAACCAGTCTTTGAGCAAGCGCTGGAAAATGTCTTGCCCAGCTGCCGACGGCGAATCCAACGTCGGACAAACCACGGCAAATTCGCCCCCTTTGATACGACCCGCACGTTGCCCGGAAAGATCGTTGCAGCTGTTGCTGAGCACCTGCCCCAGATGCCTGAGCAGCTCATCGGCTTGCTGATGCCCCAGCTTCGTGTTCAGTTCGTTCAGATAAGCCAGGCGAACCACCACCAGACTACCTGTAGAGCCAAAGTGCTCTCCCGTGAGAATTTCACGTAAATGGGACAGAAAGTACTCCCGATTGGCCAGCCCGGTAACTGCATCGCTATTGACTTTTCTGCGCAAGTTTTCAAGACGGCTGGTTTCTTCTGCAAACATCGACTTCAGGCGGACCACCATGTCATTCATTGCATGTGTCATGGCTCGCAGTTCTGGTGTGCGTGGTTCGGCGACCGTCAGGAAGCGTCGCTCCGTGATTGCGCGAGCCTGAGACACGACATCACCCAACGGGCGCGTGATCAAGCGGATAGCCAGTGTTCCCAAGCTACCGGTGACCAGACTACCAAGCACGAACCAAAGCAACAACTCCAGTGTGCCGTACCAAAGGCTCCTGTATGCGAACTGGTCATGACTGGCCAGAGTAAGCGTGCCATATTGTCTCCAACCATCCTGGATCAAGGCCTGCCCCGGCTGCGCCCGCACCGGTATGAGGTTGGCAAACCAATGCGGTGCACCTTCGACTTTTCCCTTGTAGACCTTCTCCACTATCACCTTCCCGGTAGGCGAGGTAATTCGTATGAATCGGTAGTGCCCCATGTCAAACTGCGCAGCGATCTGCAACTCGACTGTCACGGGATCTTTGTCCATTTTGGTCATCGACAACGCCAATGAAGTGGCGTTGTCGATGTTTTTCAGCTGCAGTTGCTGCTCCAGGTAATTTCTCGCTGACAACACACTGAGCACCAGACTGCCGCCGAAAGCCACACTCATGACCAAGACAATGGCCAACCAGAGTTGTTTAACGAGTGACATAAGTCCCCCTTATCTCTCGAAAATAGGACATCATGGGTACAAGCCTTCCTGTCGCATACGCTCCATCACAGCTCGCCATTGAGACAGTCGAGCCGTAGGATCGGCAGCAGAAGAAGTGGCGCCACCAACCCAAAGACCCTGGGTGTTGAAACTGAAAATCGGCATCAGATCGGTACGCGACGATGCCGGTCGAATACTGCCTACCAGGCTGTCCAGAATCAGGGGTTCATCGCTGGGGTTGGCGTAGTAACCCAGCACCATGTGTGCTTCGCTGTTGGTACTGCCGGGACCTCCAAAACGAGCACGCACATAAATCATGCGCAATTTCTCAGCAGGCACCCCCAGCATCTGCAGCGACATGTACTTTGCAACAGCAAAATCCTCGCAATCACCCGCGCTTTTTCCCATGAACTCCAGGGGAGAAGCCCAGTAATCTGTTTTTCCCCACACTTCCAAATCGCTGGCGTAGCGCATGCGGCGATTGAAAAACACATTGACCAACTTGAGCTTCTCATCTTCTGACAGACTGCGTGCTTGCTCCATCAACTGGCGCCACGCAATCACAGTCTCCAGCGCCACAAGACCATAACGTTCTTGCGCCAGAAACTGCATTTTGTCAATCTGGTTTTGTGCCAAAGACCAGCTCCATCCGGCCATAAGCAAAAACAAAGCCAGCACCCCGCCCCCCCCTCCCCGTACGATCGCCGCGATACCAGAGTGACGTGTTGAGTTCATTTTTCTGAGCATATACACAAGTGGGCTTCAAGGTTCTGAATTTATCGAATTTGAAATTTTTGCAAATTGTGGACGCCGCAATCACTGCAAGCAATAATTTAAAAACACGATGTGTGTCAGTGGCGTCTGCGGAAGCCGCAGTGCCGAACTACCTAAGAGGTAACTCAAATGGAAACTCGAAGCATGAAAGCGGTCTCCCTGGCGATCCTTGTGATGCAAGCCGGAGCGGCCATGGCACAAGCACTGCCTGAACCATTGGTCAAGGCGGTACAGAAAGCAATCGTCAGTAACCCCGAAGTCCAAGCCCGATGGCACAACTTTAATGGCGCCCATGCCGAGCGAGATGCGGCATCCGCCGGTTACCGACCGCAGATAGATCTGAATGTCGGCGCCGGCAGGGAGCATCAGAAATACCCTGGCCCTACGACCTACCTGACCGACTACAACCGAAACGGCGGATCGCTGACGCTCACCCAGATGCTTTTTGATGGGCAGTACACCAGCAGCGAAGTCAAAAGGCTCGGCTATGCCAAGTTGACGCGTTATTACGAACTGCTGGAAGCCACAGAAAATATCGGACTGGAGGCCATTCGTGCCTACGCCGATGTGGCGCGCTACACCGAACTGGTGGAAGAGGCCAAGGCCAACTACGTGGAGCACAAACAAACTGCGCAGCACATTGAGCAACGCTCGGGCGCGGGTGTAAGCCGTCGTGTTGATCTTGAACAAGCCAATGGCCGGCTTTCGCTGGCCGAATCGAACTTGCTGACTGAGGTGTCCAATCTGCACGACGTGTCGGCGCGTTATATCCGCATCATGGGCGAAGCTCCCCCAATCAAGATGCCAGCGTTGCCTGAGGGCCTGAGCTTGCGAAATATTCCAAGCTCCGCTGGAGACGCCATGAAGACAGGTCTGGCCAACAGCCCGACCATCAACGCCGCCTACGAGAACGTTCGCTCTGCAAAGGCACAAATCGAATCACGCAAGGCTGCATATATGCCGCGCGTAGACTTCCGCCTGCGTGAATCCTGGGGTCATAACGTCAATGGCTGGGCAGGAAACAGCGAGATCAAAGTGGCTGAGGTGGTCCTCAACTACAACCTCTACCGGGGGGGTTATGACCAAGCTCGAGAGAAGCAGGCCATCGAATACCAGTACCAGGCCCGTGACCTGCAGGAGAAAGCTTGTCGTGATGTGCGCCAAACTCTGGCTATCGCTTACAACGATGTGCACAAGCTGCAAGAACAGCTCAAATACCTGGAGCAACACCGCCTGTCCACAGAAAAAGCGCGTGAAGCGTATCGCCAACAATTCGATGTTGGACAGCGCACCTTGCTGGACTTGCTAGACACCCAAAACGAATTCTTCCAGTCCAGTCGGGCCCACATCGATGCACGCTACAACAAAATCATTGCCGAGGCCCGTACTCTGGCCAGCATGGGAAAACTCAATGCGACTGTCGGAGTAGAACGTCCGGACCAGCCGAGTGCGCAGGATGCTGGTCAAGATCGCGCAGAACTGGGGCCAGAAGAGCTGTGTCCCTTTGACGCACCTGGACTGGCCGTGATCGACAAAGCGAAACTTTTGGCCGAAGCGCCTGTTCGTGCAAGAGTCAGCGCACCCGCTCCCGTTCCAGCAACGATCACTCTCTCCTCTGATGCATTGTTTGATTTCGACAAGTCCAGCCTCAAATCTGAAGGTAAGAAAAATATCGACGATTTGCTGAGCAAAATGAAGGGGCAAAGCTATGAAGTTGTACTAGCCATCGGACACACTGACGGCGTAGGCAGTGACGCCTACAACCAGAAGCTGTCCATTGCCCGTGCTGAATCCGTCAAGGCTTATATGGTCAGTCAAGGCCTGCCATCGGAAAAAATACGTGTGGAGGGTAAGGGCAAAAGCAATCCGATTGCCTCAAACGGCACTGAGGAAGGGCGTGCCAAAAACCGCCGTGTTGAAGTTACCCTGATTCCATCGAGGTAAGTTCTACGCCAAGCACATCTGGACTGCTGCGCAGCGGTCTCTACTGTTTTCGACAGACTGCTCCCGATCATGGGAGCGGCTGTTCGAGACATACAAATCCATAACCGATTCAGGTCAGGCTCGGCCAGGAACTGAAATCAGCCGCATCTTTGAAAATTAAACTCAGTTCAGCTATGGCCAACTATCGATTTCGAGGCCAAAGTCGGCCATGTTGAAGGTCAGCAGCGGGATTCCGATTGGTGACATCCAGCAGCTTAAAATTTTCATTCATGCAATAGACTGCATCAGCCCGAAATGCAGGCTCCGGCATGAAGCTTTGGCGTGACGATCGGGCAGCTGTAACGGTTTTGGGTAATAAGCTGCGGTCAAGTAACCAACACCACAAGCATCCATTGCTGTGCAATTCATGAAGATTTAGATTGCACCCGACATCATCAGTAAGCAAGTCTTGCAGAGTGCGGCACTACCGCCACGACCACGAAGGTGAAGCTGACGAAAGACAATACCGTGCTGCCCATCACCGCCCGCGCGAGACGCCGAGCGTCGGCACCATAGCGCTCGGCCAGCATGGGCACATTGCTTGCGCTCGGCAAGGCCGCCACCAACACCAGCACCATCGCGCTGAACGCATCGAGCGGCAAACCTAGGGCCATCAAGGCCTGGCTGCTGGTCCAGACCAGTGCCGGGTGCAGTAGCAACTTGAGCGCGACGATGTGCCCGGCGCCCCAAGCTGACGTGGGCATGGTCGAAGCCATCTGGGCCTGCTGCTGGGTACGCGCAAGCACACAGCCTAGCGTGAACAAAGCCACGGGCGAGGCCGATTGAGCCAGCAAATCGAGCACTGCCGTCATCGGCACTGGCAATTCCGCCTGGATGGCTGACAACACACTGCCCACCAGGATGGACCAAGGCAAGGGATTGGCAGCCATGCCAAGCAGTGCCTGGCGCCCGGCCTGCCACGCGCCCGCAGTGCCTCGTCCGTCAAGCCGGGACAAGGCAATGCAAAGCGAGGACGTGAGCACCATGTCCAGCGACAAGGCCACGATCGCCGGCGCAGCAGCGCCAGTTCCCAGCAAGGCCACAAGCAAGGGCACGCCCATGAAGCCAGAGTTGGGAAAAGCTGTCACCAGGGCGCCAAAAGCCGCATCGTTCCAGCCCATAGCCACACGTCGGCTCAACAGCAAGGTCAACACCAGCATGAAAAGCGCACACAGCACATAGGTGATCACCACGCCCGGCGCCAGCAGGCTGGCGATGGGTGTGGTCGCGGCAAAGCGCAGCAGCATGGCCGGCAGCGCCAAGTACAGAACATATGTATTCAGGCCAGGGATGGTCTGCAGCGTTATCCAGCCACGCCGCACCGCCACGTAGCCGCACAGAACCAGCGCGAAAAAGGGAAAGGTCACGGAAAGGATATGGCCCAGCACGTTCACAGCAAGTCCTTCCGCTCAGGAGGTGGCCTGAGCCAGTCGCCAGCCCGCCTCTGCCAGCAGCCGCGCGCGTGCCCCTGTACTTTGCGCGTCGGCAGACGCGGCGTTGCCCTGCAGCGCCCGAAAGCGGATACCTTGCAGGATAGCCGCGAGCCGGAACATGTTGAAGGCAATCAAGTACTCCCAGTGCGGCGGCGGCATGCGATCTGTTCGCTGGCACCATGCCAGCAAGTGCTCTCGCTCGCAGGGGATCCCGAGTGCAGCCAGATCGTGCTCTCGCATGCCGCGAAACTCTTCAGAGGTCAAGCGCCAAGCCAGGCAGTGGTACGCAAAATCAACCTCAGGGTCGCCCAGGGTCGAGAGCTCCCAGTCGATCACGGCCAGCACGCGCGGCTCGCGTGGGTGAAAGATCATGTTGTCGAGCCGCAGGTCACCGTGCACCAGACCGGTGGCGGCAGCCGGCGACGCATGGCTGTGCAGCCAGTCGATCAGCCGGTCCATGGCCTCGATGGGCTCGGTCTGGGTCGCGCGGTACTGGGTGGTCCAGCGTTGCAGCTGGCGCGCACGGTAGTTCTCGGCACGGCCAAAGTCCTGCAGACCCACGGCCTTGGGATCGACACGGTGGATGGCCGCGGCCACGCGCTGCAGCTCGGCGTAAATGGCAGCGCGCTCGGCATTTGCCATGCCCGGCAGACTCGGGTCCATGAAAACGCGGCCCTCGACGAAGTCCATCACATAGAAGGCGCGCCCGATCACAGAGCGATCCATGCACAACGCGCGCATGCACGGCACCGGCACCTCGGTACCGGCGAGAGCTTGCATCACACCGAACTCGCGGTCCACCGCATGCGCAGAGGCCAGCAAGGGGCCCGTCGGCTGGCTGCGAAGCACCCAGCGCTGGGCACCCGCGCTTACGCGATAAGTCGGGTTGGACTGGCCTCCCGCGAGCACCTCTAAGCGCAGTGGCACGTCCAGCGGACCGATTTCGCGGATCCACCAGGCAGTCAAGGCTTGTTGTTCTGCGGCGTTCACAGGCTACCCACCAGATGGCCGCCATCGGCGTAGAGCACGCCGCCAGTCATGAACCGACCGGCTGCGCTGCACAGCAAGAGCAGCGGGCCGTCGAGGTCTTGCGGCTCGCCAAACCGCTGCTGCGGGATGCGCGCGCGCAGGCGCTCGCCAGCGTTGCTTGCAAGGAAATCGGCATTGAGGTCAGTGCGCACATACCCGGGCGCGAGCGCGTTGACACGGATGCCCTGCTTGGCCAGCTCGAGTGCCATCTGACGCGTGAGGTGGATCAAGCCCGCCTTGGACGCAGCATAGGGCGCCACGCCGCCAGCCACACGCTCGCCGGTGATAGAGGCGATGTTGACGATCACACCGCCCTCTCCAGCCGCGACGCGCTGACGTGCCCAAGCCTGACCGACCAACCAGGCGCCTTTAAGGTTAGTGTCCAGCACCTGGTCCCAGTCGGACTCGGTCTGCTCGAGCAGAGGCTTGGAGACCGCGACACCAGCGCAATTGACCAGCAGGTCCGGCAGCTGACCGCTGGCGCTGAGCTCGTCCATCAGCGCATTCACGCTGCGCACATCAACCACATCGAGTGCGACCGCGACCGCTCGGTGTCCCAACGCGCGCAGTGCCTGCACGGCGCCTTCGAGGCGGTCGAGGCGACGCGCTGCGAGCAGAACCTCGGCGCCAGCCGCCGCCAGCGTCCCGGCGAAGTGCAGCCCCAGGCCACTGCTTGCCCCCGTAACGAGGACGCGCTGACCGTCAAGTCGAAAGTCTGGCAAGCGGCTCATGCGGCGGTGCTCTTGAGCAGGTGTTTGGCCAGGCTCCAGCGGTGCACTTCGGAAGAACCGTCGTAGATGCGGAAACCGCGGATGTCGGCAAAGATGCGCGCCACAACCGTCTCGCCGGTCACGCCCTGGCCACCGAGCACCTGCACGCAACGGTCAACCACGCGCCAGACCGCCTCGGAGACGATCACCTTGGCGCGACTGGAATCTTGCAGACCGAGCTCGCCCTGGTCAAGCACCCAGGCTGCATGCCAGGTGGCCAGACGCGCCAAGTGCAAATCCATCGCGTTATCGGCCAGCGAAAAGCCAACGCCTTCGTGCTGGCCAATGGTTCGGCCAAAAGCCTGGCGATGGCGGGCGTAGGCCAGCGCGACATCGTGCGCGCGGCGCGCGGCGCCGAGCCAGCGCATGCAGTGCGTCAGCCGCGCGGGCGAGAGACGCACCTGCGCATAGCGGTAGCCCTGTCCCACTTCGCCGAGCACATCCTCGGGACCGACACGCAGGTTCTCGAACTGCAGCACGCCGTGACCGCCTGGGAAGCAGCGGTCGAGCGTGTCCATGTTGCGCTCAAGGTGGATGCCGGGCGCGTCCATGGGTGTGAGGAACATGGTGGCGCCGATGTTGGGCACATTGGCCATCACGATGCCCAGCGCCGCGCCATCGGCGCCAGTAATCAACCACTTGCGGCCCGATATCAGCCAGCCCTCGCCATCGGGTACGGCGGTGGTAGTCAGCAAGGACGGGTCGGAGCCGGCGCCAGGCGCAGGCTCGGTCATGCAAAAGCACGAGCGGATCTGGCCGGCCACCAGTGGGCGCAGCCAACGCACCTTTTGCGCCTCAGTGGCCACGACGTGCAGCAGGTGCATATTGCCCTCGTCGGGGGCGAATACGTTCATTGCGATCGGACCCAGTGGCGAATAGCCGCTTTCCTCGAACACGATGGCACGGCCGATATGACTCAGGCCCAGGCCGCCGTATTCGGGCTCGGCGTGCGGCGACAGCAGGCCGGCCTGGCGGGCTTTCGCAACCAGCTCGACGCGCAGCGACTCTTCCGGGCCATGCGCGCCCTGGCGAGGATCAGACTCCATCGGGATGATTTGGTCTGCAATGAAGCTGCGCACGCGTTGCTGAAGCAGCGCGAGTTCAGGAGTGAGGGCGAAATCGATCATGCTGCGGCTCCCTGTGCGGGGCTGGCACGCCAGCGTTCTTCGGCCTGGTCCCAGGCGCCCAGTGCCTGTAGGTCGGGCACCCAGGCCAGGCCGGACTTGGCGTCCGACGAGGCCGCTTCGGGCGTGACCACGACATCGAGCAATGCCGGCAGGTTTTGCAGAGCCCGCGCGATGGCATCGGGCAGGTCCTCTGCGCGCTCGATGCGCTCGGCGTGCAGGCCAAAGCCGCGCGCCATGGCCGCGTGGTCGGCGTACTGCAGGCGCGTGCCCACCACCTTGCCGTGGGTTTCCTGTTGGTCTCGCACCTCGATCGCCCAGGAGCCGTTGTTGGCCACCACGATCAGGACAGGGGCCTGGTGGCGCGCGGCGGTGTCGATCTCCATGGCGTTAAAGCCGAAGGCGCCATCGCCCGTGGCTACGACTACGGTGCGCCCTGGCAGCGCCAGCGATGCAGCCACGCCAAAGGGCGTGCCCACGCCGATGCAGCCGAGCGAACCCGGATCGAGGTAGGTCGAGGCGGGCAAGCCCACGCGTGCGAAGCTCAGGAAGTCACCGCCATCAGCCACCACCACGCTGTCGGCGGGCAAGGCCTGGCGCAATGCAGCTAGCAGGCGATTCGGGTGCATGCGACCGTCGCTGCCCACAGGCGCTTGTTGCATCGAGCTCAGCAGCTTTTGCGAGCGAGCCTCATGCTGTGCGCGGGCATTGCGCACCCAATCGCGGTCCGTTGAGGGAGCGCGATCACCGGCAGCCGCCAGGATGGCCTCCAACGCGCAATCCACCGAACCCAGCACCTCGGCGGCGCCGCGGCGGTTATCGCGCATCTCGTTGGGTGTGTCGGCGATGCGCACGAAACGCGCATCGCCAAAGATAGCCGGCGAGCCATAGGCCAGCTGGAAATCGAGCTTGCGGCCCAGCGTGACCACCACATCAGCCTCGGTCATCACCGTGCCGCGCATGGCTGCCACCACCGAGGGGTGCGACTCGGGCACCAGGCCGCGGCTTTCGCCAGTGTCCAGGTACACCGCGCCCAGGGTCTCAAGCAGGCGTATCAACGAGCTGCTCGCGCCACGGGCTCCGCGCCCGCTGATGACCAGCGGACGGCGCGCCGACCACAGCACCTCAACCGCCTCAGCCACTGCTGCTGCATCGGGCTGCAGGCGCGGCTGACGTCGCGGAGCGAGCCACTCAGGCAGCTGCATAGCGGCACTCGGTTCGGCGCGCAACGTGTCGACCGGGAAATCCAGGTAGACCGGGCCAGGCTCGCCGCCAATGCCTTGGGCGCGGGCGAGCGCTTCGTCGAGCTCCTGCATGACCAGGTCGGGCTCGCGCACGGTGCGCGCATAACGCGTGAGCGGTCGTACGAAGTCGGTGTGCACCATGTCCTGCAACGCTCCGCGGTTTTCCTGCGCGCGCGGCGGGGTGCCCGACAGCACCAGCACCGAAGCGCGTGCCACATGGGCGTTGGCGATGCCAGTCATCGCATTGGTCACGCCGGGACCGGCAGTCACCAGCGCCACACCCACCTGCCCCGTCAGTTCGGCATGAGCATGGGCCATGTAGACGGCAGCACGCTCGTCGCGTACGTCGATGATGCGGATGCCTTCCGCGTAGAGCCGCATCCACAGCGGCATGATGTGGCCGCCGCACAGCGCGAAAACGCGGTCAATGCCACGCGCCTTCAGGCAGCGCGCAATCCAGGCGGCGGAGCTGCGTTCGGTCACTTCGGGGGAACTCATGGGGTGTCCTTTTAGGGGTTAACGGATGGCGATGAAGCCGGTGGAAATCCAGGGGAAGGCCGTGACCACGGCCAGGCCAGCGAGCAGAGCCAGCACATAGCCTCCGATGGGACGCATGCCCTCGCGCGGGTCGACGCGTCCGATCGCGCAAGCGGCGTAGTAGCCCACGCCAAAGGGCGGCGCGAACAAGCCAATGCCCATGGCCAGGACCACGACCATCGCGTAGTGCACCTCGTGCACGCCCATCTGGCGGGCAATCGGGAACAGCAACGGGCCGAAAAGCACGATGGCCGGGATACCCTCGAGCACGCTGCCCAGCACCACGAAGGCGAGCACCGACACCAGAAGGAACATGCCGCTGCCGCCGGGCAGGCTACCCATGAGCTGCGCGAGCTTGGCAGAGAAGCCCGATTGCGTGAGCGACCAGGCCATGCCGTTGGCGGTGCCGATGATCAGCAAGATGGCGCCCGTAAGCGCAGCGGTCTCGACCAGCATAGGGACCACGCGCTTGAGGTCGAACTGCTTGTAGAACACCACACCAGCAATCACTGCATAGGCGATGCCCAGCGTCGACACCTCGGTCGCAGTGGCCACGCCTTCAACGACGGCGGCGCGGATCACAAAGGGCAGCGCCATGGCGGGTAGTGCAACCATCAAGGCTTTGCCGACCTCGGCCAGGCTCGCACGGCGCACGTGCGACAAGTTTTCGCTGCGGTAGCGCCAGCCGATGACCACGCACAGCGCCAGGCCCATGACCAAACCGGGCAGCATGCCGCCCGTGAACAGCGCTGCGATCGAAACGCCCGTGACCGAGCCGATGGTGATCAGCACCAGGCTGGGCGGGATGGTTTCGGTCTGCGCGCCGCTGGCCGAGAGCAGCGCCACCAGGTCGCCGTCCTTGGCGCCACGCTTGCGCATCTCGGGAAACAACACGGGGGCCACCGCGGCCATGTCAGCCACCTTGGAGCCAGAAATGCCAGACACAAGGTACATCGCGCCCAGCAGCACATAAGACAGGCCCCCACGCACATGGCCGAGCAAGCTGGCCAGGAATGCCACCATGGCGCGCGCCATGCCCGTCATCTCGATCAAGAGACCGAGAAACACGAAGAGCGGCACCGACAGCAGCACCACATGCGACATGCCCTCTTCCATGCGGCCGATCATCACGCCCAGCGGCAAACGCGTGGTCAACGCCAGAAAGCCCAGCGTGGCCAGACCGAAGGACACCGCTATCGGTACGCCTGCAAAGACGCACAGGCCCGTGATGCCGACGAAGAAGATCAGCAGGTTGAGCTGACCCAGGCCCTGAAATACCGGCGCCAGAGCGGCCATGCACGCACACACCGCCACCACGGCCAGCACCGCCCCCGCGGATTGGCGCCAGTTCGTCTGGCGCAGCAGGCGAAGCAGCGTGATCAGCGCCATCAGGCCCAGCCCGATGGGCAAAGCAAATGCGCGCCAGCCAGCCGAGATTTCGAGCGCCGGGGTGAGGATCGCAATTTCTTCATGCGCATAGCGAAAAGCGGCCGGCACCTGCATGACCAAAAAGGTCAGCGAGGCCGCTACCGCAAGCGTGTCGGCCAGCGCGCGCCGCGGCGGACTCAGGCGCGCAACCAGTGCCGTCATGCGCATGTGCTCGCCGCGGCGAAACGCGATGACGGCGCCGAGCACCGCTAGCCATAGAAAGAGCAACGATGCGACCTCGTCACTCCACACCAGGGGCGTGTCGAGCCAGTAGCGCGCAATGACCGCGGCCAGCAAGATGCCGACCTCGACGGTAATTAACAGCGCCGCGATGATCTCGACGCCCCGACCGATCACCGACTCAATCACGCGCAGCGCATTTGCGCTGCCGGACCGAGCCTCAGAAAAGCCTTCCAGGCTGGCAAGCTGGGCACTCATGCGTCACCTCAGGCGGTCTGGCCAACGAAGGGCTGCAGCAGCGCCCACGCTTCGGCACCGAATTTCTCTTTAACCTGGGCGTAGAAGCCGGCGTTTTGCAGCGTCTTGCGGAAGGCGGTGGTATCCACGGTATTGAACACCAGGCCTTTGGCTTCCAGCTGCTTTTGCAAATCGAGGTTGGCACGCGCGATGTCCTCTCGCTGGCGGCGCGCAGCGGCGTTGATGTGGCGAGAGATGACCTGCTGGACGTCGGCAGGCAGACCCTGCCACAGCGGCTTGTTGGCGACGAACCAGAAGCCGTCCCAAGAGTGGTTGGTCAGCGAGCAATACTTCTGCACTTCGAAGAACTTGGCCGTGTCGATCAAAGCTAACGGGTTTTCTTGGCCGTCGGCAACCTTGGTCTGCAGTGCCTGGTAGGCCTCGGACAACGGCAGACTCACCGGGGCGGCGCCCAGGGTCTTGAACATCGAGACCCACAGCGGCACCACAGGCACGCGGATCTTGAAGTTCTTGAGGTCTTCGGGCGTGCGGATTGGGCGTGTGCTGGTCGTGATCTGGCGAAAGCCGTTGTCCCAGACAGTGTTGAAAGGCACCAGGTTGGTTTTCTCGATGGCGGCGCGAATGTGGTTGCCCACGGGGCCGTCCATCGCCGCCCAGACCTTGTCGTAACCCGAGAACAGGAAGCCCGCACCGGTCAGCGCTGTGGTCGGGATCAGGGTCGACATCACAGTGCCCGGGAATGTGGCCATCTCAAGCGCGCCAGAGCGGATCTGCGACATCATGTCCGAGTCACTTCCCAGCTGGTTATTGGGGAACAGTTCGATCGCCACACGGCCACCGGTCTCACCGTGGATAGCCGCAATCGCTTCCTTGAGCCGGACGTTGACCGAGTGCGTCACCGGCAAGTCAGTGCCCAGCTTGAACTTGAATTCGGGCGCCTTACCTTGCGCCAGCGCCAGGCCCGGCACCAGCGTGCTGGATGCCAATGCACCGGCCTGAATGAAATGTCTGCGTTGAATCATTTGAGTCTCCTGGTTGTGATGGCGCTGTTTTGCTCGGCACCGTGAAATGGTTTTACCCATCGGGAAGGCGCAAGTATTCTGAATTCAGAGTTCGACCGCATCAGTGATTTCCCTAGTGCATTCTGAATTCAGAATACTATGATGACGCCTAATTTGGCCAGTGCGCCTGACCTTAGGAGACCCAAAATGAACCGCTTGAACACCCTCAGCGACGCTGTCGCCACCCATGCCCGCCTGAGCCCGAGCAAGCTCGCCGTGCGCGACTCGCGCCGCAGTCTGACCTTTGCCCAATGGCACGAGCGCACCGAGCGTCTGGCCGCCGGCCTGCGCGGGTTGGGCCTGGAAAAAGGCGACCGCGTCGCCCTGCTCGCCTACAACTGCCTGGAGTGGATGGAGATTTATGCCGCGCTCGCGCGCGCCGGCCTGGTTGCAGTACCACTGAACTTCCGCCTGACTGCGCCCGAGATCGCCTACATCGCCGAGCACAGCGAAACGCGCGCCTTCATCGTGCAGGACGCCCTGGCATCGGTGGTCGAGCCGCTGCGCCAAAGCCTGGGTCTGGAGCCCGGCGCCTGGATCGGCTTTGGCAGCGAAGTACCCGCGGGGTGGACGCGTTATGAGCAACTGATCGAAACCGCCCACAGCGACCTGTCGCCCGTGCCCGTGCTGCCGGGCGACATGAGCGCACTCATGTACACCTCGGGCACCACGGGCCGCCCCAAGGGCGCGATCCGCAGCCACGAGGGCAGTACCCTGATCGCGCTGGCCACCGCACTCGAGATGGGCTTCACGCCCAGCGACACGGCCCTCCTGGTCATGCCCATGTGCCATGCCAACTCGCTGTACTTCAGCCACACTTTCGTACACCTGGGCGCAACTTGCGTGATCGACGATCGCCGCAGCTTCGACCCCGAGGCGCTCTTGGCCACGCTCGCGGCCGAGCACGTGACGTTCACCTCGCTGGTGCCCACCCACTACATCATGATGCTCGGCCTGCCCAAAGCGGTGAAGGCACGCTACGACGTGAGCGCGGTGGAAAAACTCATGATCTCCTCGGCCCCAGCGCGCAAGGAAACCAAGCTGGCCATCATGGAATTTTTCCGCAACGGCCAGCTCTACGAACTCTATGGCTCTACCGAGGCGGGCTGGGTGACGCTACTGCGCCCGCACGAGCAGTTCGATCGCCTGGGCTCGGTAGGTCGGGAATGGGCAGGCTCCGGCGCCATCCGCCTGCTCGACGCGCAAGGTCGTGAAGTGCCCGATGGCCAGGTCGGCGAGCTGTATTCGCGCACCGCCTATGTGTTCGATGGCTACTGGAAAAACCAGGAGAAAACAGCAGAAGCGTTCAACGGCGACTGGTGCTCAGTGGGCGACATGGCACGCCGCGATGCCGATGGCTTCATCCACCTGGTTGACCGCAAGAGCAACATGATCATTAGCGGCGGCGAGAACATCTACCCCTCCGAAGTCGAGGCCATCCTCGGCCAGCACGACAAGATCAAGGACGTGGCCGTGATTGGCCTGCCGCACGACAAGTGGGGTGAGGCGGTGCATGCGGTAGTGGTGCTGCACCAGGGCCAGTCGCTGAACCAAGCCGAACTGACGGATTGGTGCCGCAGTCGCATGGCGGGCTACAAGCGGCCCCAGTCCTTTCGCTTCATTGCCGACTCGGACATGCCCCGCACCGCGACTGGCAAGATCCTGCATCGGGTGCTGCGCGACCAGATGGCAACGACTACAGCGTGAAAACCCGTCTTGGCCGGCGCAAGTTCAGGCTCAGGCGCTAGACTAGATGCTGTATGAAAGCCATTTCCCCCACCCCCAACCTCGTCGAGCAGGTTCGGGACGCCCTGCTCAATGAAATCGCTTCGGGACAACTCAAGCCCGGCGAGCGCATCATCCAGGAGCAAATCGCCCAGGCGCTGGGCGTCTCCCGCCAGCCGGTGCAGCAAGCGCTGCTGTTGCTGCGCAACCAGGGCGTGCTGCGCGATGCGGGCGGGCGGGGGCTGATAGTCTCGCCGCTCGACCCGGACCATGTGCAGCACATCTACCAGATCCGCGCGGCCATTGAAGGACTCGCGTGCCGCCTCGCCGCCGAGAACCAATCCGAGCAGGCACGCAAACAGGGTGCGGCGCTGATCGAGGCAGGGCGCAAGGCCGTAGCCAGTGGGTCGGTGCCCAAAATGATCGCTGCCGACATCCGTTTTCACGAGTTTGTGTATGCCCTGGCCGGCAACCCGCTGATCGGACCGGCCATGGATACGCACCTGACCTACACCCAGCGCGCCATGGGCGAGGTGCTGGTGCAAGACCAGAGTCCGCGCGACATCTGGGACCAGCACGCCGCGATTTTGGACGCGATCGCCAACGGCAAGGCCGAGAGCGCCGAGAAGCTTGCGCGCGAGCACCTGATGCAGGCTTCGGGCTTCATGGTCTCACGCCTCAAGGAAATCGCGAATAGGGCTCAGTCCAAGGCGTCAGATCCGGCATCTTGATGTAGCCGGTTCTGCCCTCTTTACGGGCAAAGCACTAAAGCAACCGACGCTGGTCTTTAATCGGAAACTGTAAAGGTTGGATCTGAGACCTTCGCTTTCGACTGGATTCGGTCAGGCAATGCGCTGTGCATTGGTAGCCTTCCCGGCCATCAGGAGCCTAATAAAGTCGCTCGCCGTGCGAGTTACCCCATGACCTCGGCTCCAGAAATGTTGGTGCAGGACGTCATCACGCGGCTGCGGCAAATGAGTGCGCTCAGCGTGCGCAAGATGAACGGTCTGCAAGAAAACACCCAGTATCCGCTGCCCAAAGGTCTACGCATCCCGGACTGACACGCACCTACCTCGGCAGCTGAAGACGTCACGATTTGGCCCGTTTTCCGATTACTAGATCGCCTGCCAGGCTTGCAAAGCTCAGCCTTCAGCCACTGCAGACTACGAGTTCGCAAGGTCCTTAATGTGATCAACAAACGTCTGCTGGCTGTACCTCAAGGCTATCCGGCCATGGAAAAGCCCTACGCCATGCGCGCAGAGATGCTACTCGCGCGCTGCAACAGGGCGGGCAGATAACGCTCTTGTATCGCTTGCACATCGGTACGGTTGACCTGACCGCTGATGTTGATGGCTGCCATGACTTTCCCGTTGCGGTTCAGGATGGGAGCGGCCACCGAGATCAGGCCTTCTTCAAGCTCCTGGTTGACCAGGCTCCAGCCTTGTTGGCTCACTTGTCCAATGCAGTCCATCAGCTCCTCTATGTCGGTGATGGTGTGTTCGGTGTTGCGCTGCACGCCCGAGTCGTTCAAGCGCTGTCGCAAATCGGGCTCGTCCAGACCGGCCAGCAAGACACGGCCCAGTGCAGTGCAATAGGCTGGCAACCGAGAGCCGACACCCAACGAGGTTCGCATGATTTTGTGGGTGTGCACACGAAGCACGTAGACCACGTCGGTCCCTTCGAGCACGGCCGCCGAACACGATTCGCCGATCTCGTCCGCCAGAGATTCCATTTCAGGCTCGGCCAAGCTCCAGAACGGCATGGATGACAGATAGGCAAAACCCAGATCCAGGATGCGTGGCGTCAGCCGGAACTGGCGCCCGTCACTGTCCACATAGCCCAGTGCCTGCAGCGTCAGCAGGATGCGCCGCGCGCCAGCGCGCGTGAGCCCGGTCCGCTGCGCCACCTCGCTCAAGGTTTGCGTGGGCGCCTGCTGGCTGAACGAGCGAATGACTTCCAGCCCACGCGCAAACGAACGCACATAGCTGTCTCCTGGCTGCGGGTCTTGCCCTGCGGCGGATGAAGGGGTGCCCATATTTGTGCCTATAATTTGTGAAAAATTCATTATACGAACATTTGTTCGATATACGAACTCCCTAAGAAGACTAACAACACCATGATCAACAAAATCGTCCACTCCGTGGCCGAAGCACTGGCCGATGTGAAGGATGGCTCAACCGTCCTGATCGGTGGCTTTGGCACTGCAGGCATCCCCAGCGAACTCATTGACGGGCTCATTGTTCAGGGCGCACGCGAGCTGACTGTCGTCAACAACAACGCCGGCAATGGTGACACTGGTCTGGCCGCCCTGCTCAAAGCCGGCCAGGTACGCAAGATCATCTGCAGCTTTCCAAGGCAGACCGACTCCTGGGTGTTCGATGAGCTTTATCGCAGTGGCAAGATCGAACTCGAACTGGTGCCCCAAGGGAATCTGGCCGAACGCCTGCGCGCTGCCGGCGCCGGCATTGGCGCCTTCTTCTCACCCACGGGTTATGGCACCGAGCTGGCCAAAAACGCAGACGGCAGCCCCAAGGAAACGCGCGTCATCAACGGGCGCCCCTATGTGCTGGAAATGCCCATCCATGGCGATGTGGCGCTGGTCAAGGCCGAAGTCGGCGACCGTTGGGGCAATCTGACCTACCGCAAGTCGGCACGTAATTTCGGCCCTGTCATGGCCACCGCCGCCCGCTGCACGGTGGCCACGGTGCACCGCATCGCCGAACTGGGTGAACTCGATCCCGAAAGCATCGTCACGCCGGGCATCCATGTCTCGCGCATCGTCCGGATTGACCATATGGCCACACAGGCCGGTGGCATCAAGAAAGCCGCCTAAAACAGAACACACCATGAGCAATTACCAACGACGCAGTAAAGACGCGCTGGCCCAGCGCGTGGCGCAGGACATGTTTGACGGCGCCTATGTCAACCTGGGCATTGGCATGCCCACCCTGGTGGCCAACCACATTCCGGCAGGACGTGAAATCGTGTTGCACAGCGAAAACGGCATCCTGGGTATGGGTCCGGCTCCGGCCGCAGGTGAAGAAGACTACGACCTGACCAATGCCGGCAAGCAACCCGTCACCCTGTTGCCGGGCGGCAGCTACTTTCACCACGCCGACAGCTTCGCCATGATGCGCGGCGGACACCTCGACATCAGTGTGCTGGGTGCGTTCCAGGTCTCGGCCACTGGCGATCTGGCCAACTGGAGCACCGGCGAGGCCGACGCCATCCCGGCTGTGGGTGGTGCCATGGACCTGGCCGTTGGTGCCAAGCAAACCTGGGTGATGATGGACCTGCTGACGAAGCAAGGGCAAAGCAAGGTGGTGCCCCAGTGCACCTACCCGCTCACCGGCCTGGCCTGCGTCAAACGCATCTACACCGACCTGGCCACCCTCGCCTGCACCGCGCAAGGCCTGCAGCTCATCGACCTGGTCGAAGGGCTGAGCCACGCCGAACTCGAACAACTGATCGGTCTGCCAATCCAGTCCGCCATCTGATTTCAAGGAAACCTCTCATGACCCAAGCCTTCATCGTTGACGCCATCCGCACCCCCTTCGGCCGCTACGGCGGCGCACTCAGCTCGGTGCGCACCGATGACCTGGGTGCTGTACCCCTGCGCGCCCTGATGGCCCGCAACCCCAATGTGGACTGGGCCGCCGTGACCGATGTGCTGTACGGCTGTGCCAACCAGGCTGGCGAAGACAATCGCAACGTGGCCCACATGGCCAGCCTGCTGGCCGGTCTGCCCATCGACGTGCCCGGCGCCACCATCAACCGACTGTGCGGCTCGGGTCTGGACGCCGTGGGCACGGCCGCGCGTGCCATCAAGGCCG